>Ga0307374_10001894_pt1 | contig 38236 bp, 43 predicted proteins | sample OX3MG_FD_202532 | JGI IMG/M metagenome (GOLD analysis project Ga0307374, IMG submission 202532) | Soil microbial communities from Risofladan, Vaasa, Finland - OX-3 | ecosystem: Environmental > Terrestrial > Soil > Coastal area > Acid sulfate soil | place: Finland: Risofladan, Vaasa | collected... | reverse complement strand
GCGACCGCCATCGCAGGAGTAGCAGCACGAGTTGCGACGCTGTCCGTCACGGACACCGACGGTGGCAGCGCGGCCAGACGAACCATGTCGCGGTGGCGGAGCGTCAGATAGTCGTGGTCGGAGAGGTCCCCCGCCAGGTACTCGGCGTCCGCGTCGGCCAGCGACTGTTGGAGAAAGCTCCGGCGATCCTCGGTCATCGCGGGGCCGAGGGGACGCTCCGGGCCGGCCGCCCCGGGCTCCTCGTCGCCCGAGCCCCGCCGTCGGACGAGGACGATGGCCAGCACGCCCACCGCAAGAATGCCACCCAGCACGGGGAGCACCCACACCAGCAGCGACCACCCGCTGGCGGGAGGGTCCAACACGATGGACGTCCCGTAGCGGTCGACCAGGTACGCCTGGATCTGTTGGTCCGTTCTCCCCTCGGCAATCTGTTGGGTCACTGCGGTCCGTACCGCCACTGCGGTCGGTGCGCTCGACTCGGCCACCGAGAGGTCCTCGCAGGTCGGGCACCGCACCACCGACTCGATGGCCGTGGCCCGCTGGGCTGCGGTCGGCGGACTCGAGGACAGGATCCCGCTCCCGACGACCAGGGCCGCCACCAACACCACACCGAGCAGCGTCCACAGGGGGAACCGACGGGTGGTCATGCGCCGTACCCGCTGGCTCGGGCCTTCGCGATGATCCCGTCGAGGCCGGCCGCCGTCGAACCGCCGAAGACCACGGCCACCACCCGACCGTTCGGGGCGATCACGAAGGTGGTCGGATTCTCACGCACCCCGAAGGCCAGGGCCAACGTCCCGTCGGCATCGGCCAGCGTGGGCCACGTCGCACCGAGCGTGTGCTGATAGTTCCGCGCATCCTCGGTGGAATCGGTGAATACCACGCTCACCATCGAGGCGTCACCGAGTCGCTGGTGCTGGAACTGGAAGGCCACCAGCTCGGGACCCTCGTCGCGGCATGGAACACACCAACTGGCGAAGAAGTTGAGCACCACGTAGTGGCCCGGTGCCCGGGGCAATTGGAAATGGGCGCCATCGACCGTCGCTCCGGCGACGGGTGGCGCGAACTTGCCCTTGAGTGCACTGCGCGCCTCGACGGTCAGGGCCGGTGGTCGGGTGGCGAGCACGGCGATGAGGCCGGCGGTGATCACCAGAATGCCGAGCGCCACCCACCGCGCCGTGTGCCGGGCCGGCACCGCGGGTACGGGCTCGCTCCCGATAGCTGTCTTGCTGTCCGGACCGGTCTCGTTTCCGTCGATGTCGTTTCCGTCGGTCACGACGGGTCACCCGCGCCGACCGGCAGGGGATCGACCTCAGCCTCAGGGCGCTCCACCTCTTCGGAAGCGGGGGCGCCGGCCTCGGCCCGTACTGGTGGAGGGACCTCGACGACCGGTGCCGACACCGGGTCGGTCGGACGCCGCCGCCGACCCGGGATGGCCGACAGGATCGAGCCCAGGCCGATGAGACCGGCCCCGACCCACAACCACATCACCAGGGGTTGCTCCACCACTCCGAACGTCCACCCCGTTCCCTTGGTGGGGATGGTGGCGATGGTCAGGTAGAGGTCGTCCTTCCAGCTGGAGTCGATGGCCGGGGTTCCCACCGAAGCGGTCCCGCTGCCGAATTGGCTGACGGCCGGATAGAACGTTCCACCCCCGTCGACCCGGAGAACCGCCTGGTACGAGGAGCGCGACGGCGAGTTCACCACCCGGGTGCCGAGGAACTCCACGCGGTGTCCCGAGAACGTCGCCGTCTGGCCCGGAGCCAGGTGCAGCTCGCCGCGGTGGAGGTAGGAGGTGGCGGCGGCCAAGCCGACGGCCACGACCACGACGCCGATGTGGACGACCATGCCTCCGTTGGCCCGACCGACGAAGCCGCGCCAACCGGTCAACGCGGCGCGGGACGGTGAGGCGCCCGACGACCGGGATGCCCGGAAGGCGCCCCGGACCGAGAGCACCAGCGAGCGGCCGGCCGATGCGGCGGCGAAGGCGCCGAGCCCGAAGGCCAGCAGCGGCTCGAGGCCATGGATGCCGGCCACGACGCAGACCACCACCACCAGCACCCCGATGGCGGCGGGAACCGCCAGCCGACCGCGCATGACCTCGACGGTGGTCTTCCGCCACGGGAGGGCGGGGGCCACCGCCATCAGGAACAGCAACCCGAGCCCGACGGGGATGAAGAACCGGTTGAAGTAGGGGGCTCCCACCCCGACCTGGGTGCCGCCGTTGAGCGCCTCGTAGACCAGCGGGAAGACCGTGCCCAGCAGCACCACGAAGGCGAATCCCACGAACAGGAGGTTGTTGGCCAGAAACGCGCCCTCCCGACTGATCGGCGAGTCGATGCCACCCGGCGAATGCAGCCGGTCGCCGCGCCATGCAATCAGCCCCACCCCGGTGAGCAGGACCAGGCCGAAGAAGCCCAATAACAGCGGCCCGATGGTGGACTCGGAGAACGAGTGCACCGATTGGATGACCCCGGACCGGGTCAGGAAGGTCCCGAGGATGGTCAGGCTGAAGGCGGCGATCACCAGGGAGAGGTTCCAGATGCGCAGGAGGCCCCGCCGCTGCTGGACCATGACCGAGTGGAGGTAGGCCGTGCCGACCAGCCAGGGCAGGAGTGCGGCGTTCTCCACCGGATCCCACCCCCAGAAGCCGCCCCATCCCAACACCTGGTAGGACCACCAGGCGCCGAGCAGGATGCCCATGCTGAGGAAGGCCCAGGCGAACAGGGTCCACCGTCGGGTCTCCCCCTGCCAGTCCTCGTCGAGCCGCCCGGTGATGAGGGAGGCCACGGCGAACGCGAAGGGCAGCGTGAATCCGACCAGTCCCAGGTACAGCATGGGGGGGTGGATGAGGACCAGGGGGTTGTTCTGCAAGAGCGAGTTGGGGCCGGGGCCGTTGGTGGGAATGGGTCCGGTGGTGTGCTTGAACGGGTCGGCCGGCCCCAGCATCAGCCCGAAGAAGAACGCGGCGACCACGTAGACGACCATGGTGGCCCACGCCACCAGCTGGTCTCCGGAACGGCGCCGGAACCTCCACACCATGGCGGTGGCGTAGCCACCGAGCACCACCCCCCACAGCAGGATGGAGCCGGCCAGCGCCGACCACAGTCCGGTGATGGAGTAGAGCCACGGCGTGCTCCGGCTGTTGTTGTCGGCGACGTACCGGAGCGAGAAGTCGTGGGTGAGCAGGGCGTGCTCCATGGCCACCAGGGCCACCAGTCCACCCACCAGCACCAGGGGGGCGTAGACCCGCCCGCTGCGCATGGTCGGGACGCGTCCTCGGGCCAGGCCCACGGCGATGACCACGATGCCGGCCGACGCGGCACCGAACCCGAGCAGGACGCCGGTGTGGCCGAAGGCTCCGTTCACCGGGAGTATCCGGCGAGAGGCCGGCGGTGTGCCGGTCCACCGATCATTGCCTGGATCCGTTCGGCGCGGTGACCCGGCCCGGGTGCTGGGCGATGTAGTTCGACGAGTGCTTGACCAGAATCAGGTTGGAGACGAAGGTGGGGCCGCTGAAGTGGCCCACGGCGATGACCGGGATGCTGGGCTGGAACAGTTCCGGGGGGCTTCCGGTGTTGACCACCTGCACCCTGGTCGCCCCCGACGTCACCACGAAGTCGACACCGTCGGGCGTGGCATGGATCGAGTGCGGTTCGACCACTCCCTCGAGGTTGAACGTCGTGGCACCGAGGCTGGCCCGTTGGGCCACGGCCTGGTCGGCCGGAAGATAGAAGTTGAGCGCGGTGCCGAGGCCCTTCACCAGCAGGAACGCCAGCGAGCCCACCAGCACCAGCCCCACCACCGCGTAGCGCAGGCGGTGGTTGGAGCGGGGCGGCCGCGCCGGGGGCGCAGGCGGGGCCTCGGGAGCGGCGGTGGTCATCGGTGGTCCGGGGTGGGATCAGCGTCGATCCGGGCCGCATCACCGGCCGGGGAGGCCTCGACCCGGGCCACGGCCCGGAGCAGCCGGCGCCGGCGCCACATCAGCTGCATGGCGTAGAGGAACAGGATGGCGAGGACGACGACGTAGCCGGCGATGACGTACTTCATCAGGCGGCCTCGTCCTCGTCCACGGCCGGACCCTCGGCCCGGCGCTCCCGGAGGGCTACGTCCAACTCGCCGGTGCCCAACCAGTCCTCGAGCACCCCGATCCGGTACCGGACGAGGAGCATCCACACGAAGACCAGGGTCAGGGCCATGAAGCCCAGCAGCAACGTCCAGGCCATCGACCCGTGGATGGTCGGCGTGAGGTCGGGGTTGAGCACGGTGGCCCCCTGGTGCAGGGTTCTCCACCACAGCACCGAGAAGTGCACGATGGGGACGTCGACCGCCGCGAACAGGGCCACGAACGCACTCCGCTTGGCCCGCACGTCCGGCTCGGCCGGCACCCGTCGGAGGGCCAGGTAGCCGAGGAACAGCACCAGCAGCACGGCCGTGCTGGTCAACCGAGCATCCCACGCCCACCACACGCCCCAGGTCGGCTTCCCCCAGATGGACCCGGAGACCAACGTGCAGACGTTGAAGACCACACCGACCTCGACGGCGGCGGCGGCCAGACGGTCCCAGAACAACGACCGCGTGCGCGGCCACAGATACAGGAGGCTGGCCACGGCAGCCAGGCCGAAGGCCAGGTACAGGGCTACCCAGGCCACGCCCGGATGGATGTAGACCAGACGGACCAGGTCTCCTTGCGTGACGTCCGGCGGTGTCACCCACAGACCGAGCCAAACGGTGCACGCCGTGGCCACGACCGCAGTCACCCCGATGACGCGGGTGACGCGGCGCACCCGGGGTGACTGGTCGGGAGGAGCGGACGCCGGTGGGGTCGGGCTCACGCCGACTCCTGGATGGGGCCGTAGACGACGACGCCGAGCGCCAGGTAGACGGCGTCGAAGACCACGAGGAGACGGAACCACGGGGTCCCGTCCGCCGGGGTCCCCCCGGCCATGGCCGCCTGCCAGATACGGGTGCCGGCCAACAGCACCGGGGCCGCGATGGGCAACAACAAGAAGGGCAGCAGCGTCTCCCTGACCCGGAGTCCGGCGGACAGGGCTCCGTACAGCGTGCCGGTGGTGGCGAGGCCGATGGTCCCGAGGACACACGAGACGGCGATCAACCAGGGCACCTCGATCTTCGCCCCGTAGAGGAGCACCACACCGACGCCGAGCACCAGTTCGAGCACCACCAGTTGGGCCGCGACGGCCACCGACTTGCCCAGAAACAGGCCGGCCGGGTCCAGCCCGGACAGGCGGAGTCCGTCCTTGGCACCGTCGACCGTCTCGACCGACACGCTGCGCTGGACGGCCAGCACCGTGCAGAACAGGACCGCCACCCAAAAGAGGCCGGGGGCGCCTCGGGCCATGAGGGACCGATCGGGGCCCAGCGCGAAGGCGAACATGACCAGGGCCACGATCCCGAAGGGTGCGACCTGGGACAACGCCACCCGGGAGCGCGCTTCGATGCGAAGGTCCTTTCCGGCCACCAGGACGGTGTCACGCCACATGGGCCACCTCCCCGGTCGGGGGATCCACGGCGCCACTACCGGGGTGCGACCCACCAGGCGGTGCGGCCACGGTTGGGCCCGCGGCCCGACCGGCGTCCAGTGCACGTTCCGAGGTCACCCTGCCCCCCACCACGGTGACCGCTCTGGTGGCCAGCGACTCGGCGAGCGACCGCTCGTGCGACGCGATGACCACGGTGGCGCCGGAGGACGTCGCCTCCCCGATCAGCGCATCGAGCGTCGTACGGGCCGAGGCGTCGAGGCCGGCATGGGGCTCGTCGAGCAGCCAGAGCTCGGGCCAGCGTGCGGCGAGCACGGCGAGTGCCACCCTCCGCCGCTGCCCGGCGGACAGCTTCGAGGTGCTGGTCTTGAGCAGGCGACCGGTCAGTTCCAGCCGGTCACAAGCCCCGTTGATCCGATCGATGTCGGCACCGGCCGCCCGCACCGCGAACCGTACGTTCTCCCGCACGGTGAGATCGTCGTACAGGTGCGAGGCGTGGGAGAGGAGCCCCACCCGTCGACGGAGCCGACTCCGATGGCATGTCGGGTCCAGACCGAGCACCGATACCCGACCCGAGGCCACCGGCACCAGCCCGGCGCAGACCCGGAGCAGGCTGGTCTTGCCGGCCCCATTGGGCCCCTCGACCAGGACCGACTCGCCCATACCGATCTCGAGATCGACGCCGGCGAGCAAGGGGAACCGGCCCGACAACGCAACGACGTCGTGGAGGAGGACTGCTGGGGAAGGAAGGACTGGGGGGGCCATGGCCGTTGGCCATGCTACGAGGGCCTGCGTTCAGGAGCCAGGCGGGGCGGGGCCCCAGGCGGGGCCAGCCTCACGGGGCGGTACCGGAGCCGCTCTTCTGACGGTCAGCTGGAAGACAGGCGGCTCAGGTGCAGATCGCGAAGCCAGCCTGCGATGTGACTGGAGATGATGCTGACATCGCCGCTGAGCAGGAGCAGGCCGAAGGCCACGAGTACCGCTCCCCCGACCAGATCGATCATGCGCAACCGACGCCGTACCCGCGCCAGTGCGTCGGTCATCCGACCCAGCGCCACGCCGCACAGGAGGAAGGGCACTCCGAGGCCGAGGGAGTAGGCCAGCAACAGGGCGACGCCCCCGGCGGCCGAGCCTCCGGTACCGGCGGCGAGGGTCAGCACGCTTCCGAGCACCGGCCCGATGCAGGGCGTCCAGGCGAAGGCGAAGGCCATGCCCATGATGGGCGGCGCCCACACGCCCAACACAGACGGGCGCACGACGAACCGCCGCTCACCGGACAGGGCCATCGGGAGGCTGACCCCGACAGCCATGGCCACGAGCACCAGGCCGAGCAGCACGATGACGATGCCGGACACCGTCTCGAGCGATCGTTGGTGGGTGAGGAACAGGCGTCCGAGGGCCGACGCCGACGCACCGAGGATGGTGAAGATCACCGTGAACCCGGCGATGAAGGCCAGGATCCCCCGCAGCAGGCGACTGCGGAGGCGCCGAAGATCCTCGGCGCTCGGGCCGGGGGCCGCCGGCGACGGGTCACCGGCTCGCCGCGCCGGGCCGGCGGATCCCGCGGATACTGCGGACACGCTCACCAGGTTCCGCTCCGTCGCGGGGACGGGGACCAGCGCGCTCAGTTCAGCGGCGGACAGCCCCGAGACCATCGACAGGTAGGCCGGAACCAGGGGCAGGACGCACGGCGAGAGGAAGGACAGCATCCCCGCGCCGAACGCCACCAACAGCCCGAGGGGGTCGGCGTGGATGGCCGCCGATACGGTGATCACGGCCGGTTAGCCCAGCTGGCTCTTCACCAGCGCCAGATCGGCCTCCACCATCATCTGCACCAGTGCGGCGAACTCGACCTCGCGGTGCCAACCGAGGGTCTTCTCCGCCTTGGCCGGATCACCCACCAGCAGGTCCACCTCGGCCGGCCGGAGGAAGCGCTCATCGATCACCACGTGCTGCTCCCAGTCGAGGTCCGCGGCGGCAAAGGACAGCTCCACCAGCTCCTTGACCGAGTGGGTCTCCCCTGTGGCCACCACGTAGTCGTCCGGCTGATCCTGCTGGAGCATCAGCCACATCGCCCGAACGTAGTCAGCGGCGAATCCCCAGTCCCGCTGGGCGTCGAGATTGCCCAGTGCCAGCTTCTCGTCGATGCCGGCCTTGATGCGGGCCACCCCATGGGTGACCTTGCGGGTGACGAATTCGAGGCCCCGACGCGGCGACTCGTGATTGAAGAGGATGCCCGAGGAGGCATGGAGGTCGTAGCTCTCGCGATAGTTGACGGTGATCCAGTGGCCGTACACCTTGGCCACGCCGTACGGGCTACGGGGATAGAACGGCGTCGATTCCCTCTGCGGGACCTCGAGCACCTTGCCGAACATCTCCGACGAGCTGGCCTGGTAGAAGCGGATCTCCGGATCGACGATCCGGATGGCGTCGAGCACCCGGGTGACCCCGAGGGCGGTGGTCTCCCCGGTGAGGACCGGCTGGCTCCACGACGTCTGCACGAAGGACTGTGCGGCCAGGTTGTAGACCTCGGTGGGGTGGCTGTCCCGGAGGATGTTGATCATCGAGACCTCATCGAGAAGGTCACCGGCGACCAGGGTGATGCGGTCCTGGATGTGAGCGATCCGCTCGAAATTGAGCGTGCTCGAGCGGCGCACCATGCCGCATACCTCGTAGCCCTGTCCGAGGAGGAATTCGGCCAGGTAGGAGCCGTCCTGGCCCGTGATGCCGGTGATCAGTGCTCGTTTCGCCATGCGGTGGGCTCCTCGGGTGTCAGTGTGCGTCGGTATCAGGGGTCGCCGTCTGCCAGGCCGGTGCCCGCTTGTCGATGAACGCAGCGATCCCTTCGGCCGCTTCGGCGGTCTGGCTGGTCACCGTGAGCATGGCGTGGAGGTAGGGCAGCGCCTCGGTCGCCGCCGAGTCCAACACAGCGTAGAACGATTCGCGGCCCAACTTCATCACTCCCGGTGGTTTCGAGGCCAGCACCACGGCCATGTCCGCCACCTCCTGATCGAGTCGGTCATGGGCCACCACCCTGGTGACGAAGCCGATCCGATCGGCCTCCTCGGCACCCACCACCCGGCTGGTCAACATCAGCTCGAGGGCCTTCTTCGGTGGCATCGACCGCAACATGGGGACGGTGACCATGTACGGCCAGAGCCCCACATTCAGCTCGGGTGCCCCGAATCGGGCCCGATCGGAGGCGATCACCATGTCGCAGGCCAGCGCCAACCCGAACCCGCCGGCCATCGCCCACCCCTGCACCCGGGCGATGGTGGGCTTGCCCAGGTGCCACATCTCCTCGAACAACTCGGCCAACCACCCGCGAGCCTGGTGATGACTGGCGTACTCGTCGGTCTCCCCGCCCGGATCGCGAGGCACCATGCCGGAGAGGTCGGCCCCGGCACAGAACGCCTGGTCCCCAGCCCCGGCCAGCACCACCACCCGAACCGAGGGATCGAACTTGGTCCGAGCGAGGTGCTCGCGGAGCCCGGCGATGACCTCCCAGGTCAAGGCGTTGCGTCGCTCCGGTCGATTGATGGTCAGCGTGAGCACGCTGCCCTGTCGCTCCGCCAGCAGATCCGACGGCGAGGGGACCGAGGAGTCGTGGTCGACGGGATCGGGCACTGGACGACGCTAGCTCGACGCCGGTCCTGCCGCCGGTCGCCGCCACCTCACCGCCGCCGAACTCCCTCGTCGACCGGCGGGTCGGACCCGGCCCACTACGGTGACGCCATTCCCACCGCGGCCCTCCTCTCGTTCCGACTCGGCGGCTCCGACGGAGTCGCCATCGAAGCGGCCAAGTGGGAGGGCGCGCTGTCCACCCTCGGCTTCACCACCTTCACCGTGGCCGGCGACGGACCGGCGGACCGGGTGTTGCCCGGGTTGGCCATGGGGGCCGCCGAGCCGCCGACCCGATCGGAGCTCGCCTCGACCCTCGAGGACGCCGATGTGGTCGTGGTGGAGAACCTCTGTTCGTTGCCGCTCAACCCCGGCGCCGCGTCGGCGGTGGCCGCCACCCTGGCCGGGCGTCCTGCCGTCCTTCACCATCATGATCTGCCGTGGCAACGCTCCCAGTTCCTCGATCACCCGCCGCCGCCGGTGGATCGTCGATGGAGCCAGGTGACCATCAATGAATTGAGCCGTCGGCAACTGGCCGATCGCGGTATCGCCGCCACCACCATCTACAACGCGTTCGCCGTCGGCGAGGGGACATCAGGCCGCCCGGATGACCCGTCACGTCGGACACAGGTGCGCAAGGCTCTGGGCGTGGGCGACGACCAACGGCTGGTGTTGCAGCCGACCCGGGCCATCCCCCGCAAGAACGTCGGAGGAGGCATCGAGGTGGCCGTCGAGTTGGACGCGGTGTTCTGGCTGCTCGGCGCGGCCGAGGACGGCTACGGACCAGAGCTCGACGCGCTGATCGATCACGCCGACTGCCCCGTCGTCCTCGGCGCTCCCGGCGGTCACGTCGCCATCGGCGTCCACGATGCGTACGAGGCCAGCGACGTGGTCACGCTCCCGTCCACCTGGGAGGGCTTCGGAAATCCCACCATCGAGTCGGTGGTCCACCGGCGCCCCCTCGCCGTCGGGCCCTACCCTGTGGCACGCGAGCTGGAGGCGTTCGGATTCGAGTGGTTCGCCCTCGACGAGATGGACCGCCTCGCTCGCTGGCTGGACCGACCGGACCAGGGGCTCCTCGACCGCAACACCGCCGTGGCATCGGCTCACTTTTCGCTGCGGGATCTACCGGCCAAGATCGCCGCGGTACTCCCTCACTGGTGAGCCGAGTGCAGCCTGGCGGCTTCGATCGGTCGTGAGGCCCCCGACTACCATGACCGGAATGTCCAGCACCGTCCGCCCGGACGCCGACCAGGCCCACCGCACCGGTCGACCCGATACCGTCCCGAGTGGCCGCCGCCTGACCGCCGACGCCCGCCGCCGACAACTCTTCGATGTCGCCCTGTTCCTCTTCGCCGAGCACGGGTACGCCGCCACCACCATGGACGACATCGCTGAGGCGGCCGGCGTGACCAAGCCGCTCGTCTATCAACATTTCGAATCGAAGCGAGCCCTCTACCTCGAGTTGATGGACGTGTTCTCACGGGAGCTGGTCACCCGCATCGTGACTGCCACCGCCGGCGCCAGCGGGCCCCGACAACAGGTGGAGCTGGGGTTCGCCGCCTATTTCGAGCTCATGGTCGACAATGAACAGGCCTTCCGGCTCCTCTACGGTCGCGACGCTCCCGATGACACCGAACTGGGCGCCGCCCTGCGCCGGGTGGAGGAGACGCTGGCCCAGGCCATCGACCCCCTGATCGATGCCGGGCTCGACCCCGAGCACCGGTTGCTGCTGGCCCACGCCGTTGTGGGCATGGCTGAGGGCGCCAGTCGCCACTGGCTGGACGCCCGGAGGGACCGGCCCGTTCCGAGTGCTGCGGGCGCCGAGGGGGCCCGAGATGAAGAGGCCGTGCTCCTGGCCACCCGACTGGCGGACTTCGCCTGGGCGGGGCTCCGCCAGGTCCACCGCATCTGAGACCGCCTGGTTCGGAAGGCGTCTTCGGGCTCAGGCGTGCACCGCGCCGGCGACCACCGGCTGGTTGGTGCTCTGCACGACGCCGTCGGCGCGTTCGGCGGTAATGGCGAACGCGCTGACCCCGCGGTTGCCGGCCACGCTGAACGGGACCACGGTCGGATCGGAACCCATCAGTCCGAGTGAGATGACGTTGCCGCCCACCATGCCCCACAGCTGGTAGGTCTGGTCGGCCGGCAGGGCAGACAGACCCTGGGCCTCGACGAACCCGGTTCCCGACCGGGTGAGGATCACCGTCACCCTTCCGGGGGCCGGGGCGTGAGAGCCGGACAGCGCGGTCAACTGCACCGTTCTGGTCGATGGCGAGCTCAGCGCGGCCTGTTCGGCGGCGGAGAGCGACGGGGACTGCAAGGAACGCACCTGATGGTTGAGGTGGTTAACCTGCGCACCGAGCACCACCGCCACGACGACCGCCGCGGCGGCCACCGCTCCGACACCCCAGGAGACCCACCGGTTCCGCCGGCGTCCGGCCCCGATCGCGACCACGTTGGTGCTGTCGGCCACGACGGTATCGGGGGAGGGTCCCGCAAGCCCGGTGCCGGCCTCCATCCGCTCGACCAGTTCGGAACGGTCGGAGCCGGTCTCGAGACGCGCCGACAGTCGCTCCCACGAAGGCGGCGTCGAGCCGTCGAGTTGGCTCGAGATTCCGTCCCAGAGCTTCGACGGGGAGGCCTCTCCGCTGTTGGCCAACAGCCCGGCCACCTCATGGTGCTGGGCCACCTCAGCGGAGCATCGCATGCAGGTCTCGAGATGGCGCTCGATCATCGCCGCGGTGTCGCGGTCCACCGCGTCGAGTGCGTAGACGCCGAGCAGATCCTGAATTTCGCCGTGGTCGGGCTCGGGGGGGCGTTCGCTCACAGCTCTGCTCCTGCCGGTTGCACACCGAGCTCAGCAAGGTTCACCCGCAGGCGACTCAGGCCGGATCTGATCCGGCTCTTGATCGTGCCCTCCGGCTCATGCAGCATCTCCGCCACCTCACGGTAGGTGTGGCCGCCAAAGTAGGCCAGCTCGATCGGCTGGCGCATGACGTCGGGCAGCGCGACCAACGCCTCTTTCACCTGCCCGGCTACCGCCATGTCCCATACCTCGTGGTCGATGTCGTAGCCGGCGGTGGCCGTCTCGCGGCTCGTCTGTTCCTCCCGCCGACGCCTGGCCACTTCAGACCGTACGAAATCGACCGATTTCCCATGGGTGCGGGCCAAGAGGAACGATCGCAAGGTCCCACGCTGGGAGTCGAACTTCTCCGGGTGCTTCCACAAGTCGAGGAAGACCTCTTGGGTGATCTCTTCCGCCGAAGGGTCACTCCGAAGAATGCGTCGCGACAGGGCATGGACCGCGCCGCCGTGGCGACGATAGACCTCTGCCAGTGCCGGTTGATGCCAGCGGCCCACGGCCACCACCAGATTGGCGTCGCTGGCCTTGTCCACATCGATCACAGGGAGTATTCGTCGCCGGCGTCCATTTGGATGGCTCCACCCTAGATCCGGCACGGTCCCCGCAACCGGCCACATGATTCGGTCGCACGCGTGCTCATTGGAACAGACGCGGCTGCCTCGTCGTGGACCTGCGGACGACCAACAGTTCGCGCCCGGCCGATGTGCGGTGACGTCGCGTAAGGCTGTAGCCCGGGTTGGTAGCCTCGTGGCATGGACGCGCCGATGGCGAAGCGTGCGGTCACCAGTGTTCCACGGGTCCCAGATCTCATCCCGACTCGGAACCACAACGAAGAACCAGCATGACCTTCGACATCGAAGCGTACCAACGCCATTCGCAGAAACTCGACTTCGAGGACATCGAATTCGACGCCTTCCGCGAGCAACCACTGTCCCCTGACGCGCTGCGGTGCCTGCGGTACATGCACGACGTGGAGAGCCACACCGTCTGCTATCTGAGGGACGTGTTGGTGACGCGGGCCCACCGCGATCCCGAGGTGACGTCGTTCCTCACCCTGTGGAACTACGAGGAGTTCTGGCATGGAGAGGCCATCGCCGGAATCCTGCAGGCGCACGAAGAGGTGGCCGGCAACGGGAGGATCGCCGCCCTCCGCCAGCGGTTGCCGAAGCGCGATGCATGGAAGCCCCTCAGCTTTCAGGTTGCCTCGGCGCTCACCCCCCACCTCACCGCAGTGCACATGACGTGGGGTGCGGTCAATGAATGGACGACCCAGGCCGCCTATGCCCGCCTGGCCAAGCTGGCCGACCACCCGACGCTCAATGAGCTCCTTCGACGGATCATGAAACAGGAGGGGCGTCACATCGACTTCTACGCCACCCAAGCCAAGTCCCGCCTGGCCGACAGCCGGGCAGCCCAACGGCTGACCCGATGGGCACTCCGCCGGTTCTGGGCTCCCGTCGGCACCGGGGTGGTCCCCGACCGCGAAGTGGCATTCCTCCGCGACTATCTGTTCGGGGATACCGACGGTCAGGCCATGGCCGATCGCATCGACCGTCGGGTCGATCGGCTCCCGGGGCTGGACGGACTGAACCTGCTGCACGGCGCGGTGTCGGGGGCGGCCTGACCCGGTGCACCCACGTGGGTGCCGGCGCAGAAAGTCGACCGGACCGGTAAAGTATGTGGGTGTTCAGCTTCCCGAATCCGGTCAATGAGTATGCGGCCAGAACCGTGGCCGCCGGGGTCGTGGTGATGAGCCTGGCCGCCATCAGCGTGCGGCAGCCGTGGATCCTCATCCCGTTGGCCTATGGATTTTGGGCCCGGGTGCTCACCGGACCGACGTTGAGTCCCCTGGGCCGGCTGGCCACCAGGGTGATCGCGCCCCGCCTGCCTGGGCAACCGCGACTCGTCGCCGGACCGCCCAAGCGATTCGCCCAGGGCATCGGCGTGGTCTTCTCCACGAGTGCACTCATCCTCTGGTACGGCGTCGGTGCCGGCACGGCCACCTGGGTGCTGGTGGCGCTCCTGGCCACCGCGGCACTGCTCGAGTCGGCGTTCGGAATCTGCCTCGGCTGCGTTGCCTTCGGGTACCTGATGCGAGCCGGAGTGATCCCCGAGGAGGTCTGCGTCGCTTGCGCAGACATCTCACTGCGCCAGCCATCGGTGACAGGACCGACGGAGCTCCCGACGCCTACTCAGACCTGACCTCCTGGCCATCGGCGCTCAGGACAGGCGCGGCACCAGCTCGACGCAGAGGTCAGCCAGCTCCTTGGCGCATGAGCGGTAGGCCTCGTCCTCACCACCCGCCGGGTCCTCGATGTCCTCCCACCCTTCGACGGGAACGGCGGCCAGATCGAGCAAACGGAGCCGCTCCACCAGCGGGAGGGAAGTGGCCGGAAGGTCGCGGCACAACCTCTTGATCGAGGCGGTCTTCGAGGCAGCCTGCGGATGTCGCCGTCGGATGTACGCGACGTGCTCGCCAGCCATGGCCAGGATGAGGTCTGCAGCCTCGACATCCCCATCGCTCAGTTGGTGGCTCCGATGCCCATCGGCGCCGAAACCCACCGACGCCAAGGCGTCCCTCGTCCTCCGACTCATCGGCTGCCCCTCGACCACATGGGTCCCTGCCGTCACGATCCGAACCGGAGCCGAGTGGAGCATGGCTCCGCTCATCACCGATCGGGCCGCATTGCCGGTGCACAGCGTCACCACCAGTGGTCGTTCGTGGGCCTGGTCCGGCATGGGGTTCATAGTCACAGTGTTGCCGCCCGTCGGAACGGTGCTGAGGACCAGTGCCCTCCGCCTACCTCGAGGAGCGGTGAGGAATCGTCACGTGGGAGACGACAATGCGGCCTCGAGGCCGGCCGGTGGCTGCCGCGTGATCATCGGGTACTGCTCCGCATCGAATGCCGCGACGAACTGCCGCACGGGCTTGGGAAGCTGGATCAGCAGCCGCCCCGCGGGACGGAACTCGGGCGGTGCGGCCAGATGGATCAACAGGGAACAGTGTCCGACGGTGACCGAACGAATCCGAGGCTCAGCGCCCATCAGCGCCGACACGTAGAGGGCAACGGCACAGGAGCGGTTGTTCTTTGGAGATCCGTGGATGCCAGCCGCCTGCATTGACGCCGCCACTTCGTCCGAGCTGGATCCCAGCCCAGCCAGGAGTGAGTTGGTCTGCTTCTTGAGTTCTCGGAAATGGCTCATCGGATCTCCCCTCAGCAAGTTTCATCGTAGTGCCCGTCACCGGAGACCCACCGGACCGGCGAACGAGGCTCCTACACGTCAGTCATTGATGTTTCAGTGATGCCAAGCACCCGGAGGGTGCGACCCAATCCCAAGAACGCGGCCAAACAGATTGTCAGGTCGAGCATCTCGGGATCGGAGAACGACGCCCGCATCCGGTCCATGAACGCATCGTCGATGCCCACATGGTCGAGAGCGAATCGCTCTGCGTACTCCATCGCCAGGCGCTCCTGCTCGCTGAAGCTGGTGCCACCGTCGTGCGTGCCCACATGGCAGTAGAACTCCTCGGTGAGCCCTTGGGCCTTCACCTTGTCGGCACGAAACGCCAGGCACACCGTGCACTCATTCAACTGGGCGATGCGCATCCGGGCCGCCTCACGCACCCGAACCGGCAGGATGCTCTTGTTGTAGGCGGCATCGACCAATCGATTGACGGCGGCACCCATCTCAGGCCGCAGTGACCACAGCTGCACGGCGTCGCCGCCGGGGCCTTCGGGAATATCCAGACGTGCCATTGGCTCGACTCTAGGCGAGCGCCCAGCACTGCGGTTGGTCAGATCCTGCGTTCGGACATCGGGCCTGCTCACGCGTCGGCCGACGTCGTCTGGACCCACCTCCGTGCGCACTCCGGAAACAGCCATCGATCAGGAGGTTTCCATATGCAACCCCCTACCAGCACCAAAACGAACACGGGCCGGACTCCGGCCCTGACCTTGTTCGCCTCAACCCACGACGCTTGTCATCCGGTGCCGTAGCCCACCGCCACGTCACCCTGCCCGGATGATCCATCGATGACCCGTGGGCTGGAAGGGCTTTCGGCCACGCCGTTGGTGGTGATGCCCTCGCCGGAGCTGACATGTACCCGGTAGAAGGTGGGCCCGTTCGGAAGCCCGATCGTGACGTTCCCCTCCCCCGACGACGCCGTCACCCGCGCCGGCGGGGTGGCGAACCCGAGGTCGACGTCGCCCTGACCGGACTGGGCGAAGACCCTCTGCGCCCGGAGGGCAGTGCCCGACACGTTGCCCTCCCCGGTGAATACCCTCACGGCGCCGCTGCCGCCGGCGATCGCGACATCGCCTTGCCCCGAGTTCAACGCAAGCGCTCCATCAATCCCATCGACGTCGATAGTGCCCTCGCCGGTAGTGACGGTCAATGACGTTGTCGGTTCGACGTGCAGCACGTAGTTCCGGTTGCAGTGATCGCCGAAGAATGGCTGCCTGCATCGTGACCGTATGGTGAGGCTGGAACCTGACACATGTTCTTCGTCGGTAGGCCAGGTCAAGCCGCGTGAGCCGGACGTCGTGACCACCGTGTCGGGGCGGGCATTTCGCTCAACCGTGACCGATCCGGTGCCGACGTCGACGGTGACCGCGGTCAGTGTGCCGGCGAAGACACGCTCAGTGGAAGGAATCGTTTGGTAGGCGACGGAGCCGAGGGTGCCTAGGACCAGCCACAGCACGATGACCACCGCCACGAACAATCCCGCGCCCGTCCACAGCACCCTGGCTTGCTGGGAGCGCTCGGGAAGGGGAATGGCGGCGGGGACCGCCATGGGGGTCAGGGTGGTCACGAGTTGAGCCACTGGAGCACGGCGAGCACGCGACGGTTGTCGGGCCCGGCCGGAGGAAGGTCGAGCTTGGTGAACACGTTGGTCACGTGCTTCTCCACCGCGCCGTCACTGATCACGAGCACCTTGGCGATCGCCTGGTTGCTGCGCCCTTCGGTCATGAGCGCCAGTACCTCCTGCTCCCTCGGTGTGAGGCGATCGAGCGGGTCTTGGCGGCTGCTGCGGGCTACCAGTTGGGCGACGACCTCGGGGTCGAGGGCCGTGCCGCCCTCCCCCACCCGCCGGACGGCGTCGACGAACTCGGTGACCTCGGCCACCCGGTCCTTCAGGAGATAGCCCAGTCCCTCTGTCCCCGTAGCCAGCAGCTCGGCGGCGAAGGCCTGTTCGACATATTGGGAGAAGACGAGGATCGCGGTGTCGGGCCAACGCCGCCGTATCTCGATCGCAGCCCGCAGGCCGTCGTCGGTCATGTCAGGTGGCATGCGGACATCCACGATGGCGACATCCGGTCGGTGGCTCCCGACCGCCTCGATCAGATCGGGAGCGTCGCCAACCGCGGCCACCACGTCCTCGTCGGCCTCGTCGAGGACCTGGATCAGGCCCACCCGCAGGAGGACGGCATCCTCGCCGATCACGATCCGCATGGGAGCTCCACCATCACACTGGTCGGCCCGCTGGTCGGGCTGAGCACCCGCATCCAGCCACCGAGCCCACTGACGCGGTCCGAAAGACCGGAGAGCCCGCTCCCGAGGGACGCATCGGCACCGCCGACGCCGTCGTCATGCACCTCGACGACGAGCCGGTTGTTCTGAAGGGCGATGGTCACCTGGGCACGTGTGGCCTCGGCATGCTTCGCCACATTGGTCAGGGCCTCGGCTACGACGAAGTATGCGGCGCTCTCCACGGCGGGCGGAGGTCGCTTGGGGACGTCGATCGCCAAGGTCACGGGCACCGGGCAACGCGAGACGACGGCTGACAGGGCGGCATCGAGTCCACGGTCGGTGAGCACGGCCGGATGGATGCCCCGTGCCAGGTCCCGCAATTCCGCCAGTGCCGCCTTGGCCTCCTCGTGGGCGTCGTCAACAAGCTGGCGAGCCCGCTCGGGATCGGTGTCGAAGCGCTCCCGAGCCCGACCCAGGTCCATGGCCAAGGCCACCAGGCGCTGTTGTGCTCCGTCGTGGAGATCACGCTCGATTCGTTGGCGCTCTGCCTCGGCACTGTCGATCGCCGCGCCACGGCTGACCTCCAGCTCGTCGACTCTGCGAACCAGCCCGGATCGGTCATGGGACCCGAGGAGCCAGCGAACCACCGTACGGTTGAGGGCTGCCAACGTCACCGTGGCTCGAGGTGCCAGGCAGGCGAAGACGACGACGCCTAGTGCGAGCCCGACAATGACCCCGGTACCAGGGTGGAGGCGGAGCAAGCCAAGGTCGGCGGACCGCCCCGGCAGGTGGGTCACGTAGGTCGGGAGGGTGATCAGGAGAATCGATGCGGTCCACAGGGCCAGCACGATCACGCCGAGCGTCCCCAGCAGCGGAAGCCCGACGGCGAGGTAGGCGATCTCCCGCCAGCGGCTCGCACTGGTCACTCTCTGACGAAGCCGGCTCCACCAGTTGCCCGGAGCGAAGGGTGCGTGCGGCCATGCAAGGTTGACGTCGAGTAGGGCTGCCGCCCTCGAACGCTCCATTCGACCGAGCTGTGCGGAGGCGAGAAACGTGAACCACACCAGAGGGATGGCAATCACGAATGTGACTGCGAGCCCGATGCTCAAACCGACCATGAGGATGACAAAGGTACTGATGACGTACCCGAGGGAGGCACCGAGAGCCTCCCAAGCCAGCGATCGCCACATCGCGGAACCTTTCCAGGGTTGTAGTAGGAACTCGATCATGTCCCAGCCCGTCCAAGCCGATTGTCCCGTCGCGGTGTGGTTTCGGCCGTGGCCGTATGGTCACATCGGGTCAGCCACGCGGACCAATCGTCCGATTGTCCGCTGTTGGCGCCGCCGATGATCACACCGCCAGACTACGGATATCGAAGCATGGGGTCATTGGAGACTGCTGGCGTCTTGGTGTTGGGGTTTTCCCTACTGCATGACCCGGAGACGTGCGCTCGGTGAACAATCCACTGGGAGGACCCACCCTCCAATGTCATCACGGGCCTGGCCGGACAATCCAAGTGGGCGGCGTTGCGGGACAGGCAGTGATTCATCACAGCCTGTCCCCATACCGACTCAGGATGCCTCGACCATTCAAGCGATGACGGATTGGGGGTGGCGAATGGACGTAGCAGAACGAGAACAGCAGGTGCGGAACTTCGTCGAGAAGGTCTGGAACGCGCGGAGCTACGAGGCGGCGTCCGAGCTGTTCAGCGAGAAGTACGTGAATCCGTTTGGATCGGGTCCGTCCGCCGCCGATATCGCCAAGCCTTCCCTGATTTGCACCTTGACGTCGAAGAACTCATCGTCGCCGGTGACACGGTCGTACTCAGGATGACATTCCGCGGGACCGACTCAGGAGGGTGTCGGGGTCGATCTCCGACCGGGCGGGCAGTCGAGGAGTGGGTCGTTGACATCATGCACTTCGAGGACGACAAGGTCGTCAGCGAATGGATAGGAGCCGACAAACTCGGCCTCTTCATCCAGCTCGGGGTTCTGAACGACCCGTGGACGCCCCAGGTCGAGGCACCTGTGACAGAGCGGTAGAGCTAACCGCCTCGCCGACCCGGCGGGCGAACCGAAGCTGCGATGCCCGGACCAACGGCCGAGGCCGCTGCGAGCCCCATGTCCGCCACCCAGCCTGCCTCGCGTCGTAGGGTGGCATCCGGAGCACTCGGTCTCGGCAGGTCGGGGTGGGTCCGATACCCAACGAGCAAGGAGCAACGACCGGTCGCATGGCCAGCCCCCGACGCCCTTTCCGGACATCGATCCTCCTGGTCGAACTTCTCGTTGGCGCAACCATTGCAGGATGGTTCCTCGTGGGCTCGCACCGTGCCGAGGGCGCGCCTGCGCCATCGGGCGCCACCGCGGCCCGCTGCCCGTGGGTGTCCCAGTCCCGACACGAAGAGGCGCCGCCCGCGTCGCTGGCCGCTGAGGTCCTTGCCCGGATGACGCTCGCTCAGAAGGCGGCGTTCGTCGTCCTGTGGACGCAGCCTCCCATCGAGAACACCAACCTCGGGATCCCCTCGCTGTGCATCCCGCCGCTGACGCTCACCGACGGACCGAACGGAATCGCCTACAACATGCCTGGCGTGACGCAGCTGCCGGCCGCCATCGGCGTAGCCGCTACCTTCGACCCGTCAGCGGCGCGTGCCACCGGTGTGGTCATGGGCCAGGAGGCCCGGGCGAAGGGGATCGACGCCTCACAGGGACCTGAGCTCAACCTTGCTCGGGTGCCGGAGGCCGGCCGCATCTTCGAGGCGTTCGGCGAGGATCCGGTGCTGACCGGCACCATGGGCGTCGCCAATGTCGAAGGCATCCAGTCCACCGGGACGCTGGCGAACCTCAAACACATCTCGGCGTACTCGCAGGAGACAGCGCGCCATATCCTCAACCAGCAGGTCTCCGCCCGGGCACTCGCCGAAGTGTTCAACCCTCCGTATCAAGAGTCCGTCCAGCAGGCCCACGTGGCGTCCATCATGTGTTCGTACGGCTCGGTCAACTCCGTCAACGACTGCTCCGACCCGACCCTCTACGCCGATCTCGCCTCGTGGGGGTTCACCGGATTCGTTCGGTCGGACCTGGCCGCCGTTCCGAATGAGGATACGGCCCCTGCGTTCCGGGCTGGCATCGCACTCGTCAAGCCGGGCTCACCCGCCGCCCTGGTCCGACTGGTCCGGTCAGGGGCCATCCCGGTCGCCGATCTTGACCGGGCGGTCACCGAGACGCTCACCACGATGTTCCGGTACGGGCTCATCGGCCGGCCCGTTCACGGGACCCCGTCGGCTGACGCCATCACCCCCGCCCACACTCGCACGGCGTTGACCGTGGCAGAGGCGTCCACGGTACTGCTCAAGAACGCCGGAGCTGTGCTCCCGCTCTCGCACGGGATCCGATCGATCGCGGTGATCGGGACCGGGGCGACTCATCCGATCACCTCGGGTGACGGCAGCTCGGCGGTCGTAGCGCCGTTCGTGTCGACACCGCTGGCCGCCCTGCGGTCCACGCTCGGCCACTCGACCACGATCCGGTATGCCAAAGGGGGATTGCGGTCCGTCCAGCTTCAGTCCATCACCACCGGTGAACTCTTCCCCAGGACCAACTTCGACACGAACGATCCGATCCTCCATTCCGCCCCGGTGGAGTCCGGCAAGGGCGATCTCCCCGTCGTCGAGTCCCCCAACGTGACCCCCGCGGTGGCGACCGCCACGACCCCTGGGACCGGGAAGGGTTGGAGCTCGTGGAGCCAGACGATCACGCCCCGCTCGTCCGGGATCTACGGAATCGGACTCCACGAAGTCGGGGACACCTGGCTGACCATGAATGGCGCCTCGGTCCTATCGTCGCCCGGCCTCCACACGCCGACCCTCTTGTCCGGCGCGGTGAACCTCGAGGCCGGGGTCCACTACACGTTCGCCATCCGCTGGTTCGCCGTCGACGGCTATCCCGCTCCCGCATTCGGTATCGCCAACGAGACGGCGCAATTCGACGCTGCCGTCACCGCAGCCCGCCGGTCCTCGGTCGCTGTCGTCTTCACCGGGGAGCTTCAGCGTGAGGGGTCCGACCGCTCCCTTGCGCTCCCAGGCGACGCCGACCAGCTGATCGAGGCCGTGGCCGCCGTCAACCCCCGCACGGTGGTCGTCGTCAACAGCGGCGGGGCAGTACTCATGCCGTGGCTGCCGAAGGTCGCCGGCGTAGTCGAGGCCTGGTACCCGGGCGAGGAAGACGGCGCTGCCGTGGCCGCCGTCCTGACCGGTCAGGTAGACCCCTCGGGGCGCCTACCGATCACGTTCCCATCGTCGCCGACCGACCAACCCGCATCCACCGTCGCTGAGTTTCCGGGGATCGACGCATCGGTGAGTTTCAGCGATGGTCTCGACATCGGTTACCGCTGGTATCAGGCCAACGACGTTGCCCCTCTCTTCCCGTTCGGCTTCGGACTCGACTACACCACGTTCGCACTTTCGGACGGGCAGATCGCCCCGTTACCGGCGGGAGGCTATGCCGTGCAGGCCGACGTGACCAACACCGGCACCCGGACCGGAACCGACGTCATTCAGGCCTATGTATCCGACCCTTCCGGACTGGGCGAGCCCCCCGAGCAACTCCGCGCCTTCACAAAGCTCGTGGTGTCGCCCGGAACCACCGGTCACGTCACGCTCGTGCTGCCAGCGTCTGGCTTCGCCTCCGATGCTCGGGGAACGCCCACCGTGGAAGCCGGGAAATACGTGGTGGGAGTCGGCGAGTCGTCGGCCAACCTGCCGATCCAGCTCCCAGTGGAGGTGCCGGCGCAATCGGCCTGAGGCGTTGGCTCTCCCAAGCAAGTCCGTCGGCTCAGGCTTGGGTCGATAGCTCTTGACTTACCTATCATCGATAGGTAAGTTACCTATCGATGATAGACAGACGTGCGAGCGTTGACCACCAGCTCCTTCCGGACAAGGTCATGCAACGACGAGAGGCCAAGGTGGCCGCCATCGTGGAGTCCGCGTGGAAGCTGGCCCGGGAGCACGGGATCGCCGGGGTGTCGCTGCACGCCCTGGCCCGCGAAGTCGGGATGCGCCAGCCCTCGCTGTACGCCTACTTCGATTCGAAGCTGGCGTTGTATGACGCCATGTTCGCTGACGGCAACCGCCAGCTGCTGGAGCGGCTCGACCTCGTCTCACTCCCCCGCGGTCCGCGTGCGGCCCTCAAGAAGTTCATGGCCGAGTTCGTCGTGTTCGCACTCGAGGATCCGGCTCGGTACGAGCTGCTCTTCGAGCGCCACGTACCGGGATTCACGCCCTCACCTACGTCGTACATCCTCGCCGAGGACGTATTGGGACGCGTCTACAAGTTGATCAACGACACAGGCGTCACCAAACAGGGTGACATTGACTGCATCGTGGCCATTGTCGCTGGCTTGATGGAGGCGCAATTGAGCAATGAACCCGGCGGCAACCGTTGGATCCGTCACCTCAACCGTCTCGTCGATCTCTATGTCGATGACGTGCTCGAAAGGAGCAGACACTCATGATGGCAAACCGAATCACCCGTCCCGAGGCCAGGGTGCTGGCCGAGGAGGAGTTCATTCGCTTCGCAGATCTCGTCGCTTCGCTCACGCCGGAGGAGTGGGCGACGCCCACCGATTGCGTTGGATGGGACGTTCGCAAGATGGTGCTGCACGTCCTCGGGTCGGCCGATGCCCAGGCGTCTGTCCGAGAGTTCGTCCACCAGTTGAAGCGGGGGATGCCACTCAACAAGGAGATCGACTCGCACCACTGGGTGGACGGCATGAACGAGCTGCAGATTCGTGAGCGGAGCCAACTCTCGAACGACGAGCTCGTCATGCAGGTCGCTGCGGTGGGCCCGAAGGCGGTCAAGGGTCGGTGGCGCACGCCGCCTCCGGCACGCTACATCCCCCTGCCATTCGGGCCGCCGATCGGATGGGCTCCCCTCAAGTACCTGCTCGACGTCGGGTTCACCCGGGACGTCTGGGCCCATCGGATAGACATCCATGCGACCATCGACCGCCCCATGCAGCTCACGGCCGATCACGACGGCCGCCTCATCGCCGACGTCGTGTCCGAATGGGCCGGCATCCATGGCCAATCCTTCGAGATGGTTCTCGACGGCCCTGCCGGAGGGAAGTTCACTCAGGGCATCGGCGGTGAGCGCGTCGAGATCGACGCATTGGAATTCATCCGCACCCTCTCGGGCCGGCTGCCCGGCGTTGGGGTCCTCAGCCATCCCCTCCCCCTGTAGATCAGCCATCACGTCCCCCGAAACCCACCCTGAAAAGGAGCGACACCATGGAAACGCGAATCGACGAGATCGCCGAGCGTATCTACCGGCTATCTACGTTCGTCCCGAAATCGGCCCGACTGGCTTCACGTTCAATCAATTCCTCATCGACGCCGACGAGCCGACCATCGTCCACACCGGCCCACGGGGCATGTTCCCGGCCGTCTCAGGGGCCGTCGCTTCGCTGATACCTCTCGATCGTCTGCGGTGGATCACGTTCGGCCATCTCGAAGCCGATGAGTGCGGAGCGATGAACCTTTTTCTCGAGGCTGCGCCGAACGCCCAGGTGGCCCACACTGCCATCGGCTGCATGGTCTCGATCGACGACCTCGCCGACCGGCCCCCGGTTCCCATGGCACCCGACGCTTCGATTGACCTCGGTGGTCGGCGCATCCGTAGCATCGACACTCCGCACGTGCCCCACGGATGGGATGCACACGTCCTCTTTGAGGAGACCACCGGCACCCTGTTCTGCGGTGACCTTCTCTCTCAGGTAGGAGACGGACCGGCATTGACAGGGGACGATCTTGTCGCCGCGGCCATCCAGACCGAGGACATGTTCGGCGCGAGCTGTTTCACGCCTCAGTCGGCGCCCACCATTCGGCGCCTCGCTGCGCTTGAGCCGACCGCGCTTGCAATCATGCACGGTTCTTCGTACAGCGGCGAGGCCAGCGATGCCCTCCTCGCTCTCGCCGACGACTTCGATCATCGGTTGGCCCACGCCAATTGACACCCTGCCAATCGGTGAACAGGCTTGTGAGTCAGGAGCCGACGTCGACTTTGGCAACGTCCTCCGGAGGAATGCTCATCACTCTGAACAGAGTTGAGGCCGTCGCGAATCCGATAGCACAGAGCAAGAACCCCGCGGCGAGCGATAAGGCTCCCCCGACGATGAGGCGGTAGTGCGGGAACACACGTTGAACCTGTCCATGGAGATGGACGGTGTCATAGGCATTTGCCACATTCCCGATGGCGATAACCGCAGACGCGGCGGCCATGGTTCGCGACGCCCGCTTCATGACCTTGATGGCATGAGTATTGGTCCGTTCAAGCGAGGTCCACTGCCACCAAGCCGCTCCGATCAGGCCGTAGCTGACCGGAAACGCGATCTCCGTGACAAGGCGGTAGTCGAGCAGGTTGCTGTAGACAGCGATATCAACCCCGTACCCCACTACGATTGCGAGGTAACCGACGATGATCAGCAGTCGAGGGATGCGAAGCGTCTCCGACCACATCGGCGCAGCCTAGGCCAGACTGCCTCGGCGGGTCGGCGTCAACCTGACCGTCACGAGTGCAGACAGGACTCGGACCAATCACCCGTCTGGGCAGATCCGGTGGACCCAAAAGACTCCGCCCGGTCAGGAGATGTTCGGTCCGAACCACCGACTGACTCGTGTGGACTCCCACACTTGTTTCTCCTCCGAAAGCGCAGCGCTTGGAGCGGTGAACTTTGCCACCGGCGTGTCGTACGACAAGAAGTTGACATCGATCCGCCCCACGAGGTCGTTGCCCAGCTCCACGTAGCACCCCGCGGAGCCGTCGTATGGCAAGGGGTCACTGTCGTCTGTGAGCTTGGTAATGAGGACCTTGGCGACAGTCGCCGCTTCACCCTCAGCGATCCCCCCGGCGCGTGGCACAGGTGCGCTCGTCACGTCGCCGATGGCGTAGACGTTGGGGAACTTCGTAGCGAAGGTGGCCGGATCGACCGGGATCCATCCGTCCTCGACGAGCTCGGACGCGACAACGACCTCGGGGGCGCAATGTACCGGAATACCCAGGAAGAGATCGTAGGGCAGCATCCGCCCATCGTCGAGATGGGCAATGTGGTCCCCAGGATCAAGACGGTTCACCTTCGACCCGGGCCAGTACTCGATACCGTGCTCCTCGAGGATGGCCGTCAGCGCCGACGACGTCTTTTGCGAGATCGGAATCGGTGCGGGCATTGGACTGACCAGGTGGATGGTGGACGACTCACGCAGTCCGCGCTGCGTGAGGAAGTGGTCCACGAGTAGGACAGTCTCGATCGGCGCTCCAGGGCACTTGAAGAATGGGCCGAGCACACCCACCACGACGGCGCCACCGTTGTTGAACGCCTCAAGTGCGTCTCGGGCTCGCTCAGCGCCGGCGAATGAATAGAACTCGAATCCATCCTCCACGAGTCCGGGCGTCGCCGCGATGTCATAGTCGGCTCCGAGTGCGACGACAAGGATATCGGCGTCGTAAGTGGCAACGTCGGTGACGACCCGGCGACGCTCGGGATCGATCGCCGTCACCGTCTCCTGTCGGAACTCAACTCCCGGTTTGTCGATGCCTCGATACGGGTTCCACACTTCGGATACTTGGCGGCGCCCGAACATCACATCCAGCTTGGAGAAGCCGAACATGAAGGCGTCGCTCTTGTCGATCAGAGTTATGTGCACCTTGTCGGGAATCGCCTCCGAAAGTCCGGTAACAAGCTCAAGGCCACCGAATCCCGCTCCGAGAACGACGATGTGCTCAGTCATGATGGCAAGATAACAGAGCGAAAGAGCGACAGATGCTCGAGAGATTGAGACGCGATCGAGTTAGCTGAGACTCGCTCGTCTGTGTTCGTCCATCATCCTCGCCCCAGATGACCGCGAGCTTGGCATCGTTGGGGATGCTGGTCGGAGGCTCCTTCGACTCTCGGAGCGAGACCTTCGTGGCTACGTCAATCAGCCGCAGATAGGACGAGCTCGGCCAGACGATTCAGCGAGTTGTGGAGGTGATCGGGGGAGAATGGTGGGAAACTCGGTCCTGTCTTTCGCACGTCCTCGGGCACCGCCGACCAATCGTATGTGAGCCACACCTCAGTCTCGGACGGGTCAAATGGAGCCAGGTCGTAGCGCCAGATCCAACCACCGAAGCCGAGGGTGCCGTCGCCTGTGTCGTACCCCGGCTTCCAGGAGATGGCATGCGGGGGATCGAACACCTCGACCAGATTGGCCATCTCGTAGTTCCCATTCGGATGGTTGGGGTGGTACATGTCCATGCGGAAGACCTGCCCCGACGCCGTCAGGGGTTGGTGGTCTCGGGGATCGCGGACCCAGCCCGTGCCGTCGATCGCGGGATGACTGACCGGGTCCGCGATTATCGCGAAGACGGTCTCCGCCGGTGCCTTGATGGTGACCGTGGCGCTGAGGCTCTCGTTCGTCATGCTGAAGACTCCTTTCGGGCAGCCGATGAAGACGGCAAGCGAGCAACTACGAGGACAGACGCCCCAGAGGGGTGAAAGTCATCGGTCGTCTCCCACGCCCTCGTCGAGATCAGGATCATTGGCCGCACGTCGAAGGGCCGTGGCGTCAACGTCCACGAGATACACGCAACCATCTGGAGCAGCGAGTGAGGCGAGATGAGCCACGATCTCGGCTTCGCACCCACCATTGTAAGCCAGCACGTGGCGACACATGACTATGTCATAGCTGGCGGGGTCCAACCCTCTGTCGGTTGCTGAACCCACCCGTGCCTCGGCCTGCACCAGGCCCTCGATGTCCTCAAGGGCCCCATTGAACCGCCGCAGGGCCGGCGTCGACCCCGATCACGGACCCGTTGTCGCCGACGTGCTCAGCCAACGGTCGCGATACAGCTCCGGGGCCCGCATCCGACCCCTGCGATTCGGGCACCCTCCTGAATGCCCTCTGACGACCATTCGGGGGCCTCATTCTCCTCGGCGCCCCTCGCCATCATGCGATACCGCATCCGCACTTGCTCGCTCAGCGTCAAGCTGTAGCTGGCAGCCGTAGCCGCATCGCCGCATCTTTGTACTGGCCCACGACGAAAGCTTTGGCGCACGAGCCGGCCACCCCACGAGCCGTTCCGACCGGCAACATCACGCTCGGGTGCCGTGAAATGGTAGCGGGAGGCTGGTGTCTTGAATCGCCTGCAGTCAGAGCACCGATAGCTATAGAACACCGGTAGGCGATAGCCCACCGGTGTTCTGAGACACCTGTGGGCTCACCCCGCCGTCCTGCTGAGGCCCCGTCCCTCGCCCCTCAGTTCCCCGTCGGGTGGTGGCCCGCCGGCAGTGTTACCGGCGGGCCGCTACGGGACCCCAGTGGCGTTCGAGTGACCCTTTAGCCGGTCACCGACTGGGACGGATCAGCGACCGTGCCCGGACCTCCGAGGGGCAGCGTTGTCAGTCCGGTCGACTTGCCGCACTTCGTGGTGATGAAGCTGGTGGTCTTGGTGGCGAAGACGTTCGCTGTCGAGGACGACCCAGCGAATGATCCCGTCGCAGTTGCCGTGCCAGCCGTGTCCTGAGGCAGGTCAAAGCCTGGCTCGCCAATCCCGTTGAACAGGACGTCGAAGCCCGAGAAGGTCACGGTAGTCGGGGTGAGCTTCGCCAGGGTCACGCCAGCACTGTTCTTGTAGTGCCAGGTGACGGTCTGGGTGGTCGACCGTGACGTCGCCAACCCACCGCAGGCGTTCGCCGAGTTATCCGCCGTCGTTGTGGTGATCGTCGATGTGGCCTTGCCGTACAGGATGCCCCCGGCAGGCAGGTTGGTTGCCGTGGTGGAACAGCCTGCAGTGAGCTTGTTGAGCTTCACCTTGATCGTGCTCGTTTCGGTGTTGGAGGTACCGGTGTTGAACAGAGGTGGGTTGAAGTGGATCGCGCCAGCCAGTGTCGAACAGGTAGCAATTCCGTTTGCAGTGATCACCGGCACTGAGGCAGAGGCCGGCGTAGACGAAACGACGACAAGGGTCCCCGTTCCGAGCGTCAGCGCCATGGCAGCGCCCATCAATAGGAGTCTGCGGAACATATCTGACTCTCCTCTCCATTGGTCCACGGTTGTGGACTGCGCGCGGACAGTTTCCCGTCCCACAAACAATTAAACGGAGGACCCCTCTCCTGTGTTACAGCCATACCTGCATAACTGGTCGCCCCTCGGCCAGTTCGCTGCAGCGGAGTGCCAGTACCCCGAGGAGCGCCACGACCGGGCACGCGGTCACCCCATGTGACGACCTCGGTAGTCGGATCCTGATGCCACCGATGGACAACGATGAGTAACCCAGAGCCCTTGTCGCCGATCCGAGCGGCAATGCCCTCTCGCTCTTCGACGACCGTCCATTCGTTTGCCGCTGACAGGCCTGCCGGCTACTGAGGTATGCCGTCGGCTCGCGCAAGCTCGGCATCACATTGAGACAACGGGTATCGATTGATTGACCGCTGGGGTGACCTACTTCTCCGGTCGGGAGCGCCGATGACTTCGGCCGAAACGGTCACCAGCGACGAGGAGCCGGAATGTCTACTGATGTGATGAAGGAGCGCAGCGCCGTTCCTGCGTGACGAGCTTTGATGAGCGCACAGGCTCGAGCGCCGAGCATGAGGAAGCCGATCCCGTGCCAACGAAGAGCGTCGCCGCATCCAGCCGATCCAAGCCAAAGACCCAGCGGGAGTCCTCCCGTCGCCCGGAGCCAGGTGTGCGGAGCACACTTGGGGTTGCGAAACCAACCCGGAAGCGACAGAAGGAGACTCCCGTGGAACAAGTCCAACAATACGTCGGCATCGACCTGCACCGGCGCCGTAGTGTGATCGTGCGACGCACCCAGTCGGGGGAGACCCTCGACACCGTGCGGATCGACAACGACCCGGTGGCGCTGGCCACCGAGCTAGCCAAGGCCGGTGAGCACCCCGAGGTGATCTTGGAAGCCACCTACGGGTGGTACTGGGCCGCCGACGTGATCGAGGCATGCGGCGGCACCGTCCACCTCGCCCACCCGCTGGGCAACAATTGGGGGAACCGCAGGGTGAAGAACGACGAGCGGGACGCCACCGATCTGGTCGATCTGCTGCGCATGGGACGCCTGGCCGAGGGGTGGGTGGCACCGCCACCACTGCGAGAGCTGCGTGAGCTGATCCGCTACCGGGGCAAGCTGGTCCACCTGCGCTCCAACGCCAAGGCCCAGGTGCATGCGGTGCTGGCCAAAGAAGGGGTGACAGTGGCGATGACCGACCTGTTCGGGGTGAGAGGCCAGCATCTGCTCGACGAGGTGGAGCTGGCCAAGGCCTACCGGATCCGGGTCGAGAGCCTGCGTGACCTGATCGAGCTCTATGACCGGGAGATCGCCATGCTGGAGAAGGAGGTCGCTCCGTTCTTCGCCGGCGACCTCGGCTACCGCGCTATCCAGGCCATCCCCGGGGTGGGCCCGGTGCTGGCTGCGGTCTTCGTGGCCGAGATCGGCGACGTCTCGAGGTTCACCTCCGCACGGCACCTCGCCAGCTGGGCCGGGCTCACTCCCACCCACCACGAGTCCGACGAGAAGGTCCGTCGTGGGCACATCACCAAGCAGGGCTCGCGCCTGGTGCGGTGGGCCGCAGTCGAAGCAGTGTCCCACCAGCGGAGCGCCACACCGATCCGGGCTCACCACCAACGGGTGGGCGAGCGCCGGGGCAAACAGATCGGGCGGGTGGCGGCCGCCCGCAAACTTCTCACCCTCGTCTACTACGGCCTGCGTGACGGCGAGATCCGTTGCCTGGCCAAGGCGGGGTGAGACCCGGAACGGACGCAACCCGGTGCGAGCTCGGCAGCATTCATGGTCCCCGCTCTGCGGCGAGACCGAGTTACTGATTGAGCCCACCAGGTTGTGGCCGGACCACTCCATGTCGCAGTTCGGACGAAGAGATGAACGGCACCCGGGAGTTTGGGTTGCCCCGCCAGCACACGCTGGTTCTGGAGATTGGACCGCAACGCGTCCCCAACCGGCAACACGGGGGACGACGACCACGAAGCCCTTACGGGCTTCGAATTCGATGATGTGAAGAACGACTGACCGGGCCCTCAAGGCTTCCCCTCCGGGCGGCCTACGGCCGGCCTTGACCGCCCTCCCCGGTTCTCGGTTCACCGAGGACCTCTACCTTGTCGCGCCCCGTCGATCGGGACTCCAACATCATCTACACACCAGAAACGACCAACGGACCCTTCGGCGCCTCCTTGACAAACTGCCCTCCTTCAGAGATGAATGCCGCGGTCTACCAGCTAAACCAGTGGGTGGTGAACGGCACCGCGCCACCTATCGGAGCACTCATGCAAACGACCGGCACTTCGCCCGTCGTGTTCGCCTATGACGCAAACGGCAATGTCCTGGGTGGTGTGCGATCCCCGCAGGTCGACGCGCCGATTGCAGCATTGGGCGGCGTCGGGAACAGCGGTATTGGTGCCCTTGGAACCTTCTGCCGCCTCTTCGGTACCACGGTGCCCTTCACGTCGAGCCAGCTTGCCGCGCTGTACAAGAACCACGGCGCGTTTGTCTCACAATGGGATCAGGCGACACAGAGCGGTGTCAACGGTGGCTTCCTACTTCAACGAGATGCCAAGGAGCTCAAGAGGGCGGCAGCCAGGTCGCAGATCGGAAGAAGATAGGACACCCGGGAACGGCGCCTTCACCGACTCTGCGTGAATGGTGAGCAGTCTGCTCCATCAGCACCAGCACTGGTAGACGGCTGGCGTATGCTGCATGGACGAGAAGGCGAGCCTCCGGTTACGCCGGGAAGGAAGGATTGACGGGAGGACCGACGTGGCAACCCAGTCATTGACCACGCGACTGAGAAATCAGCGCTCCGAAATGATGGTTGCCGAGCTCGAGACCATTGCGCTGCGACTGTTCGAACAGCGCGGCTTTGACGCCGTCACCGTCGAGGACATTGTGTCGGAGGCACAGATCTCCGTGCGGACCTTCTACCGGTACCTTCCCACCAAGGAAGATGTCCTCCAGGTACAGATCGCCAGACGGAGGGACGGTCTCCGTGCTGCGCTCTCGACCCGACCGCTGGACGAAGCGCCGATGCATTCGTTGCGTCTCGCGCTCACGGAGCAGATTGCATCGGAGGACCCGGACCTTCTTCGACGCTGGGTCGCCATCATCGTGGCCACGCCGAATGTCGTCAGGGCCGTGCTGGGCGGAATCCAGCAGAATACGCAGCGAGTGATGGCTGAGTTCTTCGGTTCGCGACTGGGTCTGCCGGCCGACGCCCTGGTCCCGACGATGCTGGCCGCTGCAGCACAGGGCGTCATCCAGGCGGCCCAGACCCAGTGGTACTTCAAGGGTGGCGACCTGGCCCAGACGATCTTCGAGAGCTTCGACATTCTGGAGGGCCAGATCGGGAGTGTTGCGAAGACCGGGTCGAGCGAGAACGAACCGGTGTAGGACATCAGGCGCGACTCCCCAAGGATTCAACGCCGCGCCGTCAATTGCGCACAACCGGACCTGACCTAGTATCGCTCCATGCCTGAGTTCCCTTCAACGGCCGCGAGTTACGACCCGGACGCCGTCCGTGCCAAGTACCTCGCCGAGCGCGACAAGCGACTGGTTCCCGACCGCGCATCGATCCGCGACCTCACGACCGACGAGCACTTCGCCCACTACCGTGACGACCCGTTCACACCGGTCGTTGAGCGGGACTCGGTCGTCGACGACGTGGATGTCGTGATCGTGGGCGGGGGGATCGCCGGGGTCCTCGCCGGCGCCCAGCTCCGAAAGGCCGGACTCGAGCGGATCCGGATCGTCGACCAGGCCGGCGGCATCGGGGGCACCTGGTACTGGAACCGCTACCCGGGCGTGATGTGCGACGTCGAGTCCTACAGCTACATGCCAATGCTCGAGGAACTCGACTACGTTCCGACCCAGCGCTACGCGTTCGGCGAGGAGATCCGACGCCATCTCGAGGCCATCGCCGAGCGGTTCGACCTCGTCGACGATGCACTGTTCCATACGGGTGTGTCCCGCGCCGAGTGGGACGAGGACGCGGGCCGGTGGCGGATCCGCACCGACCGGGGGGACGAGGTCAGCTGCCAGTGGTACGTGCTGGCCGTCGGGATCCTCAACCTCATGAAGCTGCCCACCATTCCGGGTATGGAGGACTTCGCCGGTCACTCCTTCCACTCCGCACGGTGGGACTATGGGTACACCGGCGGCGGACCGGACGGGCACCTCACCGGCCTGGAAGACAAGGTCGTCGGCCTCGTCGGCACCGGGGCCAGTGGCATCCAGTGCGTGCCGCACCTGGCCGAGTCGGCGAAGCACCTCTACGTGTTCCAGCGCACGCCGTCGGCTATCGGCGAGCGAGGAAACCGGCCCACCGACCCAGACTTTGCCCGGCGGCTCGAGCCGAGCTGGCAGCGGGCCCGAATGGACAACTTCCAGGCGATCATGATGGGCCGGCTCGTGGAGGTCGATCAAGTGGACGACGGTTGGACGCACCACTACGCCGCCGTCCAACACGTCCCGCGAGTAGAGGGGATGACGACGGCCGAGTACATGCGCAGCGCTGAGGAATTTGACTACAGCGTCATGGACCTGCACCGCCGCCGGGTCGAGGAGCTGGTGGCCGACCAGGCCACGGCCGAGATCCTCAAGCCGTACTACCGGTACCTGTGCAAGAGGCCGTGCTTCCACGACGAGTACCTGCCGGCGTTCAACAATCCCAAGGTCACGCTCATCGATTGCCCCGCCGGATTCGAACGGATCACCAAAGAGGGCCCGGTCGCTGACGGGCACCAGTACGAGCTCGACTGCATCATCTACGGCACCGGGTTCGAGCCCGAGCTCACCCCGCTCTTCCGGCGTGCCGGCCACGAGATCGTCGGTCGAGGGGGCGTCACTCTCGCCGAGAAGTGGGCTGACGGTGCCGCCAGCCTGTTCGGGATGATAAGCCGTGGCTTCCCGAACATGTTCGTCATGCCGGCACCGGGGCAGCAAGCGGTGGTGACCGTCAACTACACCCAGCTGGCCGTGCTCGGGGCCGAACTCATCGGCGGCGCTGTCGGGCTGTTCGAGCAGCGTGGCGTGGAGGTATTCGACGTGAGCGCCGAAGCCGAAGCGGCGTGGACGAAAGAGATCGTCGACACGCATGTCGACAGTAGTGCCGTCATGTCCGCCTGCACGCCGTCGCGCATCAACAACGAGGGCCACCCCGAAGCACTGAACCCCCGCAATGGCAACTATGGCCGCGGGTTTGGCGATTGGTTCGCCTACCGCGAGCTACTCGAGGGATGGCTCGAGGCTGGCACCTTTGAGGGTTTGGAGCTCAAGGTCCGGTCAACGGCAACGTGAGCAGGCGTCAGCGGGTCGCTGTGGTGACCGGCGGCGGAGCTGGCATCGGAGCCGCGATCGCCGAAGAGCTCGGCCGAGGCGGCTGGTTCGTCGTCACCGTCGACCCCCTGGTGACCCTCGACGGCTCCGAACGACTCCCCGAGCCCGAAGAGACCACCGCCGGTCGCATCGTGGCGGCGGGTGGCTCGGCCCGGGCCTCGTCGGCGTCGGTGACCGACGGCGAGGCGGTCCGCGGCCTGTTCGACGAGCTGGTCGACGAGCACGGTGGAGTCGACACGGTCGTCAACGTGGCCGGCATCACCCGGCAGACCTACTTCGGCCGGGGCACCGAGGAGGACTGGCTGGCGGTGCTCGCGGTACACCTCGGGGGCTACCTCAACGTGCTCGAGGCCGCCCTGCCGCTCATGGCAGCCGCCGGGCACGGCCGGGTGCTCGGCGTGACCTCCGGATCGGGGTGGCGAGCTGCCGATGCCGGCGCGTACAGCTGCGCCAAGCGGGCGGTCGCCGCCCTCACCTGGCAGCTGGGCCGCCAGGCACCGCCGGGCGTGACCATCAATGCCATGTCGCCGATCGCCGCCACCCGGATGATGGCCTCTGCCCTCGAACGCGCCCGTAAGGCGGGCCAGTCGGGCGGTGGTGGAATCTCCTTCCTCTCGGTGGCGGGCCCCGAGGACCTCGGGCCGTTCGGTGCCTACCTCGTGGGTGAGGAGTTCGGGTGGTGCACCGGTCAGGTGCTCTTCGCCGGCGGCTCGGAAGTGGCGGTGGTGGACCAGCCCCGCCTCCTCGAGGTAGTGCGCACCGACGAGGTGGTCTCACTCGCCGGGGTGCTCGGGGCTGTCATCCCCCGGGCGTTCGCCACCGCCGAGACCAGCCAGGCGAGCAGCGGGGGCGGCAACCCCCGGTTCGGGAGCATCTTCGACGATCCGGCCCCCGACGAAGTCGCATCGACGGACGTGCGATCCTGTGCGGTCGTCACCGACCGCCCACAATTGGCGACGTCGCTCGCCACCGCGCTCGAGGCCCAGTCCATCACCTGCCACCCCGTATCGGTTGCTCACGGCTTCGGCGACGCCGCCAACGCGCTGCGCTCCGTCGTCGAGGCCACTGGACCGATCGACGCCATCGTCGTCGCGCCAGCCGGTCGTACACCCACAACCAGCGTGACGGATGGGTGGGAGCGGATACTCGCCGAGCACCGCGGGATCATTGAGGACATCCATACGGATGCCGGATGGGCCCGGGCGGCCGCCGACTACGCCGCCAGCGAAGCCCGCCCTGTCCACCTGGTCACCCTTACCGACGCCGCCACCGCCGGAGGTCGGAGTCGGGCCCAGGCTTCGGCCCAGCACGCCAGGGTTGCCGCCGGTGCGACGGAGGGGCGCATCACGGCCTTCGCAGCGAGCATCGAGGCTTCGGAGGAGGGCGCCGGCCAGCCGGTTGGTGAGCTCGTCGCCCAGCTCCTTGGCCACCCCGAGGCGACGGCCCTCGCCGGTGCGGAGCTGGTGATCGGCGCCGGTTGGATGGGCGTTCGCAGTCACCCTCGACCAATCGGCAGTGTGAGCTACGGAGGTCCAGCCGTCCCCGACTGGCTCGACGCCACCCTGCGGGAGATCGTCGGTGCCACCGGTAGCCCCCAGCACGTGGTGGTCCGGTGACGGATCAGGCCATACGCGTCGTCGACGCTCACGTGCACCTCTGGGACCCCGCCCGTACCGACTGGTACCCGTACCTATCGCATCCTCAGGCTCCGGGCGCCGGTGACGCATCGAGGATGTTCCGCCGCTTCGATATCGAGAGCTATCGAGCCGAGACGGCCCAGTGGAACGTCGAAAAGTTCATCAACGTCGCCGCAGCCACCGGCCGCCACTCGATCGAGGAAACCATTGAGCTCGATGGCAACGCTGACGCCAGCGGTGGCCCCGACGCCATCATCGGCGGTCTCCCGCCGACGGACACCGTGGCTGAGGCCGCCGCGCTCCTCGACCGCCAGATGACTGCTTCGCGGTTCCGTGGGGTCCGCCCGATGGGTGCTCACCAAGCGCCGCTCCCCGAAGCCGGAGTGCTCCATGCGCTGCGGGAGCGGAACCTCCTGTTCGAGCTGATGACGCATCCCGATCAGCTTCGAGCGGCAGCGACGCAGCTCGCCGGCTTCGATGATCTGATCGTTGTCGTCGAGCACACCGGGTGGCCCCGCTCGGATTCCGATGAGGAGCGCACGCTCTGGCGGGCCGGCATCGATGCGCTGGCCAGCCTTGGCGACAACGTCGTGTGCAAGCTCTCCGGCCTGGCCATGCCGTTCGGGTCCATGAGCGTTGATGCCCTCGCTCCATGGCTCGAGTACGCCATCGAGGCCTTCGGTGTCGACCGCTGCATGTTCGCCAGCAATTTCCCCGTGGACGCGATGTACGGCACCTTCGACGAGCTCTACATGGCGTTCGACGCCGTGACGGCCGGCCTCGACGGCGAAGCCCGCTCGAGGCTCTTCGCCACGAACGCGGAGCGGATCTACCGCTGCTAGGAGTGAGTGGGCCGGGTAGAACGACCTCGGTGTAGTCGCATAAAGTTGACGACGCATGGCTGGTGCCAGGGGGAGAAAGCGGCTACGAGTTGGCGCTCGCATTGCGGTCATCGTGATGCTCTGCATGGCCGTCGCAGGTGTGGCGGCAATCCTCGTCCAGCCGGACGGAGCGTCGGGGAGTGTGGCCGGTAGCGCCGATCCACCCGTTGGCACAGGCTCCTATCTGCTTTTGGCAACCGATACCGGCCCGATGTACGCACCCACGTTCACCGGCAACGGCGAGCTCGGTGTTCGGGTCCCGCCGGTCGGTGAGGGATATGCGGGCGGATCGGTACCTGCGGTGTCCGAACTCGCCGGCTTCTATGCCCAGCCGCCTGGCGGGGTTCAGCAGCGCGCCAACATCCCGACCTGGTCCACACTCTCGTACTCCGATGGAGGTCAGGCCTTCGCCCTGTCAGCCGGTCACATCGACCATTGGCGGCAGTCGATCAATTTGAGAACAGGCGTCATCATGACGTCGGCCCAGTGGACCGCACCCGACGGCCATGTGACCGATCTGTCCTATCAAGTGCTCACCGATCGGGCCCGCCAAGATGTTGGACTGGTCCGGCTGGTCCTGACTCCTCGATGGACCGGTACGGCAACCGTCTCCGACACGATCGACGGTGCTCCGGCCACCATGAGTACGCAGGTGGGCAAGGGTGGTCTGTTACCGACCACCGTGACTGGGTCAGTGTGAAGCCGGTGGGCACCATCGTCACGGCGACATTGGCCAGCCAGCTGAGCTCGAGTGCCAACGTCAAGGGTACGACGACTCGGTCCGACCAGCGGCGCTACGACCGTGAGCACCGCGACGCTCCGGTGGGGCCAGCGATGGCCACCGGTTCCATCGGCCACCCAGCCACCACCGCCGGGTCCGGTCACGACGCTGCGAGCAACCGACTACACGGTTTCCGTTTCATCCGATGGCCGCGACTGGCGCGTGGTCGCATCGGTGGTGGGGCGAACCGAATGCACCGTCGACGTACTGCAGTTTGCGCCGGCTTCCACTCGCTACATTGCGGTGCACATCACCGCATCGCTGGGCCCGCAGACCCCGGTACTCGACGAGGTGACCGCCAGTCGTTAGCTTCGTCGGCGAATGACCTGCCACAGCGGCATTGACCACCATGCTCGCGGTGCACAATCACTCGTCTGTCCGCTCGCGCCATCTAGGATCTGCCCGGTGGGTTCGCTCCACTCGCCTCAGCGGCCATCTTGGGGGAGGCGCATCGCCATCGTGATGGGCTCTCTGGTCTCACTCGCCGGTGCCGGCTATATCGGGTCCGTGGTCGGCCCTCACTTCAAAACCACATCGGCTTCCTCCACGACGTCCACCTCGACACGTCCACTGTCGACGACCACGTCGACGGTCGCACACGCAAGCGTGAAGGTTCTGGTCGCCAACGGTACACAAGAGCCCAACACCGCCGGCCATTTCGCTCAGCAGCTCCAGCTGCAAGGATGGAACGTTGCAGTTCCAAAGAATTCCACGGTCCCAGCAACGAAGACGACGATCTATTTCGCCCCGCTCCAGCAGGAGGCGGCGGTTCTGGTCGCCTCTGAGCTCGGACTGCCGGCAACGGCGGTTCAATCGCTGACTGCAAGCGCACCCGTGGCGAACACGACCGGACTCGACGTCGTCGTGGTCATCGGATCTGACCTGGCCGGTACCGGCTTCCCGGCCACCACGGCTCCGGCAACGTGAGCACACTCGAGTCGTGCGCCGGTCGAGTACAACCGAGGCATTCCGAACGCTCGGCCGGTCCTCGGCGCTCCACCTGTGCGGCAGGCCGATTCGACCACGTCGAGGCGAACCCCGGAATCGAGGGCTGCTTCCTGACGAGCTGGCGGGCACAAGTCCTAGTCAAGCGAG
>Ga0307374_10001891_pt1 | contig 38289 bp, 42 predicted proteins | sample OX3MG_FD_202532 | JGI IMG/M metagenome (GOLD analysis project Ga0307374, IMG submission 202532) | Soil microbial communities from Risofladan, Vaasa, Finland - OX-3 | ecosystem: Environmental > Terrestrial > Soil > Coastal area > Acid sulfate soil | place: Finland: Risofladan, Vaasa | collected... | reverse complement strand
CGCAGCGGCTGCGGATTCCGCGCACGCAGGCGGACCTGGCATCCTGGAACGTGAACCTGACGCAGCGCAAAGTCGCGCTCCACTCGGACACCATGAACGAGTTCAGCGAGTTCTGAAGACGCCGCCGGTAAGCGCCACCCGCCGGCCGGGCTTTTGTTGGCTGCGTTCGGCCGGCGCAAGGCGCCGATCGCCGAGGCGGTGAAGGCGCGATTGGCGCGCGTTATTCGCGCTTGTCGTTCTTCTCCATCCGATCGAGCTCGGCTTGCAGCCGCTTGATTTCCTGCAGATGCGAAACGGCGCGTGCGCCGTTGACGCCGTCCGCCAGCTGCTGGCGGTACAGCGCGATCTGGCGGCGCAGCTCATCGGCGCGGTTCATAGCCGGCGATTACGCCACGCGCGCACGAGAATAAAAATGATCTACGTCAATATGAGGTTAATTCTCCGAATTTTCCAGCGCGGCTCAGCAGTGGGTTGCAGCGCGGCCGCTTCGATTACTTCCGCGCGGGTTCGCCGGGGCTCGCGGAGCCGCTGCCGGCCGCGGAACCTCGCCTGGGCCGGCGGACGGCACGCACCTTCCCGCTGTTGCCGCCGCCGCAGAAGAACTGATCGCCATCGGACTCGAGCCCCGACACGGCGACGCCGGGCGGCATCTCGAGGCTTTCCAAAACCTCTCCCGTTCGCGGATCGATGCGCCGCAAATCGCTCGCGTCGTCTTCCCAGGTGCCGTGCCAGAGCTCGCCGTCGCTCCACGTGACGCCGGTGACAAAGCGGTTGGACTCGATGGTGCGAAGAACCGCGCCGGTTTGGGGATCGATTTGATGGATCTTCCGGGCGCGATGCTGCCCCATCCAGAGCGTCCCTTCCGCCCAGGCGAGTCCCGAGCCGCCGCCCGCGGGCGCCGGAATCGTGGCGAGCACGCGGCCGGTCTTGGGATCGATCTTCTGGATGCGTTCGTCGGCAAGCTGAAACAGGTGCTCGCCGTCGAAGGCCGTTCCGGCATGCGCGGCGACATCGATCGAGCGCAGCGCCTTGCCGCTCGCCGGATCGAAGGCGTTCAGCTTGCCGCCGGCAGCGAACCAGACGTGCCGACCGTCATAGCTGACCCCACCCACATTGTCGGCGCCCGGAAAGGGTCCGTACTCACGGACGATATCGGCTTTCGATCGCTTCATGAATCCATCTTAGCTGCCCGGGAGCGGCGCGGGGAGTAACAACGTCGTCGTGATTCCCGGCAGCGGCGGGGTCATCCAGCGCCGCGCCCGGCCGTGGCCGAATGCCTGCACTTTGGCCGACGCGGCCAGCGCGTCGAGCGCCCGCTGCACCGTGCGCTGGCTTGTGCCGAGCGCGACCGCCAGCGCAGAGGTCGCCCACGATTGACCGTCGGCGAGGAACGCCAGCACCGCCGCATGCTCCTCTTCGACGGGCCGCGCCAGCACGACGATCTCGCGCGCGCCGCGCGGCGACAGCGCAAAACCCTGTTTCGTCGCGCTCACGCGCGCGACGGATCGGAGCAGCCGGCGGAGCCGCCCGATCTCGACCCGCAACCGCGCGCGATGGGATTCGTCGGCGTGCTTCGCGCCGAATGCGCGGGTGAGCAGCACGTCCCGCTTCACGTCCCCGGGCCATGCCTCGCCCAGCGCGCGCGCCAGCGCGAACAGCACCGGCCGCCGTGCGAGCGGCACGCGCACGGTCCGCTCGCGCACGAGATTGCGGCAGGCGTCGATGACAAGCGCCTTCGACGCCAGCAGCGCCTCGACATCCGCAAGCAGAAGCGGGCGCTCTTCGCCGCGCGCGATCAGCCGCGCCGCGGGCGTGTCGAGGATCGCGAGCGCCTGTTCGATCTCCGCCGCGAGCGCCGGAATGCGCGCCCAGCGCGCGGCTTCCTCGGCGCGGGCGAGCGCCGCGTGTGCTGCCCCGGCGCGGACACGCCGCATGGCAATGCCGGCGACCGCGAGCTCATGGATGGCGCGCAGCGCCGGCGTCAGCGCCGCGAGATCGAGCTGCGCAAGCTGGCGCTCGGCATCGTCGAGGCGCCCGATCAGCAGCAGGCGCCGGGCCTCGAGGGTGCGCGCATGGGCGGCGTTCGCCCGGTCGCCGTGCGCGTCGAGGGTCGCCGCTGCCGCGGCGAGCGCCTTCGTCGGCCAGGCGAGGTCGCGCGCAGCGAGCGCGATCTCGGCCTCGGCGACGACGCACCGCGCGCGGGCCATCGCCTCTTTCGGGCCGAAGGCGCGCGCCGCGCGCCGCACCAGCGCTTTCGCGCGGTCGAGATCGCCGAGCTGCGCCATGGCGATGCCGCGCAGCGCGAGGGCCGGCGCGTCATCGCGGAGCGCGACCCTGTTCAGCGCGCCGAGCGGATCGCCCGTTGCGAGCGCCCGCGCCGCGGCAGTGATCAGCGAGTCCATCGCAATCGCGTCACACTTGTCACTCCCAGGGGCTGCGAGCCCGGTCCTAGCCTAACCCACGACGATCAACCCGTACGGCTCAAGGAGAATGACGATGACCACACACCAGACCGGAACACGTGAACAGTGGCTTGCGGCGCGGCTCGCGCTGCTCGATGCGGAAAAGGCGCTGACGCGGCAGGGCGATGCGCTCGCGCAGCGGCGCCAGGAGCTGCCCTGGGTCCGCGTCGACAAGGACTACCGGTTCGACACCGACGACGGAAAGGCTTCGCTCGCCGACCTCTTCCAGGGGCGCTCGCAGCTTCTCGTCTACCACTTCATGTTCGGACCGGACTTCAAGGCCGGCTGCATATCCTGCTCGTCGATCGCCGATGGTTTCAACGGCGTCGCCGTGCACCTCGCCAACCACGACGTCATGCTGTGGGCGGCATCGCGCGCGCCGCTGCCGAAGCTGCAGGCGTTCAAGCGGCGGATGGGCTGGACCTTTCCGTGGGCGTCGTCGCAGGGCGGCGACTTCAACTACGACTTCAACGTCTCGATCAGCGAGGAGCAGCAGCGCAGCGGCGGCGTCGAATACAATTACCGGCGCGGCGGCCACGCGATGAGCCAAGCGACGCTTCCGCCAATCGTCATCGAGAACGCGGCCCAGTCTGGCGCCGAGCCCGCTGCGTATGTGCGCGAGCGGCCGGGCCTTAGCGCCTTCGTGCTCGAGGACGGCGTCGTCTACCACACGTATTCCACCTATGCCCGCGGACTGGACGGGCTCTGGGGCATGTGGCAGTGGCTCGACCGCGCTCCCAAAGGGCGCAACGAAACGGGCGTTTGGTGGCGTCACCACGACGCATACGCCAAGCCGTGAGCCAGGTCGTGGGTGCCTGCATCCCACGCCCTCCTGCTGAGGAGCGCCCTTCGTCCGGCCGACCTCTGCTGAGCCCCGTCGAAGCACTGAGGAGCGTCCTTCGTCCGGCCGACCTCATCCTGAGGAGCGAAGCGTCTCGAAGGAGAGGTCGGCCGGCTCAGGATGAGGGCGTCGGTCGAAGGAGAGGTCGGCCGGCTCAGGATGAGGGCGTCGGTCGAAGGAGAGGTCGGCCGGCTCAGGATGAGGGCGTCGGTCGAAGGAGAGGTCGGCCGGCTCAGGATGAGGCCAAACCGAGTCACTCCCAGCGCGCCTTCCTCGGCGTCTCGGCGCTGCTCTTCGCCGCCAGCGCGGCAGTGACGATCGCCTGGTGCGGGTCCATGTCGGCGATGGCCGCGATGCCGATGTGCGGCGGCTGGACGATGTCGATGGCGTGGCTGCGGTTGCCGGGACAGACGTGGCTCGGCGCCGCGGCGTCGTTCGTCGGCATGTGGCTCGTGATGATGGTCGCAATGATGCTGCCGTCCCTGGTCCCGATGCTACAGCGCTACCGCCAGGCCGTCGGCAACGCGGGTGCGACGCGCCTGGGTTGGCTGACCGCGGTGGTGGGCGTGGGGTACTTCTGCGTGTGGACCGCGTTCGGAATGGCCGCCTTTCCGCTGGGCGCCGCGCTGGCGGCGGTCGAGATGCAGCAGCCGGCGCTGGCGCACGCCGTTCCGGTCGCGGTTGGCGTGGTCGTCCTGCTCGCCGGCGCGTTCCAGTTCACCGCATGGAAGGCGCATCATCTTGCCTGCTGCCGGGCGGCGCCGGGGCGCGGCCGTATGGTGCCGGCGGACGCCGGTACCGCCTGGCGACACGGTCTGCACCTTGGCCTCCACTGCGGCACTTGCTGCGCCAATCTGACGGCGATCCTCCTGGTCATCGGCGTCATGGACCTGCGTGCGATGGCGGTCGTGGCGGCGGCCATCACCGTCGAACGTCTCGCGCCGGCCGGTGAGCGCGTCGCGCGAGCCATCGGCGCCGTCGTCGTCGGGGCGGGCTTGTTCCTGATCGCGCAAGCCGGCGGATTCTGATGACGCATCAGCTCGCGGCGATGCCGCAAATCGCCGTTGGTACTGTTCCATACATTCGAATTTCCGCGGCGGCGAGCCATTGAGGCGCGATAGGGAAGCGGGCGTGACTGATACACGTCAGTGCCGGCCCCGGTGTGCTGTATAACCTTTGCTCATGGAAGCACGCGCTCAAGGGCTGCGTCGCCAAATCGCGAGCTATCGCCGGCTTCTGGCGGAAGGCGTTCCCAGCGATATGGCGGTCGCGTATCTGGCCGAGATTGCCAAATTCGAAGCGGAGCTGGCGCAAATTGCGGCGCGACAGCCGCCCAAAGCGATCGGTCCGCATCCTGGCTAGGCCGCGGTCGACGAACCGATCGCACCGGCCAGCACGCCGCAACCCGCGCCGGGCAGTTCTGATCTAGATCAAAGCGCCCGACCGCGGCGAGCCTCTAGCCTCCTTTTTGGACGCGGGGAACGGGCCGTGGACGACGCTTCGGCGGGTTCGTTCGACAGGCTGGTTGACACGCCCGGACGGCCCTGCACGGCATTTCAGGGGCAACGGATGAAGGCGCAGGTTCTCTATAAAAAGAGTTTCCTTGCGAACGACGCCGGTGCCGTTTCGATGACGCCGGCAATTTTCGATCAAAGGGAAACGCGTCGGCGCTCGCTCTTCTTTCACACCTGGGCGGAATTGATTCCCAAGGTGTTCGAAGACGTGCCGAAATATTATCGCCCGGGCAATATCGTCGCGAGCTTCGGCTTGTGGGAATTATGGGTTTGGCAGTTCGTCAGAACGATAAAGTTGGAGCCGGGTTGCAAGGTGCTCGACATCTGTGCCGGCACCAACGACGTCGGCATCAGGCTGCTGCGGAAACAGCCGGATATTTCCGTCACGGCGATCGACCGCAGCAAGGAAATGCAGGAAGAGGGCCGGAGGCGTGCCGCAAAATACGGCTTTCACATCGACAGCGTGATTGACGACGTGCATCGCCTTCCGTTTCCGGCCAATTCGTTCGATGTCGTTACCCTGCAAGCCGCGTCGCGCCATCTGCAGCTGGACAAGGTGCTGCCGGAGATCCTGCGCGTGCTGAAGCCGGGCGGAAAGTTTTATCATTGCGACATGCTCAAACCCAGCAACCGCATCGTCGAATGGCTTTATCTGCGCTTCCTGCGCCTTTCGGTGGCGTGGACCGCCTGGATTTTCGGATCGACCGACGCATCCAGGAAATGCCGCGAGTATTTCAAGGATGCGATCGCGAACTTCTATACGCCGGAGGAATTGTCCGCGGTGTTTCGTCTGATCGGCTTCGCCAACGTGACCTGCGAAAAGAGCATTTGGGGCGGCATGATCGCCTATCACAAATCGCAATAGTCTCCGCCGCGGTTCCGTCGCCGCGTCTCTGATGGCCGCCGCTCGTCGCCGCTCTATCTGCCTTTCGCGATGCGCATCTCGCCGGCTTCGGTCAGCGACAGGCCGCCCGGGCTGTCGATCGCATAGCCAAGCGTGATCAGCTTCTCTTCATGCTGCCACAGGACGCCGCGGCGCACGAAGCCGACCGCAAGGTCCTCGAGGGACTGAAACTCCGCCTCGGTCAGCGGCGCATCGAGGTCAACATCCGTCATGGCCAAAGGATGCCACGCACCCTCCGCGCGTCTCAAGAGAGCGGGCGGCTTGCGCATGCGACCAAATTGAGGCAATGCCGCACGCGGCCCGGCGCAAAGTGCTGGCTCAGTTTGGCCCTCCTTCGAGACGCCCCGCGCAAGCAAGCCTTGCCGGTGACGGGCTCCTTCGTTCATCGTCGTGGTCGGGGGAGGCGGGGATGGCGAGAACCACCGGACGGCGCGGCAAGCGCGGCACGGCGCACCGCCAGCGGCGGAGCAGCGGCCGCCGGCCGACGCCGCGGCGCGATCCGCGCAAGGTCTGCGCCAATCCCGAATGTCCTTCGGTGGACGCGGCCGACATCCAGGAACTGTCGCAGATCGCGCGCGACGTCGCGCCGGTCGAGATCATGGAAAGGCTGGGGGAGCGCGTCGCCCGGCGCTGCCGGCATTGCGGCATCGTATTCGTTCGCCAGCCGGGCAAGGCGAACGAACCGGCCGGCTATTTCAACCGGCCGGTCGGTGCGACGGCCGAACTGGTGGCGGGCTGGGAGCCGCCGCTTCCCCATCACGCACCGCCGGGCGAGTAGGCCGTGTACTCATAAATCGAGATCGGCGAGCGGCGGTCGGTCTATGTCCGGTTTGACCTCGAAAGCGGACATTGGCTGGCTACGCCTTTATTAGTCCACGTCCTCGCTGTCGCGAGCGTGCCGGAATGGGTCCTGGCTCGGCATGCTCTGTCTCCATTCGCGTTCAACGCGTGAATTTCGGCCAAGCTCGGACCTAAGCCCCGGGAATCCCTGCCAGGTTGCTGCAACGCAACATTGCTATCTAATCGACTTTAAAAACCTTGATTATATCGGCGGGAGGGCCCATGTTCCTGATTGTGCAGCGCACCATTTTTGCTGCAACAAGATAACCCCTCACAGGATGCACGCCATGGACAGCTCACAGAGCTTTCTCAACCCCGACTTCAGCAAGGCATTTGCCGGTTTCACGTTGCCCGGCTTCGACGCTGAGGCGATTCTCGCTCATCAGCGCAAGAACATCGAAGCGCTGACCCAGGCCACCCAACTCGCCACCGAAAGCTTCCAGGCCGTGGTAAATCGCCAGATGGAACTCGCCCGCGAGGCGATCGACGAGGCGTCGGCCCTGGTCCGCGACATCATGCAGCCGATCGCGCCGGAAGCGCGTGCCGCCAAGAACGCCGAAATCGTGAAGCAGGCGTTCGAGAAGGGTCTCGCCAATGCCCGTGAAATCACTGGCACCCTCGCCAAGGCCCACACTGAGGCGTTCGACGTGATCACCAAGCGCGTCTCCGAAGGCCTGGATGAGATCAAGACGGCTTCCAAGAGCGCCGTCGCCAAAGGCTTCAATGAGAGCAAGGCCACTGCCAAGAGCCGCGTCGCGGCCTAAGCGTCTCGTTCGATACCGCTAAGCAGGGCCGCTCCCAGGGCGGCCCTTTTCTTTCGTTTTTCCAGAATCGGACGGTGACGGTCAGCCCGCACCTCCGCTCGTCACCCCGGCGCAAGCCGGGGTCTAGTCTCGCCATGGAGACCGGCTCCTGAGCTCTTGTCGAAGGACGCCGGTATGACGAATCTGGGGGCGCTTCGCGGCGATACCGCAAAACCCTCAGGCCGTGGCATCCGACCGCCGCCACGAAAAAGCCCCGAGCGCTTTCTAGTCTCGCCGCCATGCCGTCATCGCAAGTCGGCCGGCTGCCGTTTGGCAAGCCGCCCATGCGGCGCGATTGGCGCGCCGTCCTCCGCCGGATCGAGCGCTGGCGAAAGCGCCTGCGCCGGGCGTGGCGTTGGTTGGCGGCGCGGCCGCGTCGCCTGCGCATCGCGCTCGTCGTCGTAGCACTCCTCGCCGTCTTCTCGGCGGTGAATTTCGCCTATCACGTCGTCCGCAAGCCGACCGAGTTGTTCTTTCCGCTGGCGGGCACGCTCGCCAAGACGCCCGCCGACGCCTGGCGCGATTACGCCGATCTCTTCCGCGAATATTCCACGAAGGATATTCCGCCCGCGCTGCTGGCGGCGCTCGCCGAGGTCGAAAGCGACGGCAATCCCGTCGCGCGCACCTATTGGCGCTGGCGCTTCGCGTGGAATCCGTTCGCCGTCTATGCGCCGGCCTCGACCTCGGTCGGCATGTACCAGATGACCGACGCCGCCTTCGACGAGGCGCGGCACTATTGCATCCGCGGCCACGCCGTCACGGACGACTGCTGGTTCGCCGGCCTCTACACGCGCGTGCTGCCGCACGACGCCGTCGAGCTCACGGCGGTGTATCTCGATCGCAAGGTCGCTGAGATCCGCGCCGCTCGACCCGCGCTCTCAGCCAGCCCGCGGCAGATTCAGGATCTCGCCGCGATCGTCCAGCTCTGCGGCATCGTGCCGGCGACCAACTTCGCACGCCGGCATTTTCACCTGGCGGCCGGCGCGCGCTGCGGCGACGAGCTCGCCGCCACCTATCTCGCGCGGGTCGATGCCATGAAGCGGCGGTTTCTGAAGATCGCGGCGGAGCGGTAGGGCGTCGACCGCCGCGTTACGGGCGCAGATAGCCCATATGGGTAGTGGGTCAGTTCGAAATTGCCTAAAGGCAATCAGCTGTAAGCCTTAGGCTGCACCCAATAAACATAATGAGCAGCATCACCGGCACGTACATGCCAGGTACGATTCCTATCAAAAGCCAAAGCCGTCTCATGCCCTGCGAGGTCAACTCGATAACAAGAACAAAGCCACAGATAAAATTTGCGATAGCTATCCAGATAGCGAATGGCTGAAATTGGAAAATTCCGAACCAGGGAAGCGAGCCAATCGCAAATAGAAAAAGCGATGCGATCACGAATGTAACATCCAGCCATATCCTGTTCGCGGGTTTCCGTGTCATACTAATTTCCGCGTGCGCCCCTTCTGGTCTAGGAAAACAGGGAAAGCAAATTAGGGCGATTATCCCGGACTTGGCAGCAAGCCATTACTTCCCCTTTATTCTGGCGGGATAAGATCGCGGAAGGCAGGATCGACCGCATGGGGAATTTGTTCGGCCTTAGCGGCGGGGCGCTCGTAGCCTTGTACGCTCTTACACTCCAACCATGGACGACTTCTTGGTGGGCTGCGGTTCTAATAGGAGCAGCCGTTTTTATATATTCAGGAGCACATTTGCTATACGAACGAGTTAGGGCGCACGGAGAAAAAATGGGGCCTGCAATACTTGCAATCGTTGGAATTGGCTGTCTTGTGCTTGCGGCCATTTGGTATAGGGCGGAAAATTCGATTCCATCGCCAAATCCACTTCCCGCGCCACCCGCCAATTTAGTGACGCCTCCACGACCGTTAGAACCATTGTCGGCTCCTGCCGTTCCACCAGTTAGCAATTCTCCGGGGAGCATCATCGCCCCGAGCGGCGGTATTAATACGATCATCAACCAAGCACCGCCCCCTCAATTAAAAATCATTACACCAGCTGCTATCTCCAAGCGACCCGACGGTAGTTTTGATAGATATTTTACTATCGACGTTTCAACCGCGTCCCCGCCCGGAAATTTGGTGATTGCGGTAAAAGGAAAAACCGTGACGGCCATTGGTATCAATCCAATAACTCAGGGAATGGTTTCCTCAGGCGCTTGGGTAAAAGATGACATCCATTATGTTCGCATCCAGTCGCCGTTCGGAAAATATCAGATAACAATCAACACAACCGATTCAAAGTCCACCCCTGAAGTAAATTATGGATTCAATCAATGAGGGGATTTTTCAGCAGGAATTGGGGTCAGAGAGGATTTTTCCGCGCTATTGCTTCCGCCGAACTCCATTGCCGCTGTTCCTGAAAGCGGACATCCGGCCGGCCGGCTATGGGGTCATTGCGTCTCCGCTCTTCGGACCGAGGCGGTGGCAAAGGGCGTCAGTTTGCCGCCTGACCCGCTCGTGCAGCCTCAATCTTAGCAATGTCGATCCGGCGCATGGTCATCATGGCGTCCATCGCCCGCTTCGCGGCGGCGCGATCCGGATCCTTCAGCGCGGCCATTAAGACTCGCGGCACGATCTGCCAGGAAAAGCCCCAGCGGTCCTTGCACCAGCTGCACTGGCTTTCGCTGCCGCCATTCTCGATGATCGCGTTCCAATAGCGATCGGTTTCTGCCTGGTCGTCCGTCATAACCTGGAAGCTCACGGCCTCGTTCGGCGTAAATGCGGGGCCGCCATTCAGACCGACAAAGGCTTGGCCGAGCACGGTGAACTCGACAACGAGCTCGCTACCCTGTTCACCGCCGGGGTATTCGGATGCAGCCTGCACCGCCTGCCCGACATGGCTGTCAGGAAACGTGGCCGCGTAGAATTCCGCGGCTTTCCGCGCCTCGCCACGGTCGAACCACAGACAGGTGACGATTTTGCTGCTCATCGAAATTGCCTCACCAGCCTTGACGATATGCGTCGATGTCAACGTGCATGGTGCACGTCGATATCTTGGGTCATGCGCCTTGTTTATGGACGCCCCAGGAATCTAAAGTAGAAAGCCGCGAACACCACGACGATTCCAACATTCACTGTCAACCGTTCCCAGAATCGGTGTCTGAAGAACGCGAAATCTACTCCGACTATGACAGCTATCATCGCCACCACGTAAAGCGCGACAACTACCTTTCTGTCCATTTCAATCCCTCGCTCAGCCGCAATAAGCGTAAATCCGGTTTAGGCACAGGAATTGGGGTCAGAGAGGATTTTCCCGATCTCAAACCCTTCGCGCCCGCTACGATCGTGCGAACGTCACCAACGTCGCGACATCGTGGCGATCGGCGGACCGCATTGCCGCGATCTCGTGGCCTGTCCGCACAGGGAGGGTCACGATGGACCTCTATGGCGATCCTGCCCTGCGCGACCAGCGGACCCGCTCCGCAATGAAGCCGGCGAACGGGCCAATATCCAAGTCGATGCTGGCACTATCGAGCGCAGAGAGATAATCGTCCCGGTCTTCGACACGCACAACCGTCCACGGATAACCGCCGGAAGCGAGCATCGCATTCATTAAAAACCGCGCCATGCGCCCGTTGCCGTCCGGATACGGGTGAATGTAACCGAACATCCAGTGTCCGAGCACAGCGCGGACACCGGGCTCCGTCTCCTGCTCCAGCAAATCGAACAGCGCCGGCATGGCGTCCCGTACGGCTTCCCAGCGCGGAGGGACATAGCGGGAAGTTCGCAGATAAACAGCGTCATTGCGGTAGCCCGCGAGCGCGCCGGGCCGCAGCAAGCCCGCCACGACGCAGGGCTGGAAGAGTTCGCGATACCAATCCCGGTGGGCGGTGCGGGCGAGCGCGCCCGGATTGGCGCCGGCGATGATTTCGCTCACGCTCGCCTTGACGGCCTGAAACGCCTGCCAGTAACCGCGCGCAGCAAGCGCATCGCGATTCTTGCGGTCATCGTCACGGTTTTCGGGGTCCCAGCCGCCCGCGCGTACGCGGTCGATCAGTTCGGGCGTGACGCTGTGGCCTTCGATGGACAGCGAATGGTAGGCGTCGCTCTTGTAGATTTCATCGACGAACTTGAGATAGTTGCCGCGATCCTTCGGCAGGCCCGGCGGCTTCGGGAATGCGGCTATCACGGGCGCACGCATCGCCTGCCACATCGCTTGCATGCGCCCGACGATCGGCGCGGTGGCGGGCCGCAGCATCCCGAATGTCTGCTGCGCGGCGAACGGGTCGGTTTCCCGCATGCCGTAATTCGCGGCCTTCATGGCCGCGACGATCTCGTCCGCGATTTCCGCGCGGCCGATGCGGCGGAAAGCGGCGGCCAGCCGGCCGGCCACGACGGAATGCCCGCCATCGAGCAGTCGCCGCAGCACGTCTGAGGCATCAGTGATGCTGACGAGCGCTACCTGCGATTCGATCGGATAGCGCGCAAAAAAAGCTTCCGGCACTTTGACCAGTGCGGCTGCGGGAGAAAATAAGTGCAGCCCGTTGCGCACCGTCACGTCAGAGGCGGCGGGCATATCCGCCTGCTTGAGGTCATAGATCGATGTGCCGAAGAGCAGCTTGACGACGTTATTGGTCCCCTTCGGTGAGTAGATGACAACCTGCGTCGGGATGACCGTGTTCTCGGCGTGCAGCAGGAGCGATTGCTCCGGCGACAGATGCCAGTCGTCGCCGAAGCGGTCCTGACAGTACCGGGCGCAAAATTCCCAAAAGGACGCATACCAAGGCGTACTGTCACCCTCGCGCGCGCTGGGGCTGGAAGAGATCAGCCACCCCTTCATGACCTCCTGAATGAAGCCGTTACGCAGTAAGCGCTCGCGGTGGAGGCGCTTCACCTCATCCGACTGAAAGACGCGGCGCCCGGCCTTTTGGAGCGCCTGAAGCGCACTCAAAGACTCCGCCAGTTTTTCGTTAGGTGTGGGCATGGGTATCCTTGGGGACCATCGTTTGCGGCATTACAAGTTTTTCCTGTGTCATTGTTACAAGTATATACGGCGTCATGCTTACAAGTCAATTATGACGTACTATTACAAGTTTATTATGCTATATGTTTACAGGTGTATTATGCTGATAGCAGAAAAGTACATGATATCTCAGATACTTATGGCACACCGGAAGCTCTTGGACCCAAAATCGCGCGCTGATTGAGCCCTGTCCCACGTCGTACGCTGGTTGCCTGGGGTGTGAGGGCGCGGGCCTTTCGAAGAAGGGTCAAATGGAGACACCACCGCCACAGGCTATCGGCGCAGCGAATTCGATAGCCTATATGTTCTCTTTTTGTTCTTGACTCGCAAGGTGTGATATGCTATGAAAATCACATCCTCAGAGTTGCGCCCGGCGGTTGAAAAACCGGCCGGGCTTTTTGTTGCCCGCATCTCGCACGCCATTCCCTTCCGTCATGCCTGGCCTTGTGCCGGGCATCCACGCCTTGAAGTCGTGGATGGCCGGGTCGAGCCCGGCCATGACGACAGACGCAGACAAGTCGCCGCTCGACGGCACCGCATGCCGGAGCCCCGCGCCGCCCTCGGCGCGATTTCGCTCGCCGCGAACGCGCCCGCGGCCTAAGCCGCCTGCCGCGCGGGGCTTCGGCGCCCGCACACCTTTGCTTCGGAGTCCGCGCATGACGCCGCGTCAACGCCGCTTCGTCGACGAATACCTGATCGATCTCGATGGCCGCCACGCCGCGATCCGCGCCGGCTATCGGCGGGGCGGCGCCGGCCACCGCGCCTATAAATTGCTGCGCCGGAAGGAGGTCGCTGACGCCCTTGCTGCGGCAATGGCGGAGCGCTCGCGCCGCACCGGCATCACGCCCGAGCGCGTGCTCGAGGAGTTGGCGCGCATCGCCTTCGTCGATTGGCGCCGCCTTGCCGCCTGGGGGCCGGACGGCGTCTCGGTTACGGAATCGAACGAGCTGTCTCCCGCCGAGACGGCTGCCATCGCCCGGGTCAGCACCGATGATGGATGGGAGCGCCGCGTCGACGTCCACACCCACGACAAGCGGCGCGCGCTCGACACGCTGGCCCGCATCCTTGGCCTTCCCGTCGATCCGCCGAAGCCGGTGTCGCGCGCATGAACGAGCAGGAGCATCGCTTCGTCGTCGAATACCTGGTCGATCTCAACGCCTCGGCGGCGGCGACGCGCGCCGGCTACGGCGGCAAGCGCTATCGGTGGCGCGTCCAGCGGCTGCTGCGTCGGCACGATATTGCGGCCGCGATCGCCAAGGCGGAGGCCGACCGTGCCGAGAGCCGCCGCGTCACGGCGGATCGGGTTCTTGCCGAGTTCGCGCGGATCGCCTTCGCCGACATGCGGAGCTTCGTCGAGTGGGGACCCAACCGCTTCGAGCTGCGCGATTGGAAGCTGCTCTCGGATTGGGAAGGCGGCGCGGTCGCACGGATCGAGCCGCCCGGAAACGGCAAGCCCGCAAGCATCCGGCTGCACGACAAGCATTCGGCGCTCGAAGTGCTGGCGCGTCACACGGGTCTGCTCGGGCCGAACCGCATCACGCGCCCGACGGACTATCGCCAGGCCGGCCGCGACGCGCGCGCCGTTCTGGTCGAACGCCTCGACCGTTTGGCGAGGAAAAACGACCCACAGGCCTCGTGAGCCAGCATGACGCCGATACATGCAGGGCACAGCGTATCGCGGATCTGCCGCAGGCCCGGCGCCTGGCCTGGATCGACCGGCTCACGCCGGCGCAGCAGAACCGCGTCGCGCATCGGTGGAGTCTTTGGGCTCGCTCCTTGCAGCTCCCGCCGCCGGGCGATTGGCGCGTCTGGCTGCTCCTGGCCGGCCGCGGCTTCGGCAAGACGCGCAGCGGCGCCGAGTTCGTCCGTGCGCGCGTCAAGGGCGGCATGGCAACGCGCATCGCGCTGGTCGGCCCCACCGCGGCGGACGTGCGCGACGTGATGATCGAAGGCGACAGCGGCCTGCTCGCCGTCGCGTCGGCCGCTGAGCGGCCGCTCTATGAGCCGTCGAAGCGGCGGCTCACCTGGCCCAACGGCGCCGTCGCACTCGCCTTCTCGGCCGACGAGCCGGAGCGCCTGCGCGGTCCGCAGCACGATCTTGCCTGGTGCGACGAGCTGGCATCGTGGCGCTACGCCGCCGCATGGGACAACCTCTTGCTCGGCTTGCGCCTGGGTGCCGATCCGCGCGCCGTGGTGACGACGACGCCGAAGCCCAACCGCCTCGTGCGCGACGTGCTGGCGTCGCCCGGCACGGTGGTGACGCGCGGCACGACCTTCGACAATGCCGACAACCTGGCGCCGGCGTTTCTGGACTCGATCGTCCGCCGCTATGCCGGCACGCGCCTCGGCCGCCAGGAGCTCGAGGCCGAGCTCTTGGACGACGTGCCCGGCGCGCTGTGGTCGCGCGATGCGATCGAAGCCGCGCGCGTCGCGGCCGCGCCGGATCTTTCGCGCATTGTCGTCGCCATCGATCCGGCGGCGTCGGCGGGCGAGGGCGCCGACGAGACCGGCATCGTCGTCGCCGGTCTCGCGCATGACGGCCAGGTCTATGTGCTCGACGACCGCTCGGGCCGGATGAGTCCGCGCGCCTGGGCGCTCAAGGCCGTCGCCGCTTACAAGAGTTTCGCCGCCGATCGCATCGTCGCCGAGGTCAACAACGGCGGCGACATGGTCGAAGCCACGCTGCGCTCGGTCGAAAGCGACGCGCCGTTCCGCGCGCTGCGCGCCTCGCGCGGCAAGGCGATCCGCGCCGAGCCGGTCGCGGCGCTCTACGAGCAGGGCCGGGTGCATCACGTCGGTTGCTTTGCGGCGCTGGAGGATCAGCTCTGCGGCTTCACCGCCGATTTCGACCGCGCCGCATCGGGCACCTCGCCCGACCGGCTCGACGCCCTCGTCTGGGCGGTGACCGATCTGATGGCCAACCGCGACGCCGCGATCCTCGACTACTACCGCCGCCTCAGCGAGGGACGATGAACAAGATTCGATTTTCGCCGCCGCCGCTCCACCCCCTCACCCTTCCCTCTCCCCCTAAGCAGGGGGAGAGGGGAAAAAGGGGAGAGCGGAGTCGGGTGCAAAGCCCCTCGCCCCCGTCTTCGGGGGAGAGGGAGGGGCCCGGCCCGTTAGGGCCGGGAGGGTGAGGGGTGACGTTCCGCGCTCATCGGCCGAGGTTGGGATTGAGCTGCTGCGCTCGGGCGATGTCGGCGTCGCTGCCGGCCCTGTCGCCGGACTTCTGCTTCGCCAGGCCGCGGACGAAGTACGAGATCGCGTCGCCCGGCGCGAGCCGGATGGCCTGGTTCTCGTCGCGGATCGCGCGGTCGTAGAGGCCCTTGTAGTAATAGGCGAAGCCGCGATTGGAATAGGCGCCGACGTCGTTCGGATCGAGCTTGATGGCGCGGTCGAGGTCGGCGATGGCGTTGTCGTAGTGGCCGGTTCGGCCGTAGGCCCGGCCGCGATTGCGATAGGCGTTCGCGTAATCGGGCTTGATCCGGATCGCCTCGCTGTAGTCCGCGATGGCGCTGTCCAGCTGATCCTTGTCGTCATAGGCGGTGCCGCGATCGTAGTAGGCGACGGCCGCGTTCTCCGCCGTCTCTTGTCCGGATTGGACGATCGCGGTACAGCTGGCGATCTTCAGGTCGGGATCGGCTGAATTGTTGGCGCAGGTCTTCCAGTTCTCGGCTTCGCTCTGCGCCAGCGCGTTCGCCGTCAGCACCAGGCCGAACGACACCGCGACGGTGAACAATTTTCCCCGCATCCGAGCCCCCAGGCAGTGCGGAAAGTATAGGACCGGTTACCGCCTCCTTTTCAACTCTCTCCCCGCCTGCGGGGAGAGGGAAGGGTGAGGGGGTCCTCTATCCGTCATGCCCGGACTTGTTCCGGGCATCCACGCCTTGAAGCCGCCAAAGCCGTGGATTGCCGGGTCAAGCCCGGCAATGACGAACGAATGAATCGAATCCGGACCACGCCATGACCGACACCAACTCCGCCGTCACCACGCCGCTGCCTGAAGGTATCGTCGCCCGCGCGGCGCGCGCGCTCGGCTATGTCGTCAGCGGCAACGCCGGCGGCTGGTTCGGGCCCTTGGCGCCGATGCCGCCGCAGGCGCCGCCTGAGGTTGCCGGCCGCCAGTTCGACTTTCCCTCGGGCTACAACCTCGTCACGCGGCCGCGCGCCTATGAAGGAACAAGTTTTGCGGAGCTTCGCGCGCTAGCGGATTCCTACGATTTGGTCCGGCTGATCGTCGAGACGCGCAAGGACCAGATCGAGCGCCTGTCGTGGTCGATCCGCGCCCGCGAGCGCGCCACGTCGGCGAAGGACGATCCGCGCATCGACGCGATCTCGGCGCTGCTCGCCTGTCCCGACGGCGTCCATCCGTGGACGACCTGGCTCCGCCTGGTCTTGGAAGACCTGCTGGTGATCGATGCGCCCGCGCTCTATCTCCGCCGCACGCGCGACGGCAAGCTCTGCGCGCTCGAGCCGCTCGACGGCGCCACCATCAAGCGCGTCATCGACGATTGGGGCCGCACGCCGCAGCATCCCGCACCCGCCTATCAGCAGGTGCTCAAGGGCCTGCCGGCAGTCGACTACACCACCGACGAGCTCTGGTACCTGCCGCGCAATCCGCGCATCCATCGTGTGTACGGTTTCAGTCCCGTCGAGCAGGTGCAGATGACCGTCAACATCGCACTGCGCCGGCAGGTCTGGCAGCTCCAGTACTACACCGAAGGAAATATTCCGGAGGCGCTGATCGGTGTGCCCGACACCTGGACGCCGGATCAGATCCGCCAGTTCCAGGGCTATTGGGACAGCCTGCACGAAGGCAACACCGCCGCGCGGCGGCATGCGAAGTTCGTGCCCGGCGGCGTCGCCAAGACGTTCATTCCGACGCGCGAGCCGGCGCTCAAGGACCCGTTCGACGAATGGCTGGCGCGCGTCGTCTGCTATGCCTTCTCGGTCAGCCCGCAGCCTTTTGTCCAACAGCTCAACCGCGCTACCGCCGAGACGGCGCAGGACGCGGCGCTCGCCGAAGGCCTGCTGCCCTTGAAGACCTGGGTGAAGCAGCTCTGCGACCGCGTCATCGCGCGCGAGTTCGCCGCAAACGATCTCGAATTCGCCTGGAGCGACGACGCGCCGAGCGATCCCGCCAAGGTCGCATCGGTCGCGGTCGACTACGTCAAGGCCGGCATCAAGTCAGTCAACGAGGTGCGCGCCGAATTGGGCCTCGATCCGGTGCCCGGCAGCGATTTTCCCGCAGTCGAGAGCGCACACGGTGCCGTGCCGCTTGGCACAGCACCAACCGTGCGAAGCCAGAGCAAAAAGACCGAAGCGTTACTGCGGTTCAATCTGAATCACCTTGGACCGGGCCCTCGCGGCGGACAGTTCACCTTCGCGCCCGACGGCGGCGATTCTGCGATCGTGCCCGTGCAGTACCGACCTGGTTTGTTGGAATTCATAAGGCGCCTGCGTCCGAGTGTTTCCGAAGAGGCCCGACCGGTCGAGCAAGCTCCCGAGGCAAAGCCAAACGCAGAAACATCTTCAGGTACAGAGCAATCGAACGAAGGCTCTCCTCAGATTCCATCGGAGAAGCCGCCCGAGAAAGGGGCGGTCTACGACTGGGGACGCCAGATCACGGACGCCATTCAGGCCGCGATTGACGTCGGCAACCATGCCAAAGCTGAGGTGCTGGCAGGTGTGGCTGATGCGACGTATTGGCTTTACCGGCAAATCCCAAGCATGGTCTCGGCGTTCGATCCGCCGCGGCCGCTGCATGAATTGCAAGACGCGGCGTTGGATGACGGGTCACACCCGGGGTACGAAGATCATCACATTGTTGAGCAAGGTCCCCAGAACGACGATCTGCCGCCAGATCAAAAAGCACGTATCGAGGACCCGGAAAATATCGCTCGCATACCTTATTATGCCCATCGTGATATCACGGCTTACTATCAAAGAAAAAATGCTAACCTCGGCGGGTTGACGCCGCGCCAATATCTTCGCGGGAAGACGTTCGAGGAACGGTATCAATTCGGACTTGGGCTTATGCGCAAATTTGGAGTGCTGTGGTGATGAGCGAAACCCTGTCCGCCCTGACCAACCAACAGTTGGCCGAAAAGTTTGCTGCAATTTCTGCGCAACAAGGCGAGGCAGTTCGGGTCGAGGATACTAAGAAATACAATAAGTTATTTGATGCCTTGCAGCGAGTGGTCAACGAACTGCGAGCGCGTGGCACTGACGCGCGAAAAGTACTTATTCCTCTGCTTGACGCGCCTACGCCCGAAGCGAATTGGAATTACCAAACGTCGCAAACCCGCTTCAACGCTGCGGTTGAATTGAAGGCGCTCGCCCCCGAGCGTGCGCAAGCCACGTTGGAAGCACTAGCGTCTAAGGGCCTCAGGCAATTTCGGGGCATGGCGGGAATGAGTCTGTATTACGACGAAATGGGAATTTCGAAGCCTACCTAAAGTGGTTCTGCGACGAAATAATCACGGCCGAGTTCGCCTCAAGCGATCTCGAATTCGCCTGGAGCGACGACGCGCCGAGCGATCCGGCCAAGGTCGCGTCGGTCGCGGTCGACTACGTCAAATCCGGCATCAAGTCGGTCAACGAGGTGCGCGCCGAATTGGGCCTCGATCCGGTGCCCGGCGGCGATTTTCCGGCGGTCGAGACCGCTCACGGCGCGGTGCCGCTCGGTGCAGCGCCTGCCGTACGAAGCTCAGGCAAAGCTCACACGCGAGCATGCCGCCCGCATAACGAACTATTATCGGAATCCGGACCCCGATCCGCCATTGAATGGTCTCACACCGCGCCAGTATCTTCATGGCAAGAGCTTTGACGAGCGTTATCAGTTTGGGATTGACGTTCTGCGCAGGAAGTTCGGAGTTCTGAAATGAAAAGCGAGAACTTGCAGAATTTCGATCTAGGCCAGCTCATTGACGCTTTCCGCGAAGCCGCATTCGGACTTGCCGACGAGGAATATCATCCGAGACGTTACAAGAAATTTTATGATCGTCTGAAAAGCGTCAGTGATGAGTTGCGTCGTCGCGGCCACGAAGCGCGGCGTGCCCTTGTCCCACTCTTGGACTGTCAAGGGGCCGGCCCAAGCTATCTTCGTCGTGCGCGCGGGGCGGAATGTCGCTACCGTGCTGCCTGGGAGTTGTTAGCTGTGGAACCCGAGCGCGCACGTGCGGCGCTGAATGCTTTGGCCCAGGGATGGTCCGCATATCAGCGAGCCCTGGCACGCGGCACCTTGGCACATTTGGAAGACGGGACTCTCAAGCCGAATTGAGCTGAAGCCCGGCAATCCGCCACGCGATGTTCGTGCCCGGCGGCGCCGGCTGTTGCCGGTGTTTCTTGTCAACCCCATAGGGCGCCTTCGGGCGCCCTTTTCATTTGTGGAGAATCATCCATGCGAATTTTCGTGCCGCTTGAAAAGTTCGACGCGGAGAAGCGCCTCGCCATCGGCTACGCCTCGACGCCGGCGCTCGACAGCCAGGGCGAGATCGTCAAGCGCGAGGCGGTCGAGGCCGCGCTGCCGGATTACATGCGCTTCGCCAACATCCGCGAGATGCATCAGCCCTCGGCCGTCGGTGTCGCGCAGGCGGCCGATGTCGACGCCAAGGGCCTGCGCATCGCCGCCAAGGTGGTCGACGACGACGCCTGGGAGAAGGTGAAGCAGGGCGTCTACAAGGGCTTTTCCATCGGCGGCCGCGTCACGTCGCGCGATCCCGCCGACTGCCGCGTCATCACCGGTCTCGAGCTCACCGAGATCAGCCTGGTCGACCGTCCGGCCAATCCCGAGGCAGTCATCGACGTCTACAAGGTTTTCGAGCTCGCCAAGGAAGGCCGCCGCAACAGCGCCGCCGACCAGAAGCGCATCCAGCATGTCCACGACACGGCGGTCGAGCTCGGCGCGCGCTGCGCGCATGCGCCGGCCACCGCTGCTGCGACCGACGAACCCGATGCCGACGATCCGGCGAAGGCCGCGCGCGGCGGCGATCTCGCCAAGCACGCGAGTCTCGCCGAGCGTCTCGACGCGTTAACGCGCGAAGTCGCGGCGCAGGGCGCGCTGCTGAACAAGCTCGCCGCCGAGCCGGCGCCGGCGAAATACACCGCCGCCGCGCGCGTCGTGGATAAATCCGAAGACGGCGTCGCCAAGCGCGGCGACGACGAGCCCAAGACCGCGCTCGACGCCATCCGCAAGGCGCACCGCAATCCTATCCGCGTCGGCTTTTTCTAACCCACCGCTTCTTCGTCTTCACCCCTTCACCCTTCCCTCTCCCCCGAAGTCGGGGGAGAGGGTTGCTTTGAGTTGGCGAGCCGTGAGCCCTCATCCTGAGGAGCCACGCGCCCTCTCGTTCGAGACGCTTTGCTCCTCACGATGAGGGCGCGTGGCGTCTCGAAGGACGAACGGCGAGCCTTACTCAAAGCTGGGTGAGGGGGATGCACATCAACCATCCCCGATAAGGAGCAACGCATGACCGCCACCACCCAAAACACCTTGGCCGCCTTCAAGGCGGCGCAGCAATCGCCGATCGACGATCCCGCCTTCGCCGGCATGCTCGCCAAGAGCACCTTCGCCGAAAGCGGCTCGCCGACCACCGGCCTCACCTTCTTCGACCTCGAGCCCGGCGCCAAAATGCTGGTGCCGGTGCTGACGCCGCTCAGGAACGACGTGCCGCGCGTCACCGGCAAGGGCGGCATCCAGGCCAATTGGAAGGCGATCACCGGCCTCAACACCGCGTCGGTGCGCGCCGGCATCTCGCCGGGCAATCGCGGCGGCCTCATCGCCGTGACGACGCAGGACTACAACGCCGTCTACAAGGGCATCGGCCTCGAAGCCAACGTCGATTTCGAGGCGGTCTATGCCGGCCAGGGCTTCGACGATCTGCGCGCGCTCGCGGCGCAGACGCTCTTGGAATCCCTGATGCTCCAGGAGGAGCAGATCATGCTCGGCGGCAACGGCTCGCTGGCATTGGGCACCACGCCGACGCCGGCGCTGACCGCATCGTCGTCGGGCGGCTCGCTCGCCACCGGCACGGTCTCGGTGATCGCCGTCGCCTTGACGCTCGACGGCTTCCTCAACAGCTCGCTCGCCGGCGGCATTCCGGCGGCGGTGACGCGCTCCAACGCCGACGGCTCGTCCGACACCTTCGGCGGCGGCTCGGCGCAGAAATCGTCGAATGCCACCGTCTCGGTCACCGGTCCCGCAGGATCGGTCGCGGCGACGGTCGCGGCGGTGCGCGGCGCCGTCGGCTACGCCTGGTTCTGGGGCACGGCCGGCAGCGAGACGCTCGGCGCCATCACCACGATCAACAGCGTCTCGATCGCGGCCGCCGCCGCCGGCACGCAGACCGCGTCGTCGCTGCCGTCGTCCGACAACAGCGTCAATGCGCTGGTGTTCGACGGTCTGCTGACCCAGTGCTTCAAGCCGGCGCTCAACGCCTATTACGCGGCGCAGCCGACCGGCACGGCCGGCGCCGGCACGCCGCTCACCGCCGACAGCGAAGGCGGCATCGTCGAGTTCGACGCCGCGCTCAAATCGTTCTGGGACAACTATCGCCTGACGCCGACGGCGATCTACGTCTCGTCGCAGGAGATGCTCAACATCCACAAGAAGATCCTGCAGGGCGGCACCAACACCGCCGCGCGCTTCGTCTTCGCGGCCGATCAGGGCGCCGTCCTCGGCGGCGTGATGGTGCGCAGCTACCTCAACAAGTTCAGCATGGCCGGCCCGACCGAGATTCCGATCAAGCTGCATCCGAATATGCCGGCCGGCACGGTGCTGTTCTTCACCAAGACGCTGCCCTATCCGCTGTCGAACGTGCCCAACACGGTGCAGATCCGCACGCGGCGCGACTACTACCAGGTCGAATGGCCGCTGCGTGCGCGGCGCTACGAATACGGCGTCTATGCCGACGAAGTACTGCAAAACTACGCGCCCTTCGCCTTCGGCGCCGTCACCAACATCGGCAACGGCTGACGCTAGGCCGTAAAGCCAAGCCGCATTCCCCTCACCCAGCTCAGAGTAAGGCCCCGCATTCGTCCTTCGAGACGCCACGCGCCCTCTGCTGAGCCCTTCGAAGCACTGAGGAGCGTCCTTCGTCGGCGAACCTCATCCTGAGGAGCGAAGCGTCTCGAAGGAGAGGTTCGCCGCTCAGGATGAGGGCGTCTCGAAGGAGAGGGCGCGTGGCTCCTCAGGACGAGGACTCAGCGCTCGCCAACTCTTCCCAACCCTCTCCCCCGCTTTGGGGGAGAGGGCAGGGTGAGGGGGCGCGCACCTCGCTACCCGCGCTCCCTTTCCCTTTTCTCCCTCTCCCCCGCGTCGGGGGAGAGGGCAGGGTGAGGGGGTGCGCTCGCTCTGGGAGAATCAGAATGAAAAAATCCCCGCTCAAACCCAAACCGTCGCCGCGCACGCTCCGCCTGCGCGCGCCGGACGGCTGCACGTCGGTCTCGCTCGCCGGCCGCGAGTTCGCGGTCGTGAACGGCATCGTCGCCGTGCCGGCCGAGCTCGCCGCCATCCTCGTGCACGCGCACGGCTTCGCCTACGAGACATAGCCGATGGCCACCGGCGATCTGACGACGCTCGACAACGTCAAGGCGTGGTTCGCGCCGCCCTTGACCGCGACTTCCGACGACGCGCTGCTCGCGCGCCTCGTCACCGCGGCGAGCGCGTTCATCCAGGCCTGGCTCGGCCGCACCATCGCGGAAACCGCGTACAGCGAGACCCGCAATGGCCAGGGCGGCACGCGGCTTTTCCTGCGCAACCGGCCGGTCGTGTCGGTCGCATCGGTCACGGTCGATGGCGTCGCCATCGCGCCTTCATCCGGTCCCGGCCAGGCGGGATATCTCTTCGACGACAGCTCGGTCTACCTGGCGGGCTACGCCTTCACCCGCGGCCAGCAGAACGTCACGATCGCCTACACCGCCGGCTATGCCGCGACGCCGCCGGAGATCGAGCAGGCCTGCATCGCGCTCGTCGCGCTGCGCTACAAGGAGCGCGATCGCATCGGCCAGGTGTCGAAGAACCTCGCCGGCGAAGTCGTGTCCTTCGCTCAGAAAGACATGCCGGCCGACGTCCAGACGCTGCTGGATCAATACCGCTCGGTCGTTCCGGTATGATCGAAGTCACCATCTCGGCCGCCGACGCGCTCGGCCGCCTGCGCGCGCTGCCGTCGACCGTTGCCGCGCGTCTCGCCGACACGGTCGCGCGCCTGGCGCAAACGCTCTACGACCACGTCGAGGAAAATCTGTCGGGCGTCGTCCTCCAGCGCCGCTCCGGTCGCCTCGCGGCCAGCATCGTGCAACAGGTCGACGGCCTGACCGCCTCGGTCGGCTTCGATCCCGCCGCCGTGCCCTACGGCGCGGCGCAGGAATTCGGCGCCGACATTCGCGCCCATCTGATCGCGGCGAAGAACGCCCGCGCGCTGTCGTTCGTCGTCGCCGGCAAGCGCGTCTTCGCCAAGCGCGTCATGTTTCCCGGCGCGCATCTGCCGGAGCGTTCGTTCCTGCGCTCGGCATTGGCCGATCTCGCGCCCGAGATCGGCGCCGCAATCGCAGCATCCGTCGCCGAGACTGTCGAGTAAAGCGCATCGAGTATGGCATCGCCACTTTGCGTGCTTCGAGACGCGATGCTCCGCATCGCTCCTCAGCATGAGGACATTTCTTTATGGCATTAAGAAAACATCCTCAGCCTGAGGAGCGCTCCCGAGCTCGTCGACGGAGCGCGTCTCGAAGGCCGCGCCATATCGCTCCAGCGCTCGAACTGACCTGCCCGGCAGTAGTCGAATGACCCGCGAGCCGATCTACGCCACGCTGTTCGCGCTGCTGTCGGGCGCCGCGCCGTTCGTGACATCCTCGCGCCGCCTGCGCCATTGGAGCGACGTCGGTCCGGCCGAGCAGCCGGCGCTCTTCGTCGTCCAGAAGAGCGAGACCGCCGAGCGCAAAGCCGGCTTGCCGGCGAAATGGCGCGCGCTGGTCGATGTCTATGTCTACGCCCACGCGCCCGACGACACGACCGCGCCGGCGACGGCGCTCAATCCGTTGCTCGACGCGATCGAAGCCGCGCTCGCGCCGCAGGGCGCCGTCCAGACGCTCGGCGGCCTCGCCGCCCATGCCTGGATCGCTGGCCGGATCGAAACCGACGAAGGCGTCCTCGGCGGCCAGGCCGTCGCCATCGTGCCGATCGAGATTTTGGTCGCGGATTGAGCGACGCGCCCGTTGCGGCCGGAACGATCTAGTTGTGACGAACGCCTTCGACCGTGATCTTGTGCCAACGACCGAACTGGTCCGAAACCCTGACCGTCACGTCCATCTCAGGCCCGCGTTCCGACAGGTCCTCGTATGCGATAAGCATAAATGAGCCTCTCACCATCATCCTCGGAGGCACAGCGTAACGGCCCCAATACGCGCTTTGGGTGTCTTCCACGTTGACCAACTTCGTGACGAGCTTGCCATGGATTCGTGGTTTGATTGACCGAACGTCGGTCAGGACGATCGGCTTGTCGGTGAGATTGTAGACCTCGAAGTGCCCGGCGATTTGGGCCGTCATGCGGCCGTCTTTCTGTTTCGCGGAATGCACGAAGAACTGGTTCTCGGTTGGCACGATGCGCAATGCCGGGTGATTGCGTTCATAGACCTTCCGAAAGGTCGCGAGGACGGCCAGGGAAATGCCCAGTGGTAACAGCCAGACCTCTGTTGATTGGGAGGCAGCGTCGAATGTTGTGGGGGCAAAGCGCGCTGCGATTACTAAGGCGACGAACGCTGCAAGGCATGCCGTCGATAGCGCCGTCAGCAGTATCCCGCTTCGGTTCCACAACCGTTCGAGGGTCGCGACGAAAGTGCTCGGCTCCAGCATCCCATTGTTGTGGCACAGTCACGCCCCCGCTGGAACAGTTCGGTCGGCTGCATAGATTCCGGCTTGCCCAACCAAGTGGCGAGCCAAGGATGCAATGATCGTTGATGTCGACATCTAGTGCGTCGTCCACGTGCTAGCGAAACAACACGCCTAGTTGCTTCGCTGAACCTTGCGCGCGGTTCAGGCCGCGCGCGCTCCGTTTCCTCGACCTGAAAACCGCAAAGGACTCACCCGATGGCGATCTATTCCTTCGGCTCCGGCGTCTTGCTGGGCCAACGCACCGATGTCGCCGGATCGACGCCGGTCAATTTCGGCCTGGTGCAGGAGGTCGAGCTCGATCTCCAGTTCACCACCAAGGAGCTCTACGGCCAGTATCAGTTTCCGCTCGCCATCGCGCGCGGCCAGGCCAAGGCGCAGGCCAAGGCCAAGCTGGCACAGGTCAGCGGCCTCGCCTTCAACGCGCTGTTCTTCGGCCAGTCGCTCGCCTCGGGCCAGCTCGCCACGTCCTACGGCGAAGCCGGCACCGTGCCGGCGTCGTCGCCCTACGCGGTCTCGGCCGCCAACGCCGCCACGTTCACGGACGATTACGGCGTCGTCTATGCCGCCACCGGCCTGCCGCTCACGAAGGTCGCGACCGGTCCATCCGCCGGCCAATACAGCGAGTCCGCCGGCATCTACACCTTTGCGTCGGCCGATGCCGGCAAGGCGGTGCTGCTGTCCTATACCTATTCTGTCGCCGGATCGGGCCAGCAGTTCACGCTCGCCAATCCGCTGCTCGGCACCACGCCCACCTTCCAGGCGCAGCTTTACACCAGCTTCCAGGGCAAGCCGGTCAACGTGAAGCTGTTCAACTGCGTCTCGTCGAAGCTCGGCTTCGCCACCAAGCTCGAAGACTTCACCATTCCCGAGCTCGATTTCGACGTCTTCGCCAATCCCGCCGGCAACGTGCTGGCCTGGTCCTTCGCGGAGGTGTCCTGATCCTGCTGACCCGACAGGAAAATTCTTCGGCTGGCTTCATGGGCTAAAGGCTTGAGCCGTCGGCCGTATCGGCTCGTTCGTTGGCGAATGACAACCAATTCCCGGTAATGTCTCAGTTTGGCTCTCCTTCGAGACGCCCCGCGCCCTCATGCTGAGGAGCGTAGCGTCTCGAAGCATCGAGGGCGCGGCGCTCCTCAGGATGAGGCCAAACTGAGACACCACGTAGTTCACTTTGTAATGTTCCTTACATAACATTCCTGTTAGGCTCAGGGATCGTCAGCTCGCGATGTTTGGGCGCTGACGGCCGAGAGACACGCTAAAAGCCGACAGATAACGGGCCGCGCGCACTCCCGCCTGAATTCCGAGGGGAGACTGTCGTGCGCTGCTATCTTATGCGCCATGGGCACATCGGCGCCGTCGAGCTGGTGAGCGACGCGTCCGACGCGGCCGCGATCAAAGAAGCCACAGGACTGTTCGAGACGCGAAGCAAAGAGGGATTCGCGGGCTTCGAAATATGGGATCGCGCCCGGCTCGTTCATCGGCATCCGCAATCGCTGCCGAAGTTCGGGTAAGCCGGAGCGCGCTCGCGCTCGGGAACTGAAGCTTTGATGCGCCGTTACGTCGTGCGCAACGGCCTGCTGACAGGCCAGGACCATGACCGACCGCACCGAGACCCGAGAGCTGCTTCCAACCGGCAGACAGCGCAAGCCGCAAACCGCGGAACAGCGTCTCGCCGCCGCGCGCACCGGCTTCGATTATCCGGTAACCCAGGTCGGCGCGACCGGCAACGTCACGATTTATTATGACCCGATCCTCGGCGCGCCGGGATTGGCGCTGGCGCGCCAGATGCTGACCGACGTCAGCGGTCCATACGACGACATGCAGAGCTTTTTCGGCACGGCCGGTGCTGCGGTCGCCGTCGTTATCGCGCCCTTGGATGGAGAAACGGATGGGTCCGCCGGCGCGTACCACTATGGCTGCGATTTCACGGCGGGCGGTGTCCTGTACCTCGACGCCACATTCACGAATGCCACCGTCAACCCGCTCGATCTCGAGACCGGCCTGTACGTCGCCGAACTCTCCGAAGCGTTCATGGGACCTCAAGACCGCGGATGGAATTGCGCCTATTCCAACGGCGAAGCGCTCTCGCGCTTCTTGGCCGAGCACGAAACCTCGGTTGGCACGATGGACGCATTCGCCACGGGTCCGGCATGGGATCAAGCCGGTCGCCCGGATTGGATCGACAAAACCGAACCCACCGACCAGGACTCGGTCAGCGCTGGCTGTGGCGTAGTTTTCTTCTACTGGATGCGCTCGCTCGGTTTTCCGGTTCCGCAGCTTGTCCAAGCCGGCGGCGCGACGCTATCGGCGAACTACCAGACGCTGACGGGCAAGCGAACTGCCTACCGGGATCTTCTGACCGCGTTATCGGGCGTGACGATCACGTCCGACAACCCGTTCGGCGCCACCGTTGCTTGAGCGAAAACGACCGTATTCCGGACACCGCGCTTCGCGGAAGTGTCGTGATCTTGGATTGCCCCTCTACCGCAAAGCGGGAGAGGGAGGGGCCCGGCGCGAAGCGACGGGAGGGTGAGGGTCTTCAGCATGCGGCTGTTACCCTCACCCTCCCAATCCTGACGGATTGGGTCCCTCCCTCTCCCACTTCGTGGGCGAGGGGCTTCGTGCATCAACCGAAACCAACAGGCGGTAAGGAGGCGGCATGAGCCACGCCGTCATAAGATTCGCCGGCCGCGATTACGCGATCCGGCCGCTCACGCTCGGCCAGCTCCGCGTCGTCCTGCCGGCCTTCGCCCGCGCCGCGCGACTCAACGCAGCCGAGGGCATCGACGCCGCCATCGACATCCTGGCGGCGGCGCTGGCGCGCGACCACGCGGCGCTCAACCGCGACGCGCTACTCGAATTGGAGATGCTGCCCGCTGAGCTCGCCGCTGCCGTCGCCCGCATCGCCGAACTCTCCGGCCTGGTGCCGAAGGACGGTGCGCCGGGGGAACGTCAAGCGGCCAGGTGAACTGGGCCGATCTCTACGCCCTCGTTGCCACCGGTTGCGGCTACACCTGGGCCGAGATCGACGCGATGAGCCTGTCCGCCGTGCGCGAATTGCTCGATTACTGGTCACGCCATCCGCCGGCGCATCTGTTGCTGGCGGCGGCGCTGCGCTTCACACCGAAGCCGAAACCCGCGCGCGCCAGCTTCGCCGATCTTGCGGTCCTCGCGCCGGCCGGCGTGCTGTCGCTCAAACCGGTGTAGAAACGGGAGCTTACGTTGTGGTCGCGGAGTGATCTCCCAGTTTGAATTTAGCCGCCGCTCCGGGACCAGCCATGTTCGACCATGCAAGCGTTATAGAGGCGGCTGTTGGTATACGACCCGTGTTCAAAAAATCCAGTGAAGGGATTGATATACACCGGTCCGCTCGGCCGCTCTGCTTGCTGAAGGCACGTCGATCGATCTGCGCCGAAGTCCTGCTGGCTCGCTCCTGGCTTCATCCACGCGCTGCTGCATCCGGCTAGCAAAACGAGGCCGCAGCCCAGCGCGAACCACCGAATTTCCATTGGCGCGCTCCGTTTCAGGCGGCTTGCTCTCCGACCGTTAGCTCGGCAATCAGCCGCACAAATTCGTCCACCGTCATCAACGCGCGGCGACCCCACCGCGTCGTCGGCGCGGTTCCACTTTATACCCCCGGCCCGCAGGGAATGAGATGGCTGACGATCAAATTATCGTGGGCGTCGCTGCCGACATTTCAGATTTCACCGACGGCATGGACAAGAGCTTCGCCGCGCTTGCGCCCGCCGATGTCCTCGCCCTCGCAAGGATTAGGAGTGTTTCCGTTCGACTTTGTGCGAAGTGCCGAAGGCAGACATAGGGCGTCGTTGAAAAAGTTGCGGGCACAAATGACAGCGCGCCGGTCTTCGGCACGACTAAATCTAGATTCCGAAGTTATTCACTTACCTCGCCTGGTCAAAAAAGCCGGGAAAGGTCAGGTTCGGAGTTTCTAAGTTCTACAAGCTGATCTCTGACGGAAGGGTTTTAGCACCAACGAGTGGATGGATGCCAAGGCGGGCGTAGACTTCGCGTTTGAGAGCGTCTTCGTATCCCGTTCCCAGTGCAGATTCACTAATAGCCTGTTCAATCCTTGCGTCGGTCTGAGCAAACCAATCCAGAAACCTATTTACGGCGTTATCCATCGCCTTGCGGTTGGTGGACACTGAAAATTGAGACCGACCCAACAATAGGGCGCGGACAATCGCCTCTGCTACCGACCTTGCCTGAGTGCTCTTGTAGGCGGTGTCCCCTGCTTTTGTTCGCACGTGGATTTCACAGCTATCAAGGAATAGGCTCATGCTGATTTCTTTGAGATTTTTCCGATCGAAAGAGAGAGGAAGGTCCAGACTCGCACCGTCCAAAAAATCATTCGGGAAATTTTTTGATTGAATCATTGGGGCGAGGTCTTTCGTGATTGAGTCTGCTACGCTTCCGATGCTGTCAGCCTCACGCCTCTTCATTTTGCGGCCTTTATCAGCGGCCACCGCGATCCGCGCAAGACAGGTAGCTCGGATATCGCCGTACATCTTGTCGATAGAGATGTTTCGACCAGCAGCTTTCAACATCCATTCATCGAGAGCGTGCAATTTAGTTCCCGGCTTCCAGTTCTCGGAAGACCAATCGAGGGGCTCTTCTTTCCCCCAAACCAGCTCGGCGCGCGATATGAGGTCTTCCCGGTCTTTCGGTTTGAGCTTAGTGACATCCAACACGGGGTAGTCTCGAAGCTTCGTCGTCGGCGCTTCCAGAGCGCCAGCGCCCATTGCTGCGGCGCCGTTGATTTCGAGGCTGTATGTAAAAAGCGAGCTCGTAAGAACGGCGGCGATCTCTCTCCAGTCGATCCCATCGACAGGACTGACGCTGTTCAACCGCTGATCTACGAGCGCGCGCTTATCAAAAAGGAACGGTGCATACACCGCATTAAATGCTTTTCGGAGCCAAACATGGTGCTTGTTGGGACGCGCTTTCGGTGCATACCAGTTGCCGCCACTTTGTGCTTCCAGCGCTTCCTTGATGGTTAGATTCTTGCCCGTCTGCTTTTTATCGGCAGCGCTCCGATGGCTCATCGCGTCGATATAACGAAGCGCGCCTGTGCCATGAAGGTCCTTCCGAGTTTCGCGGCAAGCAAAAAGCCAGAGAGACGGCTTAGGATTCTGCTCAAACACGGACGCATTCAAATCACCGAGCATGAGTATGGGGACCAAGTACGTCTTCTCTATCCCATACGTGTCGATGGTCGCTTGGTTCACGTAAAAGAAATTATTCTGCAGCGATTTGTAACCGAGACTGACCGTCGCAAGAGATTTTAGCTGCGTGAACATCAGGACACGCTTTCGAAGATTTCGTAATACGAGAGAGGCGCGCGCAAATACTTAGACCAGTTTCGTGGCCGCGTCTTGTCCGCATTTAGAGCCGTGAGCTCAGTGTTGGCGTCTACCATTTTGATTCGATAGCGTTCATTTTCTATCGATTTGAAGCTCTCAAGCTCTCCTGCCAAAGCCATTACTCGCGCCCAGTATTCGCCCTCGCCTCCAGTCAAGGTTGCAATGGGCTTTTTTAAAGTGACGAAGTGGATAGGCTCCAATGGAGCATCCGTCGGGCACTTTTCCGCGACCAGCAGCACCGCGTTCACATCGACTTGGGGGAAAAACGATTCTGCGCTTGATGAAATGATCGAGCGAACACGGATAGTGCCTAGCAACGCTTTCTGGAGCGATATGGCATAGTCCGAGGTGAGCCAGCTCGCAGGGGTAACAAAACCGAGTCGCGAACCGTCTTTCATAAAGCGAGTCGAGTGATAGACGAAGAATGCGAAAAGGTCGGTCTTCGCTTCCACATTGAAACCGGCCTTCACTGCCGCGGTAAAGAGGGTTTCACGGTATTCAGGATTCAAATCGTCCTGATTTTGGGAACGTAGGTAGGGCGGATTACCAACTATGCAGTCGAAGGGCGGGACAGGTACCGGCACTTTCGATGTACCAGAGGCATGTTGCGATGCTGGGAAATCTATGGTCTGACCGGGCTGAAGCTCGAAGAAATTTTTCACGTTAACACGCGGAAAATTTTCGTACTGGGCCATGTCCTGCCGATAGAGATTAATCACCGCCACTTCGGCAGCAAACGGACTTACGTCGAAACCCCAAATAATAGATAGGAGGTCTTTGTGAGAAAGATGTGCCGAGTAAGCGAGATAGCTGTAGGCGCTCATTAGAAAAGTGCCGCTTCCACAGGCGGGATCCGCTACGAACGGCCGCTCGCCGTCAATCGTGCTCGCAACGAGAAGATCAGCCACAGGTCGTGGGGTGTAGAACTGACCAAGAAGAATCTGTTCCTTGCGCGGTATGAGGTGTTCGAAAATGGAGCCAAGTACGTCATCCGTAAGCGATGCCCAGTCGTAAGCAGAAAGTTGGTCGATCAAACGCCGCAAGAGCGACTGAGCGTCTTTGCCTATGGGTATCAGTGTCTCTACGGGCTGCGGCTTAAATAACGCCTCATAGTCGTACGCCCGAACATCATTCCAAAACGGAGCGAAGGCCGCTGGAAGAATGTCACCCGTCGCAATCTTCAGTTCTTTCAAACTCGGTAGTTTTCTTCGTAACGCAAAATAGAAAAGAATTTGGCCAATGAAGCGATAGCCAATTTGGCCCGCAATTGCGTGATCAATATCTTGGACAAACCCCTCAAATCCTTGCGTTGCCGCTATTTGCGTCAACTGCTTCCTGAGCTTCTTGCTGACCCCGGCCGCCTTCTTTAGATCGCGATAAAAAATTATCCGCAGGCTCGCTAAAGCGTCTGTAAGGCGCGATACGAAAAGCTCTGGATCAATGGTGTGCCCGTGCTTCACTCCTACGACAGAGTGATGAATGGCGGAGTCGATTAGTTCGATCGACTGATCGTGGAGCTGTTTCTTGAACTCGGGCTTCAGCCAGTCCTCTACCTGAGTTACCGCGAGAGGGTGCGCTGATCTATTGATTACGTCGGTTGGGACGGGAATGTGGGGAACGGGGACGGTCTCATACAATTCCAGCTCACGCATATTCCACAACGCAAAATAACGCGAACCCCACTGTCGCCCCTTGTTGAGAGCATCAGAAAAAAAGGAAGGGTCATTAAGCGGAGTAGTTGGCGTCTTTAGTTCTATTGTGAGAAAGGCGACCAATGCCGCCCTATCTCTCCACACGACAACATCATTGCGCTTGGCCGTTGTCTTGTGAGGTTTTTCTTGGGTGGCCGTCTCCAGCCCGAGCGAGGGGTGCTTCGCAATGTAATCGTTGAGCCAGGAGACCACTTGTCCCTGGAACTCCATCTCATTGCTGGTTTTTTTCGTAGATTTGGCCATTTCCGTCCTCGTAATACCTCGCGGAAGCCGAGTCTAGAACTACTCCCGGCCGATGTCTCAGTTGCGGTCTCAAGCTGAAATTCAAACCGCGATCTTGTCGGATTGAAGGCTACGCCTCGCGCGGCCAGCGCTTGTGGATCCACAGCCACTGCTCGGGCCGCGCCACGATCCATTGCTCGATCGTCGCGGTGACGCGCTTCATCGTCTCGAGCACGGCGTCGGCGGTGTCGTTCCCATCGGGCAATTCGAGCCGCGGCATGACCGTGAAGCGGAACCGCGGTCCGTTCAGGCGCTCGACCCGCACCGGCACGATCGGACAGTCGAAGCGCAAGGCGAGGCGCGCGATCGCCGGCGCCGTCATGGCATCGCGGCCGAAGAACGGCACCGCGATGCCGTCGTTCATTTTTTGGTCGACCAGCATGGCGACGTGGCCGCCCTGACGCAGATGGCGGATCAGGTCGCGGCCGCCCTCGGCGCCCTTGGCGACGGCGCGGCGTGCCGGCATCCGGCGGCGCAGCACGCGGTCGGCCCACGGATTGTTCGACGCGCGGAACACCGACAGCAGCGACGGACCGAGCAGGCGATGGATGGTCGCCGGCCCGACTTCCCAGTTGGCGAAATGGCCGCCGAACAGGATGGCCGGCCGGCGCCGGTCGCGCAGCGCCGCCACGTCCTCGCCGTTGACGATCTCGACGCGCTGCGATCCGGCGGCGCAGATCGTCTCGAGATGCGGCAATTCCGCGACCGAGCGGCCGAGATTGTCCCACATGCCGCGGATGATGCGGCGGTTCTCGGCGTCGCTGTTGTCGGGCAGGGCCTGGCGAAGATTCCGGAGCGCGCGCCGCGACGCGCCGAGCCGCGGACCGATCGTCCGGCCGAGCCAGCCGCCGACCGCCGATGCCGTGTCGACCGGCAGGAGGCCGAAGGCCGTCATGATCGCGAACAGTCCGGCGGCTTCGGCTAGGTATCGCGCCTGGCGCGGCGCCGCGCGAAATTGCCCGATGATTTGAATCGTTTCCCCGATCGGCCGGTCAACAATCCGGTTGCCGATAGCCTAACACCAGCGATCCGCCGATTGCCTCAGGAAAAAACCCATGGCCGACGATCGAATCACGGTCGGCGTCGGCGCCGACATTGCGGATTTCAGCGCCGGCATGGAACGGGCCGGTGCGGTGGCGGACGAGACCTTCGGGTCGATCCGCGCCAGCAGCGCCCGCGCCGCAAGCGGCATGAGCAGCAGCTTCGGCAGCGGCGCCGACCAGCTGACGAAGCAGCAGCAGGGGCTCGCCGCGTCGTGGATCGCGATGTTCCGGCCGATCAACGCCGCCTTCGACCGCTCGATCGCCGGCATGATCCTCGGCACCACCACCTGGCAAAAGGCGGTCGCGCGCATCGGCCAAAGCATTCTCGCCGAGGAAGTCGGCAACGCGCTCAAGATCGCCGAGAGCTGGGCGGTGACCGAGCTGGTCAAGACCACGGCGACGCAACACGGTGCCGCCGCGCGCGGCGCCGCGGAGAGTGCGTCGCAAGGCGGCTTTCTCGGCATGATCGCGGAGCAGCTCGCGCGCTGGCTCGGCCTCGAGACCGGCAAGACGGCCGCGACCGATGCCGGCGAGGCGACGCGCGCCGCGACCGAGACGGCAACATCCGCCGCTGGCCTCGCGGCGATGGTGGCGCGCGGCTTCGCGCAGATCGAGATCGACGCTTCCGTCGCTGCCGCCGGTGCAATGGCGGCCACATCCGCAATTCCGATCGTCGGTCCCGCGCTCGCGCCCGAAGTCGCCGCCGCGACCTATGCCGAAACGCTGGGCTGGGCGGCCGGCATGGGCGGCGGCATCGCCTCGGCCGCCGGCGGCCTATGGGAGGTGCCCGGCACGATCTTATCTGTGCTTCACCCCGAAGAGAGCGTCATTCCGGCGGCGGTCGCCAATCCGATGCGCGATTTTTTCTCGGGCGGTGCGGCGTCTGCCCAGGCGCAAGCCGGCGATATCCACATCCACGGTCCGCTGGTCAGCGCGATCGACACGCAAACCGGCGCGCAGTTCCTCAAGGCTAACATGCGCGCCATTGCCAAGGGCCTCGCCTCCGAGTTGCGCAATTTCAATGCGAACCTGACTCCGGCGCTCAACGGCTGACATGACCGAACCGATTTTTCCCGCGCTCGCCGGCCTCGGCTGGTCGGTGAAGCGCGCGCCCGTGTGGAAGACGCGCACGCAGCAGGCGATCTCGGGCAAGGAGACGCGCCTCGCCGACTGGTCCTATCCCGCCTGGCGGTGGGAGCTGACCTTCGATTTCCTGCGCGCCGATCCGGTCGCGGCCGAGTTTCAGGCGCTCGCCGGCTTCTTCAATGCGCGCCAGGGCGCTTTCGGCACGTTTCTCTATGCCGATGCCGACGACAACGCCGTCGCCGGCCAGGCGATCGGCACCGGCGACGGTGCGACGACGTCGTTCCAGTTCGTCCGCGCCTTCGGCGGCTTCATCGAGCCGGTGCTGGCGCCCAATGTCGTCAGCGCGGTCACGCTCGCGGGCGTCGCGCAGGCGCCGTCGACCTACAGCGTGGACTCAACCACGGGCCTGCTGACGTTCACGACCGCGCCGGCCTTCGGCGCCGCGGTCGCGGCGAGCTTTACCTATTACTTCCGCTGCCGCTTCGCCGAAGACACGCTCGACTTCGAGAAGTTCATGGCGACGCTCTACCGCGCCCAAAAGCTCGCCTTCGTCTCGCTCAAGTGACGCCGATTTATCGGCGTCATGGCCGGCGGCTGCATAAGCAAGGCGCGTGCTTCGAGACGTGCTGCTGCGCAGCACTCCTCAGCATGAGGAAGATCTTCGATGGCATTGAGAAAAAGTCCTCAGCCTGAGGAGCGCCCGGAGGGCGCGTCTCGAAGGCCGCATGATCCCGATCCAGCACTGACATGAAACCCGCATCCGCCGCGCTCAAATCCCTGCTGGCGACGCGCCAGTTCTACGCCGCCGATCTCTACACCTTCGCGCTGGTTGGCGGCGGCAATCTCCGCTATTGCGCCGGTGATCGCGACATAACAGCGAATGGATTCCTTTACCCCGCCGGCGGCGCAGTCGGTCCCTATTTCGACCGCAAGGACAACAAGGCCAAGTGCCACTGGAAGATCGGTGTCGAGGTCGACCAGCTCGTCTTCGACGTGCTGCCGGGCGGCGCGAGCGTGCTCGGTGCGCCGTTTCTGTCGGCAGTGCTCGCCGGCGTCTTCGACGGCGCCGAGCTCACGCTTGAGCGCGCCTTCATGCCGCAATACGGCGACACCTCGGCGGGCACGGTGATCCTGTTCGCTGGCCGCGTCGCCGAGATCGATTGCGGCCGCTCGCTCGCCACCTTCACCGTCAATTCGCATCTGGAGCTGCTCAACCTCAACCTGCCGCGCAATCTGTGGCAGGCGGGCTGCGTCAACATGCTGGGCGATGCGGCGTGCGGCGTGAACCTGGCGAGTTACGCGGTCGGCGGCGCGGCGGCATCGGGCTCGACGCCGAGCGCCGTGCTCGCGTCGCTGGCGCAGGCTTCGGGCTATTTCGACCAGGGCAAAATTTCATTCACCGGCGGATCGAACGCCGGCCTCGCGCGCGGCATCAAGACCTGGATCGCCGGCGTCGGCGGCGCGCCCGGCACGGTCAGCCTCATCGCGCCGTTTCCGATGGCGCCCGCTGCGGGCGACGCGTTCCAGATCTATCCCGGCTGCGACAAGACGCTCGATGCGAACGGCTGCGCCAAGTTCGCCAACACCGCGCGCTTCCGCGGCTTCCCCTACGTGCCGACGCCCGAAACGGCGGTGTGAATCTCAGGTGGCCCAATCATTTCGGTGTTTATGTTCCGCTAACCTTATTTGGCGGATTTTATGCTATTAAGGCATAGCTGTTGGGGGCGATCCCGCAGCCCAGCCCATAAATTGATTGCGGCTCGAACCAGTCCGCAAGGTGATAGTGTTGACTTAAATGGCAACGCTGGTAGAGTTAGTAAGACAAGGTCTGGTGCTCAAATGGGACGTCGATCTGGAACCCCGCCAGCAGATCGAACGGTGTCTCTTTCTTCTGCCGCATCTCGCGCCTCGATTTCTCCACGAGCTTCCTGCCGTCGGGTCGACTTGGAACATCGAAGAGACGCCCGAACAGCAGCTCGACGCGCTGACGGAGGCATATGTCTCGGGGAGGCCGCTGATCATCGATCGACAGGTCAAGCATCTAGTGCGTCACAAATCGGCGGCCGGCGTTTGGTATTTGAAGACAGCCGACGTGCGACTATTTGGATGGTTTGCGTTGCGGGATTACTTCATTGCCGCGTCGTTCGGATTTGTGGAGCAGATAAAGGCCACACCAGGCATCTACCACGGTTTCGGGAACGAGGTCGTACGCTACCGCGACCAGTTGCCGCTTGATGAACCAAAATTCGTTCCGGGAGACGATCCTCATGCCGTCATTTCGAATGTCGACTACCCCGCGTAAGCGGGTGGCTGGCCGATTTATCGCGGCCGTCCGGCGTGAGCTTCAAAAGGCGCTTGCAGAAGAACACAAGGGGCGAGGCCTTACGCAAGCCGGCATCGCCGCTGATTTGGGGGTGAACCGGTCGGTGATTCACCGTCAGATCGTCGGCCATGAGAATCTTACTCTGACGAGGGTGGCAGAGCTCGCTTGCGCATTAGGCCGAATCCCGCATTTCACGTTGTCGAACCCGACGATGCTTGCGGGCGGCAATCATTCATATGTCGGCGTCGTGGACACCGACGTTATGCAGGTGGATACCTTACAAAGCGCCGCGACACCGACTTCAGGTGGCGTTTATTTGGCTGCAAAAGGTGCGGCACCGGCCGCACCACAACGGCCGGCCAGCATTCCTGGTAGGCGCTAAGCTTCGATGGCTGCTGTTATCGGGCGTCAGGCCATGGTCCTGCCATGCCAAGACATTCGCCTTGAGCATGACGGCAAGCTGACTCTCGTGGGGCTGTTCACTGGCAATATCGCAATTCCAACGGTTCCTACGATAATTGCGCATCTGATGTTTTTAATAATTATCGACGGTGATTTGGCAGAGCCGCTAAAAACGCTGAGGATAGAAATCCGTCTGCCGCAAGCTGCGGAACCTGCGGTTGCAGATGTCCCAATGCCTTTCCAGGCGCCAACGTTATTAGAAGGGCAAAAGAGGTGGCGGTATCAGATTCCATTTGCAATAGCGCCAGCCGTGCTCACCCCGGGGCGGATCGTATGCAAAATCGTTCATGACAAAGGGGAGATTGAGACGGGGGCACGGTGGATCGTCCATGCGCCCCTGCCGACGATTGCGTCCGCACAACAGACGCCCGAACTGCCGCAGCAATAATAGCCTACACTGATTTAACCGGCCGAAGACTGCGCCGGCTAGCGCCGGCGGAATTGCGGCCGCCGGTGGGTCGGGCCCGCCGCTGCGGCGCGCTCGTCCTTGTGGCGGAAGATGATGCGGCCCTTGGTGAGATCGTAGGGCGTCATCTCGACGGTGACGCGGTCGCCGGCGAGCACGCGGATGCGCGCCTTCTTCATGCGGCCCGCGGTGTAGGCAAGCGTCTCGTGGTCGTTGTCGAGCTTCACGCGAAACCGCGCATCGGGCAGCACCTCGGTGATGACGCCGTCGAACTCGATGAGGCCTTCCTTGGTCATGCCCTTATAATACTCCGTGACGAGAAGGGGCGGCCGAAGCCGCCCCATTCCGCCGTCAAACCGCCTTCAGA
>Ga0307374_10001890_pt1 | contig 38290 bp, 33 predicted proteins | sample OX3MG_FD_202532 | JGI IMG/M metagenome (GOLD analysis project Ga0307374, IMG submission 202532) | Soil microbial communities from Risofladan, Vaasa, Finland - OX-3 | ecosystem: Environmental > Terrestrial > Soil > Coastal area > Acid sulfate soil | place: Finland: Risofladan, Vaasa | collected... | reverse complement strand
GCGCCCGCAGCGTCGATCTCACGCGCCGCATCTGCGAGGTGCCCGTGTGAACGAGCTGGTAGTCGGCTTCGATATACGCTCTCGTGGCCGTCTGGTCGCTGGTCGCGAGCGCGGGGCGCACCGGTAGCATCAGGCCCACACAGACGGCGCTCGCGGCGATCAGCAGGCACCGCCGCCTAGCTTGGATTGGGCGCGGACTCACCGCGAAATTGCGTGCCGTTCTAGCCCTCACCTTCGCCATCTCCCCCGAAATGCCCTCAGCATCTGTGGAGGTTCTCGAGGTTGTTGCTCTCGGTGCTCACGAGTGCCGCCGCGCCAGACCGCCGCGGTTGCACAGCATTTGCCGCTCGCCCCACATTGGCGATCATGGCTGCCAACACGGCCCGCGCCCAGCCACGACGTAGAAGTTTCTATGGGTTGACTTTCGCAGCGCCTGACGCACACGGAGTCCGCAACGCGCGCGGCTATCCGGCGCGCGTAACGCCAAAGACAGTTCCGGCGATACGCACGCAACCCTGGAGTGCCCCAAGCGCCGCTAGCGGTGACGCTTGGCCCTGTGGGCGGTGCCGTATTTCCGGTGGGCGGAGCGTTCGCAGCTCGCGCGTTTCTTCTTCGAGTGGGCGAAGCGCCGCCTGCAGGCTGCGAGGGCTTTGTTCAGGTTCTGCCTCCGTGTGCACCCCTTCGCCGGCGGACCAGACGAGGAGGAACAGGGCGTTCCGTGGTTCGCGGGGGGTGCTGGGTTGAGGTTCCCCGGGCCGTGGAATTCGCTCGAGGCCGGCGTGCCGAAGATCGAGGGCTGCGGCGCCGGGGCGCCGTGACACGCATCCGCCGTGGTGCAGGGCGGCGGCTGGGCCGCTTCGCTCAAACACGGCGACGCGCCCGTGCAGACATGCGCGTCATACACGTCCAACGAGCTATCCGTATCACTTGTCGTAAGGCGTTCACCTGTCAAGAAGAACACATCCCCACCCGATTCGCTGGCATCGAGGAACGCCGATTCCCCAGACGCACGCCCCGAAGAGATCAACGCCACGCACGCTTCGCCACCCGGCACAAGCACCGCGCCTGAAGGCGGTTCTGACGAGCAGTTCCCCACACCCGTCGGCTCATACTCATACACATCCTGGTTGCTGTTGATGTCGCGTGGCACCAGCGGGCCGAACGCGTTGAAGAACACCCGCCCCGAATCCGACAGCACCCGCGAGGCATACGAGGCATTGTGCCCGGCATACCCCGTCCACCCCGGAATATCCGCGGCAATCCACTGCGTGCTGCGCCATCCGCTGCTTCCGACGAGCCCGGTCGCGATGTGTGCGTATTCAACGCCGACCGGCCTCGAGCCCGTCGGGTCGCACGACACGCACCGCACGCCCGCACCAGCGCGGTAGAGGTATACCTCCTCATCCGGTTCTACTGAGACCGCATCACGGTTGTCATAGCCCGTCAAGCTCCGATCAGACATGAACACCAGTCGCTGCCCGTCCGCGGACACCCGCGCGGTCAGATGAGGCAAGACGGTGGGGTCCAGCCCGGCCCAGTCTGGGAAGTCATCTCCCGAGACGACTGCCACCAGTCGGGGGGCCCCCCATGTCGAGCCGGTGAGGCTGCTGACGTAGATGTTGCACTTCGCCCCTTCCGGGGATACCGCGGCGACACAGTCGCCATTGACGGCGCCCACAGCGAGCTTTGCGTTCGCCGCGAAGTAGACGGTCGCGGCGTCCGCACTCGCGCCAATCACCCCGCCCTGCACATCACCAGCTTCGGAACCCGCCGTCAGATCCGTGAGATGACATTCAAGTCCAGTTGCCCCGGCCACGATCTCACACGCATACAGATCCGGCTGTTCGCCGCCCGCGTGGCTGTTTTTCGTGAGCCGCTGAGTGTCGGTGAACAATACCCGCGAGCCATCACTCGAGGCGATCTGGAATGCCGGCTTCGCGCCGTTCGCGCCGTTCGCGCCGGGCTGCACGGCATCGAGCTGCACCGTCTGGCCAAGCGCCACATCACGCGAATACAGGTGTCCACCAGCCTGCGACCACACCACCCTGGAGCCATCTTCAGAGATCGCACCACGCACGGCCTCGCCGGCGAGCCCAAGCTGGGGAGGAAGCCCACTCGGTTTACCGTCCAGTAGTACGCTCACGAGCGTCGGCTGGGTACCCAAAGGAGCGTGTGCGCTCCACTCATATAGCTCGCTCCTGTTTGGGCCGCCACGTATGATGACGTGGCGTTGGTCGGGAGTCGCACCTTCGTAGTACACGTTTCCCGTTCCGCCGCCTTCCGTACCGAGCACCGTGCCTTCTGGGACGTTCGCATAGCCCGGGGCAGTCGTCAGCAGCGGCTCGTAGCAGGTAGCCGGCGCCGCGGTGCACGTGCTGTTGTGCCTCAGATACGGGGTGTGTCCGCTGTCGGGGGGGAACACTTCCGGCGCGAACGAGCTGTACGCTCCGGGCGGCTCGATGATCGCCGTTGAGAGATCGGGTGAGAAGTCGCGGTATGCAGCGCCGTATCCGACGGGAGAGAGCGGGACGGGGTTCGCGGTCGAGAGTTCCAGATTGCTCCAGCCACCGTTGGAACTGCGTGTCGCGAGCTGCTGGATGAGTTCGTCGTTTCCGCTCGCGTGGCCTGTGGTCGGCAGGTTCGTGACATAGGTGAAGGCGTCCCCGGCCCCCGCGGCTTGGATGACGCCGGCGTTTTGGGCGCCCCCGAAGTTCCCGATCGAACCGACCAACGCGCCGTGCTTGTCCGGTGGGGAGACGAGCTGCCACTGCCTGCCGTCGGGTAGCGTGAGCCCGCCGGCCGGGGCCTGGGTGGTGAAAGTCTGGTCTGGTCCGGCGAACGCGACCGTTTTCAGGGACCCTTCGACCTGGAGCTCGCTGAACGCGACGAGCCGGTAGTGGTAGGTCGTTGAGGGTGTGAGGGACTGCAGGTGCTGCGCCGGCAGATGGACGTCTTCCCCGTCCACTTCGCCGATCGAAGCCGGCGAGGCGGGGGCCTGGGATCCGTAGGAGGCGCTCGTGCCGTACTGGAAGTAGAAGCTCGTGGGCGCGCCGTGCGGGTCGATGCTGCCGCCGAGGCTCGCCGAGGTCGACGACACTTCAGAGGCGAACGCGCCATGCAACCCTGGGCCCGGCGTGACGAAGCTCTTTGTCTGGAAGGACTCGCCGGGGTTCAGCCCGTTGGCGTTGCCCGCCCGCAGACGAAACCGGTAGGTGCTGTCGGGCGCAAGATGGCTCAGCAGAGCCGTGACCGCGACCGGACTGGTGCCGTCGGGGATCGCCTGCGGTTCACAGGCTGCGGGTGGGCTTTCGAACGCTTCGCTGGAGCCCCACGCAAACGCACACGACGTTACCGGGCCGGCGCCGTGGGGGTTCACGGTGCCGTTCAGCGTCGCCTGGATGTTCCCCGCGGCCGAGACCGTGATGCCCGTCGCTTCCCCGGTGCTGACATCCGGCAGCACCACGGTTGGGGCGAACACATCTACGAAACCCGACTTGGATTCCGCGTCGTAGCTGCCGACATACACTTGGCCGGAAGCGTCCACCGCGAGCGCGTGCAGCCGGTGGAACGGGCCTGCAGGCGCGCCTGTGATGCGACCGAGGTATTCACCGGATTGGCTGAACTGGTCGACCGCACCCGTGCCTTCGTCGGCGACGAAGATGTCGCCGTTGGAAGCGTCGACAGCGACCGCGCGCACGGAGCCAAACGGTGTTTGTGCTCCGCCTTCGCCGGTGGGGGTGGTCGTGATCTGGCGTACGAATTCATACTGACCGAGGACCGTCGGATGGAACACATCGACGACGCGTGCGTTGTCGGTGACGAGCACATCGCCGTTGGCGCCGGAGACCGCGATGCTCGACGGCGCCGCGAGCGGGACCTCTTCCACGCCCGCTTCACAACCGGTGCCGCCGACAACCTCACCCGGCGACGGGCACGTGCCCGTGATTTCAGCGGCGGGTTTCGCTGGTTCTTCGCCATTCGCCTGGGGCGCGAGCACGTCGACGACGTTCGCCGTGGATTCAAAGCCGGCGCTCGCGACATACACGTCCCCCGCCGTTTCCAGGTTCCCCGAAGAGTCGACCGCGACACCCGCGAGCTGATCGAAAGATTTCCTCGCCGTGTTTTCGCCGCTCCAGACGTGCAGGAGCTTTCCTTCGCCCGCGCCATACACCGCAAGCACACGCTGCCCCGCACCGTTGGCGCCCGCATACACCACTTCTTCGCCAGCGAGACTGCCGGCCGCCAGACCGTGTTCGGGGGCAGAGACGCCGCCTTCCTCCACTAGCTGCGGCGGCAGGAACGCACCAGCCGCGGAACCGAACGCATCGATTCTCGACGGGAACGGTTCGTTTTCCAGGCGATCAGCGACCCACACACGGCCAGGACCCGCCGCCAAACCCAGCACATTGCCCAAGGGGCCCTTGACTGTGGCTTCCCCCACCGAAGCGCCCACCGGCACACCCGCATCGATCGCTTCAGAAACCCCCGGCAGATACGCGTGGCCCGCCGCCGCGTTAGCCGGCGTACCCCACGAAAGCACAAACGCCAGGGACAGGCACAGCGCCACGGGCGCGAGAACTGTTAGGCGGCGAGCAGAGAGAGAGAGAGAGAGAGAGAGAGAGAGAGAGAGACGTGGCGCCGAGCCGACCACGCAGCGTCGCGAAGACCCCGGGTATGACGATGGGCATCTTCGGAGTGTGCTCTGTGGTCCTCACCGGTTCTCCTTGGTTGGGACGGTTATTTCGTTCACAGGGCCCGGCAGCGAGGACGCGAGTGAGCGGCCTGCCTGCTTACAGGCTCTTCGCCACGCCGAAACGCTAGCGCCGTAAAGCGCTCCTCCCGTGCCTCGTAGGCGCGGCCCCATATGTCCCTCCCCGGACATAACGACCATCATGGCGCTGCCGGAGGCCCTGCGCCAGCCACCCGCTAGAAGGTTCTATGACTTGAGCGTCAGACCGGCCCGTGTTCTAGGCGGTTCTCGCGATCGGGAAGCTGGCAGGAGATTGCCCGGTTTTCTCGATGGGCAAGCCGGTTTGCACGGGGGCAACCACTTGGGCGACTCGATCTGAAGCACCAGGTCCACCGCGCCCATGTCGATGCCCAGCTCATGTGTTCAAGCCGCCGCAGTCATACGCCGCGACCCGGATTGGGGCCGCGGCGCACAACCGGTCGGAGCGTGGAGGGGACGCGCCGGGGTTCTTCGAGCGCCCGCAGGGAGGAACGGTCACGCTCGAGCAACTCCGGCTGGTGGGAGACGATCGTGTGGGGGTCCGTCGAGGCCTGGACGGGGCCTTAGGCTCGTCTGTGTGCACGTCCAACCCGAAGCGGGCGAGACGGGCCTCCAGCTCCCGGTAGTCTGCCATGTCCAAGTCTCTGACTTCGCCGAGGCGGGCGCAGAACCAAACGAACAGCAGTTGCAACAGCATCCACATTGCGACCACATACAACGTCGTGTTCATATCTTCACCCCTCCTCCGCAACCGCATCATTGTCAGCCGCGTTGCGCCTTACAAGCCAACGCGTACAACGTTCTAACGCTTGACCATCACACCCGTTCCGACTCGCGCGAGCCTTGGCCTCGGTGTCCGCCAGCGCTGTGTCAGGGACTTTCCTTCTGCGCATCGAGCACCCGTACTCGGGGCCAGCGCGTGGCGATCCGCTGGTTCTGCACGCGGCGGCGATATTGCTCGATCGTGATGAGGCGGGGATTGCGCCGGCAGATGAGGCCGAATAGATCGTCAAGGCCACACGGAGCCACGACCTCGATTCGGTCGTTCGCCAGCAGACGGATCCCAATCGCGGTCGCAGTCTCCGCCCACGTCCCGACCGCGTCCGCCGCGCAGCGCAGCGGATCGAGCTCGACGCCAAACACCTCTGGGTACCACAGGTGGACGCCAGCTTGGTTGGTCACATCCCAGCAGATGTCCGGCGCCTGCACGGTCACCGCATCCTGGATCCTGCGCTCCCGATCACTCGACAGCGACATCGGATCGAAGAACACCAAGTCCACATCCCTGGCCGGGGCTCGCCTCGCGAAACCGTGAAGACGGTTCCACACCCACTCACGGATGATCCCCCCGCCGATGTACCAGTCGGGAGGATCCACCGCTCGCGCCGCGCGCAACGCACGCATCAGGAGCGAAGACGAGTGCACCAGCTCGATGAGGCGCGACTCGAGCTCTGGGAGGCACCCAGCCGACGTCGCACGCTCGTCAGAAGGGGCCGGGGGCTGCAACTGGGGGGCCCTCTGGTAAGTCAACGCGTGAACGTTCTAGTCCTTGACCCTCACCGCGTTTTCCCAGCAGAGGTCGCGACGCCTAAGCTCTCGTTGCCGAATGGTTGGGGGGTCGTGAGACTCTCGAGGACCGGTCGCGTCTCCACCCGCCGAACAGGAAGAACGACACAAACAGGACATTGGTTAGCGCCCACGCGATCAAGCCGTCGACAAGCTCAGTCATGATCCCCACCTTCACATCATCGCGCTATAAAGCGCGGTGTCGTAAGTAACAGCGTGTAACGTTCTAAGGCTTGTGCTGATTACTCGATGCGGGCGCCACTAGAACATCTGTTGCATCCTCGCAACCGATTGTCTGTCAAGGGGGTGATCTCGCGCCGACGCTCTGCGCATGCGAGTGCCAACGCAGCACTTCCGCTCCGCACGCCGCCCCGCACCGGCGCCTGCGCCGGCGGCTCCCGGAGGGCCGGTGCCGGGTGTACGACGTCTCGGTGAGGAGCTGCTCACACAAACCGACACGGTCCTCAGGCGAACCGTCGCACGGAACGTGGACTCGGGCCTGGCGCTGAGTGACGCCGTCGAGGAGCGCTTTGCGCGGATGGGCGAGATATCGACGATTGCCGTCGCGAGATGGATCGCGGGTGAGAGCCCCGAGGCGGCCGTCGAGGCTGGCCAGGAGGTCTGGCAGATATTTGGCCAGCTGGCCGCGCAGCGAGCGGCGCCCCTGGCCGAGGTCACAAAGCGCTGCTGGCGCTGGCGCGACGCTGCGTCAGAGGTGTTACGCGAGACAGCCGCGCGCTTGGAACTCGCGCCGCAGGACACCTCGCAGGCGCTCGCGATGCTCGAGGTGAGCCTGCGCCTGACGCTCGTACAGATGTGTGAGTGCTTCGATTCAGAGCGCCACCTCGCCGATGAGGAGCTCGACCGCCGCCAGCAGGAGCTCGCCTTCATGGCGACCCACGACGCGCTGACCGGGCTACCGAACAGGACCCTGATCGTCGACCGGCTCGAGCAGATGCTCCTGCGCGCGCGCCACTCAAAGAGCCCGGTCGCCGCGCTGTTCATCGACGTGGACAACTTCAAGAGCATCAACGACACGCTTGGCCATGGCGCTGGCGACCAGCTGCTGCAGGCCGTCGCGGCGAGGCTCGACGGTGTCGTGCGCGACGTCGACGCGGTCGGGCGCATCGGCGGAGACGAGTTCGTGGTGGTTGCGGCCGAGATGAGCCTGCTCGCGGGACCCGAGCTCGTCGCCGAGCGTCTGCTCGATGCGCTCAAGGAGCCGATCAAGCTCGGGAGCGATGAAACACCGGTGAGGGTGACGGCGAGCATCGGGATCGCGGCCGGTGACCGTGCGTCGGCCGGCGAGCTGCTCCGCGACGCCGACATCGCGATGTATCGCGCCAAGTGGGCGGGCAGGGATCGGTACGTAATGTTCGAGTGCGGCATGGCGGACGCCGTGCAAAGCAGGATGGAGCTGGAGATGGACCTGCGCTCCGCGCTCGAGAACGACGAGTTTTCTCTAGCCTTCCAGCCGACGTTCAACCTCAGCGACATGAGCCCGAGCGGCCTCGAGGCGCTGATCCGGTGGGACAGCCCGACGCGCGGAGTCGTGCAGCCCGATGACTTCATCCCCCTGCTGGAGGAGACCGGCTTGATAGTCAGCATCGGCAGATGGGTGCTCGAACGCGCCTGCGCGCAAGCGGCAGCATGGCGCGAGCAGGGGCACACCGTGGGGATCGCCGTGAACGTCTCGGCACGGCAGCTCGACTCCGACGGGATCATCCACGACGTCGAGCACGCGCTGTGCGGGAGCGGCCTTGATCCAGGCGCGCTCACGCTCGAGATCACCGAGACCACACTGATGCGTGACGCGGATGACACCGTCCGCAGGCTGACGGCTATCAAGGCGCTCGGGGTGCGCGTCGCGATCGACGACTTCGGCACCGGCTACTCCTCGCTAAGTCACCTGCGTCAGTTCCCGGTCGACGCCCTGAAGATCGACCGCTCGTTCATCACCGGCCTGGGACACAACCTCGAAGGCGAGACCCTCATCCACACGCTCGTGCAGCTCGGCAAGGCGCTCTCGATCGAGACGATCGCCGAGGGCATAGAGCAACAGAACGAGCTGTCGCTGCTGCGCGAGGAGCAGTGCGACGGCGGGCAGGGGTTCCTCTTTGCCCGCCCGCTGGACGTGGCGGAAACCGAGCGATTCCTGGGACAGTTCCTGAAACCGAGCGCCGGGTCTCACGATCACCGCGCGGAGCCGCTGACTGAGGGCGCCAGCGCCCGGCCCGCCTAACCAGCCGGGCCATTTTCCAGCTCGTGCACCAGCCGCAGCCCATCGCGGGTGAGCTGCCATGCGTTTGGGGCGCCGTTTCTGTACTGGGTGCCTTTGTCGATCAGGCCCAGGTCCTGCATCCGGGCGAGACGCCGCGAGACTTGTGCCTCGTCGCTCATGCCGATCGCGCCGGCTATCTCGCGGTTGCTCGCGTGCGGGCGCGTGGCGAGATACATCAGGGCCTCGTACCTGCGAGGAGCAAGCGCCAAACCGGCTGGACGGGGCGCGCTCAACCTCTACGCCTCCCCGCGCCATGGCGCATGCAGGCGGGGCCGCGGCGAGAAAGCTTGGGCGCCGCGGCGGGGAGGATAGTCTCGCCGCGGCGCCCCCCGGGAGCCACCGGAGAGGGATCCATGGGCCCGGATACGACACGCGCCAGTGCCCATGAGGAGCGCGACACCGGCGCTGTGGCGGACGGGAGAGGGTACCCGGCACCAACTGTGCGAGCTACCCGCCACGCAGCGATGATCACGTGAGCACGAGCGGCTGGTAAGTCACGCTGTAAAACGTTCTATGCCTTGGCGGCACACTGAGACGTCACTGATCCGACGTTTTGGCATCGGAGTCCTCGAGGGCGGCGCGCGCGTGCCGCACCCACGCCTGCCTGGCTGCGAGGCTCAGCTCGTTCTCGGCGGGCAGGATCCGTGTGATCAACGCGGCGCCGGGACCGTCGGGCAGCCCGTCGAGCGCGAGGACCGCGCCGGCGCCGTCGTGCTCGATCAAGGCCCGCTCGTAGCGGTCGAGGATCTCAGCGACCCAGTCGGTGTTGCCCGCGAGCGAGGCGAGCCCGAGCACGAACATCGCTTGGCGGCGGCGGTCCTCGTGGACGTAGCCTACGAGCCACTCCCCATAGGACTCGACACCGAGCGCCGTTGCACGGTAGTTGGGCTTCGGCTGGCGCCCGGTGCGCCCGCTGGCGATCTGTTCGACGAGCGCTCTGCTCTCCAGCGCGCCGAGCGCGGTGTAGACGTGTGAGGTGCTGCTCAGCGAGATCACGTCGGTATAGATCGCTTGGAAGCGCTGCGCGAGCTCGAAGGCGTAGCTCTCGCGTTCGATGATCAAGCCGAGGAGCGCCCAATTGACCGGCGAGGTCATCGGCGCGGGGGTCTTGCGTGTCACGCGGTCACTGGCACCGGGAGGCGCTCGATCTTGCGCTCGAGCTCCCTGCCCTCGCGCGTGAGCCGCCAAGCGTTGGCGCCGCCTCTGGCGTGGCCGGCGCCAGTGTTCTCGATCAGCCCTAGCCGCTTCAGGCGCGCCAGCAGCTTTGACACCTGGCCCTGGTCTGAGATCCCCGCCCGCTCCGCGACCTGGCTGTTGCTGAGGCCGGATTGGGCGCGGATGACCTCCAGCGCCCTCGTGGTGCGATAGGTGAGGCGCACGGGGAGGCCCGCGGCAGGTGCAGTCGAGCGCTTGCGCGGCTGCTGGCGCTCGAGCCTCACCACGCGCGCATCATCTGCGTTCCCGCGCCGCGTGATAAGACAAGCCGTAGAACCTTCTAAGTCACGGACTCACGAGATAAGCGTTCCAAGGCTTGCGTGCACCTATCACGATCTGGCGAACGTCAATCCTGCAGCGCGACGGCGGGAGAGACTCCGGCGGCGAGATACCCGGGGATCGCGATGATCGCCAGCGCAGCTGCGGTCACGATCGCGAGGCTCGAGAGGGCAGACAGGCCCGCGACCGAGTAGACGACCGGGAAGTTGATGACGTTCGCGAGCGCCCGGTCCAGCAGCTGCTGGCCATACAGACCGAAGAGTGCTCCGGAGAGGCACCCCACGGCGAGTAAGAGGACGCTCTCGAGCAAGATCGTGCGCCACAGCTCACTGCGCGGGAAGCCCTCGAGCTTCAGCTTCGCCAGCCGGGGCCGGCGCTGCCACAGCATGCTCCCGATCGCCGCCGCCATCGCGAGCACCGCTGCCGCCAGGATCAGCTTTGCGATGTCGCTGAGCCTCTGCAGGCCCTGCCGGCTGAGCGCGTTCTGTTCGGCCGCGTGCGCCCGCGCGCCCTGCACGGCCAGCCCGGAAGACGGCCCGAGTGCGCGGGCAATCTCGCCCGCGACCGCGGCTGCGCTGGCGCCCGGTGCGAGCAGGATGTTGTAGGCACTCCCGTCCTCGCTTCCCCACGCCTGGGCGTAGTCGGCGGCGCTCATGATCATCGCGCCCGGCGCCCAGCCGATGTTCGTCGAAAGGGCCGCCACCCGCACTGTCGTCGGGACAGGGCTCGGGATGGTGACCGTGTCGCCGATATGCAGGTGGTGTTCGGTCGCGAGCGCCTGGGAGAGCATGACCCAACTGCCCGCGCGCAGACGGACGGACGCCTCGCGGACGTCGCCTTCCACGATCTGTGAGGCGGGTAGCAGTGGCCTCGCTTCGCTAGGTGGCGCGATGACCCATATCTTGCGCTCGCCCCAATCGAGCAAGCCACCGCGGTAAACCTGGACAGCGCGCACGCCCGGAGAACGTTCAAGCGTGTGCTGCTGTGTCGGCGCGAAAGGGGCGGTCCTCAGCAGGTTGTAGGCGCCAGGCGGTGAGACCCATAAGTCCGTGAATGCGTTCTCGTCGTGCGCGGCATTTTCCAGGCCCTTCAGCAGGTTCGCGTGGGCGCCCTGGATGGCCACCGCGCCAAACACGGCTATAGCGCCGGTCGCGGCCACACCAATCGCCCTAGCCCGCGCCGCGCTCAGCTCCATCGCGGTCACGTGCGGTACCGCGCCGGTCAGCTGCCTTGCCAGTCTCGTCAGCACGGCGAGCGCGAAATCCAGAGCCGCGGGCAGCACCAGCAGCAGCGAACCGACCAGCAGCACCATGCCGAGGATCGCCAGCTTCGGTGCGCCGAGCAGTATCGCGGTCGCCGCCGCGAGACACACGACGCCCCCGAGCGCGGGCCGGACGTTGCCATGCCCCGGGCCTGAGCGCTCCTTTGTGGCAACGGCCGCCAGCGGATCCCGGGAGACGACGTCCCGCAACGGGCTTAGCACCGCGACGATCGCCGCGAGCATTCCGCCACCGGCGGCCATGGCGATGCTCTGCCACCCTACGACGCGCTGGGTTCCTACAGAAAAAGCAGAACCGAGATACCCGGGGTTTGAGCGGAACAGGTGGATCGACAGCTCCTGCCCGAGCAAAAGGCCGAGCAGGCACGCGGCGATACCAAGGATCACGGCGTCGAGCAAAAGGACGGCGATTACGGTGCGGGGGGTGTAACCGTCGCGGCGCAGATCGGCGATCAGCCGACGGCGCTGAGGGACGGTGAGCAGCATCGCGTTGAACGCGAACAGGAAACCCACGAGGGCGCTGATGACGGCGAACAGCGCCGTCGACTGGTTGCTCGCCGAGGCGGCCTTGGCGAACAGCCGTTCGTCGTAGCTGGTTCCCTCGACGTTCAGATCATTGATTGCAGCGAGGCGCACGAGCGCCGCGCGAACCCCGCCTTCCATTCCTCGCGCCGGCTCAACGAGAATGCGGGAGACCCGATGAGGCAAGCCGGTCATTTCTTGGGCTAAGAACAGGGGCGCGACGACGATCGGGCTCGCGACCAACCCTCCAATCTGCTTCTCGTGGAGCTGCTGATATAGCGGCGCATGGGCGGTGCGCCCGTAGAGCTTTAGCGTGACTTCGCGCCCGAAGCTCGTGACACCGAGGCTCCTGGCAAGCGGCGCCGGCAGCAGCACGGCGCCGATCCCCGCGAACGGTTCGAGTTCTGTGTTGCGTACGAGGGCGCCTCCGAGCTTGCGCAGGCTCGAGTCGGCCCCCACCAGCTCCACGGAGCGACTCCCTTTCGGGCCGGTCGCGTCCGCGCTCGCTTCGAGCAACGGAGCAGCGACCCGCACCCCGGCGATGTGACGCACTTCGCCGAGGAGGTTTTCGGGCATGCCGTGGGGGTCGCGCGCGAGAATCTGAAGACTGGCGTTGCCGACTATGCCGCGCGAAAGCTGCGCGACCGAGCTCGAAAGGCTCTGGCTTGCGACCTGCGATGCGAACAACAAGGCCACCCCAGCCGCAATCCCGACGATCGCGAAGATCTCCTGCACCACGCGCGCGCGTACGCGAACGCGGTACAGGTGCAGCACGTTGCCAAGCCTCAAGGCTGGTAGTCCGAAAGCTTGCCGTCTGTCAGGGCAAACACACGGTCGGCGTAGCCCGCGGCGAGCGGGTCATGGCTCACGAGGACGACCGCCACCTGGCGTTCGCGACACAGCTCGCGCAGCAGGTCGAGCACTTCGCGGCTGCGCTGGCTGTCGAGGCTCCCAGTGGGCTCATCCGCCAGCAGCAGGCTCGGCTCGGTCGAAAGCGCGCGGGCGATCATCACCCTCTGCTTCTCTCCCATGGACAGCGTCTCCGCGCGGTGACCCAAACGCCCGCCGAGCCCAAGACGCTCGAGCAGCGGGGTGATCTGACGGTGCGCGTCCCGCCAACGCACGTTCTTCAAGAGCTTCAGTACGGCGTTGTCGATCGCCGTGACACCCGGCAACAGATCGAAGTTCTGGCGAACGAACCCGAGCTCTGACAGCCGGAAGTGCGACGCTTCGCGCTCGGATAGCGACGAAAGATTCCGCCCGGCGATCGACACCGTCCCGCTCGTGGGTTCCAGCAGCGTGGCGATCATCAGCAGCAGCGTTGTCTTGCCGGAACCGCTCGGGCCGTAAAGTGCGACCATCTCCCCCGGTTTCACGGCCAGGGAGACGCCGTCGACCGCGCGGACCGGCTCCTCGCCAGGCGTCGGATAGTGCTTGACCAGGCCGTCGAGCTCGAGCAAGCCGCCCGTACCCTCAGGTGTAGGAGCCGTGGGCGGCGAACGTGGCAGCAATGCGGCGTGCTCGGAAAAGCAGGATCGCGATCTCCAGCGGGAGGCCTAGCGCTTGGGTCAGTCTGTCCGTGACCGCCTGAGCCTCGGCGGTCTCGCATTGCGGCGCGGAGAGGTAGTAGCTGCACATCGCCGTGAGCAATACCCGGTGGGCGTGTGCGTCGGAAAGGCACTCGGTAGCCGTCCTTGCGCGGTAACCCAGCGCGTCGAGGGCGACCGCGGTCTCCGGCTGCGAGTGGTAGTAGTCGAGCAGGCTGCGCTGGCCACGCTCGTGGTCCTCGTGACGATCGACCAAACTGTCGAGCAGGGAATGCAGTGCTCCGAGCCACGGGAAGTATGCGCGAGCGATCTCGCGGGCCTCCCAGGAGTCCAGGTGTGAGTCCGCGGCAGCGGCGATCAGGGCATGCACCGCGAGCGAGCTGCCGGCCCCCGCGGCGGTCTCCCACCATTGCAGGCCGCTACTCGCAGGGGTTACCTCGGTGGCCCATCGTTTCAGCGCGTCGTGAGGACCCTGGTGCTCACTCAGGTTGAGCGCCTGGAAATCGACGATCCGTCCGGCGGCCTCACGCGCGGCGGGAGCGATCGCGTCGTAGGAGGGCAGAGCGGTAACCGCCGAGCGGCATCGCTCGACGATCGTTGCAAGGTACCCGCCGTCGCCGGTGTCGGGGTTGTGCGCGTAGTAGTCGGGGTGTTCCGCGTCTGAGTGCAGCGCGGTGAGGAGCGCCTGGTGGAGCTGCTCGCCGTTTGCGATCGGATCGTTACTGGGCAGCTCGGAGAGCGCGTCGAGATAGTTGTAGGCGGTCTGGAAGGCGACGAGCGCGCGAATCGTGCGGCGGCGGTGTGATGCCGGGGCGAGCGTCGCGAACAGCGCGGCGCCCTCGATGTTCCCCCTCTTTCCTAGCGCCTGCAGCGCGTGGTGGCGAAGCTTGGGGTTGGGGATCTCGGCCGCACTTGACCGCCAGTAATTCAACTCCGAGCGTACGTGTGGCAGGACGCAGAGCAGGTAACGTCCGACCGTCGCCGCGAAGACCGACGGCAACTCGAGGCGCTGCGCGAGGGTCGGGGGCGTTTGTTGCGCAGGGGCGAGCACGAGGGTGCTTCTTGTTGGGGTCCTCGCCCCGCGCCCATTCTGTGCCGTGAACGACGTTGGCATCGTTCAGGGACGCCGTCGTGGCGGGCAGGGCACGGTCGTCGCCGCGTTTGTTGAGCTCCCGTCCTGGAAGGCGAAGCTCGCCGCGAACGGGAAGCCTCCGCGGGGACAGCGTTCCGGGACCGCGACGCCGCGCGGGTGGAACGCCACCCGCCGTCCGTGAACGTGCTTGTAGTAGGTCAGGTGCGCCGGGCCGATCGTGCTCTGAACGTTGACGATCGAGACGTCGGGACCGCCGGGCACGCTCGTGACTAGCGGGACGTTCGTCTGCAGCTGCGAGCCGAAGCGACCGGTGTCGGGAAGCACTTCGCCCGCGAAAGTGAGCTGTGCCGAGACCGGAAACAGGCCGCTGGCATAGAACAGCACGACCAGGTTGCCGGCACGCGACGGGCCGGCAACCGCCTGCACTTCGGGAATCTCGTGTCCGGCGCCGGCGCCAAAGGGCACTTCCACGAGCGCGCTGCCGTAGCCCAGGCGCGAGTTGGGTGGGCATCCCGCGAGGCCGTTCGCGAGCAGCGAGGCAGGCTGGCAGATCGACAGGCCGAGCGTCGTCGTCGTGTAGTTCATTCCCGCCGGGATTCGCAGATCCAGGCTCGTGAGTGGTGGGGGCGCAGTGCCTTCGCTGGTTTCCAGATGGAAAGCGAAGGAGATCGTGGTCGGTGCTGCGAGCCTGTTGGGCGAGAATGAGGCGTGCAGCGACGCGCGCTCGGAGGCGGCCCGAGCGATGCCCGGCGTAAAGACGCTGAGCAACGCGACGGCTGAGGCGATGAGCGTGCGATGCTTGAACACGGTGGCTAGCCGCGCCGTGTCAAGCGGACATCCTGCCGTTGACGCGCACTACGACGGCGTCGTTTGATCGCTGGATCGTCCCGGTGAAGCTGAGCCCGGACCCGTGGGCGTGGCTGTAGCGCCCAGTACCGCGTGTGATGCTCATCGTGCCGTTGAAGCTCGCGACGCCGCCCGAAGGGTGGTAGCTGGCGCTCGCGTAACCGGTGAGCGATCCGCCGCTTGGGTAGATGTTCACTTCGGCGGTCACATGGTTGGTGGACACGACGTGCAGGTGGATGTAGATGGTTCCCGAGATAGTCCCCGACGCCGAGCCCTGCTCGTTCAGGGTGAAGCCGTGATGGCTGGTGAGGTGCAGGCGCCCGGTGTCATTCAGTGAGAACGTTCTCGCCGCGATCGCGCGGGACGCCGGCGCGGGCGCGGGCGCGGCCGCTGCCGGCGCGAGGATCGCCATGAGCACGCAAAGACCGACGGTAAGACCGGTGCGGCGCTTCACCTGATGGACACGTGTTCTCCTTCCCACGCCGCCATCATGGCGCCGAGAACCCGCTCTGGCTAGCCAAGGTGTAGAACCTTCTACGGCTTGAGGAGACCTACTAACACAAGCCATATAACGTTGTAAGCCTTAGGTCATTTCTGGCTTGACGCCGTGACACGGGGCCGCCGGTTGAGCTAGTCTCAGGCCATGGGAGCTGGGAAGGTCAGGGTGGTGCAGAGCCCGATGCAGTCGCCGGTCAACTGGGCGCTGCTCGGTCTCGTGATCGAGCGCCCAAGCTACGCCTACGAGCTCGCGCAGCGCTTCGACCGAACGTATGAGGGCGCCCTGTCGCTGAGCAGCACCTCGCACGTCTACACGGCGCTGGGCGCCCTGCAGGACCGGGGGCTGATCGAGGAAGTTCCCGGCAGCGGCACCGGGCGCCAACCGAAGCCCTGCTACCGCGCCAGTGAGGGCGCGGTCGAGCATTATCAGCGCTGGCTCATCGCCCAGCTCGCGGAGGAGCGCCGGCGCCAGCGGCTGTTCGCGATGGAGCTGGCCGCGCTCATGAGCGACCCCGACGTTGCGCGCGGCGTGATCGACGGGTATGAGCAGGCGTGCGTTCAGGATGGCGGCGACAGTCCGCTGCGTGCGACGGCCGACACCGCCGGGGAGGCCGCCTCGCGGCTCGCAACGCGACTCGCCTGCGAGCAGAACCGGTTGGCCGTAGGCGCGAGATTGGAGTGGGTCCAGTACGTTCGCCGTGAGCTGAAGGCGGTCGCCGAGCGCAAGGCGTCCGGGCGATGAGCCTGCTTGAGCTGGAGGCTGTTGGCAAGCGCTACGGCGGCCTGGCGCGCGAGCGGCTCGTGCTGTCTGAGGTCTCCCTGCAGCTAGAGGCGGGAGAGCTCGTTGTGGTGTGGGGCCTAAAGGGCTCCGGGCGCTCGACGCTGTTGCGCGTGGCGGCTGGCATCGAGGCGCCCGACAGCGGCAGCGTGCGCTTTGAAGGCCGCGACCTGGCAGAGCACGGCGAGGATCTCCTCGGTGGCGGTCTCGGCTACTGCGAGCGCAAGTTTCGCTACGCCGAAGGACAGGGCGTCCTCGAGCAAGTCACTGTCGGCCTGCTCGCGCGCGGCATACCCCCGCGCGAGGCGAGAGAGAGGGCCCAGCGGTCGCTGGCGCGCGCCGGTGCCGAGCAGACAGCCGCACAGCGACTCGCCACGCTCGAGGAGGGCGAGAGCGTGCGCGTCGCGATCGCCCGCACGCTCGCGCTGGAACCGGCGCTGCTCGTGATCGACGAGCCGATCAGGGGCGTCGATCTGCTCGAGCGCGACGGCATCCTCGCGCTGCTGCGCTCGCTCGCCGATGAGGGCATCGCCGTCCTCGCGAGCACCGGGGAGTCGACCGGCCTCGCGGGCGCTGACCGTGGGCTTGTCATCAGCGAAGGCGAGCTGCGCGGCGCCCCGCCGGCAGAGCTCGCGACGGTCCTGCCACTGCGCCGCCCGGCGGGGTGGCGGGCTGCTGGGTGAGCGGCGCACACAGCCGCCGCCTACCCGCGAGGGACGCCGATGCTGGAGCTTGAGCGGGTCGTCAAGCACTACCTGGCCGGTGAGGAGGAGGTCCGCGCCGTCGACGGCGTCAGCCTGCAAGTGCGCACCGGCGAGATGGTCGCCCTGCAGGGACCGAGCGGGTCGGGCAAGACGACGCTGCTGCTGCTGATCGCCGGGCTGCTCGCGGCGGACGCGGGCTCGATCCGCTTCGACGGGCGCGAGATCGCCTCGCTCTCTGAGGATCAAGCCGCCGACTATCTGATGCGCGACGTCGGGTTCATCTACCAGAGCGTCCAGCTGATGCCACGCACCTCGGTCCTCGAGAACGCGTCGCTGAAGCTCGTCCTCGGCGGGATGGGCATGCGCGAGGCGAAGGAGCACACGACGCCCTGGCTCGAGCGTCTCGGTCTCGCCGACAGGATGGCTCACACGCCCGAGCAGCTCTCCGGCGGCGAGCGCCAGCGCGTCGCGATCGCTCGCGCGCTCGCGGGCGATCCGCGGCTGATTCTCGCCGACGAGCCGACCGGGAACCTGGACAGCGCCCGCAGCTTGGAGATCGTCGAGCTGCTGCACGCGATCGCCGGCGAGCGCGCCGCCGGTGTCGTGCTGGTCACACACGACAGCGAGGCGGCAGCACTCGCCGACCGCCGCTACCTGATGCGCGACGGCACGCTGACGCGCGCCGAGAAGCCCGCGGGCGCGACCGAGCCGGCCGCGGAGCACATGAACGCGCACGACCCCCCTGAGGAGCAGCGCTCCCGGACCGCACGGGGGTGAGCTCAGCGATGGCACCACCACGGCGCCTGCAGACCCGCGCGCTGATGCGCCCCTACGCGCTGCTCTACCTCTACCGTCGGCGGCTGCGCGCGCACGCCGCGCAGGAGCTGCTGGCTGGTGCAGGCGTCGCGATCGCGGTGGCGCTCCTGTTCGCTGCGCTCGTCGCGCAGGGCAGCATCGCGGGCTCCTCCCGCGAAGTGATCCGCGCGGTCATCGGGCCCGCGAGCCTGCAGCTGCGCGCGCGAGACGGCGATGGCTTCTCCGAAGCGCTGCTCGCGCGGGTGGAAGACCTCCCGGGCGTCAAGCAGGCCGCGCCCGTGCTCGAGCAGAGCGCGACCGTGATCGCCGCAAACGGCCGGCGCGTGAGGCTCCAGATCGCCGGGACCGACGTCGCGCTCGCGACGCTCGACGGGCTCGCGCGAACGCTGCCGCTCGGAGCTCTCACCCCGGGCGGGATCGGCCTCAGCAAGAGCAGCGCGCAGGCCCTTCAAATTGCGGGAACGGGCGCCGGCGCGGGGCCGGTCACGCTGCAGATGCGCGGCCGCGCCAGCACACTGAAGGTCTCGGCCGTGCTCGGGCCAGAAGCGGCCGGCGCGCTATCCCGATCGCTCCTCGCCGTGATGCCGCTGCGGCGAATGCAGCAGCTCGCCGGGCTGCAGGGCCGGGTAACACGCATCTTCGTGCAGAGCCAGCCCGGCCAGGAGCGCTCGGTGCGCAACGAGCTTCAGGAGATCGCGGCTGGGCGGCTCACCGTCGCGCCAGCCGACCAAGACGTTTCCCAGCTGCAACAGGCCCTGCGGCCGAGCGACCTTGCGAGCAAGGTCTTCGCCGCGATCGGTGTCTTGCTCGGCCTGCTGCTCGCGTTCAATGCACTGCTGCTGACCGTGCCCGAGCGCCGGCAGGCAATCGCCGACCTGCGCCTAACGGGGATCAAGCGCACGGCGGTTGTGCAGATGGTGCTGTTCCAGGCGCTGTGCCTGGGACTCGCCGCAACCGGCGTCGGGCTGCTCGCCGGGTATGCGCTCTCAAGCGGCGTCTTTCACCAGCCCACGGGTTATCTGGCGGAGGCGTTCACGCTCTCCAGCGGCACCGTGCTCGGCGCCACTCCGCTGCTCGTCGCGTCGATCGGCGGCGTGCTTGCGACGTGCCTGGCCTCGGCGATCCCGCTGCTCGACCTACGCCCGGGGCGAGCGCGCGATGCCGTGTACCGTGAAGCCGGCGTACCCGGCAACGCGCTTCACGGCAAAGCCCAGCGATTGCTGTTCGCCGCCGCAGCGCTGCTGGTCGCGCTGGCGGGCGGTGTGTTCGCGATCGCGCCCTCGGCAGCGATCGCCTCCTGCGCGATGCTCGCCGCGGCGACCGTGCTCGCCGTTCCGCTGACGTTCGCCGCCGTGCTGCACGGGGGCACGCTGCTCGCCGAACGCAACCAACGCCTCACGGTCCTGCCGGTGGCGCTCGCGTCGCTGCGCGCCAGCACGGTCCGCTCGCTCGCGCTCGCGGCGACGGGGGCGGTCGCGCTGTTCGGCAGTGTTGCGCTGGGCGGATCGCGAGACGACCTGCTAAGGGGAATCTCGGGCTTCGCCACGAGCTACGTCGCCGACGCCCCCATCTGGGTGACCAACCCGGGAGACAATCAGGCAGCTGATGTATTCCACCCCGGCGCGAGCGCGAGCGCAATCGCACGGGTGCCAGCCGTCGCGAGCGTGCGCTCCTTTCAGGGCGGGTTTCTGACGCTCGGCTCGCGGCGCGTGTGGGTCATCGCACGGCCGCCCGGCGCCAGCCGAAACGTGATCTCCAGCCAGATCCTCGACGGCAGCGCCCCCGCAGCGGTCGCCCGCCTCGGCGAAGGCGGCTGGGTGGTCGTCTCTCAGCAGATCGCCTCCGAACAACACACGGGCACCGGCGGCACCCTCAGCCTCCCGACGCCGGCCGGCACAGTGCGCTATCGGGTCGCGGCCACGACAACGAACCTCGCGTGGCCGCCGGGCGTGATCTTCATGGGCAGCGGCGACTACACCCGCGCGTGGGCGAACGCCGCTCCCACCGCGTTGGGGGTCACGTTGCGCACTGGCGCAGACCAGGCAACGGCCCGCGGCGCGATTGCCGCTGCGCTGGGGCGGGCGGGCGGCCAATCCGGCTTGGAAGTGTCGCTCGCGCCCGTACGCGCGGCGAGGATCGACGCGCTGGCTGGTGAAGGCCTCGGCCAGCTCGGGGAGATCTCGACGCTGCTGCTGCTCGCCGCGATCGGCGCGATGGCGGCCGCGCTCGCATCGAGCGTCTGGCAGCGCCGAGCCTCGCTTGCCAGCCTGCGGCTGCTGGGTGTGAAGCCTCGTCGCCTGCGACTCATCCTGGCGCTGGAAGCCACGCTTATGCTCGCGGCTGGCTGCCTCACCGGCGCGGTCGTGGGAGTGGCCGGACAGCTCGTGCTCGACGGCTATCTGCGGCACGTCACAGGGTTCCCGGTGGCGCGCATCGCGACCGGCACGCGCCCGCTTGAGATCTTCGCGCTGGTGCTCGCCGCCGCGTTTGCGATCGTCGCCATACCCGGCTTCCTCGCCTCGCGCGTCCCCCCCTCACTGGCGCTGGAGGAGCGGTAGGCGATGGTGCGCTACGTCGCGATCATCGCCGACGGGAACCGCCGCTGGGCGCGCAAGCACAAGCTGCCCGCGGAGGCGGGCCACGACGCAGCCGCGGACACCCTCAGCGCGCGCGTGCGGGACGCCGCGCGGCTCGGCGTGGCGGAGCTCAGCGTGTACGTCTTCTCGACCGAGAACTGGTCGCGCTCCAACGGGGAGATCGCTGCGTTGATGGGAATGCTCTGCCGGCGCCTCGCGAGCGAGACGCCGGCGCTGCACGCGGAGGGAGTGCGGATGCGCTTCATCGGCGCACGCGAGGGCATCGCCAGCGAGCTGCTCGAGCAGATGGATCGCTCTCAAGCTCTCACCACGGGTAACGACGGGCTGGCGTTGTACATCGCGATCAACTACGGCGGTCGGGCCGAGATCGTGCACGCCGCAAAAGGATTCGATGGGTCTACCGACGCTGGGTTTGCGGCCTGCCTGTATCAACCGGAGATGCACGATCCCGAGCTGATCATCCGCACCGGCGGCGAGCACCGGCTGTCCAACTTCCTGCTGTGGCAGTCGGCCTACTCCGAGCTCGTGTTCCGCGACGAGCTGTGGCCCGAGTTCGGCCGCGAGGCGTTCGAGGAGTCCCTGGCCGAGTTCAACGGGCGCGCGCGGCGCTTCGGGGGACGCTGAGATGACCGCAAGCGCGCCCCGCGACCGGCATCTGCAGGCGCGGGCAGGCCTAGCCCTGGTGCTCGCGAACGCCCGCTACTGGACAAGCGTCGCGCCGGTCGCGCGCAGAGAGCTCGAGCGCTGGGAGCTCCGCGCACAGGCAATCGAGGATCCGGAGCTTCGTTCGCTCGCCCTCGCCAAGCTGCACGACGAGGGATTTCACGCCGAGGCGGCCGCAATGCTCGCGACGCTCGCGCCACGGGCGCACCGCGCGAGCGTTGCCGAAGCGATCGTCGCGCTCGAGCTGATGTTCGACTACCTCGACGGGCTCAGCGAGCGCCCGTCGGAGGATCCGTCGGCGGACGGTGAGCGCCACTTCGGAGCCTTTGTCAATGCCGTTCTCGTGCCGGGCGAGGTCACGCACCCCGAGCTAGCGCAAAACGGCGGCGGCTATCTCGACGAGCTCTCTCGTGCCGTCAGCCTCTCCTTGGCGCGATTGCCAGGAGCCCTGGCGATCACCAAGGTTGCTGGGCGGATCGCCTCGAACGCAGCGCAGGCGCAGACGCGGATGCATGCCGTGCCGCAGCTTGGGACAGAGCAGCTCGAAGAGTGGGGTCTGGCGCAAGCGGTGGGCACGGGGCTGGGGTGGCGGGAGTTCGTCGCCGGGTCGGCGTCGTCGGTGCTCGTGCTGCATGCGCTGATCGCCGCCGCCGCCGAACCTCGAACGACCCCCGACGCGGCCGCACAGATCGCGGAGGCCTACCTTCCGACGTGTGTGCTGCTAACCCTGCTCGACGGGCTCGTCGACCACGACCTCGACAACGCGCATGACGGGCCGGCGGCCGGCTACCTCAGCCTGTTCGAGGATCGGGATGAGCTTTCGGAGGTGTTTGGCGAGGCGGCCCGGCGAGCCGCGACGCGGGCGCGTGGGCTCCCCAACGGCGCGCACCACGTGATGCTGCTCACCGGCGTCGTCGCCTACTACAGCTCCGCGCCCGGCGCCCACGGCGAGCTAGCTCGCCCTGTGGTTTCGCGCGTGCGCCGGGAGCTTGCGCCGCTGATGTCTCCCACGCTCGCGGTCATGCGCGCGTGGCGGCGCGCGAGGCTACTCAGAGCGAGAGGAGAGGGCGAGAGCTACCATGAGACTCCGCCGGAGAGAGGAACTGTGGGGTCGCCAAAGTGTTGTGGATGACATGAGCCGGTCACGATCGAATCCAGCCCGGCCTATCCGCGTTGCCGGCCTCGTCCCGGCGGGCATCGTCCTCGTCCTCGCCACGGCGGTCGCGGCGTCCGCTTCGGGGAGCCCCGGCGAGCCTAGGGCGCATGTGGCCCGGGTGCTCAACGTTAAAGACGAAGGACGCCTGCACTACGTCAGGTCCTCGGGAGAAGTGATCATCGACGAAGGCCACGCCTCGGGATCGTTCCCCGGCTCGGTCAAGGTCCGCTTCCTCTACAACGGCGAACCGACCGTCAGTGCGCGCTTCACGATCTCCGGTTCCCGGGGCTCCATATACGCCCACGGCACCGGCCGGCTCAGCAGCCCCACCAGCCCTTCGCCGAGCTTCCACGGCTCGTTTACCGTCACCGGAGGCTCTGGCCGCTACGCCCATGCTCATGGCGGCGGCGCACTTTACGGCGTGTACTACCGTCGCTCCTACGCCCTCACCGTCCAGGCAGCCGGCAAGCTTCCGTACTGAGAAGCGGACGGCAGGGTACGCGTGCCACGAGCTCGTCCTTTAGTCGCGGCGATCGTGGCCTGCGCGTGCCTCCCGGCCAGTGCTGGCGCGGCCGCGACCGCGCGCATGAGCGCGACGTTTAGCCCGGAGCGCCTGGGTGCTCCCACCACGGTCTCATTTGGCTTTCACATCCAGCAAGGTGGGACCGACCCCGCGCCGCTGGGCGGCGTCGAACTGGCTTATCCCCGCGGCCTCGGACTCGCCACCAGCGGCCTCGGCGTGTCCGCCTGCGCACCCGTCCAATTAGAAGCCCTTGGGCCCGATGGCTGTCCACCGAACTCACACATGGGCTACGGCGATGCGGTGGTCGAGATCGCCTTCGGCCCCCACCTCGTCAAAGAGACGGTCGCCCTCACGCTGCTCGCGGGGCCATCACCCAACGGCTACCTGCACCTGCTCGTCGACGCAAGGGGCAAATTCCCCATCGAAGCCGCCGTCGTTATCACCGCCGAATTGCTACCCGGGCGCATCGCGATCACCGTCCCGCCGATCCCGAGCCTGCCCGCCGCGCCGTACGTGGCGGTCACCGAAATGCACCTCACGCTAGGCGGGCACCTGACCTATTACGAAATGCACAGAGGCCGCCGCGTCGCCTACCATCCCGCCGGCATTGGCCTGCCCAACACCTGTCCCCGCGGGGGCTTCCGCTTCGCCGCAACGTTCATGCTGCTCGACGGGGAACGCGTAGGCTCGCACGCAGCCGTCGGGTGCCCAAAGCGCCGCTAGCGTCGCCGCTTCAGGTTGCTGCTGTCCCGGCGATTCGCTGTATGCGTGCCCGGTCGACCGTTTTCCAGGACACGTTCGCCGGGGAAGGGACCTCGGGTGGGTGCAGGCCCGGCCGGAAAAACATCAGCTCTGTGCCGCGGTAGCGCGCCTGGGCGCTGTAGCTGAGGTCGTACTCGACGGCACGGTAGTCGCCGTAAAGGGATCTGATGTCGGCGGCGGCGTCATAGGAGACGACCCATGGCTGGCGGATGCCGGCCACGAGCCGCGCGATCCTGGCGTGGTCTGCGGGGGTGTAGTAATTTTGGTAGAGGCCCTTGCCCTTGACGTAGTAGGGCGGGTCGAGGTACAAGAACGCGTCGGGCAGGCCGGCCAAGCGGGTGGTGATGAGTTCGGCCGCGTCCTGGCAGGTGACCGTGATGCGGCTGCGGTGGCGGGCGACCTTCTGAATGCGGCGGATCAGGTCATCGCGGGCGAAGCGGGCATCGATCTTCCACGGCCCGGTCTGCTTGATACCACCGATGATGCCGCCGGTGATGATCCCCGAGCGCGACGTGCGGTTCAAGAACAGAGTCGAGAACGCCAGGTCAAGGATGCTGACGGTCTCCCGCGCTTGGATCTCTCGCTGGCGGGCGAACTCCCGCACCGTCACCGGGGTGTCGGCGACGCGTGCGCAGAGCTCGTCGGTGTGCTCGAGCACCGCGGTCCAAAACGCCGCGACGCTGCGGTTCAGATCGTTGATGTGGACGTGGCTCGCATAGTCCTCATAGAGCAGGGACAGGGCGACGGCTGCGCCCCCGGCGTAGGGCTCGACGTACTCGCGGCCGATCAGCTCGTTCTCGAGCATCACCAGCTTGATGAATCCGGCAAGCTTGCCCTTCCCGCCGGGGTAGCGCAGCGGGGAGGTATAGCGCTGCTCTGCGGCTAGGGCCACAGCTTCTCCATCATCGGCTGTAGCTGGTCCCAGCCCGCGAACAGCTCGGCTGCCGTGGGGTGGACGTAGGGGTTGTGGACGTACTGGTTGAAGGTCGACATGCCAGGAGCGATCGGTGAGGGCCCGTCCGCCAGTTGCTCGATCGCTTTGCGCAACTGCGCCGAGATCGCCTTCTCGGCTTGCAGCTTCGCAGCCACCGCCTTCATCCGCTTCGACAGCGGGTCGCTGCCGAGCACCGTGAGTTTGCGTTCCGTCGCGTAATGATCAACGCTCAGCTCGATGAACACCCGCAGCAACACCGCACAAGCGTTTGGATACTGCTGGGCTACGAGCGAGAGCAGCTCTGTGTAGATCGCATTGATCCGCGGCGGCGTGACGTTCAGCGCGAGCGCTTTGGGGATGACAGTCGTGCGCGCCGGACGTTTCGCGGCTGTTTTCTTCGTCGGTTTGCCAGCCGGTGGTGTGCTGCGCCCGGCCGTCAAGCCGGCGAGGCTGACGGGGGCAGGGAGAGCCGAGCGCCTGGTCGGCCTCACTGACCGCGGCAGCCCTTTCGCGTAGGTCTCACGGTCGTGAGCCTTATACAGGTCCGGGACGCTGATCACGTCCAACCTGAGGTCCTGCACGACACGGCTGAGACTCTTGGCCACCGCATCGCGGTCATGCAGCGCGATGACCTCGCCCTGGACGATGTCGATGCCGAGAGCAAGCCTTGCCTTTGGGGACGACAGCAGTCGTTCGAGGTTGGTCAGGATCTTCTTGCTCGACGCCCGCGCCGCCGGGGATAGGGATCCGTGTTTCTCGACGAACTCGATGACCTGCCCGGCGGGACTGCGTCTACCCGCATGGCGCGCGCTGAAGCGGTCCTTCTCATCTGAGCCCCACTCCACCAGGCCAGCGCCGTCGTTCTGGCCGGTATGGCGCATTTCGATCCAATGCAGCGCTTCCTCCTCGGCCTTGAATAGCACGCACGCGATTTCCGTGAGCGGGTTGCGCGCGTATTCACCGGAAAGCTTCGCGAGCTTTCTCGCGTCTCGCTGGGAGAGCACCGGGGAGATCAGCGAGGGCGTCTCAAGCGCCTTGATGGCCAGCACGCGCCGGTTGCCCTCGATCACCCTGTAGCGCTTGCGGGTCTCACCGACCGCCAGGACCGCGACGAGGGTCGTCGGGTCCGTGCCGTTCTCGACGATGTCCTCGGCGAGCTTGATCATCCGCTCGCCCTGCTGCTCGGCCAGACTCAGAGCTGCCTCCTGCTGTCCGGCCTGCTCATCGGCCAGACGGGGGTTCAACCCGTCCAGCAGCAGGTCTGAGACCGGAATATCAACGATCTCGCTCATGGTCGCATCCGATCGTACGAGGCCGTGGCCAGGAGGTTTGCGCTCTCGCTCATTTCGAAGAACCTATCGCGTGTCCCAGCGGCGCTAGCGGTGACGCTTGGCCCTGTTGGCGCTGCCGTATTTCTTGTGGGCGGCGTGTTCGCATACCAGGCGTTTCTTTCTCGCGTGTAGCGGCGTCTGCAGGCCGCGAGGGCTTTGTCCAGGTTCTGCCTTCGTGTGCAGCTCTTCGCAGGCCCACCAGCGTCAAGGATCGCAAGGAGGGCCGGACGACAGCCGTCGCGACGCGTCTTGTCCCGGGGCAGACCCCGATGTCCCCCCTCTCTCCACGTAACCATCATGGTCGCTCTAGCGCCCCCCGCATAGCCACGGGGTAGAAGGTTCTAAGGCTAGAGCGGCTGGTGGCTTGACTCCTGCAGCGATCCCGGCGTCGTTCGGATCGCGCCCACCGTCCCAGGCGGGGGCGGGGTGTCGGCCGCCACGCCTCACGGCTTCCGGCAGGGAACGGTGCGGACTCCACCAAGCGCCGCTAGCGCGTGACGACGCCGCCCGGCGGCCAGCCGAGGTTGGAGCGGCGCTCAGCGCCGCTCCAACCTCGCATGTGCCGGTTAGCCGAGGAGGCGAATTGCTTTCGGTGTTTCGAATTCTACGTTGCCTTCGATCGCCGTGGCTTTGCCTTCAGCAAATTCACAGTGTTCTACTTCGAAGAAGACTTTGCACCCCCAGTGCCCTATCGATAGAGGACCCGCTTCCGAAGGGAATTTTTTTTCTGCTTCGCCTTCAAACCAAAGCGGCGACTGTTTGTTGCTCACGCCGCCGCCTTCTTTGTAAAACCTCAACGTGAAGTGTTTTGTGAATTCGTTTACCGGAGTGATGTGCGCGATCACACCTCCTGCGAACTGCCAGGTGCCGCCGGTGAACAGGTTGCACGAGGCTATCGGCTCTTTCGGCGGTTCGAACCTCATGCCGACTTCTTTATTTGCTTTGTTAATGTAGCCCAGCCGTCCCGTGAGCCCTGGTAGCACCAGTTTGCTGCCAGCCTGGCTACAGCCGTACGCTCCGCCTTCCGTCAGGTTGAACGTCGCGTTGAAGATCCGTTTCTGGTCCGGTTCGTGGCGCATTTCGCCGCTGAAGCTCGCGCCAAAGTCGCTGTAGACCCACGCTCCCCAAGTGGAAGCGAAGGTCAGCGGTGGCGGATGCCCCGTGAGAGAGGCTTCTTTACCTTCTTCGAATTCCGGCAGGGCGGCCGAAGACGACGCTGCGGTCATGGCGGCACACACGGCCAGCGCGCTCAGAGCGAGCACGACGGACCTACACCTGGATCTGATCATTGAGGACTCCTCTTTCGTCTTGTGGGCGCCGCGGTCGAGGACCCCAAGGTGAGACGGGGCCGCTGCGCAGCGCACGTGGATTGACGCGGCGCATCCGAGCACGAACGCGGGCGAGGAAGTTGAACGGGCGTGGTGCGGGAAGACGGCGGGGACAGGCCGGACCGGAACGCCCGCGGGCAATGTTGGACGGCTCTCGCCCGATCGATGGGGCGCGAGTGGCAGACACGCCCGCGCGAGCGGGTAGACACGCTGTGCGGTTGAATTGCGCGACACGTCTCATAGGGGAGTGCGGACGGCTTCGCGCCGGCGGTTTCGCGTCAGGCCGATGCACTCGGCGCAGTCCGGCCGCTGGCCAGCTTGCCGGCGACGAAGTCGCCGGCCGCGTCCGGGCCGATGACCGGTGCGAGGGCGATATACACGGCGAGGGGCTGGACGCGCCGGATGTCAAAGTGAGGACTACGGCGTGTGGCCTGAAAGGCCACCTCGAAGATCGTCGCCGTAGTGAGAGCCGAGAAGGCACGGGGCAGGGATGTTGGGTCCCCGCACTGGCGCTGGCCGTCCTCCAGGAACAGCGTGAACGCGAGCTGCGTGTCGTGCACTCGCACCTCGAAGTCCGGGCCGAGCGCGTAGCACTCCACGAAGCCGAGATACGCGAGCAGGGGCTCTCGCGCGATGAAGCCCGTGAACGCGAGTGCGGCGTGCCACATGCGCTCGCGCCAGTCCCGGTCGGCGAAGAACGCCGGCGTGCTCGTTGCGAGCACGCGTTGGAACGCGAGCTCGTACGCGGCGATGAACGCGTAAGCCTTGCTCGGGAACTCGTCGTAGAAGCGCCGGCGAGAGACGCCCGCAGCGCTCACTATGTCCGTCACCGTGATCGCCTGGTAGCCCTTCGCGCGGATCGCGATAGCCGTACCGGCGATGATCCGCTCACGTACCGAGCCGTGCGGCCTTCCTCCGCACAGCGCGAGGTGCGATGAGGGTTCTGGCAGGACGGGTGTCAGCTGCTCGCTCCAGCAAGGGGCAGAAGGACCAGCTAGGAAAGCGCCCGCCCATTCGCGCAGCTCACAGGCGAGCGCGTCCAGCGGGCCGCCGTCGGACAAGCGCATGACCAGGAAACGCATCGCGCCGCCGACGAGGACCGCTGGGCGGAGGTCCACCGTTGAGCGGTGTCGCGGATCGCCTGCAATCGCGTGCGCGAGCTTCGCAATCAGCTCGTCGCGCTCGATAAGTCCGGGCGGGCCGGCCGCGAGACCGTCACGCGCCAGTAGGCGGGCCACTGCCGGGTTGTCAATGGCGAACTCGGCGATCGCATCGAGGGCTGCGATCTCCCGATCCTTGGCGACCCCGATCGCGGCGCTCACCTTGCCGGCGAGCTGCTCGGCGTGATGGCGGTAGGCACTCAGGAAGCAGTCATCCGCACTTGAGAAATATTGGTAGAAGGTGGCGCGGCTCACCCCCGCGTGCGTGAGGATTCGCTCGACGGTCAGATTGACGTATCCGTGCCGGGCGACAACGCTTGTCAGGGCCTCGGTTAGACGCGCCTCCGATCTCCCGCTCCGCGGAATGGAGCTGCCACTTTGAGCCGGCATCGGCGGCGCAGATAGCCAGGCTCAGGGCCGGGTGTCAAGAAAACCGCGTGAGATGTCTGTGACGTCTCACGTGGCGGCGCTGGGGGCGGCCCGTCGGTACTGACGCGAGACGGGGTCGCGCTCGAGCACACCCACCTCGGCGAACGTCGCGGTGTATCGATGGGCAGTGCTGATTCCCATGCCCAGCTGTTTGGCGACATCGGACACCGAGCGTGCGCTGCCGTCGGCCGGGTAGGACACGAGAACCATCAGGGCTCGCAGCAGTGACCGCGAGAACCGGGCGTCATCCATCTTCGTCTCAAAGACGCGGAAATCGCCGTGGGTGAGACCGGTGCCGAGGCCGGTGAGGACGCCGTCCGCGGCCGCGGCACGTCGCACGACCTCGTTGACCTGGTCCCGTGAGAGCCGGATGGAGATTTCGTCCTGCGGCAACTTGCCGGATGCTGGCAAGCAGGACGGGCCGCTACAAGTGACGCGTCGCAGAGATTCCCGCGGCGTGGCGGGGCTGCAGGACCACGCGCGAGCCGGCACGCGGGGTGACGATCACGCTGCGCCAGCGTGGGCGCTCGATCTCCCGTTGGGCTGGACGGATCGTCGTGGTCGCCAGCACCGTTCGCAGCACCGTCGCGATCTCAAGCGTGGCGAGGTGCAGCCCGGGACAGCGCTTGCGGCCTCCGCCCCATGGCAGCCACGCCTCCGGTGCCAGGCCGAGGAAGCGCTCGGGTCGAAACTCCTCCGGCTCGGGGAACAGGGCCGAATCGTGATGGAGCAGATAGATGCACCCGAGCAGTTGCACCGGGGGCCGGTAGCTCCAGCCTCCGATCTCGACGGGGCGCTTGACCGCACGCGGGATGGCGAACAGGAACACGGGCCGGTGGCGCAGGACCTCCATCACGGTCGCGTCGAGATATGCGTCGCCGGCGCCCGCATCCAGCTCCTGGGTGAGGCGCTCCTGGACGGCGGGGTTGTGAGCGAGCAGCTGGAACGCCCAGGCAAGCTCCGACGCCGTCGTCTCGTGGCCTGCGAGGACGATCGACATCATGTCGTCGCGCACCCGTCGCGACGAGAACGCCGAGCGGTCCGCGTCGCGGGCAGCGAGCAGCCGGTCAAGCAGGTCGCCTCGGCCTGCACCGGCTCTCTTGCGATGCTCGATAATCGAGTAGATCAACTCGTCCACATGCGCTCGACGACGCAGGAAACGAGCCCAGGCAACGCGATCGGGCCCGTAACGCAGCAGGGGCTCGGGCAGCGCAGCGCTGGCGGTGATGGCGAGCATTTCGAGCAGGCGATCGCGCAGGTCGCGGAGCTCGTCCTCGCCTGGGTCTGGCGATCCCGCAAAGATCGTGTGCAGGAGCGTGTCGAGCGTCAGGGCGCGCAGGCGCGGGTGCAGCGCGAAGGGAACGCCTAGCGGCCAGGTGGCCACCTCTCGGGCCGCCAGCTCCCGGACAAGCTCGGCATGGTCGTGCACGGCCCTCCTGCGGAACGCCGGCAGCATCGCCCGGCGGCCGCAGAGGTGATCCTCGCGCTCCATGAGCATGAACGACTCCTCGCCTACGAGAGGTTCGATGGGGCCGGCGCCCTCGCCGGGGTGCAGCACGTCGGCGGGTGCAGCGAGCATCGCGCGGATGTCAGCAGGGTCGGAGAGGAAGACCAGCGGGGGGTGGCTGGTGATGTTGACAGTGAAGCTGCTGCCGTAGCGACTGCGGCAGCCGTTGAGGAAAGCGAACGGCCAGCGCCAGACCAGCAACGTCTGCGCTGGGGCGAGCAGTGGCGGCCCCGGCGGGAGCACGCCGCGGGCGCGGCGGCGCATCGATCATGCCCCGCCGGGGCGCGTGTGCCTCAGGTACGTGGCACGCCAGAGGCGTGCGAGCGGCAGCAGCAGGCGCGTCAGAGAGCCGCCCGCGCTCGCGATCGCGAGGGTGCGGGGGCGCATCGCGGGCGTCCACGCCGTCGGTCGCGAGAGGTGCATCGCGATCATCGACGCGATCAGCGCGGCATGGCGCTCGCCGCGCGGCAGGCCTCGCGCGCGGCTCGCAGCCTCTCCGACGATCGTGCAAAGGCGCGACACGGCCGTGCCCGGATCGCCGTAGTGGGACATGTAACTGTGAGCACCGCACGCGACGTCCTCGCACCAGTCGTTGTAGCTGTCGAGCAAGGTCAGCGCAGCGCAGACCCATGGGAAGTAGGTCGCCAAGGTGTCCGCGACCTCGTTCTCGTCAGGCGAGCGTTCGGCGGCGAGGACAAGCAGGACGTGCGGCAGGAAGCCGCTCGCGGCGGCCGCGAGCTCAAACCACTCGAGCGCAGGGTCAGCACCCGGCAGGCTCTCCACCCAGGCCCGGAGCGCCCGATCGCGACGCTGCGGGTCCGGGTCGTGATTGAGGCTCTGCACCTCGCACAGCGCCACCCCCGCCAGCATTCGCCCGCGCACCTGCCCGTGCGAGGGCAGCGCAGAGCAGTTCGTACGGCAAGCGTCTACAAGGGCGTGCAGGTATCCGCCATCGCGCTTCCATGGGTGATAGCGGTAATAGTCAGAGATCGGGGCGACCGGATCCAGTGCCTCGGTAAGGGCGAGATGCAGCTGCCGTGTGTTCGCCGCCGCGGGTGCACGCTCGCTCGCGTTGTCGAGGAAGTCCCAGATCGTCTGGTAGGCGACGAGCAGGCGCAGGAGCCGCCGGTCCCGGTGACGGCAGAGGACCGAGAACAACGCGGCGCCCTCGGCGTGATCGCGCTTGCCCGTTAGAGAGGCCAGCGCGTCGGCGCGCAACGGTGAGTCGGGAATCGCGAGCGCGGCGGCACGCCAGCTTCCGATCTCACGCGAAACGACCGGCATGCCCCACAGCCCACGCCCCACCGTCGCGACGAGAGCTCGAAGGGCTCCAGGGCTCAGAGGCAGCGGGTCGTGATGACAGTCCTTCCTGAAAGCGGGATATTTCCTTATTATAGAAAGCCACGGGCGAACGCGCACCGGCAGCGGCGCCCACCGCTCGAAAGCGCGTCTGCCAGGGAACGAGACCGGGAGTGCGCTAGGAGTAGGCGGGCACGCCCGCGGCGCGATAGCCCGGCAGCGCGACCATCGTCACGGCGACGGCGCTGACGAGCAACGAGATGGCGAGCGGGATCAGCGCACCAACCGAGAGGAGAACCGGGAAGCCGGTCACGCTCGCCAAGGCGTGGCTGATCAGCAGCTGCCCGTAGACGCCGAACGCGGCACCGATGGAGCAGCCCGCGCCCAGGAGCACTGCGCTCTCGACGAGGAGCGCCCGCCATAGGACGCGACGGGAATATCCCTGGACCTTCATGCGGGCGAGGCGGGGACGGCGCTGGGAGATCATCGCGGTCATCGCGACTGACATCGAGATGACCGTGGCGATCAGGACCAACGTGGCGATCTGGGTAAGGCGCGAGGAGCCCTGGCGGCTGGTCGCGCGCAGCCGCTGCTCACGATGGCGACCCGTTTCGATCGAAAGCGCCGAGCGGCCTCCGAGGGCACGCCGGAGCTCGCTACGCACCGCCTGCAGGTTGGCTCCCGGCGCGAGCATCACGTTGTAGGCATCGGGGACGGCGCTCGCGAAGGCCCGGACGTAGTCGCGGGGGCTTAGGACGATCGCCCCGGGGGGCCAGCTGAGGTTCGTGCTGAGCGCCGCAACTACCAGCACGGCCGGCCGCGGCGATGGCAGCGTGAAGGCCTCGCCGACGTGCAGGTGCAGCTGCGCCGCGAGTGCCTCGGAGAGGACGGCCCAACCACCGGTGCGCAGCCGCGCGGTGGTGATCGCGAGATCGCCTCCCAAGAGCTGGCTCTGCGGAAACCGCTGCGCGGCGGTCGGCGACGGAGCGAGAACCCAGACGCGGCGGCGCCCGAAGTTCAAAAAGCCCGCCCGGTAGGCGCCGACGGCGCGCACCCCGGGAAGGCGAGCGAGCGCCGAAGCGGATGTCCCGAGGAACGGGGCGGTGCCGAGCAGGTTCTGAGTGCCAGGCGGCACGATCCATAGATCGGCGTCACGGGCGAGATCGTGAGCAGCCCGGTCGATGCCGTGCTGCAGGTTGGCCTGCGCTCCCTGGATCGCGACGCTGCCGAACACGGCGATGGCACCTGTCGCCGCGATCGCCAGCGAGCGGACACGGGTGCTCGGCGAGCGCAGCTCGGCCACGGCGACGCGCGTCGCTGCTGAGCCGAAGCGGTCCTGCCCCCTGTCGAACAGCCCGACGATCGCGCCGAGCAGCAGAGGCAGCATCGCCAGCAAGGCGACGACGAGGACCGCGCTCCCGAGTACGGCGGACTGCGGGGCGGCGAGGAGGATCGCGGTGGTAAATGAAAGGCACGCCAATCCGAGCGCGAGCGAAGCGAGCTTCCAGGCGAACGAGGTGCGATGCACCGGCGACGGCGGCTGCAAGGGCCGCCCCGAAACACCCCACATCGGAGCGAGCACGCCGACTCCGGCGGCGAGCAAGCCCGCGCCGGTCGCCACCACGACGCTGTGCCAGCTCACGACGCGCTGGGAGCCGACCGGGAAGGCAAACGACAGATAACCGGGGCTCGCGCGAAAAACCAGGAGAGAGAGGCCGTCGCCGAGCGCTAGGCCGAGCGCGGCCGCCATCGCGCCAAGCACGAGCGCGTCGAACAGCAACGCCGCGACGATGCCGGCGCGCGTGGCCCCGTTGGCGCGCAGGCTCCTCACAAGTGCCTGACGCAGCGGCACGGTCAGCAGCATGGCGTTGAACGCGAAAAGAAAGCCGACGAGCGCGCTGATCGCTGCAAACAGGCCCTCGCCCTGATTGATTGGCGCGGCAGCGACGCCGAAGAGCGTCGCGTCGTAATTCGCCGGCTCGACGTTCAGCGAGCTGCCAGCCAGGCGCTGCAGACCTTCGCGCACCTCGCGTTCGCGCCCAGGGAGCACCTGTACATAGACGCGCGTGATACGGCCGGGCATCCCGGCCAGATGCTGTGCGTATTCCAGCGGGGCGACCAAGACGGGACTGCTCGCGAGAGCGCCGACAGCCCCAGCGGACACTTCGGCGCCGACGAGGGCGGTGACCTCCGTGCCGGCGAGCTGCAGCTTGATCCCCTCGAGGGTCTGCACCCCGGTCGCCGCCGCTATGGGCGATGGAACCGCGAGCGCCCAGAGGTGGGCGACCTGCGCGTAGTCGAAGCGCTGAAGGACTCTGCTGCCCTTCAGAGCGAAGCGGGGATCGATGCCAATCAGCTCGACGCCCCGCTCGCCAGCCGGCCCGACCGCGTTCGCAGGCACTTCGAGCACTGGGGATGCCTCGCGAACGCCCGGCAGGCGCTTGACCTCGCCAAGCATGCCCTGGTGGAAGCCGACGGGGCCGCGCGCGTCGAGCTGGAGCTGCATGTGCCCCACGAGGTCACGCGTCAGCGCTCCGATCGAGTTATTCAAACTGGCGCTCGAGATCTGGGAGGCGAACAGCAGCGCGACGCCGATCGCGAGGCCGAGGACGGCGAGGAGCTCCTGCACGAGCACAGCCCGCGCTTTCAAACGCACGCGGTAGAGGTGGGCGATGCTCGAGAGGCGCATCGCCGTCAAGAACGGAGGCGGCCGTCGTTGAGCTCCTGCACGCGATCGGCGATGCAGGCCGCCTGCGGATCGTGGGTGACGAGCAGCACCGCGGCGCCGCGCTCGCGGCAGATCTCGGCGAACAGCTGGAGAACCTCACGGCTGCGCCGCGTGTCGAGGTTTCCAGTCGGCTCGTCCGCGAGCACGAGCTTAGGCTGGGTCGATAGGGCTCGCGCGATCACGATACGCTGACGCTCGCCCATCGAGAGCTCGCCCGGGCGGCTGCGAACGCGCCCGCCGAGACCGAGACGCACGAGTAGCGGCTCGACGATTCGCTCCGCCCGGCGCGCGTCCTTTGTAAGCCACAGCTTGAACGCGGCGTTCTGGGCGGCGCTCCCGCCATCCAGCAGGTCGAAGCTCTGTTCGACGTAACCGAGCTCATGCAGCCGGTAGCGGGCGCGTTCGGCCTCGGACAGAGTCGAGATCTCCCGGCCGTCGACCACAATCGAGCCGCTGTCCGGGACAAGCAGGCCCGAGATCAGCCGCAGCAGCGTCGTCTTGCCAGAGCCGCTCGGGCCGTACAGAGCGACCATCTCGCCCCGGTCAACGTGTAGCGACACTCCGTCCACGGCGCGCACCGGCTCACCGGCGCCGGCCGGATAGTGCTTCGCGAGCTCACGCACCTCGAGCACTAGCCGGACGCGCGCCACGCCGCCTGCGGCGGAAAGTCGATCACGTTCCCCGGCGCGCCTCGCGCCGCGGGCGACTCGAGCAGCTCGCCGTCGAAGAGCGTGAGAACCCGCGTGGACCAGCCCGTCGCCTTCGCGTCCGAGGCGCACATCAGCACGGCCAGGTCCCGCTCGCGGGCTAGCGAATCCAGCAGGCGCGTGACCTCCTCGGCCTCGTCGATACCGAGCGAGAGGGTGATGTCATCGACCAGCAGCAGGTGCGGCTCGGCGACGATGCCGTGTGCGAGAGACACGAGCACGCGCTCCCAGTCGGCCAGGCTCGCCCACAGCTGCTCCGCGCAGTCGATCGCGCCCACGCGCTCGAGCGCAGCCCGCGCACGCTCGTATGCCTCGGACTTGCCGCAGGTCCCGAGCAGCGGCAACGCGATGCTCGTGAGCATCGGCACATCCAGCTCCGGCGCCGCGTGGCCGACCCAGCCGATCTCGCCACCGAGCAGGCGCGCCCGCCGCCGGGCGGAAAGCAACCAGATGTCCTGACCCGCGAGCAGAACCCGACCTTGGTTGGGGCGCACCATGCCGGCCGCCACCCGCAGCAGTGAGGTCTTGCCCTGCGCCCGCTGCGCGAGCACCGCGACCACCTCGCCGGCCTGTACGGTGAGATCGACGGCCGCGAGCACGCCGACGAGGTGTCGGTTCCCGCGGCGGAAGGTGAGACTCACGTCCGCGAGCGAGAGCACCGGCATGGTCAGGGCCGGGGCGCGACGGAGCTGGATCCGTGCTCTGCCTGATAGCGCTGCCCTTCGTGCTGCAGATAGCGACGCAGGTCCTGCAGCCACTTGATGCGAGCATCCCACCAGGCGACGTCGCCGGCAGTGACGATCAGTGTCATCAGCCTGCGCCATGCGTCATCCCCTGCACGGAGGTGCTCCTCGCGCCTGCGCCGATTGAGCTCATTCAGGCGCGCGGTGCAGGCCAGCTCGGCGTCGCGCACGATCTCCACCATGCGGGGCAAGTCCGACGGCTTGCAGAAAGCGACTTTGGCGAGCAGGTGCTCGCGCACGGGCGGCGTCGAGGTAGACGCGCGCAGCCAGTTCTCGAAATGATCGACGCCGTTCGGCGTGGCCTCGTAATCGATGGCCGTTGGCGCGACCGAGGGCTCAGCATCCTGGGGAGTGTCCGGATCGCTTTGCCGGGGGCGGATCAGGCCCTGCTCGGCGAGCCTGCGGACCGCGTGGTAGGCCGTGCCGTGGGCGAAGTCCGAGGAGCCGAAGCGGCGCTCCAGACGACGCTCGAGCTGATAGGTGTTGGCCGGCTCCTCGATCAGTAGACCAAGCACGGCGTCGCCCGCGGAGAGCGCTGAAATCTGTGTGGTGGGACGCCCCATCGGCAAAGACCGTAGCCTCATCCAAGCCCGGCTAGTACGAGAGCTTGCCGATTGCTTGGACGATCAGTCCACCGTTACGGCGATAGAACACGCCGAAGAGTTCTCCCCTGCCTTCAACGTGCGCGTAGCGGCCGCTGCCCCCGGTGGCACGCATGCGACCGCGAAAGCTGGGGCTCGCGGCGACGGGATTGCTCAAGCGACCCGATCCGCGTGCCTTGATGGTCCCGGCGTTTCCGTAGATCGTGAGCGCAGCGTCCACGGTGGGTGCGCCGGTGTAGGTGAAGCGAACCTTCACCCAGCCTGGGAAGGACCCGGTCACGTGCCCTTCGTCGATGAGCTGAGGCCCGGAGGCCTTGACGAAATGTAGCTGCGCTTCGTCGCGAACGTTGAGGATGTGCCGCGCCCTCCCCGCGCTAGCGCTGGGAACCCCCCAGGTGGAAAACGCGATAGTAGGCGCGACGATCAGCAGCGCGCTCACGCCCACGAGGGCGCTCACGAGTGTCGCCGTGTCAGACCGTCGCGGTAGCACGCCATCTGTCCGGTCGCCGCACATTCGCGATCATCGCTGCCCAGGTGGCCCGCGCCCAGCCACGACGTAGAAGTTTCTACCTCTTCACTATCGGAGTGCCACTGTCGGTTCACTCATATCCCAAGCGATGTCGGGATCAGAGCAAGACGAGCAGGACTGGGTGGGTGGTTGCGCTCAGCGGGTGCGCGAATCGTCAGCGTGTGGCCGTGGCTCTGAGCGCGGCTACCAGCACGCCGCGGCACTTTGCCGCGGCCGCCTGAAATCCCTTAGCGCTGGGGGCCGGTGTCGCGTGGCCGCTGCCGGCGTTGGCACCCGCTAGGGGGTTGGTCATGCCGTGGGCGCGCATGCATGTCTTGAAGGTCGCGAACGCTGCTCGCAGGCGTGCCTGTGCCGCGGGGGGCACGGCGAGTGCCGGCTTTGCGGGCGTCTGGGGCCTGGCGGCTGCGGCGCTCTTGCTCGGCGTGGCAGGCGTCGAGCTTCCCCTGGCCGGGGTTACCCTGGTCGTGGACGGCGCGGCCGTGGACGTCCTGACGGGCGGGATCTGTGCCGTCGCGGTTTGTGTCGCGGTATGAACCGACGCGGGGGACGGGTGCCCGGAGCGAGCGGTATCCGAGCCGCCGCACGCCGCCAGCATCACGCACGCCCAGGCGACGGTCAGGACCGTCGCCCACCGCTGGGCACGCACGCCGCGCGCCACGCCATCACGGGCTCGCATCTGCGGCGCTGGCATCGGCCGGTCACCTGCGACCGGATTCGGTTTCACCGCACGCGTCGGGACTATTTCTTCTTCCTGCCCTTGTGCCGGCGCGCGTGATGCTTCTTCTTGGCCTTTGGGCATCCGGTGACGGCGAGCTTCGTTGTCTGCTTGATCTGCAGGCCGTTCTGGGCTTTGAAGAACGTCGGCATGATCAGCTTCTGGCCACAGAAGCTGCCTTTGGCCTTGGCTGGGAGGTTGGCGCCGAACTCGGAGAACGGGCCCGAGGGAATCGTCACTTCGATCGATTCGAACGGCACGTCGGGGGCATCGCGGAACGTGGCGCTCGTCAGCCCCGTTTTGCTGATGAACGTTTCCCCGACTAGGTTTACGCTCACGCCGTAGCCCTTGAGGACGAGGACAGCGTCCGGGAATTTCGCGCCGCCGTGAGAGACGAAATAGACGGGGCCTTCGAGCGGAACGG
>Ga0307374_10001889_pt1 | contig 38303 bp, 35 predicted proteins | sample OX3MG_FD_202532 | JGI IMG/M metagenome (GOLD analysis project Ga0307374, IMG submission 202532) | Soil microbial communities from Risofladan, Vaasa, Finland - OX-3 | ecosystem: Environmental > Terrestrial > Soil > Coastal area > Acid sulfate soil | place: Finland: Risofladan, Vaasa | collected... | reverse complement strand
GGCGGCCCGACGAGGCGCGCCCCGACTAGGCCTTGATACCTGCCGCCTTGCAGACGTCCTTGGTGACCGCAGAGCACAGTGCCGAGGCCGAGATGAACTTGTCCTTGACGACCGTCGAGGCCATGTTCGAGCGGTCGACCCAGACCGGCGTCAGCAACGACGCGGGCTGCTTCTGGCCCGAGACCCCGGCGGGGGGCGTCGTCGTGGAGTTCACGAGCGCCTTCGGCGGGGCCTTGTGCGCCCGGATGATGGTCGCCAAGGCGACCGCGTCCTGGGCCTCCTGGTACACGGCCTTGTAGACCGATCCGCACTGGTAGCCCTGGAGCACGTTCTCCATGCCCTGCAGCGTCGCGTCCTGACCCGTCGTCGGGATCTTGCGGGGGCCGACGCCGGCGTTCTTCAGGTCCGTCACCACCGCGTTCGCGAGGCCGTCATTGGCCTCGACGGTCGCGTTGATGCTCGGGTGAGCGGTGAACTGCTGCTGGAAGATCGTGCCGCCGGTGGCGTTCACCCACCCGGGCGTGATCTGCTCGCCGATGAGCGTGTAGCCCTTCTGGTTCGTCAGCCCGGCGCTAAGCGGCGTGCTCGCCTTGCCCCAGATCACCGAGTTGTAGCCCTGGGCGAAGGAGACGGCGTTGGGGTCGGTGTCCTGGCCGCCGTCGAGCACGAAGACCTTCGGCTTGGTCACGTGCCAGGCCGTGACGCAGGACACGAAGCCCTTGCCGATCAGCTGGCCGACGGTGAAGTTGTTGAAGCTCACGTAGTAGGTCTTAGAGCCCACGAACGTCGCCCGGTCGTAGCTAATGACCGCCACGCCGTGCGATGCGGCGTAGGACTGGATCTGGGCACCCACCGTGCTGTCGATCGGGTCGAAGACGAGCACCTTGGCGCCCACCGCGATGTCGGCCTGGGCGTCTGCCAGCTCCGTCGCGTCGACGCCCTGGGCGTTGTCGATCTTGAACTGCGCCTTCGAGTACCCAGCGAGTCGGAAGGCCCTGGCCAGGTAGGGGGCGTCGAAGTCGACGTAGCGCGTCGACGAGGTCGTGTCCGGCAGGATCACCCCGACGAGACCCTTGCCGGCCGCCGTCAGCGCCTTGAACTTCGCCATTTCCGAGAAGCTGCTGTTGAACGACTTCACACTCAGCCCGGCCGGGACCGTGGCCTTGGCCACCGCCCCCACTGAGCCGCTCATCGCGACGAGGCCGACGAGGGAGGCGACGCCGAAGCCCGCTCCCAAACGTCGCCCGATCCGGATTCCATCCATTTGCAACTACCTCCGTGTTCAATTCCCGCGAGCTGCGGCTCTAGAGAAGCGTGGAGGACCAGCGCTTTCGCCAATAGGGCCGAAGGGCTCTCTTCTGTCACGAACGGCACGGAGCCCTTCAGGGACTAACGGTGCGGAAACGGCTGGCGCGGCGGCGTGGGCGGCCTGAACCGACCGTGGCCACGCGCGCCAGGAGGGCAGGGCCGCCGCCTCGGCCGGCGCAGCGGGAAGGGCCAATCGGCCCTACTGGCGCCTGCCGAAAGGGGGGAGGCTGGCATCGGAGCACTGGCAGAGGAGGAGCAAGATGAAAGCAGTCGTTGGAGACCGCCTCGTCGTGAAGGGCCACCACCTCGGGGAGCCCGACCGCGACGGTGAGATCCTCGAGGTCCACGGCGGTCGGGGCACGCCGCCCTACCTGGTGCGGTGGTCCGAAGACGGGCATGTCGGCTTGGTGTTCCCCGGGCCGGACGCGCAGGTCGAGCACCTAAGGGCCGCACGCCGGGGATGAGCCAAGGGCCGCGCACGTCGGCCGCCCGATGCCAAGTCAACGATCCAGAGGAGGAACCTCATGAGCAGCGACACAATGAGCAGCCTGCGCCCGGTGGTCGTAGGGGTCGACGGTTCCGAACCCTCGCGCGCGGCGCTCCGGTGGGGCGCCGAGGAGGCGCGACTGCGCGGCCTGCCGCTGGAGGCGGTCATCACCTGGGAGTTCCCGAACACCGACGGATGGGACTACCCCGACCTCGACCTCGATCTCGGCGAGGACGCGAAGAAGATGATCGACGAGACCATCACCTCGGTCCTCGGCGAGACACCCGACGCGCCCGTCACGGCGACGGTGATCCACGGCCACGCGGCGCTCGTGTTGGTCGAGCGCTCCGAGGAGGCAGCACTCGTCGTGGTGGGGAGCCGCGGCCACGGTGGCTTCGCGGGCCTGCTCCTCGGATCGGTGAGCGAGCATCTCGCGGCGCACGCACGTTGCCCGGTCGCGATCATCCACGTCCCGAAGGACCGTCATCAGGAAAAGCGGTAAATCGCGCCGCCGGCCCGCGCGCCGCCTCCGAACAGGGCGATCGTCGCGCCGCCCCACGGCGCGAGCGGTCGATCGCCGACCACAGGCGACCGGTGACGACACCGCGAAGGCCGGTGACCAGCCGAGCCGATCCGGGACCGACTGAGGACACAAGTCGGCGAGCTCATCGCCGAGGACGACGCGGTTCGCCGCAGCAGCACCGAGCCGCACACGAAATACGGCCGTCGCCTCGATCATGCCCTCGCCACGTCGGGAGCCGCGCGAGCTGCTGCTGCACCGAGAGCCGGGCGTCAAGCGGGCGCGACACGCGCTGAGACCGTTGCGCGCTCCCGGGCACCGCGCCCGCGTCGAGCGTCGGCGCGCACGGTGCCGAGCTCCTCGGGGAATGCCACGAAGCGTCGCCGCCCGAGCGTTTCTCCGCGACCTGCGCGAGGCGAAACCACGAGCGCCGCCGATGCAACGACGCCGCATCTCGCATTTGCGCTCGGCACCCTCTCGGGGGGAGAGGCAGCCCGGATCGAGACGACCGACAACCCCTGCAGCGAACCGCTCGGTGTCTGCGGGGCCGCTTTGCCCAGGCGTGACCTCGGCGCCGCCCGCCGCTGGCGTCGCTTCGACGCGGTCGTCGGCGGGTTGACCCAGGAGAACGCCCTGTCGAGGCGAGGTGATGCCGCTCTTCCATGCCGGCTGCTACGCCGCGATGTCGAGGATCGGCGCCTCGATCCCCCAAGGCTGTCGGCTAGGACGTCCGTCAGGGCAGCGGGATCTGCGGCCAGGAATGCCCCTGCGCCACAACGCTCCCCGGGAGACCTGAGACCGAGATCTCCGCAGCCGAGGTGACCAAAGCCCCTATTGGCCGGGTCTCCCGCCGTCTTACCTTCACGAGAGCGTCGCAACTCCCCCACGCGACCCGAGCCGGAAGGACCCCAATGATCGCAAGCCTGGAACTTCCTATCGCCCCCCAATTCGAGCGGTCGGTCGGCCAGCTCGTGCGGCGCGTCGAGGCGCTCCACCGCCTCGCGGCCCTGCGCGCCCGTCCGCGGTCCGTCGCACCCGTCGAGGGCGTGATCGGCCACGACCACGCCACCTTGGTTCTGCACGGGCATGTCGACCTGCAGCGGATGCCGGAACTCGGCGTGGTCATCGCGGGCATCCTGGCGCTCGCCCCACCCGCCCTTGTAGTCGACCTCACCGAGGCCAACTCGATCGGGCTCGACGCGCTCGCGGAGATCACCAAGATCACGCAGGCGCTACCACAGGTCGAGCTTCGCCTGCCCGTACCCACTAGCGCGACCTGCCGACAGCTCCTCTCGGCGTGAGTGATCACGCAGGGCCGGGTTCCTCCGAGCTCGCCGTCATCGTCCGGGGCCTGGAGAAGGCCTATGGGGGGACGGCCGCGGTCGCCGGCATCGACCTTGAGGTCGCTCGCGGGGAGATCTTCGCCCTCCTCGGTCCGAACGGCGCGGGCAAGACGACCACGATGGAGATTCTGGAGGGCTACCGCGCTCGCGACCGGGGTGAGGTCTCCGTGCCCGGCCACGACCCGGGCCGCGAACGGGCCGCGCTGAAGTCACGCATCGGCATCGTGCTGCAGGCGACGGGCATCGAGGCCTATCTCACTGTCGTCGAGACGGTGTCCATGTACGCGGAGCTCTATCCACGGCCCCTCGGCGTCGACGAGGTGATCGAGATCGTCGGACTCACCTCCAAGCGCGACGAGCGGGTCATCCACCTCTCCGGTGGGCAGCAGCGCCGCCTCGAAATGGCGATCGCCTTCGTCGGTGACCCGGACCTCGTGTTCCTCGACGAGCCGACGACCGGCTTCGATCCCTCGGCCCGCCATGAGGCGTGGGACCTCGTGAAGCGCTTCGCCGCCCTCGGTAAGACCGTGCTGCTCACCACCCACTACATGGACGAGGCGCGCTTTCTCGCGGACCGCGTCGCAGTGATCTCGGCGGGGCGGATCGTCGCCGAGGGCGCTCCCGCCGCACTCGAGTCGGGCAGCCGCGCCCGGACACGACTGCACTGCCGGCTCGTCCCACCGATGCTCCCGCCGAACGACCTCGGTCGGCCCGCCGAGGACGGCACGCTCGAGGTGGAACTCGACGACGTGCTGCCGACTCTGCACCGCCTGCTCCACTGGGCCGAGGAGCACGGCGTGGAGCTGTAGGAGTTCGAGGTCACCCGGCCGTCGCTCGAGGACGTCTACCTCGAACTCACGAACGGGGTGGGCGCCGCCTTTCCCCGACCGTCCGGGGAGGCGCGCTCGTGAGCACCGTGGGTATCACGCTGTCCCAGGTGCACTACGTCAACCGCGCCTTTTGGCGGAATCCGGCACGCGCTTTCTTCACGTTCGCCTTTCCACTGATGTTCCTCGTCATCTTCACCTCGCTGCTCGGGAACTACACCCTCCGCCTCGGCCAGGTCACGATCCGGTCGTCGACGTACTACGTCGCCGCGATGGCCGCGTTCTCGGTGATCACCGCTTGCTACAACAACATCGCGATCGCGATGAGCTAAGGCCGCGACGCAGGGATCCTGAAGCGCATCGACGGCTCTCCGATGCCGCGGGCCGCCTTCCTTGCCTCACGCATCCTTCACGCGCTGTTGATCGCCGTCGTGCTCGTCGCCCTCACCGTCGCCTTCGGGCGCGCCCTGTACCACGCAGAGATCCCCACCGGGGCTGCCCTCGCCCGTTTCGTGCTGATGCTCGTTGTCGGATCAGGAACTTTCTGCGCGCTCGAGCTCGCGCTGACCGCGATCATCCCGAACGCCGACGCCTCGGCACCGATCGTGAACGCCAGCATCCTCCCGCTGCTCTTCCTCTCGGGCATCCTTATCCCGTTCGGGAATAACACGGCTTCGTGGATCCTCTGGGTGTCGCGCATCTTTCCCGTGCGGCACTTCGCCGCCGGGATGCAGTCTTGCCTGGTCGGAACACCATTTGACTGGGTCGATCTCGTCATCGTGGCCGCCTGGGGGGCCGCCGGGATCCTCGCCGCGGCCCGCTATTTCCGCTGGGAGCCGAGTTCCAACTAGCGCCACGACGGCCATACGACGCAGCGCGGCCCACCAGGGCATTGCGCAAGTCCCGCTCGTCGATTCTTTTCGAATCTCCGTGCCCCGGGGGAACATTGGCGCCCTCCCCGGCGTTCTTCTATTTGGCATCATCGAAATGCTGGAAGGGAGGCAGGACCACCGGGTGATATGGGCGATATTCCCAACGCGTGCTCCGGGCTTCTGGACGGTGACGGGGCGTCGGCAGTTCTGACGTGACGCCGGTGCATCGGGAGACGGGTGCCGATGAAGGACGCGGCCCCGCAAAGCCGGAGCGCTCGAAGCTCGACCGAGCGTCGTGACCTCGGCGCCGAAACCGGGCCAGGGGCACGCGTGACAACCGAATAACAAATGCTCGGCGCGCGGCTGCGCTCGCCGGGCATTTGCGCGACCGGGGGCTGGCTCGCCCGGCCCCGGTCACGGTCGTGCCCCCGGTCATGGTCGTCCAGGGCAGCCTATCGACGGCCACGCCCGCCGGTCGCCGGCTGGCTCCGCCTGACGTCCGCACGGAAGACGTTGACCGCCAGCCAGAGGGCGCTCGTCGCGGCGAAGCCGAGGAAGACGACGGTGAGCACGGGGTAGCCGAGCACCTGGGTGCCGTGGCTGCCCGAGAACAGCGCGGCGGCGACGACGAGCGCGGCGGTCACGATGCCGACGGTCACCCGGTTCGCCAGCTTCTGGAAACCTCGCATCAGCTCCGGGTCGTCGAAGCCCTGGATGTTGAGGCTGAAGCGCCCGTCGGCGACCGAGTCCATCACCTTGTTCAACCGCGCGGGGAGGTTCTCGACGAACTCCTTGGTGTCGAGGGCGGTCCCGAGGAGCCGGCGCGGCGAGAGCTCGCCGAGCATGTGCCGCTGCATGAGGTCCGTCGCGTGCTCGCGGATCGCCGCGTTCGGCTCGAAGGTCGGATCGAGTGCCCGCGCCACCTCGTCGAGGTTGAGGAGCGCCTTCATCAGCATCGTGAGCTCCGGCGCGGGCCGCAGCCCACACTGGCCCGCGACGCGCGCCAGTTCACCGAGCAGCGTGCCGGCGCGCAACGACGAGAGGTCGGCACCCTGGCTCCGCATCACGAGGTCGGAGGCCTCGCGACGCAGCAACCGCGGCTGGTAGTCCTCGAGCGGCTCGCCCAGCTCCTCGAGCGCGCCCGCGACCTCCTCGCCGCGCCCGTCGCCCATCGCGAGGAGCAACCGCAGCAGCGTCGTCCGGGTGCCCGGGGCGACGTGGGCGACCATCCCGAGGTCGATCACGCCGAGGCGGCCGTCGGAGGTAAGGAGGATGTTGCCGGGGTGCGGATCGGCGTGGAAGAAGCCGTGGATGAGGACCTGGTCGAGGTAGGCGGAGAAGAGCTCCTCGAGCATCGGTGCGCCGTCGATATCGATCTGGCCGATCGGCGGGATCGAGCCCACGTTACGGCCGTCGAGGAGCTCCATCGTGAGCACGCGCTCGCTGGTGTAGTCGTGCACCGGCTGAGGGATGACGAGCAGGTCGTAGTCGGCGAGGTCTTCGCCCAGGCGCACGAGGTTCGCCGCCTCGACGCGGTAGTCGAGCTCGTCGAGGGTCGACCGCCGGAACTGCTCGACCATCGCCCGGAAGTCGAGCCGGCCGGCCGCGTCCCCGTGGCGCTCCACGAACTCGGCGAGCTCGTCGATCACGGCCATGTCCTCGACGATCTGCTCGCGGACCCCTGGGCGCTGCACCTTCACGGCCACCGCGCGGCCGTCGCGCAGGCAGGCCCGGTGGACCTGCCCGAGCGAGGCGGAGGCAAGCGGCTCCTCCTCGAAGGAGGAGAAGGCGGTCGAGACGCGCACACCGAGCTCGCTCTCGACGATCTCTCGCGCGACGTCGTAGGGCAGCGGGGCGACGTCGTCCTGGAGATGCACGAGGGCCGCGAGGTACTCCGCCGGCAGGAGGTCCGAGCGGGTCGAGAGCAGTTGACCGAGCTTGATGAAGGTTGGCCCGAGCTCCTCGAGCTGCTGCGCGAAGGCTTTGGCGTCCTCCGCCGTCGTGTCGGTACCGGGCTCCGGCCGACCGTCGGCGGCGAGGCGGATTGCGCCGCGGTGCTTCACCAGGAGCCGACCGAGCTCGCCGTAGCGGGGGAGGTGGCGCGCCTTCAGCGAGGGACTCATGGCCCTCCCTTACCCCGAGCGGGCACAAACGACCAGCGACCCGCGCGCGGCCGAGCTCCCGAACGCGCTTTTGGGAGGCTGTCAGCCCCCCGCCATCGCGCCGATCACGTGGAGAGGCTCTCGCCCGGCCGCGACGGCGTCGGGGAGTGGGGCCTCGGGGGCCTCGTGGGAGACGTCCTCCTCACAGGCGTAGAAGCGGATGAAGGGGCGACGGCTGAGGGTGACCGGGTCGCGGATGGTGCCCTTCAGCACCGGGTGCTCCGCCTCGAGCGCGTCGAGGACGCTGCGCTGGGTGACGGCGCCCGCGACCTCGAGGCCCACCTCGCGACCGGTGCCGGCGAGCTGCTGCAGGTGGGCGGGCAGGGTGACGCGGATCACTGCAGCGTCTGCACCTCTACCGAGAGGACGCGCGGCAGGTCGCGCACGATCGGGGCCCAGGAGTCCCCCTCGTCCGCGGAGGCGTAGACCTGGCCCCCCGTCGTGCCGAAGTAGAGGCCACACGGCTCGAGACTGTCGACCGCCATCGCGTCCCGGAGGACGTTCAGGTAGCAGTCCTTCTGGGGTAGCCCGTCGGTGAGCGGCTCCCACTCGTCTCCCCCGCTCCGGCTGCGGTAGACGCGCAGCTTGCCTTCCGGTGGGAAGTGCTCCGAGTCGCTCTTGATCGGGACGACGTACACCGTGTCCGGCTCGTGCGCGTGGATCGCGATCGGGAAGCCGAAGTCGCTCGGCAGGTTCCCGCTCACCTCCCGCCACGACTCGCCCGCGTCGTCGGTCCGCATCACGTCCCAGTGCTTCTGCATGAAGAGCACGTCGGGGCGGGCGGGGTGCATCGCGATGCGGTGCACGCAGTGGCCGACCTCGGCGTCGTCGTCGGGGATGCCCTCGGAGCGCAGGCCGCGGTTGATGGGGCGCCACGAGGCACCGCCGTCGTCGGTGCGGAACGCGCCGGCGGCGGAGATCGCCACGAAGATCCGCTCAGGGTTGACGGGGTCGAGCACCACCGTGTGCACGCACATCCCGCCCGCGCCGGGCTGCCAGGAGGGCCCCGAGTTGTGGGTGCGCAGCCCCGGGAGCTCGGACCAGCTCTTCGCTCCGTCGTCCGACCGGAACAGCGCGGCGTCCTCGACGCCCGCGTAGACGACGTCGGGGTCCGCCGGCGAGGGCTCGAGGTGCCAGACGCGCGCGAACTCCCAGGGGTGTGGGGTGCCGTCGTACCACTGGTGCGTGCCGGCCTCGCTCGCGTAGGCGAAGTCCTTGCCGACTGGCTCCCAGGTCGCTCCCCCGTCGTCGGAGCGCTGGATGATCTGACCGAACCAGCCCGAGGACTGCGACGCGTACAGCCGGGAGGGGTCCGCCGGTGAGCCGGCGACGTGGTAGATCTCCCAGCCGCCGAAGTGCGGTCCGCTCACCTCCCACGAGCGGCGGGCCCCGTCCGAGGTGAGGATGAAGGCACCCTTCTGGGTGCCCACGAGCACACGTACGCCGGCCATCTCGCTACCTCCCGTGGACGAGCCAAATCTACGCGAGCGCGCTCACGGACGCGCTCGCGGCGGCCGGCCCGTCTCGCGCCCAATTCAGGCGGGGATCACCGCCGCCAGACGGCGGCGCAGCTCTCCGTAGGTGGACGCGTCGAGAGGGCCCCTCCGCAGCGCGTCGAGGTTGTCCTGCAAGTGTTCGATCCGGGAGGTGCCGACGATCGTCGTGTGCACGTCGGGATGAGAGAGCGTGGCGCGCAGGAGGAAGGTGGTCCGCTCCTCGCCCTCGAGCAGGTCGTCGAGGCCTGCGGCGCTCCACGCCAAGAGGTTGGAGGCCGCGCTCTCGCGGCGCTCTGAGCGGGCGATGCGCAGCCGTTCGGTCTCCCCCGAGAGGCTCCCCTGCGCCACCCCGCCACGGACGATCACCCCGAGGCCCTCCGCCGCGGCCTTCCTCATCCCCGCTTCGAGGAGCGGGTCGAGCACCGAGTAGGAGAGCTGGACGGTGGCGTAGCGGCCGCCGCCCACCTGCGCCTCGATGTCGGTCGCGGTGACGCCGGTCACGCCGAGGTGGGTGAACTTGCCCGCTCGCTGCAGCTCGAGCAGCACGTCCATCGCCCCGGAAGCGACGAGCGACGAGAGCGGCGGGCTGCTCGCGACCTGGAGCACGTCGATGTGATCCGTGCGCAGCGTCCGCAGGCTCCAGTCGAGCTCCTCGCGCAGCCCTTCGGGGGACCAGTCGTGCAGGTAGCCGGAGCGGGTGCGTGGCTCGAGGACGGGGAGCTGGCCGACGGCGAAGCCGATCTTCGTCGCGAGCAGGTACTCCTCGCGGCGGTGGCTGAGGTGCTCGCCGATCAGCTCCTCGGTGACCCCGTAGACGGGCGCCGAGTCGATGAAGTTGATGCCGGCGTCGAGGACCGCGTTGAGGAGCCGTCCGGCGGCGGCGCGATCGAGATGCGCCGGGTAGCCCGACCCCGCGCCGCGCAGCGACATCGCCCCGTAGCCGAGGCGGGTGACCGCGAGCCCGCTACTTCCGAGTGTCGCCGTTGGCAGGCCCTCGCCCATGACCCTCCCGTTCTGCAGCCGTCGGTGGCCCGCGGATCGTACGGGAGCAGGCCGCGGCCAGCGCGCCCGGCACGACCCGCGGCGCGAGGGAGCCCCGGGGAGCGATCTCCGCGCAACCCCCCGGTGCGGTTGAATGGCCCGGCGGTCGGCCGCGCCCCGCCGCCTACCGAAGGAGATCGCCATGCCCGTCGACTCATCAGCGCTCACCTCCGCCGTCGCACAGGCGGACGCCGCGGCGAACATCGCCTCGGGGGCCGCCGGCGTCGGGGCAGAGGACCCCCGCGCCGCGTCGGCGATCCAGATGCTCGGCGAAGCCGTGAGGGCCATGGGCGAGGCGGTGAAGACGCTCGCCGCAGCGGTCTCGGCCGTCTGAGTGCACGAAGGCGCGGCCTTCTGAGGAGGGTGTTCGCCGCCGGCGCGCTCAGCCAGTGACGGCTCCGCCGTGCTCGTCGAAGTACCGCCGCCACGACTCGGGGACCGAACCGGAGTCCTCGAGGAACTCCTCGCGCATCTCCTCGGCGAACCAGGAGTTGAGGCCGAGGTCCTCGGGCGCCTCCGCCGCCGCCTCGCCGCTTGCCACCGGAGCTGCCCCACCGGCGGGCAGCGGCGCGCGCAGGGGGATCACCGCTGCGTCGCCGTCCGCGCCGCCGCCCGCGCCCTCGGCGGTCTCGCGCGTCGGCGGGAAGTGGAACACGACGGCGTCGGTTCCGTCGGCCTCAGGGTGCCCGTCGACTTCGGCCGGCACCACCGCCGGCTCGGGGACGGGGGGCGCCGCCGCCTCGTCGTCGAGCACCCCTTCGAGCGAGTCGATGGTCGAGCCGTCGGCGCTCAACCCGTACTGCATCGAGGTGACCACAGCGCCGCTCACCGTCTCGGAGCCGTAGCCGACCGTCGTGTTCGTGTTGGAGAACGTGGTGCTGTTGGTGGAGACGCTGGCGCCGGCCGCGGAGAGACCGATCGCCCTGCCACCACCGCGCCGATGGCCGACTTGTGCCTGACAAGCCTCGTGATGCGGATGGAACCTCCCTCCCTCGCCGTGCTCCGACGAGACGGCCCGTCCGCCGGTGCTTTGCCGATGTTCGGGGGATGAACTGGTTGTCCCCTCACAGATCGGTGCATTGAAGGCGCAACTAAAGAGTCGGACAGGAAGGCTGCGTCTCCCGCCGGGTTCCGCGCGCGGGGAAGGGGGGTTACCGGTCGGCCGGCGGGGCGTCAGTGGATGACGGTGACGAGGGTCCCGTAGGCGAGGTAGGGCCAGGCGCGCGCCGCGTCGCTCAACGGCAGCTCCACGCAGCCGAGGCTCTGAGGGATGCCGTAGTCGGCGCGGTCCATGTAGTGGACGGCGTCGCTGCCGTGGAAGTAGGCGATGTACTGGACGAGGTCGGCGTAGTGCGAGCCGTCCGGGTTGGTGCCGCGCATCACCTGGCTGCGGAGGCGGGTGTTCACGGGGAAGTTCCCGTCGGGGGTCGGGGCGCCGGCGATCCCGGTGTTCGCCGGGCTGTGCAGCACCGCCTTCCCGTCGTGCCAGACGGTGAGGCTCTCCGGTGCCTGCTTGTCGGCGAGCGCGTAGTTGTAGCCACCGGTGTTCAGCGTGTTCGCGGCGATCGCACCGAGCAGCGCGCTCCAGACCCCGGGGCCGATCACGCCGCTCGTCGTGAGGCTGTGGTCGGCCTCGAAGGACATCACGAGGCCCCTCGTGAAGACGTTGTCACGACCGGGCTTCCAGAGGCTGACGAGCTCACTCGGCCAGCCGCTGTTCGTCCAGCTGAAGCTCCCCGCCGGCGGGTTGAAGAGCGCGGCCGCCTGCGCGGTGCTGTCACCGGGGGCGATCGCGGCACCGGACGGGGTCCAGGTGAGGGGCGCGTAGTCGAGGAGGGCGAGCAGCTGCTGCAACCGCAGGAGCGAGCCGTCGCGGACGCGGTAGTGCGTCACGGTGCCCGAGGCGAGCTCCCCACCCGCGGCCCCGTGCGGGCCCGCGGCCCCGGCCGGCACGGTGAGCGTCACCACCGAGAGCGGGAGGGCGTCGCTCGCGGGGGTGAAGGTGGCGACGTCGCCCGCCACCGCCCAGCTCCCCTGCAGCGGCGGGCTGAAGACCGGCATCGGTGAGCCGGCGGCGAGCGCGGCCGAGAAGGTCACCGTCACCGGCGCCGCCGGGTCGACCCCCTTCGTCCCGTCGGCGGGGCTGGTGCCCGCGACGACGAGCGGCGCGGCCGGGGTCGTGGTCGTGACGGCGCCCGAGCGGCCGGAGGGTGCCGCCGCCGGGAGGGTGCCCGTCGGGGTCCCGGCGGGCCGTCCGGGACGGCCGACCTCGAAGCCGATCACCGCCGCGGCGGCGATCGCGACGAGGACCACCGGCACGAGAAGGAGCCCGAGCCGCCGCCGCGGCGTTCCGTAGACCGTCATCCCGACCCATTGCTACCCGCTCCCGGCCGCGGATCCCCCGCGGGCGCGCCCCAGGGGCGGGGCGGTAGACCGGTGCCATGGCCGGCGCAGCGGAGTCGGTGGCCGCGGAGGTGGTGATCGTTGGGGCGGCTTCGCCGGCCTCGCCGCCGCGAAGGCCCTCGAGCGCGCCGGCGCGCGGGTCACCGTCGTCGACCGCCACGTCTACAGCACCTTCCAGCCGCTCCTCTACCAGGTGGCGACGGGCGCGCTGAACCCCGGCGACATCGCCTACCCGATCCGCGCCCTGTCGAGGAAGCGGCGGATCCACTTCCGCCACGGCGAGGCGGAGCGCATCGACACCGCCAACCGCCAGCTGCTGCTCGCGGGCGGCGCGAGCCTCGCCTACGACTACCTCGTCCTCGCCTGCGGCGCGGCCGTGAACTACTTCGACGTCGAGGGCGCCGCAGAGCACAGCGCCGCGCTCTACACCCGCGGCGAGGCGATCACGCTGCGGGACCGGCTGATGGGCGAGCTCGAGCAGCTCGCCTCGGGCGACGCCTCCCGCGGGCTGGTCGCGGTGGTCGTCGGCGGCGGCCCGACGGGAGTCGAGATGGCGGGCGCTCTCGCCGAGCTGCGGGACACCGCGCTCACCCACGCCTTCCCCGAGCTCGACCCGAAGACGATCCGCGTCGTGCTCGTCGAGCGCGCCGACGAGCTGCTCGCGCCCTTCCACCCGGCGCTGCGCGCCTACGCGAGGTCCCAGCTCGAGCGGCGCTCTGTCGAGCTCAGGCTCGCGGCCACGATCAGCTCGGTCGCCACCGGCGCCGTCCACTTCGAGGACGGCTCCTCCCTCCGCTCCGACCTCACCGTCTGGGCGGCGGGGGTGACCGTCGCCGCGCAGGTGCGTGGCTTCGGCCTGCCGCTCGGGCGCGGCGGGCGGATCGAGGTCGACGGCGACCTGCGCGTCCGCGGCGAGGAGCGGATCTTCGCCGTCGGTGACGTCGCCCTCTCGGGCGAGCGCCTCCCGCAGCTCGCGCAGCCGGCGATCCAGATGGGCCGCCACGCCGGGCGCCAGATCGCGGCGCTCCTCGCCGGTGGGGCCACAGAGGCCTTCGCCTACCGGGACAAGGGGACGATGGCGACGATCGGCCGGCGCGCCGCCGTCGCCGAGTTGCGCGGCGGCATTCGCCTGCGAGGCACGCTCGCCTGGGGTGCCTGGCTGGCGCTGCACATCGTGACCCTGCTCGGCAACCGCAGCCGCGCCTCGGCGCTGCTCAACCTCACCTGGCGCTACGTGGCGTGGCCGAGCGGCAGCGGCGTGATCGTCGGCGACATCGCCGAGGAGCCACCCGCGAAGCCCTGATCGGCCCGCTCAGGCGTCGAGGTCGGCGGTGTCGGGCGGGACGTCGACGGCGTGCTCCTGCAGTGCCTCGAGGGGCACGATCTCGAGCGCACGTTCGTGGGTGGAGGCGAGCACGACGTAGGCGGCGGCGCCGTCGCGATGGGCCCGCAGCCAGTTCACCGCTGTCACGCACCAGCGGTCGCCGGGGACGAGCCCGGGGAAGCGGTACTGGGGATGGGCGGTGACGAGGTCGTTGCCGATCCGCCGCTGGTGCTCGAGGAACTCCGCGGTCACGACCGCGCAGATGGTATGGCTCCCGAGATCCTCCGGGCCGCTGTTGCAGCAGCCGTCGCGGTAGAAGCCGGTGAGGGGGTCCATGCCACAGGGCTCGAGCTCCCCGCCGAGGACGTTGCGCTCCGCCATCTGCCGAGTATTCCAAATGCGCGCCCGCCGACGCGGTGGCGGGCGCACCCGCTGTGTTACCAATGCGGCTCGGATCCGAAGCTGGAGAGCATGCACGTCGACCCCTACATCGTCCTCGGCAGCGCGGTCATCGGCTTCCTCGTCGGGATGACAGGAGCCGGCGGCGGGGCGCTCATGACCCCGATGCTCATCCTCCTCTTCGGCGTCACGCCCTCGACGGCGATCTCGAGCGACCTCGTCGCCGCGGTGGTGATGCGCCCGATCGGCTCGCTCGTGCACCTCCGCAAGGGGGGCGTCAACCTCCGCCTCGTCGGCTACATGGTCGTCGGCTCGGCGCCGATGGCCTTCCTCGGCGCCTACCTGCTGCACCTCCTCGGCTCGAAGTCCGCCGCGCAGGCGAACATCGAGCACGCCCTCGGCGCGGCGCTCCTCCTCGGGGCTGGCGCGATGGTGCTGCGCTACGTCCTCGACCGCCGCGCCGGCAACGTCCGCGAGGGCATCGTCAGGGACCTCCCGGTGCGGATCCTGCCGACGATCGCGATCGGTATGGCGCCTCATCGTCGGCATGACCTCGGTCGGCTCGGGCTCGCTCATGATCGTGCTGCTGCTCTTCGTCTACCCGATGCTCGGCGCGAGCCAGCTGGTCGGGACGGACCTCACCCAGGCGGTGCCGCTCGCCCTCGCCGCCGCGCTCGGCGCGCTCGCCTTCGGCCACATCGAGCTCGCGGTGACGACGTCGCTGATCATCGGCAGCGAGCCGGCGGTGCTCGTCGGCTCGCTGCTTTCCTCGAGCGCCCCGGACCGCGTCGTGCGCCCGGCGATCACCTTCGTGATCTTCGCCTCGGGGCTCAAGTACGCCGGCCTCGGGACGACCGCGCTCGGCTGGGTGCTCTGCGGCGTGCTGCTCGGCGTCGGCCTCCTCTGGGCGACGTACGCGCGGCCGTGGAACCGCCCGACGCCCCAGCCCGCCGGGGAGGAGCCGACCGAGGGTTGAGCGCCGGGCTCGCCGCTCGCGGGGCGCCTCGGTAGGGTCCCTCGCCGTGGAGGAGGCCCCGCAGGTCGGCAGGGCCCCGACGGCGGCGCCGTCGCACCGCGGGCTGATCCTCGCCGTCCTCTGCTCCGCCCAGGTCATCCTCGCGGTCGACGTGACGGTGGTGAACGTCGCGAGCTCGAGCATCGAGCGTGCCCTCGGCTTCACCGCCGCCAACCTCGAGTGGACGATCACCGCCTACTCGCTCACCTTCGGCGGCTTCCTGCTGCTCGGCGGGCGGATGTCCGACCTCTACGGCCGGCGGCGCCTCTTCCTCCTCGGCATCGGCGCCTTCGCCCTCGCATCGCTCGGCGCCGGTCTCGCCGAGAACTCGGCCGAGCTGATCGGGGCGCGCGCCGCGCAGGGGCTGTGCGCGGCGGTCGTCTCCCCCGCCGTCCTGTCGCTGCTCGCGGCGACCTTCCCCGAGGGGCACCTGCGCCAGCGCGCCTACGGGATGTGGGCGACCGCCGGCTCGATCGGCGGCCTCACCGGCTTCTTCTTCGGCGGGGTGATCGTCTCGGCGCTCGGCTGGCGGTGGATCTTCTTCATCAACATTCCGATCGCCGCGCTCGCCCTCACCGGCGCCTCCCTCCTCCTCCACCCCGTGGAGGAGCCGCTGCGGCGGCGGCGCCTCGACGTGCCGGGGGCGGTGACGGTGACGAGCGCCCTCGCGCTCGTGATCTTCGGCCTCGGCGAGGCGCAGTCGAACGGCTGGACGGGGGGCGACACCCTCGGAGCGCTCCTCGCCGCCCCGCTGCTGCTCGCCGCCTTCGCGCTCGTCGAGCGACGCGCCGCCGAGCCCCTCCTCCCCTTCGCCCTGCTCCGCCGCCGCGCCGCGGTCGGCAACGTCCTCTCGGTCCTGCAGCAGTCGATCGGTGCGGCGACGGCCTTCCTCGCGCCCCTCTACATGCAGCAGGTCTGGCACTACTCCGCCTGGCACGCGGGGGCCGCCACCCTCCCCCTCCCGGTCGGCTTCGGCCTCGCCTCGCGGGTGAGCAGCCGCCTCGGCCCCCGCCTCGGCGTGCGGGGGACCGTCGTCCTCGGCTTCAGCCTCGCCACCGCGGGGCTCGCCTGGCTGACGCTCACCCCGCTCCACCCCGACTACGCGGCGAGCTTTCTCCCCGCGCTCTTCGTGCGCGGCTTCGGCCAGGGGCTCGTCGTCGTGCAGGCGGTCGGCGTCGCCACCTCGGGGGTGCGGCGCGAGGACCAGGGCATCGCGGCGGGCCTCTACAACATGTCCCAGCAGCTCGGTGGGGCGCTCGGCCTGGCGGCGATCGTGACGATCGCCTCCGCGGCAGCGGTGGGGGGAGGCCTCAGCGGCGAGGCGCACGGGATCCGCTTCGCGCTCGGCGTGAGCGCCGGCGTCGGGCTCGCCGCGGTGCTGATCTCCCTCACCGCCCTGCAGGCGCCGGCGAACGCGCCGGCGAGCGCGCCGCCGCCTCCCGTCGCCGGTCGCCGTCGACCGACGACGGCACGGCCGAGCACGTAGCGTCCGAACAGAGGAGGAGCGATGGGTCACGAGGCACGCCTCGCGCTGAAGCGGGGGATCGAGTCCGGGGAGGGCCTCTTCGCGCCGCTCTGCCTGGACGCCTTGACGGCGCGCCTGTGCGAGGAGATCGGCTTCGGCTGCGGCTACCTCTCCGGCGGGGCGCTCGGCTTCTCGAGCGGCGTCTCCGAGGCGCTCCTCACCCTCACCGAGCTCGCCGAGCGCACGGCCGCGATCACCCGCCGCTCGGCGCTGCCGCTCATCGCCGACGGCGGCGTCGGCTTCGGCGACCCCGTGCACACGATGCGCGCCGTGTGGGACTTCGAGGCGGCCGGCGCGGCCGCGATCGAGATCGAGGACCAGGTCGCCCCGAAGAGGGTCAGCCACCACCGCGGCATCGAGCACCTCGTCCCGGCCGAGGAGATGGCCGAGAAGGTGCGGGCCGCCGTGCAGGCCCGCAAGGACCCCGACTTCCTGATCATCGCCCGCACGAGCGCGCTCCGCCTCGAGAGCTTCGACGCGGCGATCGCCCGCCTCACCGCCTACGCCGAGGCCGGTGCCGACCTCCTGCTCTCGGGGCTGTTGGAGGGCGACGAGCTCGTGCGCGCGCCGCAGCTCCTCCCCCGCCCGTTGATCGCGATGGCCCCCCTCGACCTGCGCCCCCGCGAGGAGTGGAGCCGCCTCGGCTACCCGCTCGTCGTCGACCCCTACACCGGCCAGTCGGTCGCCTTCGACGCGATGCGCAGCGCCTTTCGCGCGCAGCACGCGGGGGGCTCGGGCCCCGACGAGGCGACGCGGGTGAAGGCCCTCTACGCCGAGCTCGCCCCCGCCGCGGGGCTCGAGGAGCTCTACGAGGTGGAGCGCCGCACCACCGAGCCCGGCAGCTGAGCTACTCCGCGACGAGCGCCCGAGCGCGCCCAGCGGCGGGATCGGGCACCGCAGCGGGCGGCCCGAAGCCGCGCAGCGCCACGAGGCAGAGCCCCGCCGCGAGGAGCGGCGCGGCGGTGGTGACGACGAAGGCGAGGTGGTAACCGGCGGTGAGCGCCAGACGGAGCGGCGCCCCCGCAGCGAGGCGGCGGTTGGTCTCGATGCTCGAGATGCTCGCCGCCACCGCGGTGCCGAAGGCGATCCCGATCTGCAGCGTGACGTTGGTCAGCCCCGAGGCGAGGCCCGACTCGTTCGACCCGGCACCGGCCATCGCGATCGTCACCGTCGGCAGGAAGACGAGGCTCGCGCCGAGGCCGACGAGGAGGAAGGCCGGCATCACGTCGGTGAAGTAGTTGCCGCCGAGCGGCGCCCTCGCGAGCAGCAAGAGCCCCGCCGCGACGAGGCAGAAGCCGGGGGCGATCGGCCGCGACGGGCCGAAGCGGCGGAGGATCCGCGAGACGAGCAGCAGCGAGCAGAGGCCGATCATCAAGTTGAGGGGGAAGTAGCCGAGGCCGGTGCGGATCGCGCTGTAGCCGAGGACGTGCTGCAGGTAGAGGGCGCCGCAGAAGAAGACCGGGCTCATCGCGAAGCCGTGGAAGAAGCGCGCGAGGTTCGCGACGCCCAGCCGACGGGTCGCGAGCAGGCGCAGCGGGATGAGCGGGCGCCGCACCTTCGCCTCGTTCAACAAGAAGAGCGCGCCGAGCGCCGCCGCGCCGAGGAAGGAACCGACGGTGCGCGTCGAGCCCCAGCCGATCGCCGAGGCGTTGACGATCGCCCACGTCGCGAGGGTGGGCGCGGCGACGACGAGCAGGCCGCCGACCCAGTCGACCCCCCCGTGGATCCCGATCCCCGGATGCTCGTCGAGGAGGGCGAGCGCGAGCGCCCCGCCGACGACGCCGATCGGGACGTTGATGAAGAAGATCCAGTGCCAGGAGAGGTACTGGGTGAGGGCGCCGCCGACGAGCAGGCCGATCGAGCCGCCGATGTTCGCGACGAGGGCGTAGACGATCATCGCCCGTCCGCGCTCACGGGGGGCGGGGAAGAGGGTGACGAGGATCCCGAGCACCATCGAGGAGCAGCAGGCGGCGCCGACCCCCTGCACGAAGCGGGCGCCGATCAGCAGCTCGCGGCTCTCGGCGAAGCCGCAGGCCGCCGAGGACGCGCTGAACAGCCCGAGCCCGAACAAGAAGATGCGCCGCCGGCCGAAGAGGTCGCCGAGGCGGCCGGCGAGGAGGAGGAGGCCGCCGAAGGTCACGAGGTAGGCGTTCACCACCCAGGCGAGCGAGGCCTGGGTGAAGTGCAGCTCCCGCTCGATGATCGGCAGCGCGACGTTCACGACGGTGCCGTCGACGACGATCACGAGCTGGCCGAGGCAGAGCACCACGAGGGCGAGCCAGCGGCCGCGGCGGCTCGACTTCAGGGCCGCGAGGCGGGCGTTGTTCGTCATCACCGACTTCCGGAGGGGGGAGCGGCCCAGCCGGGCCAGCCCGGCGAGCCTATCGGCCCCCTCGGGGGGCGCCGTTGCCCCGCTCAGCCCCCGGCGGGACGGAACAGGTAGCGGCAGCGGTGGTCGACGCCAAAGCCGATCGCCTCGTAGAGCGGTCGCGCCGCGGCGTTCTGCTCCTGGACGGCGAGGCACATCCGTGGCACGCCGCGCCGGCGGGCGAGCTCGCCGAGCGCCGCGAGCACGGTGCGCGCTCCCCCCTCGCGCCGTCGCTCGGCGCGGGTCGCGATCGCCTGCACGACGAGCAGGCCGCGCGAGAGCACCGCCTGCCCGACGGCGACGACCTCGCCTGCGCGGCGCGCCGAGAGGTAGTGGCACTCGGGGCCGGCGCGGAGTAGCGCGTGCGCCTGCTCGACGGCGCGCTGGTCGCTACCGAGGCGGCCCTGCTCCTCCTCCCAGTAGACGGCGAACCAGTCCGGCGAGATCGTCTCCTCGTCGACGATCTCGAAGCCGGCGGCGGCCTCCGCCCGGAGCGCGCCCGTCTCGGCGACGCAGACGAGGGGGTGACGGGGGCGCTCGTCGTAGCCGCGCGCCGCGAGCAGCTCGAACAGCGCCGGCGGCGTCGAGCCGCCGGTGCGGATCTCGACGTCCATCTCGCGCCGGCCGTAGAAGTCCTCGGTGATCTCGACCGCCGCCTCGAGGCCGCAGTCGGGCTCGCCGATCGCCCAGGCGGTGTTCGTGCGGCGGTCGAGGCCCTGGCCGAAGCGCAGCTGCCAGCGGTCGACCACCTCGGTGAGCGGCGCCGGCCACGCGTTCGCCAGCACCTCGTCGAGCAGGATCGCTTGGTCCACCGTCCCCCCTTCGCGCGACGGCCCCGTCGGCGGGGCCGACAGAACGGTATTGGGGCTAGAGCAGGCGGCGCAGCAGCGCGACCGTGCGCCTGCGGTAGGGAGGATAGGCGAGGCCAACTTTGGGGTGGTTGGCCTTGCGCAGCACGGGGCGCAGGTGGCTGAAGGTCTCGAAGCCGTAGCGGCCGTGGTAGCGGCCGCTCCCGCTCTCCCCGAGGCCCCCGAAGGGCAGCTTCCCAGTCGCGAAGTGCTCGAGCGTGGTGTTCACGCACACCGACCCCGAGCGGGTCGCGGCGATGAAGCGGTCGGCGACGCGGCGTTCCTTGGTGAAGACGTAGGCGCACAGCGGCACGGGCGCGGCGGCGATCCGCGCCGCGGCCGCGGCGGCGTCCTCGACGGCGATCACCGGGAGCAGCGGCCCGAAGATCTCCTCGTGCTGGAGGGGCGCGTCGGCGGCGGGCTCGACGAGCACGGTCGGTGCCAGGTAGCGGGTGGCGTGGTCCACCTCGCCGCCGCAGGCGATCGTCGCCCGCGAGGTCGCGAGCAGCGCCTCGAGGCGCGCGAGGTGGCCGTCGTTCACGATCCGCCCGTAGTCGGGGCTCTCCCTCGGCTCCTCGCCGTACAGGGCGCGCACGCTCGCGACGAGCCGCTCGACGAAGGCCCCTGCGACCTCGCGGTGCACGAGCACGTGGTCAGGGGCGATGCAGGTCTGCCCGGCGTTCAGGAACTTGCCCCAGGCGATGCGGGTCGCGGCGACGCCGAGGTCGGCCGAGGCGTCGACGTAGGCGGGGCTCTTGCCGCCGAGCTCGAGGGTGACCGGCGTGAGGGTCGCGGCGGCGCGCGCCATCACCTTGCGCCCGACGGCGGTGCTCCCGGTGAACAGCACGTGGTCGACGCCGCCGTCGATGAGCGCCTCGGTGACCTCCGGGCCGCCGTTCACCACCGCGACGATCGCCGGGTCGAGGTAGCGGCCGATCAGCTCGGCGAGGAGCCGCGCCGTCGCGGGGGCGAGCTCGGAGGGCTTCACGACGACGGTGTTCCCCGCCGCGAGCGCGGCCGCGAGCGGCACGAGGACGAGGTTCACCGGGTAGTTCCAGGGGGCGACGACGAGCACCACGCCGAGCGGCTCGTGGCGGAGCTCGGCGCGCCCGGGCCGGAGCGCGACGGGCAGGCGCACGCGCCGCGTCCGGCTCCAGCGGGCGAGGTTCCGGCGCTGCAGGACGATCTCCCGGCGGACGCTGAGGACGTCGGTGATCAGCCCCTCGACGGCGGGCTTGCCGAGGTCGCGGGCGAGCGCCCCGCTGATCCGCGCCTCCTCCTCGGTGACGAGGCGTTCGAGCGCCGCGAGCTGCGCGGCGCGCGTCGCGAGCGGGAGCGTCCGTCCCGCCTGGAAGGCGGCCCGCAGGCGGCGCAGCGCCGCCACCGCTTGCTCGTCCATCGGTCCCTCCCCGCCGCGCCCGCGGCTACCGTCCCCTGGCGACGATAGGGGGAGCGCGTGGGCGAGGAGCGCCGGTACGAGGTCGCGGTGATCGAGGGCGACGGCATCGGCCCCGAGCTCGTCACCGCCACCCTCGAGGTCCTCGACGCCCTCGCCGCCGACGAGGACTTCACCCTCTCCTACCGCCACCTCCCCGGCGGGGCCGCCGAGTACCTCCGCAACGGCAGCCCGCTCAGCGAGGAGTCGATGGCCGCGGTGCGCGCCGCGGACGCGGTGCTGAAAGGCCCCGTCGGCCTCCCCGAGGTGCGCTTCCCCGACGGCACCGAGGCGGGCCTGCTCGGCGGGGTGCTACGCGGCGGCCTCGACACCTACGCGAACGTCCGTCCGGTGCTCCTCCTGCCCGGGGTCGAGTCGCCGTTGAAGGTCGGGGCGGGGGCGATCGACTACACGATCGTGCGCGAGAACACCGAGGGCCTCTACGCCTCGCGCGGCCTCGGCGTCGGCAACGACTGGGCGATGACCGACACGCTGTTGGCGACCCGCCCGGGCTGCGAGCGGGTCAGCCGCTACGCCTGCGAGCTCGCCCGCCGCCGCTCCGGCGCGCCGGAGGACGGGGTGCGACGGGTGACCTGCGTCGACAAGGCGAACGTGCTGCGCAGCCTCTACTTCTTCCGGCAGATCTTCCTGGAGGTCGCCGCCGACTACCCCGACCTCGACGTCGAATGCCTCTACGTCGACGCCGCCGCGCAGGCGCTCGTGCTGCAGCCCGGGCACTTCTCGGTGATCGTCACCGAGAACCTGCTCGGCGACATCCTCTCGGACCTCGGCGGGGCGACGATCGGCGGCATCTCGCTGTGCGGCTCGGGGAACATCGGCGACGGTGCCGCCTACTTCGAGCCGATCCACGGCTCGGCGCCCTCGATCGCCGGCAAGGGCCTCGCCAACCCGGTCGGCCAGCTGCTCTCCGCTGCGCTGATGTTCGAGCACCTCGGCGAGGCCCCGGCGAGCGGGCGGCTGCGGGGGGCGGTGGCCCGCGCCCTCGCCGACGAGGCGGTCGTCGTCGCCCGCGACGGCTCGGTCGCCGGCGGCGCCTCTGCCGTCGCCGCCGCGGTGTGCGCCCGCGTCGGCTGACTCAGATCCGCTCCAGCGCCTCGCCGTCGAACAGCGGCGCCATCTCGTAGGCGTCGACGTCGCCCTCCATCTCCTCGTCAGCGGGCACGCCGCCACCGGCCGCGGCCGCCTCAAGGACGAGGGGGAGCAGGGTGAAGTCGCTCGAGGAGTTGAGGAACAGCTGCGGCCGGCCGAGGACGAAGCGCACGGCGCGCCCGATCGCCGCCGCGTCGCCGAGCGGCTGGTACCAGCTGCGGCGCTCCTCGGGGCGGGGCTCGGGCCAGCGGCGGCGGGCGATCGACTTGATCGTCTGCACCGCGACCCCACCCTCCGCGCAGCGGTCGAGGAGCGCCTCCACCTCCTCGCGGTAGGCGGGCTCGCGCAGCAGCGGGAAGTTGAAGGGGAGGAGCACCGAGTCGAAGGCGAAGCGCTCGAGACTGCGGAGGTGCATGCCGGCGATGCGCAGACCGTGGCCGGTGACGCCGATGAAGCGCACCAGCCCCTCGTCGCGGGCACGGGCGAGGGCCTCGACCGCGCCGCCCGGGCCGTGCGCGACGGCCCACTCCTCCTCCTCGACCAGGTTGTGCAGCTGGATGAGGTCGAGCTGGTCGATCCCGAGGCGCTCGAGCGAGCGCTCGAGGGAGCGGCGGGCCTCCTCGCCGGTGCGCTCGCCGGTCTTGGAGGCGACGAAGAACTCGTCGCGGTGCTCCTTCAAAAAGGGCGCGAGGCGCAGCTCGGACTCCCCGTAGGAGGCGGCCGTGTCGATGTGGTTGACGCCGGCGGGGAGGAGGAGCGAGAGCACCTCGTCGGCGCGCTGCTGGTCGACCTTGGAGAGCGCGGCGGCGCCGAAGAGCACCCGAGAGCTCTCGTGGCCGGTCCGTCCGAACGGTGCCCGTGCGATCATCTCGACCTCCTCGGTTTCGCGTCGAAGCCTACGGCGGCAGCGCCCGGCCGTCAGCCCCCGCGCCGCCCCGCCTGCGGGAGCGGCGCGTAGGAGAAGGTGTCGACGGAGGTCCTCGGCGTGGCGCAGCCCGTCGGCGAGCACGGCTCGACGTGCACCGCACCGGAGAGGCCCGCGGGGACGGCGACGACGAGCTCACCCGGGGCGCGGTGGCCGAGCGCGGCGCCGGTGACGCTGCGGAAGACGCGCACGTTGGCCACCGAGACGAAGAGCACCGAGGTCGCCATCGAGAGGTCGTCGCCGACGAGGGTGATGCGGCTCCCGCCCGCGCCCGTGCGCGTCGAGAGGCCCGAGACGGCGGGGACCTTCGCGTACGAGAAGGCCTTCACGTTGCTGCGCCCGACGATGCTCTGCACGCTCACCCCGCCGACGAGCGCCCCCGCCGGCGAGGTGGGTGGGACGACGACGATCTCGGTCGCGCTCAGGTAGCTGATCCCGACCACCTCGCTCGCCGGGTTCCCGGGCGGGCCGAAGTTCACCCACTGGAAGGTGTCGAAGCTGAAGCCGCGGCCAATGATCGTCACCGGGTGGACGCCGCGGGCGTCACCGGGGTTGGGGGTGATGCGCAGGATCCGCGGCTTGGAGGAGAAGTCGTACTCCGTCGCCGCCGGCGCGACCTCGCGCCCCGGCGTCGGCGGGACGACCCCCTCGGGGTTGAAGACGATCCGCCCGCGCACCGGGGGGAGGATCGCGGCGGTGGCCGAGCTCCCGAGCGCGTCGGCGACGACCACCTCGGCCTGGCAGTTCACCGTCGGCTCGAAGCCGTTGCCGGTCGCGCAGGCGACCCCCGCGTCACGCGCCGGGGTGACGGCGACGAGCTCGTCGTTGCTCACGACCGACACCGAGCGCGCCGGCAGCCCGCCGAAGCTGACGCGCAGTTGCGCGGCGGCGAAGCCACTGCCGTAGACGGTGACGGTGGCGCCCCCCGCGATCGGCCCCGCGGAGGGGCCGATCCCCGACACGTCGGGGGGGCCGCCGCCGGCGCCCACCGTCACGTACTGGAAGACGCTCGCCGGGCCGGTGAGGCTCGACGCGCTGCCGGTCGGCCCCGACACGGTGACGACGAGCTGCACCGCGCCGCTGCCGTCGGTCGCCGGCGAGCCCGGAGGGAGGGGGCTCGCCGGGGTGACGACGGTGAGTCCCCGCCCAGCGATCGTCGTGACGGCGGCGGGCGCCCCACCGAGCGAGGCGGTGACCGTCGCCCCCGCCGGCGGTGCGGCGGCGAGGGTGACAGCGAGCGAGGTCCCACCAGTCGTCGGCCCCGACGGCGGGCTGAGCGCGGTCACCACCGGCGCGGCCGGCCCGGCGAGCGGGCTGCCGCTCTCCTCGGCGCAGAGGGCCGCGGCGAGGCCACCGGCACCCGCGGGCTCGGTGACGATCGGCGCGCCGAGGCCCGTCGCCCGGTCAAAGCCCGCCCCCGCCTGGTACGAGCCCCCCGAGACGCTGAAGATGTCGTTGTTCCCCGACGTGATGTCGATGAACGAGCCGCTGTAGCCGCTGGGGGTGGAGGCGATCGCGTAGAGGGCGGGGGCGAGGAAGCCGAGGTCGGCGCCGCCCGCCCGCACCGGGAGCGCGCCGCAGGAGGTGCCCGCCGGTGCCGAGGCGGCGACCTCGGCGGCGATCGCCGCCCAGATCGGCGTCGCCGAGGAGGTCCCGCCGATCGAGGACCAGCCCGCGTCCGGCCGCCTCTGGACGTTGCCCGCGCCCCCGGCGAAGCCGGCGCTGTAGACGGTGATCCCGAGCTGCTCGTCCGCGCTCGCCGAGACGTCGGGGAGCTCGCGCCTCGCGCCGGGCAGCAGCCCGGCGACCCCGCTCTGCCAGGAGGGGGCGCTCCACACGAGCGAGAGCCCCCCACCGCTCCCCCCGCCGTTCGCCCCGTCGTTCCACGTCGTCTCGGCGTCGGCAGCCGGGCGGGGGAGGTCGGTGCTCGACAGCGAGGTCCCGCCGACGCTCACCACGAAGGGCTGGCTGGCGGGGTCGTCGACCGAGAGCAAGGGGGCGACGGCGGTGGTGGTGGAGAAGGGGGTGCTCGCGCAGTCGTCCGAGCCGGTGTCCCCTGTCGCGGCGAAGACCGTCTGGCCCTCGGTCGCCGCCTCCTCGAAGAGAATGTTCTCGAGCTGCTCCGCGCCCGGCGCGCTCGTCTCGAGCGCCGACTCGCACTCCCCCCAGCTGGTGGTGACGATGTTCGCCCGGTCCTGGCTGATGATCTCGTTGTAGGCGTCGAGCGCGCCGAAGGTCGTGTTCGGGGCGTCGTAGACGATGATCTTCGCCGCCGGGGCGAGGGCGGCGAGGTCCTCGACGTCGAGGATCGCTTCCCCGGTCCCGCTCCCCGACAGCGAGTAGTTGTCGACCGCGTCGATCGTCACCCGGCCGGGGTCGCTCGTGTGCAGGTAGCAGCGCTCGAAGGTGGCGAGATCCGAGGCGAGGAAGGGCTCCAGCTCGAACAGGGCGATCGTCTGGCCCGCCGCGAGGTCGCCCGCCGAATAGAGGCGATCCAGGCCGTAGGCGTGCGCGACCTGGCTGTCGGTCCAGGCCCCCGCCGCCAAGGCGTCACGCCGCGCCGCCGCGCAGGCGGTCGGGCCGCCGGTGACCGGCGCCTCCCGTGGGGCGCTGCCCGCCCGGCCCGTGGCCGCGCCGCGCCTCGCGGCCACGGCGGAGCCGTGCGGCACCACCAGGTCGTCGAGGCCGAGGACCGAGCTCACCGTGCCGGCGAGCGCGCGCGGCAGCTCGGGGGCGCTCGCGGCCGCCCAGCCGGCACGCCCGTCGGCCAATCGGTAGCCCTCGACGCGCGTGCGGAAGGCGGCCTCGACGGCGCGCACGCTGCCGCTCACCGGGATCATGAGGTGGTTCGCGCTCGCCGGCGCGACCCGCAGCCCGGCTCGGCGCAGCGCCGCGCTGACCTTGGCGATCGCCCCCTCGGTGGCGCCGAAGCGACGGGCGAAGGCGGCGGTGCCGAGGAAGCGGCCGTGCTCGGGACTCTGCGGGCTCGCGATCGCGGTGGCGAGCGCCTTCAGCCCGGCGGGATCGCGGCCGGCGAGGACGACGCCGAGATCGAGGCGCCGGTTCGACGCGAGCGCGCCGGTCGCGTGGGCGCCGCCCGGCACCCGTGCCACCTGCCCGACGGCGAAAAAGGCCGGGGCCTCGCTCGCCGCGGCGGCGCCGGCGACCGGCGTCGCGCCGAGCGCCACGGTGCAGCCGACGGCAGCGCTGACGAGGAGCCTTCGCAGCGGCGTGGGGCCCCGCCGACGGGGCTCAGCCACCGCCGCCGGCCGTCCGGGCGGGTCGCCCCACCGACCGGTCACTTCCAGCGATCGAAGAGGTCGTGGGCGATCCCGAACTGGTCGAGCACCTTCCCGCAGAGGTGGTCGAGGAGGTCCTCGATCGTCTCGGGGTGGTGGTAGAAGGCGGGCGCCGGCGGGAGGATCGTCGCCCCCGCAAGCGTGAGCGTCTCCATGTTGCGGAGGTGGATGAGGTTGAGGGGGGTCTCGCGGGGCACGAGGACGAGGCGGCGGCGCTCTTTCAGGCAGACGTCGGCGGCGCGGGTGACGAGGTCGCCGGTGACCCCCGAGGCGAGGGCGCCGAGAGTGCGCATCGAGCAGGGCATCACGACCATGCCCGCGGTGAGGAAGGAGCCCGAGGAGATCGCCGCCGCGAGGTCACCGACCTCGTAGCAGACGTCCGCGAGGCCGCGCACCGCCTCGGGGGCGAGGTTCATCTCGAGCTCCATCGTGCGCGTGCTGCCCGCGGAGAGCACCAGGTGCACCTCGTGGCTGGCGAGGCGCGCGAGGACGCGCAGCAGGTGGACGCCGAGCTGCGGCGCGCTCGAGCCGGAGATCCCGACGATGAGCCGCGGGCGGGTGGCGCTCAGGGTCGGCCCCGCTTCGCATCGTCGGTCGCGCCCACTCGTTCCCTTCCCGCCGGCGCCGCGGACCAGCGCTGACACACCGGAGGCTTCCGGGCCGGTTGGCTATTGTCGCCCCAGCTGGGCGTGGTCACAAGGCGCCGCCCGCGCGCGGGGGGCAGCGGCCCTCGGGAGGTGTGATGTCGAGGTTCGATCTGCGGCAGTGGCTCGTCGAGGCGGAGCAGCTCGGAGAGCTGCGCAGGATCAAGGGGGCGGACCCTCACCTCGAGCTCGGCGCCGCCTGCCACCTCAACTACCGGCGGGCGAACCCCGAGGCCCTGCTCTTCGAGGACCTCGTCGGCTACCCCGAGGGGGGCCGCGTCCTCGCCGGCAGCGTGATCAACCCCCGCCTGTTCGGCCTGACGATCGGCCTCGGCGGCGAGCTCGACGACATCGGCCTTGTCGAGGCGCTGCGCTCCAAGCCCGGCCAGTGGGTGAACGACGCCACGAAGTTCAAGGCCGAGCAGGTCGACAGCGGCCCGCTGCTCGAGAACGTGCTCGAGGGCGACGAGATCGACTTCACGAAGTTCCCCGCCCCCTGGTGGCACGAGGGCGACGGCGGCCAGTACATCGGAACCGGCTGCGGGATCATCACCGTCGACCCCGAGACCGACGTGATCAACATGGGCGCCTACCGCGTCGAGCTGCAGGACGACGGGCGGGCGATCTCGATCAACATCGAGGCCGGCAAGCACGGCATGCAGCACGTCCGCCGCTGGTTCGAGCGCGAGGGACGGGCGCCGATCGCCGGCAGCTTCGGCCAGCACCCGATCTTCCTCGTGGTAGCCGGCACCGAAGTCCCCTTCGGCGTCTCCGAGCTCGACTACGCGGGCGCGATCCTCGGCGAGCCGGTCGAGGTGATCAAAGGCCAGGACACCGGCCTGCCGATCCCCGCCTACAGCGAGCTCGCCTTCGAGGGCTGGATGTACCCCGACCGCCGGCGCCCCGAGGGGCCGTTCGGCGAGTGGACCGGCTACTACTCGGGCGGAGTCACCCAGGTGCTCACCGTCGACGTCACCCGCATCTACCACCGCAACGACCCGATCAACCTCGGTGCCCCCCCCGGCAAGCCTCCGAACGACTACTCCTACATGCGCTGCGTGATGAAGTCCGCGATGGTCACCGACGGCTTGATCGCGACCGGCCTCCCGGGCGTCTCCGGGGTCTGGCTGCACGAGGTCGCCGGCGGCCGCCTGCTCCTCGTCGTCTCGATCGACCAGCGCTACCCCGGTCACAGCCGGCAGGCCGGCTACCTCGCCGCCCAGCACCCGAGCGCGGCCTACATGAACCGCTTCGTCGTGGTCGTCGACGAGGACGTGAACCCCCGCGACCTCGGCGAGGTGATCTGGGCGATGTCGACGCGCTGTGACCCGGCCAAGGACATCGAGGTGATGAAGAACACCTGGGGCAGCCGCGTCGACCCGCTCGCCGTCGGCGGCCCGCCGTACTACAACAGCCGGGCCGTGATCGACGCCTGTCGCCCCTTCGAGCGCCTCGCCGACTTCCCGAAGGTCGTCACCGCGAGCCACGAGCTGCTCACCAAGGTCGGAGACCGCTGGCCCGAGCTGCGTTCGTGAGCCCCGCGCCCGCCGCGCGCTTCGGCGCCCCGGAGCGCTTCGCGGGGCCGGACGGCAGGCTCGCCTACCACCGGACCGGGAGCGGCAGCCCCCTCGTCCTCCTCCACTCGCTCGCGCTCGGCGCCGAGATGTGGGCGGGCCTCGCCCGAGAGCTCGCCTCCGAGCACGAGGTGCTGGCGCTCGACCTGCGCGGCCACGGAGCCTCGGAGTGGTCCGGCGCGCCCTTCGGCGTCGAGGAGCTCACCGACGACGTCCTCGCCCTCCTCGACCACCTCGGCCACGCCCGCGCCCACCTCCTCGGCCTCTCGATGGGCGGGAGCGTCGCCCTCACGCTCGCCGGACTTGCGCCCGAGCGCGTCGAGCGCCTCGTGCTCTGCGACACGACCGCCTGGTACGGGGAGGAGGCCCCCAAGGCCTGGGCGGAGCGCGCTGCGCAGGCGGCGGGCAAGCCCCGCTACCAGCAGATCGCCTTCCAGGTCGACCGCTGGTTCACCGCCGACTTCCGCCGCTTCCACCCCGAGGTGGTGAGCGCGGTGACCGGCCTGTTCCTGCGCACCGCGCCGGCGACGCACGCCGAGGCCTGCCGGGCGCTCGGGGCGCTCGACTCCCGCCACCTGCTCGCCGCGATCACCGCGCCGACGCTCGTGATCACCGGGAGGGAGGACTACGCGACGCCGCCCGCGATGGGCGAGGCGATCGCGGCCGGGGTGCCCGACGGCCGTTTCCTCGTCTCTCCGGCACGGCACTTCGCGATCCTCGAGTCGCCGCGCCTTCGCGAGGTGGTCCGCGAGCACCTCGCCGGACGGTCGCTCACGGTCACCGAGCGCGAGCTCGTCGAGGGCTGCTGCCCCGCGCACTCCGGGAGCGCCGCGGCGTGAAGCCCCGCCAGTTCGAGTACCACCGCCCCCGCCGCCTCGACGAGGCGCTCGGGCTCCTGGCCGAGCAGGGCGAGGAGGCGAAGGTCATCGCCGGCGGGCAGAGCCTGATCCCGATGCTGAACTTCCGCCTCGCCGCACCGGCGCACCTCGTCGACATCAACGCCGTCGAGGAGCTCGGGACGCTCACGTTCACCCCTGACGGCGTGCGCATCGGCGCCACCGTCCGCCAGCACGCCCTCGAGCAGGCACCCGACGCCGCGCTCTCCTACCCGCTGCTCACGAGCGCCCTCGGCCAGGTCGCGCACCTGCAGATCCGCAACCGCGGCACCGTCTGCGGCAGCCTGGCGCACGCCGATTCAGCCGCCGAGCTTCCGGCCACGATGGTCGCCCTCGACGCGACGATGGTCGCCCGCTCGGTGCGCGGCGAGCGGCGGATCCCCGCCCGGGAGTTCTTCGAGTTCCACCTCGGCACCGCCCTTGAGGCCGACGAGCTGCTCACCGCGGTCGAGGTCCCCGCGTCGCCGCCGCGCTCGGCGGGGACCTTCGTCGAGCTCGCCCGGCGCGCCGGGGACTTCGCGCTCGTCGGCGCCGCCGCACAGGCGAGCTTCTCCGAGGGCGGCCGCGTCCTCGCGGCCGCGCTCAGCTGCTCGGGGGTCGCCCCGACGCCGCTCCTCCTCGAGGAGGCGGCGGCGATCGCGACCGGGAGCGCGCTCGAGGACGAGGTGCTGATGGAGGTCGACCAGGCCGTGCGGCGGGCGGTCGACCCGCCCGCCGACGTGCACGCCTCGGCGAGCTACCGCCGCGTCGTCGCCGGCACGCTCGCCCGCCGGGCGCTCGGCGAGCTGCGCGCCACGAGGGAGGCCCACGATGGCTGAGGAGCAGGAGCTGCACGCGCTGAACCTGGTGGTGAACGGCGAGTCGCAGAGCGCGCTCGTCGAGGCGCGCGTCAGCCTCGCCGACTTCCTCCGCCACCGCCTCGGCCTCACCGGGACGCACCTCGGCTGCGAACAGGGGAGCTGCGGCGCCTGCACCGTGATCGTCGACGGCCAGGCCGTGCGCTCGTGCTTGATGCTCGCCGTGCAGGCCGAGGGGACCGACGTCGAGACCGTCGAGTCGCTCGCCGTCGACGGCCAGCTCTCTCCGCTGCAGCAGGCCTTCCACGAGCACCACTGCCTGCAGTGCGGCTTCTGCACCTCGGGCTTCCTGATGTCGCTCACGGCGCGCCTGCGCCACGGGCCGGTCCTCGACGAGCACGAGGCCCGCGAGGCGCTCTCGGGCAACCTCTGCCGCTGCACCGGCTACGCCGGGATGGTGCGCGCCCTGCTCGAGCTCTCCGGCGCCGCCGCGCCGGCCGCGGAGCACCGATGACCCTCCCCGCAACCTCGGTGCGCACCCCCCTCGTCGGCACGGGGGTGAAGCGCCGCGAGGACCGCCGCCTGCTCACCGGCAAGGGCGAGTTCCTCGACGACCTCGCCTTTGCCGACTTCCTCGAGGCGGCGATCGTGCGCAGCTCGGTGGCGCACGCCCGCGTCCGCTCGGTCGACGTGAGCGCCGCCGTCGCGCTCCCGGGGGTCGCGGGGGTCTTCACCGCCGCGGACCTCGAGGAGCTCCTCCAGGACCTGCCGCCGAAGGTCACCCATCCCGACCTCCGCCCGCGCGTCCGCTTCCCGATCGTCCTCGACGAGGCCTGCTACGTGGGCGAGCCGATCGCGGTGGTCGTCGCCGAGAGCCGGCGCGTCGCCGAGGACGCGGCCGACCTCGTGGTCGTCGACTACGAGCCGCTCGGCGTCGTCGCGTCGACCGCCGCGGCGCTCGCAGCGGGCGGGCCGGTCGCCCACCTCGACGCCGAGGACAACGTCTGCGTGCGCATCACCCAGCGCGCCGGCGAGCCGGACGCCGCTCTCGCGAGCGCGCCGCACGTGCTCAGCGAGACCTTCCGGATCTCGCGCGGCGGCGGCCACTCGATGGAGGGGCGCGCCGTCGCCGCCCGCTACGAGGCGGCGACCGGCGAGCTCACGGTGTGGGACGCGACGCAGGCGCCGCACTACGCCCGCCAGCAGCTGGCCGTGCTCTACGGCCTCACCGAGGACCGGATCCGCGTCATCGCCCCGACCGACGTCGGCGGCGGCTTCGGCCCGAAGGCCCAGTTCTACGGCGAGGAGGTGCTCATCCCCTACCTCGCGATGCGCCTCGAGCGGCCGATCAAGTGGATCGAGGACCGCTGGGAGAACTTCGTCTCGGCGGCGATGGAGCGCACCCAGACCCACCGCGTCGAGGTCGGCTTCGACGAGGAGGGGCACCTCCTCGTGCTGAAGGACGTCTTCGAGCACGACCAGGGCGCCTACTGCCTCGGGTTGCAGGTGCCGACGATCACGATGTCGACGCTGCCCGGGCCGTACGTGATCCCGAACATCCACAGCGAGCTCGTCTCCTGCTACACGAACATGGCGCCGACGAGCTCGCTACGGGGCGCGGGACGCCCGCAGGCCGTGACGGTGATGGAGCGGATGGTCGACCGCGTCGCCGAGCACCTCGGCCTCGCCCCCGAGGAGGTGCGGCGCCGCAACCTCATCCCCGCCGACGCCTTCCCCTACCGCGTCGGCCTCCTCTTCCGCGACGGCTCCCCCCTCACCTACGACAGCGGCAACTACCCGGGGCTGCTCGACGGCGCGCTCGCGCGCATCGACCTCGCCGCCTTCCGCGCCGAGCAGACAGAGGCCCGCAAGGCCGGCCGCTTCCTCGGAGTCGGGATCGCGATGTGCGTCGAGGGCACCGGCCTCGGCCCCTACGAGGGGGCGCGCGTCCGCCTCACGAACTTCGGCCGCATCCTCGTCACCCTCGCGGCCGCCCCGCAGGGCCAGGGCTACCAGACCGTCTACGCGCAGCTCGCCGCGGATGCCCTCGGCGTCGACTTCGACCTCGTCGACGTGCGCCACGGCGACACCGCGAACATCCCCTTCGGCCAGGGCACCTTCGGGAGCCGAGTCACCGCGAACGCCGCCCCCGCGGTGCACGACGCCTGCCGCCAGCTCGCCGCCGACCTGCGCAAGGCCGCCGCGATGCTCCTCGGGGTGGACGCCGAGGAGATCGAGATCGCCGGCGACGCGGCGGTGCTGCGGAGCGACCCGGAGCAGCGGGCCACCCTCCTCGAGCTCACCCGCCACTACAACGTCGGTCGCCACGGCATGGCCGTGAAGCCCGGCTCCCCGGTGGGCCTCGAGCGCACCGCCTACTTCACCCCCGAGCGCGCCGCCTACTCCTCGGCGATCAACGTCGCCGTGATCGAGGTCGACGCCGAGACCGGCCTCGTCACCTTGCTGCGGACGATCCTCGGCCACGACTGCGGGACGGTCCTCAACCCGCTCCTCGTCGACGGCCAGGTCTACGGCGGCTTCGCGCACGGCGTCGGCAACGCCCTTTACGAGGAGATGCACTACGACGAGGAGGGCACCCCGCTCACCGTCAGCTACCTCGACTACGCGCTCCCCGGCGCCCTCGAGCTCGTCACCCCCGAGCTCTTCCACCAGGAGACCCCGAGCCCCCTCAACCCGCTCGGGGTGAAGGGGACCGGCGAGTCGGGGACGATCCCGACGCCCGCCGCGATCGCGAACGCCGTCGAGGACGCGCTGCGCCCCTTCGGGGCGCGCATCACCACCCTCCCCCTCACCCCGCCCCGCGTGCTCGGCGCGCTCGGCGTCACCGGCTGACGCTCGTCGGCTGGCTCGGCCGCTCGGTCGCTCGGGTGATCAGCCGCCGCCGCGCCGGCGGGCGGCGGCCGCCACGGCCTCGGTGATCTCGAAGTAGGTGCCGCAGCGGCAGAGGTTGCCGGCGAGGTGCTCGCGGATCTCGGCGGGCGAGGGCGAGGGGCGCTCGGAGAGCAGCTCGTGGGTCATCATCACGAAGCCCGGGATGCAGTAGCCGCACTGCAGCGCCCCCCCCGCGACGAAGGCGGCGACCACCGGGTCCTCCTCGCCGAGGCCCTCGACGGTGAGGATCTCCGCACCGTCGTAGTCGGCGGCGAGCGCCAGGCAGCTGCTCACGCTGGCGCCGGCGACGAGCACCGTGCAGGCGCCGCAGGCCCCCACCCCACAGCCCTCGCGCACGCTCGTCACGCCGACCTGCTCGCGCAGCACGTCGAGGAGGAGGTCCTCGTCGCGAGCCTCGACGGCGCGCGACCTGCCGTTCACGACGAGGGTGAGCCGCCGCATCAGCCGAGGTCCCCGAGCGCGCTGCGCACCCGTTCGGGGGTGAGGGGGAGGGTGGTGATGCGCACCCCGACCGCGTCGCGGAGCGCGTTCGCGATCGCCGGGGCGACCGGGAGGATGCCCGTCTCGCCGACGCCCTTCGCGCCGAAGGGGCCGCTCCGGTGCGGGCTCTCGATGATCAGCGGGGTGAGGCGCTCGGGCATGTCCAACAGCGAGGGGAGCTGGTAGTCGAGCATCGAGCCGTTCACCAGCTGGCCGTTGTCGAAGACCATCTCCTCGAAGAGGCTGAGGCCGATGCCCATGATCGCCGCCCCCCGCAGCTGCTGCTCGACGAGGGTCGGGTTGATCGCCCGCCCGACGTCGCCGGCGACGGCGAGGTGCTCGAGCGCGATCCTCCCCGTCTTGGTGTCGACGTGCAGCACCACCCCGACGGCGCCGGCGAACCAGTGCTCGGTGACGCGCTCGGACTGGCCGGTCTCGTGGTCGTAGGGGATCCACTCGGTGGCGAAGCCGGCCTCGGTGGAGAGGGTGGTGCCGCGGGCGCCGAAGTGCCCCTGCACGAGCTCGGCGAGGGTGAGGCGCTCCTGCGTGCTCGAGGCGAGGAACCCCTCGGGGCCGATCTTCACGTCGGTCTCCGCGACCCCGAAGCGCGCCGCGGCGATCTCGAGCAGGCGGTCGCGCATCTTCTCCGCGGCGAGACGCACCGCGTTACCGGTGTGGTAGGTCGAGCGGCTGCCGGCGGTGATCGTGTCGTAGGGGGTGACGTCGGTGTCGGTCGGCACCACCCGGATCGTGCCCGGCGCGAGACCGAGGACCTCGGCGACGAGCTGGGCCATGATCGTGTCCGAGCCCTGGCCCATGTCGACCGTGCTGATCGACAGCGAGGCCGAGCCGTCCTGGTTGAGCTGCAGCACGGCGTTGGAGATCGTCGGGGTGAGCACCGCCTTCACGCCGACCGCCACCCCCCGCCCCCGCCGGAAGCGCCCTTCCGGGCGGTCGAAGGGTTCCTCCCAGCCGATCTCGGCGGCGACCGCGTCGAGGCAGGCGAGGAAATCGGCGCTGTGCATGCGCGTCCCGACCGGGGCGACGTCGCCCTCGCGCAGCAGGTTGCGGCGGCGGAACGAGACGGGGTCCTCGCCGCGCGCGCGGGCGAGCTCGTCGACGAGCGACTCGTGGGCGAAGGTGAGCTGGGGAACGCCGAAGCCGCGGAAGGGGCCGGCCGAGGGCTTGTTCGTGTAGACGCAGCGCGAGCTGATCGCGACGTTCTCGACCCGGTAGGGGCCGGCGGCGATCATCCCCGACTTGGCGGTGATGCGCGGCCCGACGTCGGCGTAGGCGCCGGTGTCGTAGACGATGTCGGCGACCGAGGCGAGCAGGTTCCCCGCCTCGTCGGCCGCCATCTGCGAGCGCACGCGCGCGCCGTGGCGGGTGGTGAGGAGGAAGGCCTCCTCCCGGCTCGCCGCCAGCTGCACCGCGTGGCCGGTCACCCAGGCGAGCGCGGCGGCGACGGGCTCCAGGCGGTCGTACATCTTCGAGCCGAAGCCGCCGCCGAGCGGCGCGGCGCGCACCCGCACCGCGGCGAGGGGGATGCCGAGCAGGTCCGAGGCCATCTGCCGCACGTAGGAGGGCGTCTGGGTGGTGGTCACGAGCTCGAGGCGGTCGCCCTCGCGCCAGGCGACGGTGCGCGGCAGCTCGATCGGGACGTGGTGGATCGGCGGGGACCAGAACTCCCCCTCGACGCGGCTCGCGCCGCTCCCGATCGTGGCCTCGGCGTCGCCGCGGCGGAGGCGGAAGTGGTAGTTGACGTTCGTCTCGCGCACGCCGCGCAGGTGGGCGAGGTCCTGGAAGACCGTCGAGGGGCGGAGCTCCTCGTGGACGAAGGCGCGGTTCTCGAGGGCGGCGTCGACGTCGAGGACCGCCTCGAGCTCCTCGTAATCGACCCCGACGAGGTCGGCGGCGGCGCGCGCCGTGGCGAGGTCCTCGGCGATCACCGCGACCACCGGCTCGCCGACGAAGCGCACCCGCTCGTAGGCGAGCGGTGGCTGGTCGGCGAAGGCGGGCCCGGTGAAGATCGCGTCGCCGAGGGCGTCGTGGAGGTCGGAGCCGGTGACGACGGCGAGCACCCCGGGAAGGGCCCGCGCCTCTTCGAGGTGCAGGGCGGCGAGGCGCGCGTGCGGCCGCAGGCTGCGGTGGAAGGCGACGTGGACGACCTGGCGGGTCCGCTGGTCCGCCGTGTACTGCAGTTGGCCGCGCACCTTCGCGACGTCGTCGCTGCGCCGCCAGCGCTGGCCGACGGCGCCCGTTTGTGCGAGCTCCTCGATGCTCACGCGAGCTCCTCCCAGGCGCGCGCCAGCGCGTCGGTGATCGCCACCCGGCCGAGCTCGGCTTTGTAGGCGACGCTGCCGCGCACGTCGGGGAGCGGGTCGAGCAGCTCCTCGGCGGCCCCGAGGGCGCGCGCCGTCGCCGTCTCGAGGTCGGCGTCGCCGAGGTCGAGCGCGAAGTAGGTCGTGGTCGGGGCGAGCGCCCCGAGGCCGACGGTGAGGCGGCGCCCGCCAGCGCCCTCCTCGAGGGAGACGGCGACCGAGGCGCAGGGCCAGTCGTTGGCGGCGAGGGAGGAGAGCTTCTCGTAGGCGGCGACGACGCTTCCCCGCGGGCAGGGCACCTCGATCGCCGAGATCACCTCGTCGTGTGCGAGGACAGTCTGCTCGAAGCCGGCGAAGAACTCCCGCACCGGGACCCTCCGTCGGCCGCGCCCCGTCGAGGCCTCGACCGTCGCGTCGAGGGCGATGAGCGCCACCGGCGGGTCGAGGCGGTAGTCGCCGTGCGCGAGGTTGCCGCCGATCGTCGCGGTGTTGCGCACCCGTGGGTTCGCGACCTCGCGGCAGGCGAGCGCGAGGAGCGGCACCCGGCGGCACACCTCGGCGTCGCGCTCCAGCCGCCGCAGGCGCACCATCGGGCCGATGCGGAGGGCCTCGTCGCTCACTTCGAGGAAGTCGAGGCCGGGCACCGCGCCGAGCGAGACGAGGTCGCTCGCGAAGAGCACCCCCTGCTTGGAGAGGATCTGGATCGCCGTGCCACCCCCGTAGACGACGGCGTCCTCGCGCTCGGCGAGGAGCTCGAGCGCCGCGGCGAGCGAGGTCGGACGGTGGAGCTCGGGCATTCAGCGCCCCCCGAAGAGGCGCGCGAGGAGGGCCCGCCACCACGAGCGGCGCGCTGGCGCGGTGCCCACGGGCGCCGGGGCGTCCAGGATCGCCACGGGCCCCTCCTCGAGCTCGCGCGCCGCCGTCGCCTGCGGCGGCGTGAGCGCCGCCCCGAGCGTCTCGTCGCCCGCGGCGCCGTCGGGGTCGCAGGCGACGATGAAGGCAGCCTCGAACTGCTGCTGCACCTCGACGCTGCGACGGCGGACGATCGCCTCGCCGAGGCGGCCGACCCGGCCCCAGAGGGCGAGCTCGAGGTTGTAGGTGACCGCGGTCTCGCCGCCCTTGTCCTTGAGGTCGAGCTGCGCGTCGATCTTGATCGAACTCGCGATCCGCTTGTCCTCCCCCTGCAGGAGGGCGTGCAGATGGCGGGGCGCGTCGAGCTCGAGGACGTTCGCCGAGAAGGCGGCGTCGAAGCGGACGTGCGCGATCTCACTGCGCAAGCGCCCCCGGAACTGCTCGTCGGAGAGGCGCTCGAGCTCCTCGCAGCCGGGGATGCAGCTCCGCATCACCGCCGGGTCGAGGAGCTTCTCGAAGACCGTTGCGAGCGGTGCGGGGACGACGAAACTCGAGCCGAAATCCAATCCTCACTCCATCGGGCGGTCGGGCCGCCGAGCCTAACGGAGCAGCCCCCGGGGAGAGGGGCCGAGCAGTCGCTCAGGCCGCCTGGTCGGGCCAGCCCACGACCGCTCCCTCGGCGCGCACGTGCACCGGGGTTCCGACCTGCAGCGAGGCCGTGTCTCGGATCGTGCGCGCGACGATGAGCTCGTTGCCCTCCCCCTCGGGGCGGATCCGCACCACCGCGTCGTGGCCGTAGAACTCGCACTCGACCACCCGGCCGGCGAGCGAGCCGCCGCCCTCCTCGAACGAGATCTGCTCGGGACGGACGAGGACGAGGAGCTTGCTCCCCTCCGACGCCGCCGCGTTCTCGAGGGGCAGCACGCCGAGCGGCGTCTCGACGCTCCCACCGCGGGCGACGCCGCGCACGAAGTTCGTCTCCCCGAGGGCGCGGGCGAGGGCCGGGCTGCCGGGGTGGTAGTAGAGGCCCTGCGGGCTGTCGACCTGCCCGATCCGCCCCGCGCTGATCACCGCCACCTCGTCGGCCAGCGAGAGCGCCTCGTCCTGGTCGTGGGTGAC
>Ga0307374_10001888_pt1 | contig 38313 bp, 38 predicted proteins | sample OX3MG_FD_202532 | JGI IMG/M metagenome (GOLD analysis project Ga0307374, IMG submission 202532) | Soil microbial communities from Risofladan, Vaasa, Finland - OX-3 | ecosystem: Environmental > Terrestrial > Soil > Coastal area > Acid sulfate soil | place: Finland: Risofladan, Vaasa | collected... | reverse complement strand
CGTGACCGCCGGCTTCGCGGTGGCCGTTGCCCGTGTTGCGAGTCCCACCGAAGGGCAGCTGGATCTCGGCGCCGATGGTCGGAGCGTTGATGTACACGATGCCCGAGTGCAGCTCGTGAATGGCGTGAAAGGCCGTGCGCAGGTCGTTGGTGTACACGCTCAGGCTGAGCCCGTACTGCGTCGAGTTCGCCGCGGTGATGGCCTCCTCGACTGACGTGACCGGCATGATCACCGTTGTCGGCCCGAAGATCTCCTCCTGGGCGACTCGCATCGTCGACCGCACGTCTGCAAAGACGGTGGGACGGTAGAACCAGCCGTTTGCCAGGTCACCGTCGGTCGCGACCTCTCCACCGAGCAGGAGGGACGCGCCCTCGTCGCGACCGATGTCGGTGTACGAGTGGATGCGCCTGAGCTGGGTCTCATTGATGACCGGACCCACGTCCACCTTGGGATCCAGGCCATCACCGAGACGCAGTGCCGATGCACGCTCGACGAGACGAGCGGTGAACCCGTCGAGCGCGCCGCGCTCGACGATGAGGCGCGACGACGCGGTGCAGCGTTGCCCCGAGGTGCCGAATGCGCCCCAGAGCGCGCCGTCGACGGCGAGCTCGATGTCGGCGTCCTCGAGGACCACGATCGCGTTCTTGCCGCCGAGCTCGAGCGAGCATTTCTTGAGGAGCCGTCCGCAGGTCTCGGACACGATCCTGCCGGTGGCGACGCTTCCCGTGAAGTAGATGGCGGCAACGTCAGGATGCTCGACGAGCGCGGCTCCGGCCTCCTCGCCGTATCCGAAGACGACGTTGACCACGCCGGCCGGGAGACCCGCCGCTTCGAGCACCTCGACGAAACGAAGCGCGCAGAGCGGGGTGTCCTCCGCCGGTTTGAGGACGACGGTGTTGCCCGCCATCACAGCCGGGAAGATCTTCCACGAGGGAATTGCGATCGGGAAGTTCCAGGGGGTGATGCACCCGACCACGCCGAAGGGCTGGCGCATCGTCATCGCCCACTTCTCACGCAGCTCGCTCGGCACGGTCTCGCCGTATGCGCGACGGCCTTCGCCGGCGATGAACTTGCCCATGTCGATTGCTTCCTGCACGTCGCCGCGCGCCTCGGTGAGCACCTTGCCCATCTCGCGCGTCATCAGCCTCGCGATCTCCTCCTTCCGCGCTTCCAGCAGCTCCGACGCGCGCAGGATGATCGCTGCGCGAGTGGGCCACGGCGTGCGCCGCCAGCTGTCGAACGCCGTGCGCGCAACCGCCACCGCCCTGTCCACGTCGGCGGCGTCGCTGCGCGGAAAGACCCCGACCACGTCGGTCGTGTGCGCCGGGTTGCGCGACTCGAATGTGCGGCCGGTCGTCGACGGCCGGTACGCGCCACCGACGAGGTTGCCTGTCTCGATCGCTTCGCCGACCGCAGTCACCGCGCCACCTCCTCGCGCATCGCAGCCTCGAGTATGTCGAGCCCCGCATGCAGCTCGGTCTCCGGAATCGTCAGTGGGGGGATCAACCTTATGACGTTGCCGTCGATGCCACACGACAGCAGCAGCAGGTCGCGCGCGAGTGCGTTCGTTGAGATGCGGTCGACCAGGTCTGTCGCCGGCGCGCCGTTCTGCATGAACTCCAGACCGATCATCATGCCGAGGCCGCGTACGTCGGCGAGCGCCGGCACCGTCGCCTGCCACTCGTGCACGCGCTCCATCGCGATGCGACCGAGCCGGTCGGCGCGCTCCGGGACGTGCTCGTTCGTCAGCGTCGCGATCACCGCGACCGCAGCCGCGCACGCGATGGCGTTCCCTCCGTAGGTCGTTCCGTGCTCCCCTTCATTGAAGGCTTTCATGATGTTGTGCCGCGCGACGAATGCCGCGATGGGCATGCCGTTGCCGAGCGCTTTCGCGAGGCACATGATGTCCGGCTCAACGGCGGTGTGATCCACGGCGAACATGCGGCCCGTGCGGCCGAAGCCGCTCTGCACCTCATCCGCGACGAGCAGGATGCCGTGCTCGTCGCAGACCTTGCGCAGCATGGGCAGGAACGGCGCTGGCGGTACGACGTACCCGCCCTCACCCTGCACGGGCTCGACGATGATCGCCGCCACGGTATCGGGTGCGACCGTTGTCGAGAAGAGCAGCTGCAGCTCGCGTTCGACGAGGTCGCACGCCGCCCCTTTGGCATGTGTGCAGTAGCGGAAGCAATACGGGTAGCGGATGTGATGGACCCCGGGGAGCAGCGGCCCGACGCCTCTCCGGTAGGCCGCCTTGCTCGCCGTCAGCGAGAGCGCGCCATAGGTGCGCCCGTGGAAGCCGCCGACGAACGCGATGATCTCGCTGCGACCGGTCGCACGCCGCGCGAGCTTCATCGCGCCCTCGACGGCCTCGGCGCCGCTGTTGGTCAGAAACACCGAATCGAGGCCGGGCGGGGTGACAGAGACCAGCGCTGCCGCCGCTTCGATCATCTGCGGGTGGTACGCGGTCACCGACGTGTGCCAGAGACGATCGACCTGCGCATGCACCGCGGCGACCACCGCGGGGTGCCGGTGCCCGAGGTTGGTGACGCCGATGCCGCAGCCGAAATCGAGGACGTCGCGTCCGTCGATCGTGTGCAGATGCGCGCCTTCAGCACTCTCGACGACCAGGTCCGAATACCGGTGGTATGCCGGCGAGATCAGCTCGGCGTCGCGGTCACGCCACGTTGCCGCGTCGGCGGCTGCGAGGAGCTCGGTCACGACCCTGAAGCGACGGTCGCAGGTCCCGTTGAGGTGTGGCGGACGCCGACACGGCCGAGCGCCAGGAAGCCTCCGAACATGATCGCGATCCCCGCCGTCTCGTACACGCCGAGGACGTCCAGGTTGCCGATGCCGACGGTCTTCGCCGCGGAGAACCCGACGGCGATGATCAGCGCGCCCGCGGTGAGAAGCACGTTGCAGATGACCCGGTCGATCCCGGCACGGTCCCGGATGAAGCGGTATGCGGACCAGCCGGAACCGCCGACGAGCACCAGCGTCCCGATGATGTTCAGGAAGACGACTCCGATGAACAGCAGCGACCCCTGCTGGATCGCGTCACCGAGCACCCCTTTGGCGGTGGTGAGCTTCGCCGCGTCGACGGGGATCACGGCGGCATCGACCGCGAGGACCACTGTGATGACGCCGAGAACGATCGCGCACGCCCACGCGAACCTGCGTGGGGCGAGCAGGAAGATCGTGCCGAGCGCGAGATAGATGACGCCGAGCACGCCGCCGAGCAGGTAGAAGCCGCGGAACGTGATCGACGTCCAGCCACCGGTCTCACCGGCCGCCTGGAAGGCGGCGGCACCCGCGAACAGGAGCAGGCCGAGCGTCCAGGCCCCAAAGGCCGGCCGCCGGCTCTTCCGGAACCGGAGGAAGACGACGACGGCGAAGGCTGCGCTCAGCACACTGGCGATGGCGGCGAAGACCATGCAGAGGATCGTAGCCGGGTTGGGAGCCTCCTTGGATGGAGCCGTTCAGGAAAGGCGTTTGTGATGCGGCTCGTTCCAATGGGCGATTGACAACGGAACGCTCCCGCGTGTACACAGAGGGCCTCACCAGCAATGCCTCGCAGAGAGAGGAGAACCCATCACATGGTCACACCCAAAAAAGGGTTGTTGTCGATTGCGACGATTGCCGCACTTGGGGCGCTAGCCGCCTGCGGTACGTCGTCCACCACGACATCCGGGAACACGAAGTCCGGTATCGCCGGATGTCACGGAACGATCACCGTGGCGACCGACCTGCCGCTGACAGGCGGCGACGCCACTGACGGACCGTTTCCGCAACTGGCCGCGCAGCTCGCGGTGAACCAGGCGATCGCAGCGAAACTCCTGGGCGGGTGCACTCTGAAGTACATCAGCAAGGACGACTCGACAGTCCTCAAGAACGGACACGATCCGGCTCAGGGAGCGCAGAACATCACGGCGCTCGCGGCGGACGGCACCGTCATGGGAGTGGTCGGGCCGTTCAACTCGAATGTCGCACTGGCCGAGATCCCGGTGGCATCGCAGAACCACCTGGCCCTGATCAGCCCCTCGAACACCAACCCCTGCCTCACGGCGGTGGTGGCGGTCTGCAGCGATCCGACCATCAAGATCGACACGGCGTCGCTGTACCCCGGCGCGCACAGCTACTTCCGGGTCATCGCGAGCGACATCCAGCAGGGCGAGATCGATGCGTACGTCGCGGCCAAGGTGCTCAACGCGACCAAGGTGTACGTCATCGACGACCAGGAGGCGTACGGCCGCGGCCTTGCGCTGATCTTCACCAAGGCATTCACCACGACCGACGGCGGCACCGTTGTCGGGTCCGCGAGCCTTCCTGGCTCGACCACCACGTACGCCACTCAGATCAGCAACGCTCAAGCCGCCGGCGCCCAGGCCATCTTCTTCGGCGGCACCACTGGGAACGGCTGCGGCCTGGTGCGCCGTGACATGGGCAAGGCGGGGCTGAAGATTCCGCTCCTCGGCGGCGACGGCTGCCAGGACACGAAGTTCATCACCGACGCCAACTCCGGCGCCAACACGAGCGAGGCCGAGGGCGTCAGCTTCGCGACGAGCGCCCCTGACGTCACCAAGCTCTCGAGCTCCGCGACCTTCTTCGCCCAGTACGCGGCGGCATACTCGAGCAAGCCCGCGCCGTACAACGACGGCACCAAGGAGCCCTACACCGCGTACGGCTACGACGCGATGAACATCCTCCTGCAGGCGATCCGTTCGGTGCTCGTCGCCAACGGCGGTCAGCCGCCGTCCAGCACCATGGCATTCCGTGATGCTGTCGTCGCCGCGCTGCACCAGACGTCGTACGACGGCGCGCTGGGCCACACGAGCTTCGACGCCAACGGGGACACGACGAACACAGGGTTCACGCTCTACAAGGTTTCCGGTGGCAGCTGGACCGGCGACGGCACGTACGCCGTCGACACCAGCGGCAACGTCACGTTGAAGAGCTGATCGACGACATGTAACGATCAGGGGGAGAGCGCCGAGCGCTCTCCCCCTTTCGTGTCTTTTCGTGCCGGGGGACAGAGATGAGCGACCCAAGCGGACCACCCGACGCACGTCCGACGCCGCCGGCTCGAGGCGCCGCCGAGCGATCTGCTTCCTCCACCCTCGTGGATCAGGCGGGGCTGGCACCGCGTTCGATCGAAGCGGGCGATATCGCACGAACAGTCGGGCCGTTGTTCCGCGGCGCCTACGGATGGGTCTCCCAGAACTTCGCGCTGCTGCTGCTGCTCGTGATCCTGGCGTCGATCGTGGGAACGTACTTCCAGGGCGGCGCAACGCTCATGGGTCATCAGATCGACAATGCGCTCGTCCTGGGAGCGATCTACGCGCTCGTCGCTGTCGGTTACACAATGGTGTACGGGATCATCGAGCTGATCAACTTCGCTCACGGTGATGTGTTCACCGTGTCCGGTTTCTACGCGATCTTCATCGCCGACAGGTTGCACCTCGACTCGCTGGCGACCCACAACTTCGGGGGTCTCCTGCTGGCCCTGGCCATCATCTTTCCGCTGTCCATGATCGCGGCCGGATTGACCGGCGTGGCGATCGAGTTCGTGGCCTACCGGCGGCTTCGTGACGCGCCCAGGCTCGCTCCCCTGATCACGGCGATCGGCGTCTCGTTCCTGATCGAGGGCGTCATGCTGGTCCGCGAAGGCCCGGACAATGTCCCAACGCACATGGCGTCGTGGATCAACGGCCAGGCATTCGCGATCGGTGGAGTCAGCGTCGGCTACACGGACATCTTCGTGGTGGGCTCAGCACTGCTGCTGATGTTCGCTCTCGGCGCCTTTGTGCGACGCACACGACTCGGGAAGGCGATGCGCTCCACCGCGCAGGACCGAACGGCAGCTCTGCTCTGCGGCATCAACATCAATCGCACGATCTCGGCGACATTCTTCATCGGCTCCGCGCTTGCGGCCGCGGCCGCGGTGATCTACAGCATCGAGTACGGCGATCTCAAGTGGAACGTCGGCTTTCACCTGGGCATCATCGCGTTCACCGCGGCGGTGCTCGGTGGCATCGGCAACATCGTCGGCGCCGGCGTGGGCGGTTTCCTCATCGGCATCATCTACGTCTTCGGCGGGTCGCTCCTCGGCGGAGAATGGAGCGAGTCCCTGATCTTCGCGATCCTCGTCCTCATTCTGACCTTCCGCCCCGTCGGGCTTTTCGGGGTCGAGGTGACCACTCGTGCTTGAGCGTCTCAGGTCGCTCCTGCGGTCCGACCCCGGCGCCGGGCAGCGGAACCAGGGCACCACCGTGTTCTGGATCCTCGCCTCGACTGCCTCAGCGCTGCTCCTGATGGGCTGGCTGTTGCCCTGGTTCGTCGGCCCCTTCGATGCGGGGGTGGGATTCAGCGCACAGGACGCTGTCATCTCTCCCCCGACCGGGATTGGCACGATCCTCATGTACGGCGTCGGCGTCTGCATGCTGATCCTGCTGCTCTCCCCACTGGCCGAGTTGGCGGCGCGCGTGAGAGGAACGAGCCTCAGCCGCCGTGCGGACCGCATTCGACTTGTCGCCGGTCTCGCGGGGCTGGCGCTCACCACCGTGGTGTGGTTTCTCTACAGCGTCGTTCAGGAGGAGCCGCTGTTCGGAACCTTCAACCCCGGCACGTTCACCGACTCCGCGGTGTGGCTGACCATGTACGGATTCGCCCTGGGAGCGCTTGTCTACGGAGCGCGACCATGGGTCGTCGGACGTCAAACACTGGCATTCGCGGTTGCGGCGATGCCCTTCGGTCTCTTCCTGCCCCTCATGTTTCACCAGGCTCCGGACTTCCTGCTGTGGGCTGCGGGGTCACTGGCCGTCTACATGCTGCTCGCACTCGGCCTCAACGTCGTGGTCGGCTTCGCCGGGCTGCTCGACCTCGGCTACGCGGCGTTCTTCGCCATTGGCGCGTACGCGTGCGCATCGTTCGCATCGCCCTTCCACGGCATCCACCTGCCTCTGTGGGTGCTCATCTTCCTCGGCGCCGGGATTGCGTCGCTGTTCGGCGCCGTCCTCGGAGCACCGACACTGCGCCTCCGCGGCGACTATCTCGCGATCGTGACCCTGGGCTTCGGAGAGATCGTGCCCGACCTGGCCACCAACAACGCCTTCAACCTCACGGGGGGCGCGAACGGGATATCGGGAATCGATCAGCCGCACTTCGGCCCGTTCAATTTCAGTGAAAGTCCGCGCTGGTATTACTGGGCCATCCTCCTTGTCGTGCTCGCCGTGGTCGTGCTCTTGCGCAACATCGAGCATTCACGAGTCGGACGAGCGTGGGTGGCGTTGCGTGAGGACGAGGTCGCCGCCGCCGCGACCGGCATCAACACGACGACCACCAAGCTGCTCGCCTTCGCGATCGGCGCCTCCGTGAGCGGTCTCGCCGGGGCCTTTTACGGTTCGCTGGTCACGATCGTATCGCCTGACGACTTCAGCTTCTCGGTATCGATCGCCGTCCTCAGCATCATCGTTCTCGGCGGCATCGGGAACATCACCGGAGTCATCCTCGGCAGCTTCATCCTGACCTTCGTCATCTTCTGGGTGTTGCCGGACATGAATTCCTGGGCGACGACCGTCAGTCACACGGTGCACGTGCCGGCACTCGCGAACATCGATTTCAGCTCGTTCACATTTCCGCTCTACGGGATCGCGCTCATCCTGATGATGTTGTTACGCCCGGGAGGCATGCTCCCCAGCCGCGCGCGCCGCATCGAGCTGGAGAGTTCGGCGGAATCCGAGTCGCTCGCCGCCGTGCAGGGAATCGCCTGAGGTGGCATTCCTCGAGCTCGACACCGTGACCAAGCGGTTCGGCGGCCTTCTCGCCGTCTCGAGCGTCAGCTTCAAGCTCGACAAGGGCGAGATCCTGTCGATGATCGGGCCCAACGGCGCGGGAAAGACGACTGCGTTCAACTGCGTGACCGGGCTCTTCCCGATCACCTCGGGATCGATCACGCTTGACGGAGCGTCGATCGCCGGTCTTCCCCCGCACCGGATAACGAAACTGGGAATCGCCAGAACATTTCAGAACATCCGGCTCTTCGCGTTCATGACCGCGGTGGACAACGTGATGGTCGGTGCCCACTGGTGGATGAAGGAGCGCGTGTGGGACGGTGCCCTCAAAACGCGCCGTGCCCGCAGGGAAGAGCGATCGGTCGAAGAGCGAGCGCTCCACCTCCTGGACCTCCTCGGTCTCGCACGGTACGCCGGTTCGTACGCCCGTGAGATGCCATATGGACTGCAACGCCGCCTGGAGATCGCACGTGCGCTCGCGACTCAGCCACGTCTGCTGCTGCTCGACGAGCCGGCCGCCGGTCTCAACACGGGTGAGAAGCGAGAGTTGATGCAACTGATCTCCCGGCTTCGCGACGAGGGACTGACGATATTCCTCATCGAGCACGACATGCGCCTCGTCATGGAGGTGAGCGATCGCATCGTCGTTCTGGACCACGGCGAGAAGATCGCCGAGGGCAATCCCGCCGACGTCCGGAAGGACCCTCGCGTCATCGAGGCGTACCTTGGTACCGGTGCGAACGACGAGATGCGCACAGCGTGAGTGACACGCTCGTGAGCGGCAACGGCGACCACGCCACCGCGCCGGCCGACGCGGCGGCGGTGATCGAGCTGCGCGAGGTCGACGTCTACTACGGACGCGTCAACGCGCTCCGCAAGGTGTCGCTGGTCGTGCGCCAGGGCGAGATCGTGGCGCTCATCGGCAGTAACGGCGCGGGCAAGACGACCACATTGCGCACGATCAGTGGCCTCATCGGACCCAGGAGCGGTGAGGTGCGCCTGTTCGGCAACCCGACTCGTGGTCTCGGAGCCGAGAAGATCGCACGGCTGGGGGTGGGACACGCTCCCGAGGGCAGGCGGCTCTTCGCGCGTATGACGGTTCGCGAGAACCTCGACATGGGCGCGTACACGCGCAGCGACCGGGCGGGGACGCGTTCCGATCTCGAGAGGGTCTACACCCTGTTTCCCAGGCTTCGCGAGCGGGCCACGCAGCTCGCCGGCAGCCTGAGCGGCGGCGAGCAGCAGATGGTGGCGATCGGTCGCGCGCTCATGAGCAATCCGAAGGTGCTGATGCTCGACGAGCCGTCGCTCGGCCTCGCGCCCATCCTCGTCGATGCGATCTTCGAGGTCATTCGGGAGATCAACTCCAAGGGAACGACCATCCTGCTGATCGAACAGAACGCGCTCCTCGCCCTCAAGACCGCCGTGCGGGGCTATGTATTGGAAACCGGCGAGGTGGCGCTCTCCGGACCATCGTCGGAATTGATCGCCTCGCCGGACATCCAGCGGGCGTATCTCGGCATGTAACTCCCGGAAGGGAAACCGACTCGGCGTCTCTGACGTCTTAAGGAAGTGATGGCACCGACCCGCGAGACCAGCCTGTCCCCGGGGACGACGAGCCCGGCGCTCGACGCAGAGGCGCCCACGCGCGATCTGGTCGGCTGGACGCGCCAGGCTGAGTTCCGGAACACGCGCCGGCTCTCGGCGGAGGTGACTCGCAAACTGCTGGCGACAGCGCTGGGTCTGACCACCGAGGCGCTGGCGTCACTCGACGCGGCTCAGTTGCGAACCGCGCTCGACCGGCTTCGCGCCATGGCCGGGCTCACGCAGAAGCTTGCCGAGCTCGCATCGCATGACGACCTCACCGGGGCGCTGCGACGGAGCGCCGGCCTGTCCGCGCTGCAGCGCGAGATCGACAGATCCCGGCGCGCCGGCGGCATCGGGATCGTGGTCCTCTTTCTCGACGTCGACGGGCTCAAGCACATCAACGACACCGAAGGCCACGCAGCGGGCGACCGCCTCCTCATCGACGTCGTCGCCGCCATCCGCCGGAGGGTCCGTTCCTACGACCTCGTCATCCGCTACGGCGGCGACGAGTTCGTGTGCGCGCTCGTCGACGTGGCGCTTCCCGACGCGGAGCGCACGCTCGCCGACATCCGTCGTCAATACACGGCGCGAACGCACGGCCGCACCATCAGCGTCGGCCTCGCCGCCGTTGACGAAACGGACACCGCGGAGTCGGTGGTCGCCAAGGCCGACGCCGCCCTCTACACCGAACGCCGCCGGCTCCACTCGTAGCCATTCCGCGCCTCCCATGCCGCGGGCCCCGCGCCGCGGCGCGCGAGGATTCGACGGCCCCCGACGCGGGTATTGTGTGTCCGAGAAGGAGCTTCACGAATGGCCATCGACGTGGTCGGCAAGCTGGCGAGAGTGACTGCCGACATCACCCCGGGACACCTTGGCGAGGTGGTCATCGAAGTCCGCGCGGGCACCGAGCGGTTCCTGGCCTGCGCGTCAGACAAAACGTCAACGATCAACAAGCATTCCCAGGTCCTTGTGGTGGGTAGCCTGGGCGGTCGCACCGTTGAGGTCGCGCCGACAGACACCATGAGGTTGCCCCGATGACGACGCTGGCATACGTGATCCTGGGAATCATTCTCGGCGCGTTGCTGTTGCTGGTGCTGCTGTTTCGCGCGGCGTGGCGCGTCGCCGAGCCCGATGAGGCGCTGATCATCTCGGGCTTCCGCACGAGCCAGCGTCCCGACAGCGTCGGCGAGAGCATGGGCTTCCGGATCGTCACCGGTCGCGGGCGCCTGGTGGCGCCTGGCATCACCAAGGTCCGCCGCCTTTCGCTCGAAGCGCACGAGAGCGAGATCGGTGTCCCGTGCGTATCGGAGCAGAAGATCCGCGTCGACCTTCGTGGCGTGATCGTCTACAAGGTCGGTGACGACTACCGCTCGATCGCCAACGCGGCGCGCCGATTCCTCGACCGCCCGGCGACCGAGCTCGAGACCAAGGTGCAGAACGTGTTCGTGGGTCATCTGCGCGCCATCGCGGGCTCGATGACGGTCGAGGACATGATCAGCGACCAGGACAAGTTCGCCCAGCAGGTGCGCGACCGCTGCTCGCAGGAGATGGAGTCCTTCGGCCTGGTCATCGACAGCTTCCAGATCCAGTCCATCACGAGCCCGTCGAACTACATCGAGAACCTCGCGGCGCCCCATCAGGCCGAGGTCGAGCGCAACGCGCGTATCGCGCGCGCCAACGCCGAGCGCGACGCGGTCGGTCAGGAGCAGATCGCGCAGGCGCAGATGGCGCAGTCCGAGCGGGACACCAACATCAAGAAGGCCGGGTACCAGGCCGAGGTCGACACGGCGACGCAACTCGCCGGCCAGCAGGGACCGCTCTCCGAAGCAAAGGCGCACCAGGCCGTCGTCACCGAGCAGACCCGGGTGGCGGAGCTGCAGGCGGAGCAGAAGGAGCAGCAACTCCAGGTCGACGTCCGCCGCCCTGCCGATGCAGAGGCGTATCGCCAGACCACGCTCGCCGCGGCAGGTCGCGACGTGCGCATCCGTCAAGCCGAAGCCGAGGCGCAGGAGGTCCGGCTGCGGGCCGAGGCGGTCGCGGCACAGACCAAGGTGCAGGCTGAGGCCCAGGCCGCCGCCCTGAAGATGCAGGCAACAGCTCAGGCCGACGCCACCCGCCTGACCGGTCAAGCGGAGGCGGACGCCATCAAGGCCAGGGGTCTTGCCGAGGCGGACGCCATCCGCGCACGCATGGAGGCGGAGGCCGCTGGAATCGAGCGCCGCGCAGCCGCGATGAGTCAGAACCAGGAAGCCGTCATCGCTCAGCAGATCGCGGAGAAGCTCCCCGAGATCGTCGCGGCCGCTGCCTCGCCGTTCGAGCACATCGACCAGTTCACGGTTCTGAACGGCGCGCAGGGCGTCACCGGAGCGCTGGCCGAGATCATCCAGCAGGCAGGGGCCCTCACCGGGATGGCCCGAAATTCCCTGCTTCCGGCGATCACCAAGGCGGTGGCCACCCCTGAGGGGCAGCACCTCAACGGCGGGCGCAACGGAACTGCGTATCCAAACGGAGACCACAACGGGCGGCGCAGGCACCAGACTCCTGTCACGATCACGGACCCGGCCCCAGCCGGGGCTGACGACAGCGAGGAGCATCCGGCCAAGTGACAACAGACAACTCCGAGACCGCGGCTGACGCGGTCTCGCTCTCGCTCTCCGCCCCGGAGGCGGTCACCACCGTCGCCCCCGCGGAGGCGGAGCGCGAGGTGAGCATCGACCCTGAGGCGGCGAAGCGCATCGACGCCATGGTCACCGCGTTCGTCGGCGGCTTACGAGGCATCGACGTCCGTGGCGACGACTACCGGCGGCGTGTCGACGACATCGACAGCCTCGCCGACCGTGAGATACGGACGACGTCCGACATGAGCAACCGCCTGCTCGACCGGCCCACGCGGGCCATGAACGGGCTCGGCAAGGGCGACGCTCCGATCGCCAAGAGCCTTCTCGATCTGCGCCGGTCGGTCGAGGAGTTGAACCCGGCCAAGCACGACCTGACCCAGGGGGGTCCGCGGAAGCTGCTCGGCGTGGTCCCGTTCGGGGACCGGGTTCGCGCGTACTTCGCGAAATACCAGAAGTCGCAGAGCCACATCGAGGGTATCGTCGGCGCGTTGCGCGAGGGCGGCGCCGAGCTCGAGAAGGACAACGCATCCATCGCCCAGGAGCAGAAGGCGCTCTGGTCGCAGATGGAGACGCTCCGCCACTACACCTATATGGCCGAGAAGCTCGACACCGGGCTCGAGGCCCAGATCAACCACGTCGCGATCGGGGACCCGGAGCGCGCCAGGGTGCTCCAGGAGGACGTCCTCTACCCGGTTCGGCGCCGGCGTCAGGAGATCCTCACGCAGCTCGCGGTCGCTGTGCAGGGCTATGCGGCGTTACGCGTCGTCGAGATCAACAATCGCGAGCTGGTCCGCGCTGTCCGGACGGCGACGACGACGACCGTCGCCGCGCTCCGGACTGCGGTGATGGTCGCGCAGGCGCTGAACAACCAGCGGCTGGTGAGCGAGCAGGTCAAGGCGGTCAACGAGACCACGAGCGCGATGATCGAGAGCACGTCGTCGGTGCTGCGCGAGCAGACCGCTACGGTCGAGGGTCAGGCGGCGAGCCCGGGCATCGACATGGGATCGCTGCAGCGTGCGTGGGACAACGTCTTCGCCGCGCTCGACCAGATCGATACCTACAAGCTGCGCGCGCTCGAGGCGATGAAGATCACCGTTCGCGACCTGTCGGATCAGGTCGAGCGTTCGCACACGCAGGTCGAGCGTCTCCACGCCGCCGACGCGACCCCGTCGCGGATCTCCTCCACGCCGAGCCAGAGCCTGCGCCTCTCCTGACCGGCACCCGGCCGGCTACAGGTGCGCGAGCCTGAACCAGACCATGCCCGCAACTGCGGCAGCAAGGAATACCGCGTATTCCGTGATCACCTCCTTGCTCCGGGGCCGGGCGCCGATCGCGCCCGCAACGCCGCGGCCGCCGTACCAGAGGACGAGCAGGATCGCGGCGCGAAGCCCCGCGTGCGCCGAGTCCGCGCCGACGAGCACCGCGGCGCCCGCGACCAGCACTCCCACAACCAGCGCGGAGGCGATCGTCCAGAGGATGGGCAGGTGCTCCGTCCGCAGCCCGTCGAGGCTGACGAGCACGACGACGACGAACACCGCTGGCAGTCGAAAGTGGAGCGGAAGCGTCGGCGACACGCCGCCGAGCAGGACCGGGGCGAGCACGGCGATCCCCGAGATGTCCCGCACGAGCCGGGTGAACCACCCCTCCTTGCCGAGCGCGCGGCGTCCGGCGAGCTGCGGCACGCCGCCGATGACCACCGCAGCGATCACCCCGCTGGCGATCCTGATCGGCAGCGGGAGCACGGCGATCGCGAGGAGGGTTCCGAACGAGAGCACCGCTGCCATCGGCAGCGCGGTACCGACCGGGCCGGGGCGCGAGTCCGACGGGTAGATCAGCAGGTCGTACGCGACCAGGAACAGCCCCGTGAACACCGCGAGGCCCAGATCGCTCAGCGCGCTTCGGGTCAGCCCGACGGCTTCCGGACGGAGGAGCACCTCGGCGGCGGCGACCGCGATCCCGAACGCCGTGTGGACCATGGGAAGAGGGATCTCGGCGAGCACCCGCACCTCGCCGGTGATGCCGAGCGCGCTCCGCGCCTGGTCGGCGAGATACGCGTGACCCCTGCGGCGAAAACCTGTTCGATTATCCACGTCGGCCTGTGGAAACAGTGGAGAACCCGGCAGATCTCGGCTCAGTCAGCCGAGGTCCCGGCTCGCCCGTAGCTGTCCTCGAGACGCACCACGTCATCGATCTCCGGCGAGGACACCTCGATGAGATCCGTGGTCTCAATCGCGACGAAGCGATGCCGCCGGCCGGGGCGCACGTGCGCGCTCATCCCGGGCGTCAGCCGGTGCGACTCCATCGCTCCGTTGTCGTTCTCGAGCTGCAGTTCAAGCACACCGGCCTCGACATGGATCCATTCGTCCTTCTGGACGTGGTACTGGAGGCTCAGGGATTCTCCGCCATCGATGTGAATGACCTTGCCGCAATAGCGGTCGGTGAGCGCCCAGCGAAGCTCGTACCCCCAGGGCTTGTCAACTCGGCCGGATCCCGCCGGCTGGATCGGTCCCGACGGTGGCCCCAGCCCGCTCACTCGCTGGCTCCGACCGCGACGCGGCCTGAGACACCGCTCTGGTGCTCGAGGGCGGTGATCAACTCCTCGACGCGCTCGTGCGTGGTCGCCTCCGCGTACACCCGCATCAAGGGCTCGGTACCGCTCATGCGCATCAACACCCACGAGCCGTCGTCCATGTAGAACTTGAATCCGTCGTCCGTGCGCGTGCGCACGATCTTGCTGCCCGCGAGCGCAGCCGGCTCGTCCTGCTGCATGCGCGAGTACACCTGCGCCTTCCGCTCCTCGTAGCCGTCTCGCGGGAAGCGGATGTCGTGACGGTCGTATGCGTGCGGACCGACGAGGTCCTCGAGGTGCTTGAGAATCTGCGAGAGCGGCTGCCCGTAGTCAACGATCATCGAGGCCATCATCAAGCCGGAGAGGACGCCGTCGCGCTCGGGGACATGGCCTCGGAATGCGTACCCGCCTGACTCCTCGCCACCGAGGAGCGCGTTCGTCTCCATCATCTTGGTGCCGATGTATTTGAACCCGACCGGCATCTCGTGCACCGTGACGCCGAAGCGCTCGCCGAGCGCATCAAGCATTCCGGAGGTGGTGATCGAGCGCACGATGTCGCCACGCAGGCCGCGTTTCTCCAGCAGGTACATGGCGAAAAGCGACATGACCTGCAGCTGGTTGATGTAGGTCCCGCGCTCGTCGATGATGCCGACACGGTCAGCGTCGCCATCGTTGGCGATGCCGAGGTCGAAGTCGCCGGACCGCATCCGCTCCATCGCTTCGGGCATGTAGCGATCGATCGGCTCTGGATGCATCCCTCCGAACCCGGGATTTCGCTCGCCGTGCAACTCCACGACCGTTGTCGCGCCGCCTTCGAGCGCACGCCTGATCAGGCCGGCGCCTGCTCCGTACATCGACTCGTGGAGAACACGGAGCCCGTGCGCTCGCAGGGCGTCCAGGTTGACCATACGACCGAGCTGCTCGAAGTAGCTCGGTAGCGTATCGACGACCCGCAGCCGGCCGGTTTTGACGGCCTCTTCGTACGTCATCTCTGTCACGCCCGACTCGAGCGCGGCAGCGGTGCGACGTTCGATCTCTGCCACAACTTCGGGAGGCGCGGAGCCGCCGAAGTCCGGCTTGTACTTGATACCGTTGAACTCGGCGGAGTTGTGGCTCGCGGTGACGACGACCCCGCCCGCGGCGTGCTGCTGTGTGATCGCCCAGGAAACCGCGGGGGTCGGTGTCACGCGGTCGAGCAACACGACGTTCTGGCCGTTGGCGACGAGCACACGGGCCACCTCGCACGCGAACATCTCGGCGCAGTAGCGCGAATCGTGACCGACGACGACGGGGCGTGTCTCGCTGCCGAGATACGACGCCACTCCCTGAGCGACGGCGCGCACGTTCGCGTAGGTGAAGTCATCCGCGACCACGGCTCGCCATCCGTCGGTCCCGAACCTGATCGGGTTCGCCGTCATCGCGCTCATTCTAATCGCAGGGGCATCACCGCGTGGCGGCCACATTGCTTGGAGTGCGCGGTCAGAGGAGTTCGTCGCGGCCTACAGCGTCGAGGTGCTCGACGACCTGTTTGACCAACTGGGAACATGAGGCGGGAATAACCAGCACGGCATCCGGAGTGTCCACGACGACCAACCCATCACTGCCAACAAGCGCAACGACACGTCCCGACCGCGCAACCACGGTGCAGTCACGCGATGACGTGATGACAACGTCGCCTTCCACCACGTTGCCGTCAGCGTCGGCCTCGCCATCGGTAACCCGAGCGTCGCGGACATCCGTCCACGACCCGAGGTCCGACCATCCGAACGAAGCCTGCACGACGGTGAGCCGCTGCGTGCGTTCGAGGACGAGTGGTTCCACCGCCTGCACTCGCAGGCTCGCGTAGCGCCGGTCTGCCGTCTCGCGATCGCCCGCCAGCCACGCGTCGACCACTGAGGTCAGGGCTGATCCGAGTTCCGGGTCCGCCGCCTCCAGCTCGGCGAGGAAGCGCCGCGCCGTCCACGCGAAGAGGCCCAGGTTCCACAGGTGACGTCCACCGTCGAGATAGCCCTGCGCAACCTCGGCCGACGGCTTCTCGGTGAAGCCTTTGGCCTCGAACGCAGGGAGCATTCGCGCGGCTTCGGCCGCCGCGGAAGGGCTTCCCGAGGGCGGTCTCCAGACCCCGGGGTCGCGTGGAGCACCAAGTTCGATATAGCCGAACCCGGTCACAGGCGCCGCCGGCACCAGCCCGACCGTCGCGAGGCCGTCGCTGCCGGCCGCCCATCCCGCCGACGCCAGCACCGCGGCACGATAGGCATCGCGATCGCTGACGCGGTGATCGGCGTGAACGCTGGCGATCAGCGCGTCGGGATCCTCGCGAGCGATGAGCGCCACTGCCAGCCCAAGCGCCGGTCCCGTCCCTCTGGGCTCAGGTTCCGCAATGACGGCGTCCACTGAAAGCCCGACCTCGGCAAGCGTCGACCTGCAGCCGTCGACCTGATCCGCGGCGGTGACCACCCGGACGCTCTCTCCGAGGCCGATCACCCGCTCGAGCGTGGCCCGCAGCAGCGTCTCGCCGCCGGGGGCCAGTGGCAGCAGGTGCTTGGGCGTCGATCGCCGGCTCAGCGGCCACAAGCGGGTGCCGCTGCCTCCCGCGAGGACGAGGATGTGCAGACCCATAGCCGAGACCTCGATCTGCCGGGCGACTAGACCGTCGCGGCCGCGACGATCAGCGGTTCGGTCCCCGCATCCTCGGCCCACTGGTGGGCGAGCCCGACGCGCTCCCACGGCAGATCGAGATCACTCCGGCCGAAGTGGCCGTACGCGGCCACCTGGCGGTAGATCGGCTGGCGCAACTCGAGCGCGCTCATGATCCCGAAGGGCGACAGGTCGATGTACTCGTCGATCAGCGCTGCGATGTTGTCCGTCGGCACCTTCTCGGTCCCGAACGTCTCGACGAACACCGACACCGGCTTGGCCACGCCGATGGCGTAGGCGATCTGGATCTCGCACTTCGTGGCGAGGCCTGCCGCGACCACGTTCTTGGCGGCCCAGCGTGCACCGTATGCGGCGCTCCGATCAACCTTGGAGGGGTCCTTGCCGCTGAAGGCGCCCCCGCCGTGGCGCGCGTAGCCGCCGTAGGTGTCGACGATGATCTTGCGCCCGGTGAGCCCGGCATCCGCCATGGGTCCGCCGATGACGAAGCGGCCGGTCGGGTTCACGTATCGCTTGGTGGCGGCGTCCAGCCACTCGGCGGGGATGACCTTCTCGACGACGTGCTTCTGGACGTCGTCGAAGATCTGCTCCTGGGTGACCTCCTCGCCGTGCTGGGTGCTGATCAGCACCGTGTCGACCCGGCGGGGGCGTCCCGCGTTGTCGTATTCGATGGTGACCTGGGTCTTGCCGTCGGGGCGAGCCCACCGCAGGCTGCCGTCACGGCGGGCGACCGAGAGCTGCCTGGCGAGCTGGTGCGCCATCTGGATCGGCGCGGGCATCAGCTCCGGGGTCTCGTCGCAGGCGAACCCGAACATCATTCCCTGGTCGCCGGCCCCGCCGTGGTTGACCCCGAGCGAGATGTCGGGTGACTGCTCGTTGACCCCGACGAGCACGCCGCACGTCTCCCAGTCGATCCCGTATTTGGCTCTGGTGTAGCCGATCTCCTTGATGGTCTTTCGGACCAGACCGGCGATGTCGACGTATGCCTGGGTCGTGATCTCACCAAAGACGAGCACCGTCCCGGTGCTGAGCGCCGTCTCGCAGGCGACACGGCCGAGCGGGTCCTTGTCGAGCACGGCGTCCAGGACCGCGTCGCTGATCTGATCGGCCACCTTGTCGGGGTGGCCTTCGGTCACCGATTCCGAGGTGAATAGCCGGTGGCGTACTGGTGCCATCTCGGAAAGACCCTCCGCCCCACCGGCAGCCACCGAGCCGCCCTGTGCGGCTCCGGCCTGCTCCTGTCCGGGGACGGCAGGGATCGTAACAGCGTGATTGTCCCTTGGCGAGGCCCACTCGGACCGTGTACTGTTATCGGTAACTATCACCAACCCGGGCGCCGTTATCAATACGCGCCGGACGGAGGAACAAGGCGCGTGTCGGTAGACCAGACCCTACGTTGCCGCGATTGCGGCGTCGACTTTATTTGGACTGAGGGCGAGCAGGACTTCTTTGCTTCTCGTGGCCTCACAAACCCCCCCTCCCGATGCCCCAGCTGCCGCGCAGCACGTCGCCAGAGCGGCGGCGGTGGTGGCGGTGGCGGCGGATTCGGTGGTAGCGGCGGCGGCGGCGGCGGCGGATACCGCAGCAACGGCCCGCGCCAGATGTATGAGGTTCCCTGTGCAGGGTGCGGCGGCGTCGCGCGCGTTCCCTTCCAGCCTCGAGGCGACAAGCCCGTCTATTGCAGCGACTGCTTCCGCGCCGCTCCTAGATGACCCGAGAGGGTGAAGGCGGCGGCCCGATCGCGGTCGGGACGAGGGTCAGCTTTCCCTATGGCGGCAGCCGGCGAACCGGCACCGTCGCTGATGTCTCGATGATCCCCGACCAGTCGGGTGGTCAGTCGCTTGCGTACCTCATCGACGTCGGCTCGCGCAAGGTGTTTGTGCAAGGCGAAGGCATCACCCCGGCCACTGGGCCGGGGGCGGCCTTCGATCCGGTCGCCGAGGGCGTCGCCTACGGCCGCAAACGGCCGCGGAACCCGCGCAACCGGTAAGACCGTCACACCGACGGCCGTCGCTCGTACGTGACGACGGCGGCCGGGAATGGTCGGTATTCTGTGACGTATGGCTTCCGACCTCGCTGCCGACCTTCCTCCGCGCCCTCGCAGGCTTCGCCGGCCCAGGCTCTGGACGGTCCTGCTCGCGGTCGGGATCGTGGCCATCATCGCCGGTGGCGCGATCATCGCCGGACCGATCATCGGCGTCCTCCAGCGCGGCCAGGCGGACTCGAGCGCGCTCAGCGGCTGGCACGGTGGCGCAAAGCCGCCCGTGACGGGGACGAGCTCGGACGCCCCGAAGAAGCTCAGTTGCGGGTCGAGCTCGGCCACCGACTACGCGCTCGTCACCTTCGGAGCGCCTGCCGCGTACCACTACGCGGCCGTCGCGGGGAATGGGACGTGGACGCTGCTCAACTCGCGCTCGATGGTCCACTACCAGACCACCCCGAACCCCGGCCAGCAGGGCAACGTGATCATCGCGTTCCACCGCGAGCCGGACTTCCAGTACATCAACCAGCTCAACGTCGGCGACACGATCACGATCCAGAGCCGGAGCTGCGAGACCTTCGTCTATCGGGTGACCGAGCGGTGGGACCTTCCCCCGAACAAGGTCACTCAGCTCGGTCCGACGCCCGGCCACGAGCTGACCATGATCACGTGCGATCCATGGTGGCAGGACTACGACCGCCTGGTCTGGCGGGCGGAGCTGATCTCCGCCCCCGCGGCCGGCGGCGCAACCGGCAGCTCGGTGGTCAACCCCAGCTTCTAGTGGGGTGGTTCGTCAGCTCGAGAATCCCTCGAGCGGTCCGGGCAGCGCCGCCTCGGCGACAGCCTCGAGACGCTTGATGTTGATCCGCACGAAGATCGCCGCGGCGATGATCACGATGACGGCGAGCGCGCCGAACCCGATCTCCACCGGGGTGCTCAGCTTCGTGATCGCGCTGCTGAGCTCGAACGCCGCAACGCCGTAGAACGTCGCCCAGACGATCCCTCCGAGTGCGTTGGCGATCACGAACTTCGTCCAGTGCATCCGGTTCGTCCCGGCGAGGAACGCGGCATAGGTGCGCAGCACGGAGACGAACCGGCCGAAGAACACGACCTTCGCTCCGTGACGCATGAAGACGTACCGGCCCACCTTCAGCTTCGGCTCGTCGAGACGCACGTACTTTCCAAACCGGCGGAGCAGTCGGTAGCCGCCGAACCAGCCGATGCCGAAGCCGATGTTGTCACCGACGACCGCTCCGACGATGGCCGCGACGATGACACCGACGATCGAGAGTCGGTTGGTTGCCGCCGCAAATGCCGCAGCGGTGATGAGCATCGTCTCGCCGGGCAGCGGAACGCCAAGGCTCTCCACAGTCACAAAGAGCGCCACCGCCAGGTAGCCGATGCTGGTCAGCCATCCGTCAAGGCCGGAGTTGATCACCGTTCCGTGCGCCCGGTCCGCTCAGACCGGCGGGACTGGATGATGGCGGGCGACGTCGGCGCGGCGCCGCGTGCGGTAGGCGGCAAAACGGCGTCTCAGTTCCGCGCGCAGCTCCTGCGGAGGAACGACCGCATCGACGATGAGCTCCGACGCCAGCCGGAAGATGTCGATGTCGTCGCGATACTCGTCCTGGAGCGCGGTGACGTAGGTCTCGCGCTCACCCTCCGCGACGTCCTGGATCTTGTTGTAATAGACGGCGTTGATCGCGGCTTCCGGCCCCATCACCGCGATCTGCGCGGTGGGCAGTGCCAGCGTGCAGTCGGGCTCGAACGCCGGTCCGCTCATCGCGTAGAGACCCGCACCGTACGCCTTGCGCAGCACCACGGAGATTCGCGGGACCTGCGCCTGCGCGAGCGCGGAGATCATCTTCGCGCCGTGGCGGATGATCCCCTGGCGCTCGACTGCCGTGCCGATCATGAAGCCGGGAACGTCGGCGAGAAAGAGCAGCGGCACGTTGAATGCGTCGCAGCATGTGATGAATCGTGTCGCCTTGTCCGCCGAGTCCACGAAGAGGACGCCACCCTTGAAGCGCGGTTGCGACGCGAGGACGCCCACGGCATGCCCGTCGATCCGAGCAAAGCCACACACGATCTCGCGCGCGAAGAGACGCTTGATCTCGAAGAACGAGTCGGCATCGACGAGACCGCGAATGATCGCCATCACGTCGTATCCCTTGGATGGCTCGGCGGGGATCACGTTCGTGATGTCCTCGCATCCGGGCGCGACCTCGCCCGCTTTCGAGACCGGCGGCGCATCGTGCCAGTTCTGCGGGAGATAGCTCAGGTACCGACGTGCAGCGGTGATCCCCGCTTCCTCGTCATCGACGAGAACATCGCCGCACCCGCTGACCGAGCAGTGCATGCGTGCGCCGCCCATCTCCTCGAGCGTGACCACCTCGCCGACCACGACTTCCGCCATGCGCGGTGAGCCGAGATACATCGACGCGTTGCCCTCGACCATGATCACGACGTCGCAGAACGCGGGGATGTACGCACCACCCGCGGCGCTCGGGCCGAAGAGCACGCACACCTGTGGCACCTGGCCGGAAAGACGTACCTGCATATGGAAGATGTGCCCCGCGTGCCGGCGGCCCGGGAACATCGCGACCTGGTCGGTGATGCGCGCGCCGGCCGAGTCGACGAGGTAGACCAGCGGTATCTGCAACCGTTCTGCCGTCTCCTGGATGCGCACGATCTTCTCGACCGTCCGCGGTCCCCACGACCCCGCTTTGACCGTGGGATCGTTGGCCATCACCGCGCAGCTCCGGCCGTGCATCACACCGATCCCCGTGACGACACCGTCCGCCGCGAGCTCGGGGTCGTTCGTGCCGGCCAGCAGGCCGTCCTCGACGAATGACGTGTCCGGATCGAAGAGCCGCTTGATCCGTTCGCGGGGCATCAACTTCCCCTGCTCGGCCACCTTGGTTCGGTGCCGCTGCGGGCCGCCGGCACGCGCTCGTTCGAGCCGGTCGACGACGGTCTCGTGATCAGCCAACGCCTGTCTCCATGGTGACGTCCCGCGGCTCGCGGCTCCAGATCCCTGCGCGGTAGAGCTTGCCGGGCAGGTCCCTTCGGAGATCCGACGCCAGCACGTCGGCGACAGCGCACATCGCCGCAAGGTCGATGCCGGTCTCGGCACCCATTGCGTGGAGAGCCTGCAGCGCATCCTCGCTGCACACGTTGCCCGTGGCGCGAGGCGCAAACGGGCAACCGCCGACGCCGCCCACGGAACCGTCGAACCTGCGGATCCCGGAGTCGTACGCCGCAACGATGTTCGCAACCCCGAGGCCGCGCGTGTCGTGGACGTGCAACGAAACTTGCTCGAGTTGCACGGCGTCCGCCACCCGTGCGCACATGCGCGTGACGTCGACCGGCGTTGCGACTCCGATCGTGTCAGCGACGCCGATCTCGGCGACGCCGCGCGCTGCGAGATCCGCGCACAGCGCGACCACACGTTCGGGCGCAACCTCACCCTCGAACGGACACCCGAAGCTCACGGAGATCGCGACGTCGACCGCGCAGTCGCGCTCGGACGCGAGCTCGACGATGTGCGATATCTCGACGAGCGATTCGTCGACGCTGCGATTGACGTTGCGGCGGTTGAATGTATCGGTGGCGGCGATGGTGACGAGCACGTTGCGCATCCCGTGCGCCAGCGCAAGCTCGAGGCCACGAAGATTCGGCACCAGCACGCGCAAGCGCGCAATGTCGCTCTCGAACGCCGCCAGCACCGCCGCGGCGTCGGCGAGTTGCGGCACCCAGCGTGGTGAGACGAAGGACGTCGCCTCGACGCGAGGGACGCCGGCGTCGAGCAGGCCCCGCACCAGCCGGACCTTGGCGTTCGTCGAGATCGAGTCCGCGATGCTCTGGAGCCCATCGCGCGGCGCGACGTCAGTCCAGATCACGTCGTTCACGAAATCGGCCTCCCGGTGGTGGACACGGCCCCGTCACCGTAGCAAACCCGGCGACTACACTCTCACGAGGCGATGCCGCGGTTTCACGTTCCCGACTACATCCGAACCACCTTCGCGGTCACCGACTGGCGCGCCTTCCGGCTGTGCGGGATGGACGAGGTGGGACGCGGCGCCTACGCCGGTCCGCTCGTCGCCGCGGCGGTGATCCTCCCCCAGCGCTTTCGTCACCCGCTGCTCCGCGACAGCAAGCTGCTGAGCGCTCGCCAGCGGGAGGAGGTCGATGCCGTCCTGCGCGTGAAGGCCGTCGCCTGGGCGGTCGCGGAGGTGAGCGTCGATGAGATCAATGCGCGTGGACTGGGGTGGGCGAACGTCGACATCTTCTGCCGGCTGATCGAAGCGATCGACGCCGACGGGTATTGCTGCGACGGGAACCTGCGCATTCCCGTCTCGCGCCCGGTGCACTCGCTCGTGGCTGCCGACCGCAAGGTGCCTGCCGTATCGGCGGCGTCGATCATCGCCAAGGTGCACCGCGATGCCCTGATGCGCCGGATGCACGAGGATGCGCCGTACTACAACTGGGCGAGCAACAAGGGCTACGGCGCGCTCGAACATCGCGCGGCGATTCGCGAGCACGGACCCCACGCGGCGCACCGGCGCGTGTTCCTCGCGTCAGTCATGCAGACCGAGATGGATCTGACCGGGTCCGCGAGCTCGCGCGACCCCGCGGTGGGAGTGGGCTGACCCGGCGCTCAGTTGGTCTCGTTGGCGCCGCAGCCGCAGCTGCCGCCGCAGCCACCGCCACCACCACCACCACCGCCGGTCGACGGGGTCTCGGACGTTCCGGTCCCGGCGTGGACGGCGACCCGGCTGATCAGCGGCATGCTCGCGCGGCTCTCGCAGCTCGGACAGACTGCCGCGACCTCACGGTCGGCCATCGGACGGAGCAGCTCGTAGACGGCGGAGCAGTCGTTGCAGCGGTATTCGTAGAGGGGCATCGCGGACAAGCGTACGCATGCCCCCGACGATTTGACAAGTCGAACATCTGTTCGCTATCATTCGCCACATGCCAATCCGCACCATCGAGCTCCAGCTCCCCCTTGATCCCGATGAGGCCGGGTCCCTCGCGCGTCAGCGAGTGCGGCACCTGGCGGCGGTGGACGGGCTCGAGCCGGCGGCGTTCGTGAGACTGGTCCGCTCGTTTCCATCGCTGCGGGCCATCTACACGGCGCCGGAGGCCGAGCTTGCGAGGATCATCGGGCCCGTTGCCGCCGCGCGGATGCGCTGGTTCATCGACGCGCCACTTGATACAGGCCTCGCTCGCGAAGCGACTGCCGCGACTGCCCGCTCCACCCAGAGCCCGCTCTCAACCGCAGCGTGATCGTCGCGCGATAGGCGCCGGGAGCGTAGAACAGCGCAACCAACGTAGAATCGATAGTTCCGCCAAATTTGGTTTGAGAACAAGGAGGTTCTGCAGCATGCGCAGTCGACGTTCCAGAGCCGCCACCCTCGACGACATCGCTGAGGCGCGCAACCGCGCGGCCGAAACAATCAGCGAGCTCGCAGAGCACGCGGTCTCACTTGCGCGCGAGGCGGGAAACGCCGCGCGCCCCACGGTGAAGCTTGGTGCCGAAGGCATCGGTCACGCATTCGAGCGCGCCGCCGATGCTTCCGGGAAGCTCACCGGCGCCATCCGTCCGAAGAAGAAGACCCACAAGCTTCGCAACCTCTTGATCGGGGCTGCGGTGGTCGGCGGGATCTTCGCGCTCGTTCAGTCGCCACTCCGGACGAAGCTCCAGGAGCGTCTTTTCGGGCCGCCTCCTGAAGACGACGACCTTCCGCAGATCACACTTCCTGACGACGATCACGGGATCAACGTGAGCCAGGGGACCGAGATCGACGTCACGCACGCGTCGGATCCCGAGCCGGAGCCCGCGGCCGACGTCGTCGGCACCCCGGTGGCTGCGGAGCCCACCGCGCATCGCGGGAACAAGCACGACGACGCAACCATCGACCAGGAGACCAATGCCTGACGACCGACCGTATCAAGGACGCCCTTCCTCGGACCGGCCCCAGTTCGCCGGCCCACGCCAGAACTTCTCGGGGGCCCGGCCATCGTTCCAGCCTGACAACCGCCCGCCGTTCCGCCCCGCACCACGAGTGGAGGTGCCCGCGGCGCCGATGATCCACTCCCTCAAGCTGCGCGACGGCGATCGCGAGATCGAGGTCAGCGGATCTGCGGCGTTCGTGCGCCAGGTCCTCGACGATCTCCCCGCGATGTGGGCGCGCCTCCACGGTGAAGGCTCATCACGCCCCGGGCGTATCGATCTCCCGTCCCCGCGCCCGCACGAGCAGCACGGAACCCACGAAGCGTCGGAGCCCGCCGTTGCGGAAGAGCCGGCAGTCGCACCGGTGCGTGAGCCCGCCACCAACGGGAAGCACGTCGTGACCCCGACCGCCTCCAACGGCAAGCGCGTAGCCGAACGCGGCACACCTGACGACAAGGTGCTCGCGGTGCTCAAGAGCTCCACACGGCCGCTCGCGGTCGCGGCAATCCGCAAGCGTCTCGGCGGCAGCTACACCCCGCAGCAGGTCCGGCGGATCCTCGAGCGCAACGCCCCCAAGGTGTCCGTCACCGACGACCGGCCGGCGACCTACCGCCTCCGCTAGCACCGGCCCCGCACACTTCGGGTTACCTGCCCGCACCCATAATGGCGGGGGCAGGGATCTGAACTCATGCCACGCTCATTGCTTGCCCTCCTCACCACCGTGCTCGTGGCCATCACCGCCTGCGGATCGTTGGCCGCGGACGCAGGCTCCGGGACCCCTGCCCCGACGCCGTACCCGACACCCGTCGGGGGCCTCGGTCACCGGCCATCCAGTCCCGTGAAGATCACGCTCCTCTCACCGGTGAACGGATCGACCGTGCACGGCACGTCGGTGCTCGTTCGGGTGTCGGTGACGGGCGGCGAGGTCACGCCGGCAGTGACGGGCAACATCACGCCCACCAAAGGCCACGTGCACCTCTATCTGAACAATCAGCTCATCTATATGAGCTACACGCTGCAGCAGGAGATCACCGTGCACCCCGGAGTCGAGTACTCGATGTATGCGGAGTTCGTTGCCCAGGACCACTTTCCCTTCAGCCCGCGCGACGTGACACCGACGATCTATTTCACCGTCGCGCCGGCCTGATCCGCTCCGCATGTGATCGCGCACATCCTCGGCAACCTGCCGCTGCCGCTGCAATGGGCCCTGGCACTGCTGATCTTCGGCGGAGGGCTGGCGGTCTTCGCAGTGCGCCGGGGTGTGATCCGGATCGCCGGAGCGGTCGCTGCGCTGTGTGGCATCGGCGGACTCGTCGCAAGCTGGATCCTCAGCCCCGCGCTGCTCGTGCCCGCACCCTACGCCGTGCGGATCGTGTCGCCCGCCCCCGGAGCTGAAGTCGGCTCGCCGTTCACGCTCACCGTCTGCGGTGTTCCCGCGACAGGCGGGGCCGTTCCCGCGACGGACTCCCAGCACTACCTCGCGATCATCATCGACGGTGCTGCGGCGCCCACGGTAGACGTGTGGCAGATCCCGCAGGATCTGAGCCCGGGACGCCACGTGGTCGAGGTCGAGCTCGTCAGCCCGTCTCACCAGGCGTTCAACCCGCCGGCCACCGCGAAGGAGACCATCACCGTCGTTGCCGGGAATCCGCCGGCCGGCCCGGCGGCGTGTTGAACGAGGAAGCGCCGGCGCACATCCTCGTCGTCGAGGACGACGCGCCGCTGCGGGAGGTGGTTGTCGGGGCGCTCGACTCGGCCGGCTATGCCACGTCGATCGCGGCGCACGGCATCACCGCGTCACAGATGCTCCGGAACGCCGAGGGTATCGACATCGTGCTCCTCGACATCGGACTGCCCTTCGTCGACGGCTGGCAGATCCTCGCCCAGATGGGGGATCGCCGCGGGCCGGCCGTCATCGTGATCAGTGCGCGAGGCGAGGAGACCGACAAGGTCCGCGCGCTCGACCTCGGCGCTGACGACTATCTCGCCAAGCCGTTCGGCGCCGAGGAGTTGCTGGCGCGTGTGCGCGCCGTGCTTCGCCGCGTCCGCCCACCGTTCGGAGCGCCGGGGATCGTCGCCCTCGGCGGCATCCGAGTCGATCTCGGCGCGCGGACTGTGCTCCGCAACGGCATGGAGGTCCGGCTCTCGCCGACCGAATGGCTCCTGCTTGCAGAACTGGCGCGCAACGCCGGCATCACACTCGATCATCGAACGCTGCTCCAACGGGTCTGGGGGCCGCAGTACGCCGACGAGCGCAACTACCTGCGCACCTTCGTGCAACGGTTGCGCGCCAAGCTCGAGGACGACCCGGCGCGTCCCGAAGTCGTCGTCACCGTAGGGCGCCACGGATACCGTTTTGGTCCTCCGCGATGACACGGCGGCGCCACTGAACATGAGTAGACTGGCGAGGATCCCCGGATAAGTCATGAGCGAAAACCACCTGCGCGCGATCAACGCCGCCGACTCGCCGGCCGACGGCGGCGGGCATCCGGGCAACACCGCCGACGCTCCCCTCCGCTCAACGGGGCTGCGCGCGTTGATGGAGGTGGTTGCGGCCATCGTCGTTCCCATCGCGGTCGGTGCGGCCCTGGTGCCGTTCCGGAGCAACGTCTCACCGGCAACAGCGGCGCTCGGTCTGGCGGCCGCGGTATCGCTGATCGCAGCGCTGAGCACGCGCCTCGGCGGAGTCGTCGCAGCGGCGTCGGCCGCGCTGTCGTTCGACTTCTTCTTCACGAAGCCGTACGGCTCGCTGTCCATCTCGAGCGCGCAGGAGATCGAGACCGCGATCCTCATGCTCGTGTGCGGGCTCATCGTCGGTCAGCTGTCGGCGCGAAACCGGACCAACAAGGAGATGGTCGTGCAGACCACCGGGGAGCTCGCACGCATCCAGGCGATCGCGGAGTTGATGGCCTCCGGAGCCGGCGCGTTCGAGGTCGTTGCCGCCGTCGGCGACGAGCTCACGGGGCTGCTCGGCTTGCGCAGCTGCCGTTTCGAGCGCTCATTCCCGGACGGTCCGACGCCGACGATCGAGCGCAACGGTGACGTGAGCTGGGGACGGTTCTGGTGGGGGTTCCGGACGCTCGGGCTGCCCGGCAAGGAAGTGACGCTCGTTGTCGAGCATCAGCGTCGCCGGCTCGGTCGCTACGTGCTCGCTGCAGTCCCCGGCTCGCCGGTGACACGCGAGCAACTCGTCGCCGCGGTCACCCTGGCCGACCAGGCGGGTGCGGCTCTCGGACTCGAAGCGGCAGCGGCGGTGGCACACTGAATCATTGACCCGACGTTGATGGTGGGCCGCCTAGATTCAAGGCATGGTTCAACATCGCAGCGTCGCTGAGGGTCAGCAGAGGGACCACGCGCGAGCGGATTTTGTGACGTTCGGCTCTGTCGAGTCGCACGGTTGTCATGGAACTCTGCGGCGATGCAATGCCGCCCAGCTCCGAGCCGTGCCGGACGTTGCGGCGTTGACGTTTCGTTGACGGTGGCCGCCGGATACTGAGAGCACAGATGCCACTCGAATTGCTCGTCCTGCTCTGTTTCGCCGGGATGCTCGTCGCGGGCATCCTGATGATCGACGGACTCCGGAGGATCTGACATGGGGGATCTCACCGGCTACATCGTCGCCGCGGTCATCGCGCTGATCGCGGCGGTCTACCTGCTCGTCGCCCTGGTCGCCCCGGAGCGCTTCTAAATGGCCATCGACATCATCGCCGCCGTCATCACGTACGCCGCGGTTGCCGTGGGCGCCTGGTTCCTCGGCGGTTACATGCTCAAGGTCTACAAGGGCGAGCGCGTCTGGCTCAGCCCCCTGCTCCGTCCGGTCGAGCGCTTCACGTATCGAATCATCGGCGTCGATGAGGAGCACGAGCAGGGCTGGATCGCGTATCTCGTTTCCATCCTCGCCGTGACGTTCGTGAGCGTCGTGTTCACGTATCTCATCCTCAGGTTCCAGGACCATCTGCCGCTGAACCCGCAGAACCTCCCCGGCGTTCCGTCACCACTGGCGTTCAACACCGCGATCAGCTTCGCAACGAACACCAACTGGCAGAACTACACCGGTGAGACGACGATGAGCTACTTCTCCCAGATGGTCGCTCTCGTGCTGCACAACTTCCTGAGTGCGGCGATGGGCATGGCCATCGCCATCGTGGTCATCCGCTCGATCGCCCGCCGGACAATGACCACGCTGGGGAACTTCTGGGTCGACACCGTGCGGGGCACGCTGTACGTGCTCCTGCCGATCAGCGTCCTCGTCGCACTCATCCTGGTGGCGAACGGCGCCATCCAGAACTTCAGTGGCTACTCCGTCGTGCACACGCTCACCAACGGGCTGCAGACGATCGCGCAAGGACCGGTCGCCACCCAGGAGGCGATCAAGGACCTCGGCACGAACGGTGGCGGTTTCTTCAACGCGAACAGTGCCCATCCGTTCGAGAACCCCAACGGATTCACCAACGCGCTCGAGATCTTCACGGTGCTGCTCATCCCATTCGGCCTGGTGATCACGTTCGGCAAGTGGGTGGGGAACGTGAAGCAGGGAATCGCGCTCGGCGCGGTCATGGGCATCATCCTCATCGGCGGATTCGGCGTCGCCGCCTGGCAGGAGCAGCAGGGGAATCCCGCGCTCGTCTCCACGGGCGCGACCCAGGTCGCATCCGCGCAGTCCGCCGGCGGGAACATGGAGGGCAAGGAAGTTCGGTTCGGCCCCATCCAGACGGCGCAGTTCGGCACCGCCACCACGGGCACGAGCACGGGGTCGGTTGACTCCTCGCACGACAGCTGGACCGCCATCGGCGGGCTGATCCCTCTGGTCCTCATCAAGCTCGGTGAGATCACCCCCGGAGGCGTCGGCTCCGGCCTCTACGGCATGGTCGTGTTCGCGATCGTCGCGGTGTTCATCGCAGGGCTGATGGTCGGACGAACGCCGGAGTACGTGGGAAAGAAGATCGAGGCACGCGATGTCAAATACGCGGCAATCGCCATCCTCGTCCTTCCCGCATCGATCCTCGGCTTCTCGGCGATCGCGGTGCTCACCGCGGGAGGGCAGGCAGGGCCGATCGCCACGCAGGGGACGCCTCACCAGCTCACCGAGATCCTCTACGCCTTCGCGTCGACGACCGGCAACAACGGCAGCGCGTTCGCCGGCTTGACCGGCAACACGACGTACTACAACCTGATGCTGTCCGGCGCGATGTGGATGGGACGGTTCCTCTTCATCATCCCCGTGATGGCGATGGCCGGCAACCTCGTCAAGAAGAAGATCGTGCCGGCGAGCGCGGGCACGTTCCCCACCGATGGACCGCTCTTCGTCGCGCTCCTCGTCGGAACCGTCCTCGTCGTCGCCGCGCTGACGTTCTTCCCCGCAGTCTCGCTCGGGCCGATCCTCGAGCACTTCAAGCTCATCGCGGTGCATTGACATGGCCCTCGCAGCCGCTCACCATCCCCGCCGCCGGCGCAGCAGCGTCACCGACCCGGAGTTGCTCTTCCCCGCAATCGGCCAGAGCTTCGTCAAGCTCGACCCGCGCGTCATGGTGCGGAATCCCGTGATGTTCGTCGTCGAGATCGGCGCGTTGATGACCACCTACGTGTTCATCGCCGACATCTTCGGGAACGCCGGCGACACAAGCTTTGTCGGACAAATCGCGCTCTGGCTCTGGTTCACCGTGCTCTTCGCGAATTTCGCCGAGGCGATCGCCGAGGGTCGCGGTAAGGCGCAGGCCCAGGCGCTTCGCCGCACGCGCACCGAGACGATCGCTCGCAAGATGCAGGGCGGTCTCGGCGGCAAGGAGGTCCCGGTTCCAGCTCCGGATCTGCGCAAGGGCGACATCGTCGTCTGCGAGGCGGGCGACGTCATCCCGAGTGATGGGACGATCATCGAGGGTATCGCGAGCGTCGACGAGTCGGCGATCACCGGCGAGTCCGCGCCGGTCATCCGCGAGGCCGGCGGAGATCGAAGCGCCGTCACGGGAGGCACGCGCGTGCTGAGTGACCGCATCGTCATCGAGATCACCCAGAACCCTGGTGAGACCTTTCTCGACCGCATGATCTCGCTGGTCGAGAGCGCCTCGCGGCAGAAGACACCGAATGAGATCGCGCTCAACATCCTGCTCGCGAGCCTCACGCTCATCTTCCTCATCGCAGTGGTGACGCTGCAGCCGTATGCCGTCTTCTCTGGCGCATCCATCGAGGTCACCGTGCTGGTCGCGTTGCTCGTCTGCCTGATACCGACGACGATCGGAGGGCTGCTCAGCGCAATCGGCATCGCAGGGATCGATCGCCTGCTCCAGAAGAACGTCCTCGCCATGTCCGGCCGCGCCGTGGAAGCAGCCGGCGACGTCGACACCCTGCTGCTCGACAAGACGGGAACCATCACACTCGGGAATCGTCAGGCGACCGAGTTCCTCCCGGCACCGGGTGTGGCGATGGAAGAGCTGGTGCGCGCCGCCGACCTCGCCAGCCGCGCCGATGAAACTCCCGAGGGGCGCTCCATCGTGGCCCTGGCGAAGCGGTTCGGCGCACCCGAGGATGAGGGAGACGCGGCCTGGACCTTCGTGCCATTCACGGCGGAAACGCGCATGAGTGGTGTCGACAGCACCACGGACGGCATCCGCAAGGGTGCAGGCGACGCCGTCGCGAAGTGGTGTGGACAGGGCAAACCAGGCGAGAACGTCGTGCCGAAGGGTGTGGCCGAGCAGGTCGAGGTCATCGCCCGCAGCGGAGGCACGCCCCTGCTGGTCGCGCAGAACCACGTCATCCTCGGCACGATCCACCTGAAGGACATCGTCAAGCCGGGGATTGCGGAACGGTTCGCAGAGTTGCGCAGGATGGGGCTGCGGACGGTGATGATCACCGGGGACAACCCGCTCACCGCCGCTGCCATCGCAGCCGAAGCGGGTGTCGACGACTTCCTCGCCGAGGCGACGCCGGAGAACAAGCTGGACCTCATCCGTCAGGAGCAGGCCGGCGGGAAGCTCGTCGCCATGACCGGGGACGGCACCAACGACGCGCCCGCGCTTGCTCAGGCAGACGTCGGCGTCGCCATGAACAGTGGAACGCAGGCGGCCAAGGAGGCCGGCAACCTCGTCGACCTCGACAGCGACCCGACCAAGTTGATCGAGATCGTCGAGACGGGCAAGCAGATGCTCATCACACGCGGAGCGCTCACCACGTTCAGCATCGCCAACGACGTGGCCAAGTACTTCGCGATCATCCCGGCGATGTTCACGGCGTACGTGGCACTCAAACCGCTCGCCGTGCTCAACATCATGCACCTGCAATCGGCGCACAGCGCGATTCTCAGCGCCGTCATCTTCAACGCCCTGATCATCATCGCGCTCGTGCCGCTGGCGCTGCGCGGCGTGCGCTTCCGCGCGGTCGGCGCCAGCTCGCTGCTGCGCCGCAACCTCCTCATCTACGGTGTCGGCGGGGTGGTCGCTCCGTTCATCGGCATCAAGCTCATCGACGTCATCATCAACGCGCTCCACCTGGTCTAGACGTCATGAACCCACGCACATGGCCCAAGGAGCTGCTCATCAGCCTCCGCCTCACGATTGCCCTCGCGGCAATGGTGATCGTCTACACGTTCGTCGTCACCGGGATCTCGCAGGTTGCTTTCAACAGCAACGCCAACGGCAGTCTCGTCTCGGTCGACGGCAAGGTCGTCGGTTCGACGATGATCGGGCAGAGTTGCCCACAGGAGAAGGTCGCGTCCGACGGCAGCCTCCGCATCACCATTGACACGAAGTACTTCCAGGGACGTCTCTCCTACACGGTCAACGCGAACACCGCTTCGCTGCAGCCGTGCAACGCGGCGAACTCGGTCGGGAGCAACCTGGGTCCATCCAACCCGATCCTGCTCGAGACCACCAGGGCCGCCGTTGCCGCCTACGAGCGGGCCGGCGTGGCGGCGCCGATACCGATCGATCTCGTCACATCGGACTTCACGGGGTTCGATCCGGATATCACGGAGGCGGCCGCACTGGCGCAGGTGAACATGGTGGCGAACGCCCGCGGGCTCGACGCCACCAAGGTGCGGGCGCTCGTCGAGTCCCAGGTGCAGGGCCGGATCCTCTGGGTCTTCGGGGAACCGGTGGTCAACGTGCTCCAGCTCAACCTCGCACTGAACGCGCAGCAGTCCAGCCTCGCGGGATGACACGTTCGCCGGACGCTCGAGGCGATCATCATTAGTCGCATGGGCGACACGATCGCCACCGGCGCGGCGCCGGTTCCGGCGACCAGCGTTGCGCGGGGCCACCTCCGTGTGTTCCTCGGCGCGACGCCGGGCAGCGGCAAGACGTTCGCCATGCTGCGCGAGGCACACGACCGGCGCTCGCAGGGTGAGGACGTCGTCGCAGGCTACATCGAGACGCACGGCCGCAAGCTCACCGAGCAGGCGGTCGGCAGCCTCGAGGTGGTCCCCCGCCTCCACATCGAGTACCACGGCAAGCTCATGGAGGAGATGGATCTCGACGGGATCCTCGCGAGGCATCCCCAGGTGGTGCTCGTCGACGAGATCGCGCACACCAACGTTCCGGGCGTCCGCCACGCGAAGCGGTACCAGGACGTCGAGGAGATCCTCGACGCGGGGATCGACGTCGTGACCACCGTCAACGTGCAACACCTCGAGTCAGTGAAGGATCTCGCCGAGCACATCACCGGCATCCCGGTGCGGGAGACGCTGCCCGATCAGGTTCTTGACAATGCTGACGAGATCCAGTTCATCGACATCTCGCCCGAGGCTCTGCGCAAGCGTATGCGTCACGGCAACATCTACGCACCCGAGAAGATCGACACCGCCCTGACCAACTTCTTCCGCCCCGGCAACCTCGCGGCGCTGCGCGAGATCGCGCTCCGCCTGGTGGCGCAGACCGTGGGACGAGCGCGCGGTGCCATCCGCCCCGCACCGCAGGATGTGCTCGTTGCAGTCAGCGGACGCGAGAGCAGCGGCCCGCTGATCCGGCGCGCAAGCCGTCTGGCCCGTCGATTCGGCGGCTTCTGCACCGTGCTCGTGGTGCTCGATCACCACGACGAAGCGACCGAACGTGGACGGACGAAGTCACGAGAGCTCGCGGAGCTGCTGCAGTGCGGCTTCCTCGAGCGTGCCGGGACGGTCACCGAATCCGTCATCAGCGTCGCGCACGAGCTGGCCGTGCAACACGTCGTCGTCGGCGAGGCCGCGCACCAGGGCGTGCGCGGACGGCTGCATCGAGGGCTCATCGACCGGCTGATCACGGACCTGCCTGACGTCAGCGTCCATGTGGTGGCGAGGCCTTCGGGGACGCCGGCCGGCGCACACAGCTCGCCCCAGGAGCGGCCCGACTCGGAGATGCTGCTGCGGGCGCTGCACGCGTCGGCGAGTCGCGCGGGGCTCCGCACCTATCTCGGCTACGCGCGCGGCGTCGGCACGACGATCGCGATGCTCGACGAAGCGAGCCGGCGCCGGCAGCGCGGGACCGATGTGGTGGTCGCCGCAGTGAAGACGGACGGACGCTCGCGCTGTGAGCTTGCGTTGCAGGGACTCGAGATCCTCGGTGGGCCGAACTCGCCGGCGGTACAGGCGCGCGTCGACGTCGACGCCCTCCTGCGCCGCAACCCCGAGGTTGCCTGCCTCGACGACCTCGCCGCACTCGACACCGAGGGCCGGCCGATCACCGACTCCGTTCCCCGGCTCCTCGGCGCCGGGATGATGCTGATCGCGACCCTGCACCTCACCGACATCCGCAGCACAGTCGAAGGCATGGGCGCGATGCTCGGTGATCGTCCGCAACACGTCGTCGACGACGCCTTGCTCGATCTGATCACCGAGCTCGAGATTGTTGACATCACCCCGTCGCAGCTGGACGAGCGCCTCAGGCGCGGGGAGATCCTGCCGGCGAGCGAGGCCGCGCAGGCGCGCACCCGGGCATTTCGTCCGCAGGTGCTCGCCTCGTTGCGCGAGCTTGCGTTCCGGCTGCTGGCGGAGCACACCGATCGGCGCCTGGTCGCATACATGCGCGACCGGGGCATCGAGACGCCGTGGGAGGTGAAGCCACGCGTCATGCTGTGCGTCCCTCCCCGCACGGGGATGGAGGACGTGATCGCGACCACTGCAACCCTGGCCGCCCGGCTTGACGGCAAGATGACCGCGGTCACCGTGCGTGATCGCGAGCGGTCCGAGCAGGAGATGCTGCTGTTGGGCACGTACGCGGCGCTGACGCACCAGGCGGACGGCACCTTCGTCACGCTCTACGAGAAGGATGCGGCGACGGCGCTCACGCAGTACGCGCGAAAGATCCTTGCCACCGAGATCGTCGTCACACGCGGACGCGGACGTCGCGGCAACCTGCGCAAGCTGATCGAGCTTCTCACCGACGTCGACATCCACGTGCTCCCGAACCCACGCGAGAACAACGCCGCCCGAGCGCTACGCGACGGTCGCCGCCTCGGGACTCTCCGCAGGTTCCGCCGGCGCCGCGGGTAATGTGAACGCCAGGACGGCACCGCCGCCGGGCTCGGGATCGTCGAGCCAGACCCGTCCGGCGTGCGCCTCGATGATGCCGCTGACGATCGAGAGACCGAGGCCCGTTCCGTCGGAGCTCGACTGCTCATCGCGAACGAACCGTTCGAAGATCCGGTCACGCAGGTCATTCGGGACACCCGGACCGTGATCGATCACCCTCGTGACGACCGTGCCTCGAACCCCTGGCGCGACGTCGATCTCGATCGGCGTCCCGGCCGGCGCGTAGCGATCCGCATTCGCCAGGAGGTTGTCGAACACCTGACCGAGGCGGTCCCAGTCGGCGACCGCCTCGACCCAACCCGGCTCGATGACGACGTTCACCCGCCGCTCCGGGCGTGTCGTCCGTAGACGCTCCGCCGCCGCTTCCGCGGCCGCCGCGACGTCGGTCGGCTCGAGGCGCAACTCGAGCGCGTGCCCCTCGATGCGGGCGAGGTCGAGCATGTCCCCGACGAGGCGGTCCAGCCGCCGCGACTGCGTCACGATCCCGGCGAGCCCGTCGTGCACCGCCGGCGAGACGTCCGTCCGCGCCAGCAGCACCGTCGCGCCGGTCAGGATGCTCGCGAGCGGCGTGCGCAACTCGTGGCTCACGTTCTGCAGCAACTCACGCCGGATCCGATCCGCGTCACGCAGCGCCGAAACCTGTTGCTGTATCTGGGCGAGACGGACCGCCGTCCTGGCCGCGCCGGCCTGCTCGCGGTACAAACGCTCGAGCTCGACGTTGGCCTCGCGAAGCGTTCGCGTGAGTGCGCGCTCCGCGAGCGACGAGTGCCGCCGCTGTGCAGCCACACCGCCAACAGCCCCCGCGGTGGCGAAGAAGATGACGAGATAGACGAGGTCGCTCGGGTTCGCGAGGCTCAGGCTGTTGATCGGCGGGACGAAGAAGTAATCGGCGAGCACCGACGACATTGCCGCTGCGATCAGCGCCGGGATGAATCCCGCGAGCAATCCCAGGGACACGACGATGCCGAGGTACAGGAAGACATATGCGCGCGCATCGGCCGCGGGCAGCCGGTCGAGCACCACGGTCAGCAACGGTGGAGCCAAGAGCCCGACGGCGGCTCCGATGCCGAGCATCCGATCGATCGGTGGTCGTGTCATTCGAGTCGGCGTACGGTCGCCGCAAGGTGCTGGTTCAGGGCGTCCACGAGCCGTGATGCGGACGCCTGCAGACCATTGCGTGCCATCAGCGTGTTGAGCCCGTCCGGGTCGACGGGGTAGTGATCGCGTCGCCCCCGCGGCAGTTCGACTGGAAGATCCCGCACTGGTGGGACGACGCGCATCGCTCGAGTGAGGTAGTCGCGATTGGCGTCGCTGAGGCGCCCCGCCGCGATCAGCGCGTCGATGCTGCCGTGCTCACGCACCATCGACGCGGCCGCGACGGCGCCGACACCTTTGAGCCCCGGAAGCCCGTCGGACGGATCGCCGCGAAGCATCGCGAACGCGGCGTAACTGCGGCCCGGGATCGCGTACTTGTGCATGACCGCAGCCTCATCGACGATGTCCCAGGAGCCCTTCTCCGGGTACAGGACTGCGACGCGCGGGTCTTCGATCAGCGCGAAGAGGTCGCGATCACCGCTCACGATCTCGACCGTCCCCTCGGCTTTCGCGGTCCAAGTGGCGATGACGTCCTCGGCCTCATAGTCGGGAACGCCGGCCGAGTCGATCCCGATTGCGGCGAGGAACGCGTCGATGATCGGCATCTGCGGGATCAGCCCCGGCGGGATCGGTTCAGCAACGCGCTGAGCCTTGTAGCTGGGGAGCAGCGCCACGCGCCATTCCGGCCGCCAGTCCGCGTCTCCCGCAACTGCGAGGTGCAGCGGCTCGCGCGTCCCGAGCATCCGTGTGAGCGTCTCGAAGAAACCGCGCACGGCGTTGACGGTGCGTCCGTCCGGCGACCGCACCGTCTTGGGAACGCCGTAGAACGCGCGGAAGATGAGGCTGGACCCGTCGATGAGCATCCAGTCGCAGGACATCGGGACCATCCTAGTGCCCGCACCAGGGGGAAAACGGTAGCCTCGCGCAATGCCCACCCTCGATCCTCCCGCACTGATCGACGCGATCGTCAACCGCCTCCAGGCGGGATACATCTTTCCCGACCGAGCAGCCGAAGCGGAGCGGCTGCTGCGGGCCAACCTCGAGGCTGGGAGGTACGGCTCCCCGGTTGACGAGCAGCTATGCGATCGCATCAACGAGGACCTGCTGACCGCCTGTGCCGACAAACACCTTCGGCTCATCTGGCATGTCGCGAGCGAGGACACGGGCGAGAGCCCGAAGAGCGACGACGAGCTGATTGCCGCACTGCGAGAGATGTTCCGCGTCGAGAACTACGGCATCCGGCGGGTCGAGCGCCTCCCCGGCAACGTCGGCCTCATCGCGTTGACGCTCATCCCGGAGGCCGCTACGGCTGGTGAGGCCATGGCCGCGGCGATGCGTCTCATCTCACATACCCACGGGTTGATCCTCGACCTCCGTGCGGCGCGGGGCGGTGCCCCGGACGGGGTCGCCTTTGTTGCGAGCTTCCTGTTCCCCGACGGTGAGACCCGGCTGAGCGACGTGATCGAGGGACCGCATGGTCCCGCGCGCCAGTTCTGGACGTCCGGCTATCTGCCGGGCCCCCGGTACCTCCACCGTCCGGTGTTCGTGCTGGTCAGCGGCACCACGT
>Ga0307374_10001886_pt1 | contig 38342 bp, 37 predicted proteins | sample OX3MG_FD_202532 | JGI IMG/M metagenome (GOLD analysis project Ga0307374, IMG submission 202532) | Soil microbial communities from Risofladan, Vaasa, Finland - OX-3 | ecosystem: Environmental > Terrestrial > Soil > Coastal area > Acid sulfate soil | place: Finland: Risofladan, Vaasa | collected... | reverse complement strand
CGGTCCCTCCAATATGCTGTACGCCAGTTCTGCCCCGTCCGCGCCTATCAGCGTGATCCTGCACCAGAGCTGGACGTCAACCATCATGGGGTGGACGGGTGACACGGGTCGATCTCATCGCTGGTGCGCGATGAGACGAGCCCGGACCGATGAATTCACGGGTGGTCGGACGTCGACCCTCCAGAAAGGTTTCCGTCGAACGCCAAGAAGGAGCAAATCCATGCCGCCCCGTGAGACTCCGCCTACTGGATCACCCTGCTGGGCAGACCTCTGGACATCCGACGTCGAGGGCAGCTGCCGGTTCTACGCCGACCTCTTCGGCTGGGAGGCGCAGGAGCCGAGCCCGGAGTTCGGGGGGTACTTCATGTTCACCCGCGGTGGCGTCCCTGTCGCAGGCGGCATGGGGGACATGGGCGACATGCCGGCACAGAACGTGTGGAAGATCTACCTCCAGACTGACGACATCGCCAAGACGCTCGAGACGGCTGAGAGCGAAGGCGCAGAGGTGAACGCACCCGCCATGGCGGTGGCCGACCTCGGTACCCAGGCCGTCCTGGTGGACCCGACAGGAGCCCATTTGGGTACCTGGCAGCCGGGGACGTTCCCGGGGTTCACGGTCTTCGAGGAGCACGGCGCGCCCGGCTGGTGTGAACTCTTCACCCGCGACCATGCGAGGGCCGTGGCCTTCTACCGCTCGGTCTTCCACTGGGAGACCGACACCGTCGCTGACTCCGACGAGTTCCGCTACACGACCATGCGAAACCCTCAGGGCGACAACGACCTCGCCGGCATCATGGATGCGAGCGCATGGCTCCCCGACGGCGTGCCGGCGCACTGGTCGATCTACTGGATGGTGGACGACGTTGACGCCGCCGTCGCAAGAACCACATCGCTCGGAGGGTCGGTGGTGGCAGGAGCCGAAAACACCCCCTACGGCATTCTCGCCACCGTGACGGACCCCTCCGGCGCACAGTTCAAGCTGCGTACCCCGCCGCGCCCGTAAGTCATGACGGGGCCGTCAAGCCTCGTCGTGATGGCGGCGGATGATCTCAATCTTCTCCGAGGTGTGGTTGGGATCGGTTCCGGTCGCCTCGAGGAGCTCGCGCCGGTCGGCTTCGGCTTCCGCCTCGGCCCCCGCATCCGCCGCCGCCATGCGAGCCTCCACGCCCTCGGCGACCAACCGCTCGGCTTCTTCCACCAGCGCGGCGACCATGCCCTCCTCGGGTACGACGCGCACGATCTTCCCGCGGATGAAGAGATGCCCCTTCTTCTTGCCGGCCGCGATCCCGATGTCGGCCTCGCGAGCCTCGCCGGGGCCGTTGACCACGCAGCCCATGACGGCCACCTGAATCGGGAGTTGGAGTTGCTCTAAGGCTTCCTGCGCTTCCTTGGCGATCGCGATCACGTCGACCTGGGCCCGCCCGCACGAGGGGCAGGCGATCAGGTCGAGGCCCTTGCGCTCGCGTAGGCCGAGCGATTCGAGCAGCTGACGCCCGGCGCGGGCCTCTTCGACCGGATCAGCGGTCAACGAGAACCGGATGGTGTCCCCAATACCTTCGGCCAGGAGCGCGCCGATGCCCGCTGTTCCTTTCACCAGGCCGGCGGGCGGGGGGCCCGCCTCGGTGACACCGAGATGCAGGGGATGGTCAAAGGTTTCGGACGCCAACCGGTACGCCGCAATCATGAGTGCGACCGACGACGCCTTCACCGAGATCTTCACGTCGGAGAACCCGACCTCTTCAAAGAGCGCGAGCTCGTTGCGGGCCGACTCCACAAGCGCCTCCGGCGTGGCTCCCCCATACTTGGCGTAGAGATCGGGGTGGAGCGATCCCGCATTGACACCGATGCGGATCGGCACGCCGCGGTCCCGTGCTTCGGCGGCGACCTGCTTTATTTCGGCCTCCTTGCGCAGGTTCCCCGGGTTCAGACGGAGCCCCTGCACGCCCGCCTCCAGTGCGGCCAGAGCCATCTCGTGGTGGAAGTGGATATCCGCCACAATCGGCACCGGCGAGCGGGGAATGATCTGGGCCAGTCCGACGGCTGCGGCCTCCTCGTTGCAGGTGCAGCGCACAATGTCGGCGCCGGCGGCCGCCAGCGCGTAAATCTGCGCCAGTGTGCCGTCGACGTCGGCCGTCTTCGTCGTCGTCATCGACTGCACGGTCACAGGCGCCCCGTCGCCGATGGGGACCCCGCCGAGCGTGATTCGGCGGGTGGGTCGCCTCGGGCTGAGAAGGGATGAGGAATGTTCCATGTGAGAGAGCCTTACCCCGTCCGACTCATGGTTTGTAGAAATTCTGAATCGGGTGCGTGAAGTCGAGATAGATCCCCGAAAATACGAAGAGCGCCAGGATGGTCAGGAAGACAAAGACCACGGGGAATAGCTTGGTGATGTCCGCCCGGTAGAAGGCTTGGCCCTTCTTGGTACGGATCCACTCGTACACGGCCACCGCCACGTGCCCGCCGTCCAAGGGGAGCATGGGCAGCATATTGAGCAGCCCGAACACAATGTTGACGAGGATGATCAGCGACAACAGGTCCTGCAGCCCGGCCTGCTGTGCCTGGACACCGAGGCTTGTGATGCCGACGAGAGAGACGGGACGGACAGACGTCTGAGGATTGTTGGCCGCCTGCGACGCTGCTCTGGCATTCGTCACCTGATGGATCAACGAATCGATCCCGCTGGGTGAGAAGGTGCGAGCCACGCCGGAGACCTCCAGGCTGGTCAACCTTCCGATGTAAGTGCCCGCGTCACCGATCCCCTGCAGCGGGTTCGGTGTCGTCAGAGCCGAATCGAGCTCCACCCCGATGTACCCCTTCGGGGACTTGGCGGTCGCCGGGTCGAGGATCTGGTGCCGACCCGGGCCGGCGAGGGCGACACCACGCCCGTCGTGGGGCACCACCGATATGTCTCGCACGGTGCCATTACGCTCCACGCCCAGGACGACGCGCGTGCCCACCGAATGCGTGATCGCACGCGTCAACGTGGCGACGCTCGTCAAAGGGTGACCGTTGACCGACACGACGATGTCGCCGGCCTTCAACCCGGCTGCCTGCGCGGGCGTCTTGTCAAAGCCGACCCAGTGGGCGACCGCACCGATCTGCGCGTTGTTCGACTGCACTCCGAAGGAGAAGACGACGATGAGTGCCAGGACGAAGGCGATGATGAAGTGCATGACCGATCCGGCTGAGGCCACGACGATGCGCTTCCAGAACGCCTGCTGGCGGTAGGTGCGCGGCTCGTCCTCGGCAGCCACGTCCTCCAGGACGGTGAAACCAGTGATGCGCACGTACCCGCCTGCCGGTATGGCCTTAATGCCGTACTCGGTCTCACCACGACGAAACGACCACAGACGCGGTCCGAAACCGACGAAGTACTCGGTGACCTTCATGCCGGCCCATTTCGCCGTGGCGAAGTGCCCCAGCTCGTGCAGCATCACGATCACGACCAGGATGACGATGAACAGGAGGAGGTCCCCCAGACCCGCGGCAATGAAGATCGCTGCAAGCACGGCGACTACGGCCAGAAGACGCAACACCTGGCGGGGGCTGCCGTTCGGGGGCACCGGTGGTTGATCCGGCGGCTCCGCCGCGGGAGGAATGGCGGCGCCTGGCTCCTTCGCGATCAGGGTCATCCTGCCCTCAACGCTACCCGTCGTCCCCTTGTCAGGTACGGCGCCCGATGGAGGATCGCGCTCGTGCACGCGCCTCCTCGTCAGCCGCCAGGACGCTCTCGACCTGGTCTATCGGCTCGTCGGTCCAGGCATCCAACGTTTCGGCCACCACGTCGGCAATCCCGTCCCAGGACAACCTGCCGTTGAGGAAGGCCTCCACCGCGACCTCGTTGGCGGCACTGAGCCACGCCGGCGCCGACCCGCCGCACGTGCCGGCCCTGTAGGCGAGGTCGATGCAGCGGAACACATCGCGATCGGGCGGTTCGAACGTCAGGGCCGTCGGCGTGGTCCAGTCCAGCGCTCCGAAGGGAACCGTGGACCGATCCGGCCAACCAAGGGCGTACCCGATGGGAAGGCGCATGTCCGGCTCCGACAACTGGGCGAGTGTTGAGCCGTCGCGCAACTCCACCATGGAGTGCACGACGGACTGGGGGTGCACGACGATCTCAATTCGGTCGTAGGAGATACCGAACAGCTCATGTGCCTCAATCACCTCCAACCCCTTGTTCATCAACGTAGAGGAGTCGATCGTGATCTTGGGTCCCATGCTCCAAGTGGGGTGTGCGAGCGCATCGCTCACGGAGACCTGGCGGAGCTGCTCTGAGGACCACCCGCGGAACGGACCACCCGATGCGGTGAGGAGTAGACGCGCCACGGAGGTGGGCCCGTCAATGGCGGCCAGGCACTGATGGACGGCGCAGTGCTCGGAGTCGACCGGCACGATTTCCGCGCCGGGCGTGCGCCGTGCCTTCTGCACTATGGGCGCGGCGGCAATGAGCGATTCCTTGTTGGCCAGGGCCAAGGTCTTGCCGGCTTCCAACGTCGCCATCGTCACGGGGAGCCCGGCGAACCCCACGACTGCGTTGAGCACCACATCGGCCACGGTGGCAGCTACGTGAAGACCTTCCTGGCCTACCAGCACCTCGGTGCCGGTCGGCACCCCGTCGCGCACCTGGGCGTAGAGCGTCTCGTCACCGATCACCACGAGCCTGGGGTGCAGGACGGCGGCCTGGGCCAGCAACTGTTCAGCGGAGCGATGGGCGGCCAGCGCCACGACCTCGAAACGTTCGGGGGCGCCCGACAGCACATCCACCGCCTGGGTGCCGATCGAGCCCGTGCATCCGAGCAGGCTGACGGAGCGCATCAGCTCATCCGAGGTGGAGCGCTTTGACAACAAAGTACGTGGCGGGGAGGACCAACAGGAGGCCATCGACACGGTCAAGAATCCCGCCGTGACCGGGCATCAGCGTGCCCATGTCCTTCACCCCAAGATGCCGCTTGATCATCGACTGTCCGAGATCACCCAGGGGGGCCACGACCGCGACGACGAGCCCCAGCACAAGCGCCTTGCCGACCGTCCACGGATGGATGAAGTGGACGACGATCACGGCCATGAGCACGGAAGCCACGGCTCCGCCGATGAATCCTTCCCAGCTCTTGTGCGGGCTGATGGAAGGCGCCATCGGGTGCCGCCCGACGGCCGATCCCACCAGGAGGGCGGCGACGTCAGCGGCCACCGTAGTGAGGACCGCGGCCAGCAGATAGGCCACCCCGTGACGCGATGGGAAAAGCGACTGGTTGAGCAGGAGCGCCGCGAACGAGCCGAATCCCCCCACCCAGGCGAACACGAAGACGGTCGACGCCAGACCGGCCACCGGATCAGCCCCGGGCTCGACCCGTGACAGGTACCAGACGAACGACGCGGCCACCAGCATGACAAGCACCAGCGGGAGCGCCGAGACGCCCTTGTTGTAGGTCTCGACCATGAGTGACAACGTCGCCACCAGCCCGAGCAAGGTGGCCGGGTGATACTGCGACTTGCGGAATGCCGCATAGGCCTCGGCGGCCGCCAGAAGCACCACGGCTGTCGAGATGACCACGGCCGCCAGGTTGCCGAGCTTGAAGCAGATCAACGCGACGACGCCGAGCAGGAGTCCCGACCCGACCGCCACGCGCATGTTGCGGCCCGAGGTTCCCCCGTTGCTGTTGCGGGCGTCGTCACGCAGGCGGGTCTGGCGGGGCGCCCGTACCCGCGGCTGAGGTGGCTCTGGGGGCGTCAGCCGCGAGGCGGCCGCCGTCGCGGACCTTGTCGGGACGACGGGTGGCGGGGGTAGCAGCGGATCGAACCTCGGCTCAATGACGATGGTCTCGTCGTCGTGCCCGAGGTCGTCGTCGGCGAAGTGCCACGGCTGCCGCTCCACGTCGACCTGATCGTTGTTGTCGTTGATCAGGGCGCCTACCGCAGGCAGATCGTCCGAGAGCATGGAGGGCTCGAAAGCCTCCTCGTGGGCCGCCCAATCCGTGTCCTCCTCGCGCCAAATCGGAGGTGCTAAGGCTGAGTCGTCACTGGTGCCCCGGTCGAGGATGGCCGGTACCTGGCCCGTCGGCGCATCGTTCCAGTGCGGCATGTCGGGGACACTGTCGTCGGCGGGTTCCGCGTCCTCTCGTACCGCGTGTCCGGCGGGCTCGGCACCGATGATGCGGACGCGCCCCGACCGGTAGATCGGCGGGTCGTCGTCGACACCGGTAGCCTGCTCTTCACGGGTGGCACTGTCGTCGTCGTCGAAGTAGTCGGTCATAGGATCGGTGCTCTTCAGACCTGCATGAGCTCTCGCTCTTTTTGCGTCAGTACGTTGTCGATGACACCCACCTGCTCGTGCGTGATCTTCTCCAGCTCCTTTTCGACCCGCTCCAGTTCGTCGCTGGAAAGCTCGCCGTCCTTCTGCAAGGTCTCGAGCTCGTGACGGCCGGCGCGCCGCAAGTTGCGTACGGCCACGCGGCCCTCTTCAGCCTTGTGCCGCACCACCTTGACCAGCTCCTTGCGCCGTTCCTCGGTGAGCGGCGGAAAGGCGAGGCGGATGACCACGCCATCGTTGGTGGGGTTGATGCCCAGGTCAGATCCAAGGATGGCCTTCTCGATCGCGCCGAGTGAATTCTTGTCGTACGGGGAGATCACCAGCAGCATGGCGTCGGGCACGCTGAACCCGGCCAGCTGCCGTAAGGGTGTCAGTGTGCCGTAGTAGTCCACGATGAGGGGCTCGAGGAGCGCCGAGGATGCCCGACCGGTGCGGACGTTGCCCATCTCGGCCCGCACATGCTCCACGGCCTTGAGCATCTTGTCCCGGGTGTCCTCCTTCACCAGGCTGGCCAGGTCCTCATCCATCAACGGACCAGCGTACCGATCCGCTCGCCGCTGAGCGCACGGGGGATGTTGCCTGGGATCATGAGGTCGAACACCCTGATAGGGAGGTTGTTGTCCTTGCAGAAGGTGATGGCGGTGAGGTCCATGACCCGCAGGTCACGGTTGATCACCTCCATGAAGGAGATCTCGTCGTACCGCGTCGCATCGGGGTCCAACTTGGGGTCTGCGGTATAGACGCCGTCCACGCCTGAGTGGGTCCCCTTGCACAACAGCTCGGCACCGATTTCGGCCGCCCGCAGCGCGGCCGGGGTATCCGTGGTGAAGAACGGGTTACCCATACCCGCCGCGAAGATCACGATCCGACCCTTCTCCAGGTGTCGGATGGCCCGGCGTCTGATGTAGGGCTCGGCGACCTCGGCCATCGACAGCGCGCTCAGCACGCGGGTGGGTTGGTTCTGCTGCTCCAGCGCGTCCTGCAGGGCCAGCGCGTTAATGACCGTCCCGAGCATCCCCATGGTGTCCGACGTGGCGCGGTCCATGCCGCCGCTCTCACCCGTCGTCCCCCGCCAAATGTTGCCCCCGCCGACAACCACCGCCAGCTCCAGACCGCCGCCATCTATGGCGCGCGCCATCTCCTTGGCCATGCGCTCGACCGTCGCTGCATCAATTGTCTCGTCAGATGCCGCGGAGGCCAACGCCTCACCCGACATCTTGAGCACTATGCGCCGAGGTTGTCCCACCTTCTACGAGCGCCTCAGGCGCCGATGACGACCTGCGCGAAGGCCACGACCCGCGCCGAACCCAGCATGCCCGAGATCGTCTGCTTCTCGTCCTTGACGTAGGCCTGGTCGAGCAGCACGCGCTCCTTGTACCACCCGTTCATGCGGCCGTCCACGATCTTGGGCAGCGCCGCCTCGGGCTTGCCCTCGCTCCGGCTGATCTCCTCGACCATGGCGCGCTCAGCGACCACATCCGCCTCGGGGACCTCGTCACGGCTGAGGTAGGGCGGCTTGGTGAACGCAATGTGCACGGCGAGGTCATGGGCCAGCTGGTCGGTGCCACCTTCGACCACCACGGCCACTGCGTTGACGCCGCGACCGGCCTGCTGGTGAAGGTAAGTGTCGACAACCTGGCCGGGCCCGGCCACGAGACGGTGCACGCGGCCGACCGAAATGTTCTCCTTCAGCGTGGTGCGCAACCGGTCGACCTCGTCGGCCAGGTCGCCGACGGCGTCCTCACCCTTGGCGGCCACCAGCGCGGCGAGCTCGTCGGTGAGCGCCACGAAATCGGCGGCCTTGGCCACGAAATCCGTCTCGCATCGCAACTCCACGACGCTGGCGGCATCACCGGCCCGCACTGCAGCCACGGCGCCCTCGGACGCATCGCGGTCGGAGCGCTTGGCCGCTCCGGCGAGACCCTTCTTCCGGAGGATCTGAAGGGCCTCGTCGTAGTCGCCGTTGGCCTCCACGAGGGCGTTCTTGCAGTCCAGCATGCCCGCTCCCGTTGCCTGCCGGAGCCGCTGCACGTCCTTTGCCGTGAAATCAGGCACGATCAGGCCTCCGCCGTCACGCCGGCAGGCTCAGCCTGACCGGCCTCATCGGTCGCAGTCGCGGTGGGCGCTTCCGCGGCATCCTTGGCGCTCGGCGCGCCATTGGCCGGCGCTGCACCTTCGCTCGAGGCCTCCGCCGGGGTGGCATCCGAAGCCTCGGGTGCCGGCGGTGGTGGTGGCGCCGGGACCCGGCGGGCCCGCGGCGAAGGGCCGCTGCTCGTCTCTTCGGCTGCGGCGGGCGGAGCGGTCTTGCGCCTGTGCTCGGCGATGAACCGCCCCTCCACAACAGCGTCAGCCATGACCCGGCACATCAGCGAGCCCGAGCGGATGGCGTCGTCATTGCCGGGGATCACGTAGTCGATGACATCGGGGTCGCAATTGGTGTCCACCACGGCGACTACCGGAAGGCCCAGTTTGCGCGCCTCGGTGACCGCAATGTGTTCCTTCTTGGTGTCGATGACGAAGATGGCGTCGGGGAGGCGGTCCAGCTCGGAAATACCGCTCAGGTTCCGGCTCAGCTTCTCCAGCTCGCGGGTATGCGACAGGGCCTCACGTTTCGGCATCCCGTCGAAGTCCCCCGCTGCCTGCATGGTGCGCAGCTCCTGCATGCGCTTCACCCGGCCCGACACGGTGGCGAAGTTGGTCAGCATGCCCCCCAGCCAGCGCTGATTGACATACGGCATCCCGCAGGCCTCGGCGAACTCCGCCACCGGCCCCTGGGTCTGCTTCTTGGTCCCGACGAAGAGGATGGTCCCTCCCCCGCCGACGAGGTCGCGTACGTAGGAGTAGGCGGACTCAACACCGTTGAGTGTCTTCCGCAAGTCGATGAGATAGATCCCGTTGCGCTCTCCAAGGATGAAGCGCTTCATTTTCGGGTTCCATCGGCGCGTCTGATGGCCGAAATGAACCCCGGCCTCCAGCAGCTGTCGCATGGAAACGACGGCCATAGTGGTATTCCTCCAGTCGGTTGTTACCCCCGGGCGCAGCACCTCTCGCTGAGGTGACCGTGGATCGGCCCGGGCGGGTGATGGTCGGGTGATGCTGCCCACCGGACGATGGGCCTGGCCATGTTAGCGGCTCCGCCCCCTCGGTGGTCCCCGGGAGTGGGCCGAGGCTCACGCTCGAGGGTGCGTCACCTGGTACACGGAACGCAGCCGCTCCTTGCTCACGTGGGTGTAGATCTGCGTGGTGCCGAGGCTGGCGTGACCAAGAAGCTCCTGCACCACCCGCAGGTCGGCTCCGCCGTCGAGCAGATGGGTGGCGAAGGTGTGGCGCAGCGCGTGGGGGTGCGTCGGTGAGGTGGCGCGCGCGTCAAGGATCCGCCGCACGTCTCGGCTGCCCATGCGACCACCCCGCCGGTTCACGAAGACCGCCTCCGGGGGGCCGGCCATCTCGACCCGCCCACCCTCCAGCCAATCACGCAAGGCCCCAACGGCCCGGTCGTGTATGGGGAGGCGACGTTCCTTCCCACCCTTGCCGAGCACCGTGATCGTGCGCCGGCGTAGGTCGATGCCGTCACGGTCAAGCCCACACAGTTCCGAGACGCGCAGGCCGGCTGCGTATAGCAGTTCGAGCACTGCCTGGTCGCGCTGCTCTATGGCCGAGGCGGCCGGGCGGTCGAGCAGGGTGCCGATCTCACCACTCGAGAGCACGCGCGGCAGTCGCCCGCCGCCGGCCGGTGCCCGGAGATTGCGGGCCGGATCCACGGGCAGCGCTCCTTGCCTCGTCAGCCAGGCGAAGTAGCACCGCAGGGCCGCCGCCTTGCGAGCCACGGTCGAGCGGGCCAGTCGCCGTGTCCCGAGGGAAGCCAGGTAACGGCGGAGGTGCACGCGGTCAACCGCGCCGGGGTCGTTCCCTCCACCACGTCCCATCCATTCGGCAAACGCGCGCAGATCCGCTCCGTACGCCGTGCGGGTCGCCGCACTGCGGCCACTCAGCCAATCATCGAAACCGCCCAGATCCCAGGCTCCGGGCGGAACGGTCGTATCAACCACAATTTCCAGCGTACCGGCCACATTCAGGGGATCCGGGGAACTAACGTCACCACCGAGCCACGGGGGGTCCGCTGGTGATGAACGACAAGGGAGGGCGCATGGGCCCGCAATTCGATCGGCGGACACTGCTGGCGGGTGGGGCGGCGGCCGCGGCTGGCATTGCCGGTGCTTCGGCGCTGGATCTCGACGTGCTGGCGGGCGCGACCACCAATGGCGCCGGGCGGAACGGGGTCTCGAGAGCCCGACCAAAGAAGGGCGGCTCGTTGACCTTCGGCGTCGACGCAGAGGAGCAGGGCTTCCTCCCCACCACCGCCCGCTTCGACGAGGTGGGCGTCATGTACGCCCGAACCGTGTTCGACCCGCTCACCATTGTCACGGCCAACGGGGGCTGGGCCCCGTACCTGGCCGCTTCTGTTGTGCCCAACACGACGTTCACGTCGTGGGCGATCACGCTTCGGCCCAATGTGCTCTTCCATGACGGCACGCCCTGCAATGGGGCGGCGCTACTGGCCAACCTTCAGGCCCAGGCCAAGTCGCTCCTCACCGGCATCATCATCAACCCGACGCTGCAGTCGATCACCCAGACCGGACCCCTGACCGTCACGATCTCCTTCAAGTCCCCGTGGGCACCGTTCCCCTACTACCTGGCCGGCGGCATCGGGGGCCAGATCGCGTACCCGGTCGCGCTGGCGATGCTGGCCAATCCCAATGGCGCCAACCAGCCGATCGGGACCGGCCCGTTCGTGTTCAAGGAGTGGGTACCCAACAGCCACTTCACCGCGACGGCCAACCCCCACTACTGGCGCCCGGGCATGCCCTACCTCGACCAGATCACCTTCAAGCCGTTACCCGACGCGCAGGCCCGGGCCGAGGCACTCCGTTCGGGCACCATCGACATCATGATCAGCGACACGCCACAGGTCATCACCCAGTTCCGGGGAAACCGGAACTACTCGTACTCCGACGACAGCAGCACGGTGATCGGAGAACCCGACATGAACTGCGTGCAGCTCAATTGTCTCGGCACACCGTTCAAGAACCCCACCGTGCGGCTGGCGGCGGCCATGGCCATCAACCGGCCGCAGTACGCCCAGATCATTGACGACAACGTGCTACCGATAAGCAACGGGCTCTTCGTCTCGGGGTCGCCGTTCTACTCGAACCCGTCGTACCCGAAATACAATCCAGCCCAGGCCACCAGACTCGTCAGGCAGGTGCAGGCGAGTACAGGGCAGCCCGTCTCCTTCACGCTCGGCACCACGAATTCGAACTCGGCCATCCGGGGCCAGGAGTTCCTGCAACAGGCCTTCGAGAAGGTCGGCTTCAAGGTGACCAACACCATCGTGGAGCAGAACAACCTGATCAACGACGCGCTGGCCGGCAAGTTCGACGCGCTCGCGTGGCGCCAATTCGGAGCCGTTGATCCCGACCTGAACTACATCTTCTGGAGCACGACCACGGTCAGCTCGGGCCCGCTGTCGATCAATATGGGGCACAACGCTGATCCCAAGATTGAGACTGCACTCCTGCAGGGTCGGTCGAGCACCAACCCCGCTGTGCGGCAGGCCGCGTACAGGGCGGTCAACAAGCGGCTGGCCATCGACCTGCCCTATCTTTGGACCGACAGGGCGGTATGGGCCGTGATAAGCAAGCCGAACGTGCAGAACTTCAGCAACCCGACCACGCCGGCCGGTGGGAAGGCCTTTCCGGTGATCGGCGGCTCCGTCTGGCCAACCCAGATCTGGCGGAGTTGAGCTGAGCGGGGCAGAGGCTGCATGAGCGGCTGCATCCTGGTGGTCGAGGACGACGAGAGGATCCGGACGTCCATGCGCCTGGCCCTCGAGGGCGAGGGCTACGAGGTCAAGGACGTCGCCAGTGGCGAGGAGGGCCTCGAGCTTTTCTCTGACACACCCACCGACGTTGCACTGATCGACCTGATGCTGCCCGGTATGGACGGCTTCGAATGCTGCCGTGCCCTGCGCCGCCAGAGTGCGGTCCCCATCATCATCGTCACGGCCCGATCGGACACGCACGACGTCGTGGCCGGACTGGAGGCGGGGGCAGACGACTATGTCACCAAGCCCTTCGTCGCGAAGGAGCTGGCGGCGCGCATCCGCGCCCTGCTGCGACGGGCGCGTCCAGCGGAGGAAGAGCCTGGGGCCCTGACGTTCGGTTCGTTACAACTCCTGCCCGAGCAGGGCGTGCTGCGTCGCGGCGACGGCTCCGAGGTGCACTGCACGCGCACCGAGTTCCGGCTGTTGTGTGAGCTCGCCGCCAGCCCCAACAAGGTCCTGAGTCGCGAGCAACTTCTCGACCGGGTCTGGGGCTACGACTACTTCGGTGACGGGCGACTGGTCGACGTCCACATCCGTCGCCTGCGCACCAAGGTGGAGGAAGATCCCGCGCTGCCCCGACACATCCTCACCGTGAGGGGCATGGGCTACAAGCTGGTGCCCTGAGGTGGCGGAGGCGCGCCAACCGGTCTGGCGCCGCCTCGGCATCGGTGCCCGCATCACGGCGGTTTTCGGCTTGGGGGCGTTCCTGCTGTCCTTCAGCATGGGCGGCCTCTCGTACTTCACGACCCGGCACTTCCTCGTGGCCGAACGGGAGTCGGCGGCGCAGCACCAGGCGTTCGCCAACGCGACGCTGATCCGCAGCTCGTTGGGCTCGGGCAACACCCAGTACGCCGCCCTCCTCGCCTCGCTGGACGCCGGCTCGAACTCCCGCTCGGTTCTCGTGCACAACACGACCCCGTATTCGTCGTCGCTCTCTCTCAGCATCACCTCCATCCCCGACCGGCTGCGGGCTGACGTATTGAAGGGGTCGGCGGCCACCCAGACCTACCGATCCGGCACGCAGGGGCAGATCCAGATCGTTGTCGGGATCCCGATCCCCTCCGTCAAGGCCGCCTACTTCGAAGTCTTCTCGCTTTCCGACCTCGACCACACCCTGCGAGTCCTGGGACTGACCCTGATCGGTGCCGGAGTCTTCACGACGCTGCTCGGCACCGCGCTGGGACGCTTCGCCAGCGACCGCTCTCTCCGTCCCTTGGCCGGTGTGTCCCGGGCGGCCGTCTCTATCGCCGGCGGCCAGCTCGACACCCGCCTGGACGCTGACCCGGCCGATCCAGATCTCGAGGGCTTGACGACCTCGTTCAACGCGATGGTCGACCAGCTTCAGGAGCGCATTGAGCGCGAGGCCCGGTTCAACTCCGATGTCAGTCACGAGCTCCGCTCACCGCTCACAACCTTGTCGGCCTCCCTGGAGGTCCTCGAAACGGATCGTGACCACCTGCCACCCCGCTCACAGCGGGCCCTGCAACTCCTGGGTGCCGATCTGCGGCGGTTCCAACGCATGGTTGGCGACCTCCTCGAGATGTCGCGCGCCGACGCCGGTCCGGTCGACGTGTTCCTCGAAGAGGTCAACGTGGCCGAGCTGATCCAGCGGGCCGTGGACGCGGGCGTTCGCAGCCTTGGTGAAGGGGCCGCCATGCCAAAGGTCGTGATAGAGCCGGCCGTGCGCCCCATCCACGTCGGTGTCGACAAGCGACGGTTCGAGCGCGTTATGGCCAACCTGGTGGAGAACGCCGCACATTACGGCGGGGGCGCCACCACCGTCTCCGTTCGGGTCGTGCCGTCCGCCACAACGCTGATTGAAGGCCCGCACGACGACGTGGAGATCGCCGTGGACGACGCCGGACCTGGGATCGACCCCATGGAGCGGGAAAAGGTCTTCGAGCGCTTCTACCGCGGCTCAGCCTCGGGGCGACGTGGCACGGGAACCGGGGCGGGTCTCGGGTTGGCGTTGGTCGCTGAACACATGCGGGTCATGCACGGCCGAGCCTGGGTCGAGTCATCGCCGGCGGGAGGTGCCCGCTTCGTGCTGGCGCTGCCGGTGCTCGCGAACGAGGAGGACGACCAGTGGTGAGGCGCCGGATCGGCCTCGTTGCCGCTCTTGTGCTGGCTGCTCTCCTCGCCGGCGGTTGTGCCATCCCTACCGAATCAGGCCCGCGCACCATCGCGCCGGACCGCGTTCCGTTCCACCTGCTGAGCCCGGTCGCCTCAGCCACCACAACGACGTTGCCGCGGCTGTCTTCGCTCGTTCCCGTGAAGGTCTTCTTCATTACGCCAAACCAATTGCTGCAAGCGGTCGACCGTGTCGTCGTCTCCCCCGCTCAACTCACGGAAGTGATTAACGCGTTGCTCGCCGGGCCATCGAGCTCGGAGGTCGCCAACGGCACGACCACAGCCATACCCTCCAACGTGCGGGTCCTCTCAGCGACCGTGCAGGGAGCGATCGTGACCGTCAATTTCGACGACCAGTTCGGCGCCATCACCGGCAGTGCAACCGAACTGGCCGTCGCCCAGGTGGTGGCGACAGTGACCGGGCAGGTCGGCCTCTCGAGCGGGGTGATCTTCGAGATCAACGGGGAGCGGACGAGCGTGCCCATCGCCAGCGGAGCCCAGGTACCGGGTCCTGTGTACCTGTTGGAGTTCCTGCCCAGTCCTGCTTAGCCAGCGTGCTCGACCGCAGCACGCCACTCCACGCGCGGCGCGCCGGACCACAGATGCTCAAGGTCGTAGTACTCACGCGTGTCCTGCAAGAAGACGTGGGCGATGAAGTCCCCGTAGTCCATGAGTACCCATGTGGCGTCCTGCATTCCCTCAATGCGCACCGGTGCGATCGAATGCACCTCCCTGACGCGGCGTTCGATCTCCTCGACCAGGGTCCGCACATGGCGCGTGTTGGGGGCGCTGGTGATGACGAAGGCATCGACCACACCGAAGAGTTCGGTCATGGCCAGCACGACTGTCTCATGCCCGAGTTTCTCGTCGGCCGACTGCGCTGCCGTGACCGCGGCCGGCGGGATTTGGACATGCACGTCCAACCCTCGGCTCAATGGAGCACGTCCAGGATCCCCACGGTTGCTGCGAAGGCACCGCCGAGAACCGAGCAGCCGAGGATCGCCCAACGCTGTCGAGCCCTTCGGGCCGCCATGCGCGCCGCACGCCGTTCCGTCCGACCCTGCGAGCGGCCGACTGGTGGGCGCACCACCGGGCCGACCTCGGTCCCCGCAAGCTCACTGACCCTGGCCGGCATGGCGCTCATCTGCCGACAGCGTACAGATCGCGGCGCCCGATGCAATGGATTACCGGCGCCGTGAGTAAAAGGTCGACTGGGCCCCCACCGGTAAGAACGGCGCGCACCTCTGAGCTGGACACATGGAGCTGCGGGCCGTGCACCCACCGCACCCTCCAACCGGGCGGAGCAGGACCCATTTCAGCCTCCGGCCGGGAAACCACAGTCAAGGTGACCAGCCGCTGGAGGTCTGCCACGCGCTCCCACGTTGGGAGTTCGGCCACCAGGTCGGCTCCGACCACCAGGAAAAGCTCTGGGGGCGGGCGGCCGGCCGACACCGCCTGCTGCAGGATCTCTTCGGCCGTCACCACGGTGTAGCTCGGGCCGCCGCGGTCGATCTCCATCCGGCTGGCCTCTGCACCCGGAATGTCCGATGCAAGGGCTTGCGTCATCGCGAAGCGATCCTCGGCCGGTGTGACAGCACGGGTGGGCGACTTCTGCCACGGGTCGTTGGCCACGACGAGTAGCAGGCGTTCGAGGACGAGAGAAGCCTGCACCGCACGTGCCGCGGCGACATGGCCGACATGCGGTGGATCGAAAGTGCCTCCGAAGATGCCAACCCGTTGCGGGAGTTCAGGTGCCGGCAAGCTCGGCGATCACCGGCTCAAGGGCTTCCATTTCGGCTTCGTGCACCACTATGTAGCTGAAGCCCAGCTCGTCCCTCCGCTCGTGCAGGGTGGCGGCGATCTCCTTGGTCGATCCGATGAGGGCGATCGGAGCCGCACGCAGTTGTTCGGGCGTGAGGCCGAAGACGGGGGCCAATGACTCGCAGACCTCGTCCCCGTTCGGCACGACCTGCACCGCGGCCGTCCAGCACTGAAATTCGAGCTCGCCGGCCCGTGCACCCGCCGCCTCCCTCGCCCACTCCACCCGGTCGCGGTACTTCTCCGCGACCGACTCCGCGGCCATTTCACGCCCAATGACTCCGGCCGCCAGGCTCGGCACCACGCTGACGATATCGGCGTACTGCCCGGCCAGGGTCAGGATCCGACGGCTCCCGCCACCGATCACCAACGGTGGCCCTCCGGGTGTCACCGGCTGCGGTGAACCTACCGCGTCGCGGACGTTGTAGTGCGCGCCGGCCAGCGTCGCCGTGCCCGTGCTCCACATGGATCGCATGATCTGAAGACTCTCCTCCAACCGGGCGATGCGGACTGCCGGAGGGTCCATCGGTATGCCGGACTGCTCGTAGTCGGCTGTCGCCCACCCAGCCCCCATGCCGAACTCGAAGCGCCCGTCGCTCAGCAGGTCCAACGTCGCCGCCTCCTTGGCAAGGACCACCGGGTGCCGGAAGTCGTTGTCCAGCACCAGGGTGCCCACCCGCAGGGTGCTCGTGGCCTCGGCGGCCACCGTCAGGGCGAGCATCGGGGCCCATTGATCCTCAAAGTGGTCTGGTACGTACAACGTGGAGTAGCCGAGATCCTCCGATTTGTGGGCCAAATCCCGCCACGCAGCCGGGGATGCGGCCTTGGAAACCTGGACAGCGAATCGGAAAGGCGCCATGAACCGCGATCCTAAGCCGTTACTCTTGTGAGATGGCGAGCTCATCGGGTGAATCGTGGAGTGCCGCGTCCTGGCGGCGGTACCCCGCCGCGCAGCAGCCGGACTGGCCTGACGCCGATGCGCTCAAGAAGGCTGAGTCGCACCTGACCATGCTGCCGCCTCTCGTCTTCGCCGGCGAAGCCCGGCGCCTGACGTCGCAACTCGCCGATGTGGCGGAAGGTCGTGCCTTTCTCCTACAGGCCGGGGACTGCGCGGAATCGTTCGCCGAGTTCTCGGCTGACTCCATCCGGGACAAGCTGAAGATCATTCTGCAGATGGCCGTCGCGCTGACCTACGCGGCCGGGGTGCCCGTCGTCAAGGTGGGACGGATCGCCGGCCAGTTCGCCAAGCCCCGCAGCAACGCGACCGAACGGATAGGCGACGTGGAGTTGGAGGTGTTCCGCGGGCACATGGTGAACGACGACGCCTTCGACGCCGACGCCCGCCAACCGGATCCGACCCGGCTGGTGGCCGCGTACCACCAGTCCGCCTCAACACTGAATCTCCTGCGCGCCTTCACCAAGGGTGGCTTCGCCGATCTTTCCCGTGTGCACCAGTGGAATCAGCAATTCGTGGCGTCCTCGGCCGAGGGACAGCGTTACGAGCACATCGCGTCGGAAATCGATCGGGCCCTCCGGTTCATGGCCGCGTGCGGCATCGACCTCGGCTCAGAGGACGGGTTGCACCAGGTCGACTTCTGGACCAGCCATGATGCGCTGATCCTCAATTACGAAGAGGCCCTCACCCGCCAGGACTCGCTCTCCGACGACTGGATTGACGGCTCGGCCCACATGCTGTGGATTGGCGAGCGGACCCGCCAGCTCGACGGCGCTCACGTCGAATTCCTCTCGGGCGTCATCAACCCGCTCGGTGTCAAGCTCGGTCCCGACGCCACTCCCGCCGACGCGATCGCGCTGTGCGAGAGGCTCAATCCGGACCGTATCCCGGGTCGTGTGACGCTGATCACGAGGTTCGGTGCGGGCAAGGTCGAAGACCACCTTCCGGCGCTGATCAGCGCCGTCGAGTCGGCCGGTCACCCGGTGATCTGGGCCTGCGACCCCATGCATGGCAACACGTTCACCAGCGAGAGCGGCCGGAAGACCCGGCGGTTCGACGACATCCTCAACGAGTTGCGCTCCTTCTTTCAGGTGCACCGCCAGGCGGGCACATGGCCGGGCGGCGTGCACATTGAGTTGACGGGCGATGACGTCACCGAATGCCTCGGCGGAGCCGAGGAGATCTTCGAAGGAGATCTTGGGGTCCGTTACACGACGACCTGCGACCCCAGGCTCAACGCGCGACAGTCCCTGGATCTCGCCTTCCGCGTCGCCGAGTTCCTGCGCACCTGATGCGGATCCCCAACGCGCGCCGACGCGTCAGTGTGCTGGCTGCTTCCCTCTTGGCGGGTGCAGTGCTCACCGCGCTGTCACCAACCCTGGAGCGCGCCGCGCAGGCGGCTCCGACCCCGGTTGCGGCCTACTGGCTGGTGGCGTCCGACGGCGGCATCTTCACGTTCGGTGGCGCGCAGTACTGGGGATCAACGGGCGCGATCAGGCTGAACAAGCCGATCGTGGGGATCGCCCCGACACATGACGGTGGTGGGTACTGGATGGTGGCCTCCGACGGTGGCATCTTCACGTTCGGCGACGCCACCTACATGGGTTCGACAGGCGCCATCCGCCTGAACAGGCCCATTGTCGGAATGGCGGTCACCCCGGACGGCGGCGGGTACTGGCTGGTGGCCTCCGACGGCGGCATCTTCACGTTCGGTGACGCCAAGTATTGGGGCTCGACGGGCGCAATCAAGCTGAACAAGCCCATTGTGGGCATGGCGCCGATGCCCGATGGCGGCGGGTACTGGCTGGTGGCCTCCGACGGCGGCATCTTCAGCTTCGGCGACGCGTCGTTTTGGGGTTCGACGGGCAACATCGTCCTCAACAAACCCATCATCAGCATGATCGCCGCGGCCAACGGTTCCGGCTACGTGCTGGTGGCGTCCGACGGCGGCACCTTCAACTTCGGCACGGCACCGTATTACGGGTCGCTCGGCAACGTCCCGTTGAAGAATCCCATCGTGACCGCCGCCGCGACACCCGGTGTGACTGGCTACTGGTTCAGCGACAATGCGGGCCTCGTCTCGGCCTTCGGACAGGCGAGCTATTACGGCTCGGCACCCGCCCAGCTCAACCAACCAATTGTCGGCATGGCCACCGCCCCCGGCACCGGCGCTTTCGTCGGCGCCGCGTACCCGTCAGGCTCCTACGGTTACGACGTGAGCAAGTTCAATATGAACGCCACCTGCACCTCAGGCCTGCCGTCGGGAGTGCACGACATCGGAGTCGTCCAGGTGGACGGTCTGTCGTCGAGCGCGACCAACCCGTGCTTGGGAGCGGAGGCGGCATGGGCCGGGGCCGGTCTCAACCTCTACACGTTCCTCAACAACGCCTCGGGAGGGACACCCGCCTGCGCCAACACCAGTGACTGTTTCAGCCTCGGCTACAACGCCGGCATCCGGGCCTACCAGGATGCGCAGGCCGCTGGGGTCAACACCGCAGTCGGCTGGTGGCTCGATGTTGAAGGTACCAGTCAGTACTGGACAACAAGTACAGCGAACAACGTCCAGACGATCATGGGTGCCATCGCGGCACTGCACAACACGGACGCGGTTGCCGATGTAGGGATTTACGCCAGTCCGGGCGTGTGGAATTCGATCGTCGGCAACTATCAGCCGAGCGTCCCGTACTGGATGGCGGACTGGCTGAGCAGCCCGAGCGGACCCGGCTCATGCGCCGACGCGGCGAACCAGACGCAGATGCACAAGCTGCCGACCGGTCCCATCGAGATCGTCCAGTACAGCAACAACGTCAACGGGGCCGACGGGGACTACGCCTGCTGAGCAGTTCGGACTCCCGGCACATGGCGTCCGAGGAGTGAGTACGGCGACGCACGCTCTGGGGCACACTGGGCTGTGCGCATGTTCGTGGCGGTCTGGCCCGACCGGAGGACGCGGAACCACCTGCGGGCGCTGGAACTCGGGCCCACCGACGCGCTCCGAATGGTCAAGCCCGAGCAGTGGCACGTCACGCTTCGCTTCCTCGGTGAGGTTGACGAAACGCTTGTGCCCGACCTCGCCGACGCGTTGCATGTCGCCGCGGCTCGGGTGGGCGGACCAGTCCAGTGCAGAGTGAGCCCCTCCACGTCATGGTTCGGGAGGGCCGGGGTGCTCCAGATCCCCGTCGCGGGCCTGGACGAGTCGGCGTCTGCCGTTCACGAGGCCACCGGTTCACTCGTACCCGGGGTCCGCGGGCCGCACGGGGAAGCGGACGCACGCACCGAAAGACCATTCCACGGTCACCTCACCCTGGCGCGCGCGACACGTCGTGGGGTCGACGGCCCGACCCGTCAAGCCCTGGCGGGCATCCCCTTCGACGCGACGTTCACGGCCGCATCCTTCGACCTCGTCATGTCGCAGCCTTCACCCCACGGCCACGTCTACACGACGCGGGTCACGGCGACCCTGGACCAGGGCTGAGCTACGGCGTCTCGGGGACCCCGTGGGCGTCATTGAACCGGACGAGAACCCACTGCATACGCTCGGGCAACCATTCCCACTCGGTGAGCGACGCATGCTGCACCCGTACGAAACCACGCCGCGAGCGCGCCGGCGGAATGTCCAGGAAATGGATGAGGGTGGCTTCAATGACCCCGGCGTGCACCGCCGCCACCACGAGTTCACCGCGGTGCTGCTCGGCCAGCGACCGGACGGCCTCGCCGGCCCGGGCGACGAACCCCGTCCAGCTTTCCCCGCCCGGGGCGATCTGATGCTCGGGATGGAGGTCCCACTCGGGCACGCCGAACGTGTCTATGACCTCCTGCCAGGTCATGGCGTCCGCGTCTCCCGGGTGCAGCTCGCTCAGGTTCTCCCGCTCGGCGACGGTGCGTGTGCCCTCCCCCAGCGCCGGCAACAGGAGCTCGGCCGTCTCGATGGCCCGGGGCAGCGTGGAGGCGTAGAGCGCCCCCGCCCCGCGCAGCTCACCCGAGGCAGACAGGCTCTCAGCGAGCGCTGTCACCTGGCGCCGACCACGATCGGTCAGGCCCTTGCAGCCGCGGATCCCCCCGACGACGCCGTCCACGTTGCAGACGGCCTCGCCGTGGCGCACCAGGACCACGCGGGTGGCGCCGGAGGTCCGGGCGAAGACGCGGCGCACCCCTTCGGGCACACCGAACGACACGCCGAAGGAGACGGCGTCGGACGAATCGCCCTCGCTCACGCCAGGTTGCCGACGAAGTGCTCCAGCTGGCGCAGGGTCCGGCACTCGACGACGTCGTCGCAGTGCGCGGCGTACTCACCGACAATGGAGTCGCCCGACCCCCAGTAGTCGCGCGGCTCGGGATTGAGCCAGTAGACGCGGCGGGCCTTGCGCTGCAGGTCCTCCAGGACCCAGGACTGCGAGGCGTGGTAGTTGTTGCGGGCATCTCCCAGCAGCAGCACACTCGAGCGTGAGGTGACCTCGTCCCCCCAGCGGCGGTGGAACTCGGTCAGGGCGTGGCCGTAGTCAGAGTGCCCGTCCACCCAGATGACGTCCGCCTCCGTGTTGATGCGGGCGACCGCTTCGGCCGGGTCCACCACGCCCTCGAAGAAGCGCGTCACCTCGTCAATGCCGTCGACGAAGACGAAGCTGCGCACCTTGGAGAACTGCGCGCTGATGGCGTACACCAGGTGCAGGGTGAAGCGGGCGAACGAGGCCACCGAGCCCGAGATGTCCGCGATGACGAAGATCTCGGGCTTGGCCGGCCGGGGATGGCGGAAGCGGGGCTCAATGGGGACGCCGCCGGTGGAAAGCGAGCGCCGCACGGTGGCGCGGAAGTCCAGCGGACCCTTCCGGCCGTGACGGCGCTTGCGGGCCAATCGGACGGCCAGCTTCCGTGAGAGAGGGTGAAGCACGCGGTGCAGCACCGCCAGTTCCTCGCGCGTGGCGTGCATCACGTCAATGTCCTCGGGCAGCGGCTTGCGGACCGATCGGGCGAGCGCCTCGGCCCCGCGGTCCTCGACCAGCCGGCGCCGGATTTCGGTTTCGACGGCACGGCGGAACTTCTCAATGCGCGCCTTGTACTCGTCGGCCGCCAACCGCTCCTCCAGGTCGGTCAGGCCTTCACCGGCGGCACCCGCACGCGCCTGCCCGATGAGCTTGGCCAGTACCGCGTCAAGGTCGAGGTTCCGCAGCGTCCGGTAGAGGTAATAGGTGCCGCCTACGGGCCGGCCGGGCTCCATCCCGGCGTAGCGGTCCACCGCGTTGCGCGCCACCACGTTCATCAGCGCGGCATCGGCGGACAACAGCGACTTGAAGAGCAGCTCCGCCAACTCCTCCGGCGTCATCCCCTCGCCGCCGCCAGAGCCCTTCTGCGACCGACCGTTGCCCCGCATGCCGCCCTCGCCGGTGCCGGCGGCGTCGCGCTCGTCGCTCTCGGCACCCATGTCGCCGTCCTGGCCCTCGGCCCCGGCCTCGCCGGGACCGCCCGTGCGCACGGCGAAGAAGACCTCGAAGGCGGTCTCAAAGGCGCGCCAGTGCGAGGAGGACTTCACCAGGGTGGCGGCGAGGGCGTACTTCAACCCCTCACGGTCCTCGAGGGGGATGTGGCCGACCGCTTCTGCGGCGTCCAGGTGCTCGGTCAGCGACACCGGAAGGCCGGCCCGGCGGAGCTCGGTGACGAATCCCGACAGCAGGTCCAGCACTAGCTCACCGAGAGCAGTTCCTTGGCGGCCCGCTCAATGTCAGCTTGATACTTCAGCAGGATGTGCAGGGTGTCCCTCGCCCCGGCGGCGTCGATCGTCTCGACGCCGAGGATGACCAGGGTGCGCGCCCAATCCAGGGTCTCGGAGACCGACGGGGCCTTGCGGAGCTCCAAGGTGCGCAAGGAGCGCACAATGCGAGCCACCTGGTCGGCCAGCTCCTCGGAAATGCCCGGCACCTTCGTGCGCACGATCTCGCGCTCACGGTCGAGGTCGGGGTAGTCGACGTGCAGATAGAGGCAGCGCCGCTTGAGCGCCTCGGAAAGCTCGCGGGTGTTGTTCGACGTGAGAAACACCATCGGGAGCCGGCTGGCCCGCACGGTGCCGAGCTCGGGGATCGACACCTGGTACTCGCTCAGGATCTCGAGCAGGAGTGCCTCGGTCTCGAGCTCCACGCGGTCGACCTCGTCGACGAGGAGGATGACCGGCTCGGTGGAGCGGATGGCCTCGAGCAACGGGCGGGTGAGGAGGAATTCCTCGGAGAAGATGTCCTCCTCCAGCTCCTTCCATGACGGGCCCTCGGTCTCCCCCTGGCCGTGCTCGCCCGCCTGAATGCGCAGGAGCTGCTTGCGGTAGTTCCATTCGTACAGGGCCTTGGACTCGTCCAGCCCCTCGTAGCACTGCAAGCGGATGAGCCGCGCCCCGGTGAGCTCGGCCACGGACTTGGCCAGCTGCGTCTTGCCGGTCCCCGCCGGGCCCTCGACGAGCACCGGCTTGGCCAGCCGGTCAGCCAGGTACACGACACCGCTGATGGAATCGTCGGCCAGGTAGCCGACGTCACCGAGACCCTCGCGCACGGCTTGCAGGGATGCGAACCGCGGCGGGCCGGCGTCGGGCAGACCGAGCGCACGAGCGCGCGCGCCGCTGCCGTCCTGCTCGTGATCGGCGGCCTTTGCCGCGCTCACTGGCGCACCTGGCCGTCACCGCGCACGATCCATTTCACACAGGTCAGCTCACGGACCCCCATGGGACCACGGGCGTGCAGCTTCTGGGTGGAGATGCCGACTTCGGCGCCGAGGCCGAGCTCGTCACCATCGATGAAGCGCGTGGAGGCGTTGACGAGCACCGCCGCCGCGTCCACCTCGGCCGTGAAACGGTCGGCCGCTGCCACATCGGCGGTGACGATCGCCTCGGAGTGCCCCGACGAGTAGCGGGCGATGTGCTCTATGGCGCCGCCGAGGTCGTCCACCACCCCCACGGCCACGATCGGCGCAAGATACTCGGTGGCAAAATCACTCTCCTCCGCCACCCCTGCGGCGGGCACGATGGCCCGTACGCGCTCGTCACCACGCAGCTCGACACCGGCCGCGCCGAGTGCCTCGGCCATGCGGGGCAGGAACGCGGTGGCGACGGCCATGTGCACCAGGATCGTCTCCGCCGCGTTGCACACGCCGAAGCGGTGGGTCTTGGCATTGACCACGATGTCGAGCGCCATGGACAGATCGGCCGCGGCATCGACGTAGACGTGGCAGTTGCCGTCACCGTCGAGCACGTACGGCACCGTGGCGTGCTCCAGCAGCGATGCGATGAGCGCCGGACCGCCCCGCGGGATGAGGCAGTCGATCAGACCGTGCAACCGCATGAAGGCGACCGCCGTCTCGTGCGACGTGTCCTCCACCAGAGCCACGGCGTCGGCCGGCAGGCCTGCCTTCACCAGCGCGCGGTGCAGCACGCCCACGATGGCCCGGTTCGACTCGAGCGCGCTGGCCGAACCGCGCAGGAAGGCGGCGTTGCCGGCCTTCAGGCACAGCCCGGCGGCGTCGCTCGTGACGTTGGGCCGGTTCTCGTAAATCACTCCGACCACGCCCAGCGGCACCCGGACCCGCGAGACGCGCAGGCCGTTGGGGCGCACCCACCCGTCGACCACCTCGCCGACCGGATCGGGCAGCCGGGCCACTTTGCGCAGCCCGTCCGCCATGCCCCGCACCCGCTCCTCGGTGATCCGCAGACGGTCCTGAGCCGACGCCGCCATGCCGTCGGCTTCGGCCCGGGCGAGATCGGCGCGGTTGGCCTCGACGAGAGACCCCCACTCCTCCTCCAGCAGGTCCGCCGCCACCCGCAACGCATCGTCACGGACGGAAGACGAGGAACGCCCGACCGCACGACTAGCCGCCCGGACGCGCTGCGCCAGCTGCTCCAATGCGGGTGTGCTCACCGGATCAGCGTACAAGGACCAGGTCGTCGCAGTGCACGGCCACAGGTGACATGTCTTCTGGCAGGCGGTCGCTGCGCTTGCCCACCCACTCCCCGGCGCGCTCGGAGCGCAGGCGAACCAGGCCCTTGGCGAACACCTTGCCATCGGGGCTGGCGATCTCCACGGCGTCGTCGGGGACGAACTGCCCCTCGACCTGGACCACCCCGGCCGGCAGCAGCGACCTGCCCCCCTCGGCCAGCGCCTTGCGGGCCCCCTCGTCCACCACCAGGCGTCCCGACGACCCGAGGGCGAAGGCGATCCACAGCTTGCGGGCCGACAGCCGTTGGGGCCGGGGCCGGAAGACGGTGCCGATGCCGGCTTCACCCGCCAGCGACGCCGCCACGACGCCAGGCCGGGCGGCATCGGCAATGACCGCCTCAATCCCCGACCACGTCGCGATTTTGGCGGCGGCCAGCTTGGATGCCATACCGCCGCTGCCCACCACGCTGCCGGCCCCGCCGGCGAGCTGCTCCAGCTGGTGGTCGATCTCCACCACCTCTTCAATGAGCGAGGCCTCGGCGAACAACCGGGGATCGGCGGTCAGCAGCCCGGGCGCGTCGGTCAGCAGCAGGAGCAGCTGGGCGCCGACGAGATGGGCGACGAGCGCGGCCAGACGGTCGTTGTCGCCGAACCTGATCTCCTCGTCGGCCACCGCGTCGTTCTCGTTGACTATGGGGACGACACCGAGCTCCAGCAGGTGGCTCAGGGTGCCGCGCGCGTGCAGGTATTGCGTGCGGTGGCCGAAGTCCAGCGGCGCGAGCAGCACCTGGCCCGCCAGGATGCCATGCGGGTCGAGCCCGTCCTGCCAGGTGCGCATCAGCCTGTGCTGCCCCACGGCGGAAACCGCCTGCAGCACCGCGGAGTCGCTCGGGCGCTTCTCGCCCCGGCCGAGCGCCGTCCACCCCGCCGCGATGGCGCCCGACGTCACGACGACCACCGTGTGCCCGGCGCGGCGCACCCCGGCGATCTCGTCGCAGAGCCGCGCCACCGTCTCGGGGGTAACCGAGGACGAGCCGACCTTGACCACCACGGTCCTGGGCGCGGTGGGCGATGCCGTTGCCGCGCTCACTGGTCACCCCAGGTGAAGGTCATGTCGCCCACGGTGACCTCGTCGCCGTCGCGCACACCAGCCCGGGCCAACGCCCGGTCGACCCCGAGCTTGCGCAACCGCTTGACCGCTTCGGCCAGGGCACCGTCATCGGTGAGATCGGAGAACGCGACGGCGCGCTCCGCGGCGCGACCCGCGACACGCCACGTGCCCGGGCTCACCCGTTGCACGTCGACGCCTTCGGGGACGGGCCGGTGGATGACGATCACCGTGGCCGCCTCCACGTCGGCGGACGCCCTCGCCTCCTGGACCATCACCGCAAGCCGGCCGGTCAGCTCACGCACCCCGGTCCCGGTGGCCGAGGAGATGGCGAGCTCGCAGACATCGCATCCCTGACCGAGGTCCGCTTTGCTGCCGACAACCAGGCGGGGCCGTTGGAGCAGCGCGGGCTGATGGCCACCGAGCTCGCCCAGAAGGATGCGGAGTTGCTCGGCCGGCGCGTGCTCGGCCACGGGGTCGAGGTCGAGCAGGACGACCAGCACGCGGGCCCGCTCCACATGGCGGAGGAACCGGTGCCCCAGACCCTTGCCCTCCGAGGCGCCCTCGACGAGGCCGGGGATGTCGGCCATGACGTACTCGGTGTGGTCACGTGCGCCACCGACCCGGACCACTCCGAGGTGCGGCTCCAGGGTGGTGAACGGGTAGTCGGCCACCTTCGGCCGGGCGGCCGAGACCGTCGAGATCAAGGTGGACTTGCCGGCGTTGGGGAACCCGACGAGCGCCACATCGGCCATGAGCTTGAGCTCCATGTTGAGCCAGTGCTCCTGTCCCTTCTCGCCCTGTTCGGCGAAGGCTGGTGCCCGGCGGCGGTTCGACAGGAAGCGCGCGTTGCCCCGACCACCCTGGCCTCCCTCGGCGACGAGGAAGCGGGTCCCGTCGCTGGCCAGGTCGCACACGACCGCCCCCTCGCGGTCCCGCACAACGGTGCCGACGGGCAGGGGCACCACCATGTCCTTGCCGCGCGCCCCGTGCTTCTTCTGGCCAGTCCCGTGCCCCCCGTCAGTTGCCCGCCGATGCGGGTGGTCCCTGAAGCCCAGGAGGGAGGACTCGTTGCGCGAGGCGACCAGCCAGACATCCCCGCCGTGGCCGCCGTCCCCACCGTCTGGACCGCCCCGGTCGACGTGCGCCTCCCGTCGCCACGACACCGCGCCCGCGCCGCCGTCACCGGCGCGCGCGTGCAGTTGTGCCTCGTCAACGAATCCGGACATGGTTGACCAGCTTAAGTTTCCAGGAGGCGCCGGGCGCGCTGCCCCACCTCGGCGCGAGCGCGGGCGCGGTCAATGCACACCGATTCGCCCCCGGCCACCACCTGCTCGCCTCCTACCCAGACGTCGGTCACCAGGTACCCCGCCCCGGCCCAGACCACGTGCCCGAGCAGCTCGGTGGCGTCCACCGAGGGGATGAACCGCGGATCGTCGGTGCGCAGGCGGATGACGTCGGCCGGTCGCCCCACCTCCAGAGCGCCGACCGGCAGCCCGAGGGCCTCGGCCCCGCCCCGCGTGGCCAGACGCAGGGCCGCCGGTGTGGTGACGGCGCCGGCATCGGCGGCGACCGAGCGGGCCAGGATGGCGGCCAGCCGCATTTCGTCCCACAGGTGCAGATCGTCGTTGGACGCCGGACCGTCGGTGCCGAGCCCGACGCGCACGCCCCTGGCCAGGAGCTCGCCCAGGGGGGCAACGCCCGAACCCAGCTTCCCGTTGCTCCCCGGGCAGTGCGCGACCGCCACGTCGTTGGCGGCCAGCAACCCGAGCTCGTCGTCGGTGAGCCAGACTGCGTGGGCAGCCAAGACCCTGCCCTCCAGGGCGCCGACGGACTCCAAGAGCGCAGGTGCCCCGACGCCGTAGCGCTCCTGAACCACCCTTCCCTCCGCCTTCGTCTCGTTCAGGTGGATCTGAAAGAGGGCGCCTCGTGCTCGAGATTCGGTCGCCACCTCCGCCAAGCCCTCCGGCGGCACCGTGTAGGCGGCGTGGGGGCCGAACCCGATGTGGAGCCGCCCTTCCCGGCCATCCATCTCGTCGAAGATCCGGCAGGCGTCAGCGAGGTGGGTCTGCCACCCGCCGGCGATCCCGGCGCCTGGCACATTGAAGATCCCGGGCGTGAACAGGCACCGAATACCCGATGCCACGGCGGCCTCCACTACCGCCTCTGGGTGGAGGTACTGCTCGCACGTTGTCGTGACACCGTTGCTCAGCAACTCGTCGGCCCCGAGGGTCATTCCCCAGAAGACGTCGTCGTCGTCGGCCATCACCTCGCGGGGCCACACCGCCTCATTGAGCCAGCGCTCCAGCGGTAGGCCGTCACCGGCGCTGCGCAGCAACGTCATGGGCGAGTGCCCGTGACAGTTGACCAACCCGGGCATCACGACCCCACCCAGGTCATGCACCGTGCTGCCCAGCGCAGGCGGGCGCTCGGAGGGATGACCGACCCAGGCGATCAGGCCGTCCGGGTCAATGTCCACCGCTCCGGGTTGGAAGACGGTGTCGCTGGGGTCGACGGTGAAGACGGCGTCAGCGACCAGCCGCGCCGTCACGCCGCGCCGACAAAGAGGCGGTCCGACAGTTCGGCCGGCAGTTGCAGCGGACCACCTCGTCCCTCCACCCGCACCTCGACCGATCCGTCCCCCCTGCGGTCGCCGACGACGGCGACGACCCCGGGGATGAACCCGCCTTCGCCCAGCAGAGCCAGCGAGCCGATGTTGAGCTCGACCTCCTCACTGATGCGCAGCAGCCGGACCCGCTCCCCCGGATGGACGTCGGCCAGCGGCCGGGTCTCGGCGGCCGGTACGGCGGAGGCCGAGCCGGGGATGGGATTGCCGTGGGGACAAGTGGCCGGGTCGCCCAACAGCTCGACCAGGCGGGCCTCCACGTCGTCAGAGATCACGTGCTCCCAGCGCCCCGCCTCCCGGTGCACCTTGTGCCACTCCAATCCGATCACGTCGACCAACAGGCGCTCCGCGAGGCGGTGCTTGCGGACCACCTTCTCGGCCAGGCTCCGCCCGGTGTCAGTCAGTGACAGGCGGCGCCCCTCCCGTGACACGTAGCCGTCGTCGACGAGCCGTTCGAGCATTTCGGAGACCGAAGGGGCCGAGCGACCGAGCCGCTCGGCTATGCGCGCCTGAATGACCGGCACACCTTCCTCGGCCAGCGACAGCATCGTCTCCAGGTACTCCTCGACCGGTGGGTGGTACTCCTGGGGCGAGTGCTCGCGTTCGCGTTCGCGCTCAGGTGTCATGGCAGTGCGCCTCCCCGCCGGAGGACGGTGGCACGTCGAGCGCTGGGTTGCGGTCGAAAAACCCGAAGGGGATCAGACTGAATCCGGTGTACTCGACGGGCATGACCGGCCAGTCCTCCGGGCGCGGGATGTGGGTCACGCCGAAGGAGTGCCAGAGGACGATGTCGGTGTCCACCACGGGACGGTCCCGGGCGGTCCACTCGGGCAGACCGGCGCCGCCAAGGTGCTGGTTGGGGTAGTCACCTGCCGCCCGGCGCTCCCCTTCGTCGAACGGGGTGACCCAGAGGTTGTGGGCCGCGAAGGCCGCCCGTTGCCCGACGCTCGACGTCGGATCCGCCAGGAGCGTCGGCGTGGCGGCCGGCAGCAGCTTGTACGCCGTGGGCAGGCCCAAGCCGTTGCGCGCGGCGCGGTTGACGATCTTCCAGACGCGGCTGCGGCCCGGGTCGACACGCCGCCGGGCAACCAACTCGCTTTCCAGCAGGGTCGCAGTCGGCGCGAACGCGTTGCCGTGGGGATTGTCGTCCCCCGGAGCGGACGGAAGGGTGTCGACCTCGAAGACGCTGTTCTCGGCCCCGTCGATTTCCACGTCCATCCGGACGTTGAAGAGATGCTGGTGGAAGGGCGCGGCCAACCCCGGGGCGATCATGTTCGCGTGGGCACCGGGACCCTCCTCGCCAACCGCCATGGTCGACATGATCCCGGTCAGCTTCACCTCAAGCTGCATGGTGCCGTCCAGGTAGAAGTACCAGTAAAAGCCGTATTCGTAATTCCCGACAGTGGCGATGGAACTCACGACCAGGCGCCGAGATCGGCGGACCTCGGTCCGACCCGATGTCATGTCGAGGTGCTTCCACAGTATGCCGTAGTCCTCCTCGTGAATGCAGATCGCATTCTGCCGGGTATGCGGCTTCCCCCGCTCGTCGGAGAAGACGTCGTCGAGGTAGACGATCTCACCGAGGCAGTCGCAGCCGAGTGTCAGGGAGTTGGCCATCCGGCCGAGCCCCCACTCGCCGGCGTCGAAGGCACTCTTCCACGCGTGCATCGGCCCGGGGTGCCCGTAGGGCACGACCATTTCGCTGACCGAGGCCCGGTACAGCAGCGGGCGCGCCCGTCCCCCGTCCTCGTAGGCCACCGTATGCAGTACGAGACCCTCCAGCGGGTCCATGCTCACCCGCAGCGACCACCTCTGCCAGCGAATGAGGCCGTCGTCCACCGTGAAGCTGGTGCCTTCGGGTTGGGTGATGGTCAGAGGCCGCAGATCAGTGCGCAACGGCCCGTTGTCCTCGGGGTAGTAGCTGCCGGACTTGGGCGGCAGGGGCACCGCGCCGATATCGACGACTTCGAGCACCTCGGCGCGGCCCATGTCCACGAACGCGAGGAGCCCCTCCAGCGGGCGGGCGTACCCGTTGTCGTCCGGAGATTCACGCAGGTACGCGAGACACCGTGTGATCCGGCGGTTCGTCTCGTGGGCAATGCCGAATCCGCCGGCGGGCCAGGGATCGATCTGGACCAGGTCGCGGTCGACCACGCCGCGCCGGTCGAGGGCAGCGTTCCAGTCGGGGTGCTCACGCAGCGCGTTGATGACATACATCGACTCTTCCATCTGCAGGGGCGGACGGACGTCGGGGACCTTCACCCAGCTGACGATCTCATTGCGACTAACCGACACGATCACCTCGGTGACGTCGGCCACCGGGCCCTGTACGAGCACCATGCGCACCCGCCGGTCGACGATCACCTCGGACCCGGCGTCGAACGCGTGCACCTCTGCCTTCGGAGGGTCGCACAGCCCGACATAGGCGAAGCGAACGTCCTCGACCGGGACTTCGGTGCGTCCGCTCTCAAGGACCAGGCCGCGAGCCGTGTTGATCTCATTCCCCTGCAGGGGAGCGAGCGGATGAAGCGTGACAGGAGCCATGTCAGTGCGATGTTAGGCGTCCGGCGCCGTGAGGCATCTACCATGCCCAGATGCTCGAAGTCACTGACCGGGCCGCACGCGCCGCCCGCGAGCTGGCCCGACGGACCGGGGTGGAGCACCACGACGTTCTGGTGATCCTGGGCACGGGCCTGGCGGGTACCGCCGAAGAACTCGGCGCCTCCGGGTCAGCCGTCCCTCTGGCCACCCTGCCGTTCTTCCCCCGTTACACGGCCACGGGACATCACGCACAGGGATGGTCGGTGCTGATCGGCGGCAAGACGGTTCTCGTCTTTGCCGGCCGCTGCCACCTGTACGAGGGCATAGGGATGACCGAGGTGGTCCACCCACTGCGCACCGGCATCGCCACCGGGTGCTCCACCGTGGTGCTGACCGCCGCGGTAGGAGGCATCAGGGAAGACCTGCAGACCGGTTCGGTCGTCGTCGTCTCCGACCATCTCAACCTGACCGGGAGCAGCGCGCTGGTCGGTCCGGAGTTCGTCGACATGGTCGACGCCTACTCGCCCCGGTTGCGTGCGCTGGCGCTCGACTCGCCGGGAGTCCCGGAACTGTCCAGTGGCGTGTACGCCCAGGTGCGGGGACCCGAATTCGAGACGCCCGCCGAGGTTCGCATGCTGCGCGCCATGGGCGCGGACGTCGTCGGGATGTCGATGGCGTTGGAGACCATCGCCGCCCGGCACGCCGGGGCTGAGGTGCTCGGTCTGGCCGTCGTCACCAACGCGGCCGCAACGGCCGAGGGTCCCACGGACATAGCGGGCGTCGGTGCTGTCGGCGCCGGAGCCACCTCGACCGTGGCCGACATCGTCCGCCACGTCGTAGTGTCGCTGCCATGACAGTGACCCCGACCGGCATCGACCACGTGGCGATCAACGTGCCTGACGTGCCGGACGCGATTGCGTTCTACACCAAGGTCCTTGGGCTGACGCTCAACGGCGACCGCCCCGACTTCGGCTTCGCCGGCGCCTGGCTGGACGCGGGCGGGCAGCAGGTGCATCTCATTGAGCTCCCGGTGCCACCGGCGATGGGACAGCATTTCGCCATTCTTTACGACGATCTGGAAGCCGTCGTGACAGAGCTGCGAGCGAAGGGTCTCGATGTGACCGACCCAGCGCCGACGTCGGCCGGGCGTTTGCAGGCCTTCGTGAACGATCCGTGGGGTAACGCCATAGAGCTGCACGAGCACCGGAGCTGACAGCTCGGGGGCATCCGAAGACGCGGTGCGACCCGCGTGACCACGGTGATGACATGACCCGCGTCGTCTGGCGGGTCGAGGGTGCGGTGAGGTCAGCCGGTGATGATGTCGACGTGCTTGCGGCCACGGCGAGAGCCGAACTTGACCAGGCCGTCAGCCGTGGCAAAGAGCGTGTCGTCCCCACCCCGACCCACGTTGGCGCCCGGGTAGAACTTGGTCCCGCGCTGGCGCACGATGATCGACCCTGCGGTCACCGCAGTGCCGTCGAACTCCTTGACCCCCAAGCGCTGAGCATTGGAATCACGCCCGTTACGTGTGGAACCGCCACCTTTGGTCTTCGACATTGAACGCTCCTTGCCCCGTGATCAGCCGGCGGTGATCGCCGTGATCTCCAGGGTCGTGTAGTGCTGCCGGTGACCCCACCGGCGGCGCTGGTTCGACTTGTTCTTGTAGGTCATGGCGTTGATCTTCGGGCCCTTCTCCTCGCCCACGACCTTGGCTGTCACCGTGGCCTTGGCCAGCTGGTCCGGAGTGGCCAGCACGGTGGTCCCGTCGACGACCAGGACAGGCTCGAGCGACACCTCGATGCCGAGAGGCTGGCCCAGCAATTCCACGCGCAGGCGCTGGCCCTCGGCCACCCGATCCTGCTTGCCACCGCTCTTTATGACTGCGTACATGAGGTGGAGACTCTAGCGCAGAACCGAGTCGTCCAAGGTCACGCCCCGGCCTCCGCACACGGCACACTCGGTCGACAGGGTTTCCAGCAACCCCTCTGAAATGCGCTTGCGGGTCATCTCGACCAACCCCAGCTCGGAAATGTCGAAGACCTGCGTCCGAGTCTTGTCCCGGGCCAGTGCGTTGCGGAGGGCCGCCGCCACCTTGTCCCGGTTCTCCCGGATCTCCATGTCAATGAAGTCGATCACAATGATCCCACCGATGTCCCGCAGCCGAAGCTGACGCGCCACCTCCTCGGCCGCCTCCAGGTTGTTCCGGAAGACGGTCTCCTCCAGATTCGTCTTTCCGACGTTCTTGCCGGTGTTCACGTCAATGACGGTGAGCGCCTCGGTCCGCTCAATGATCAGCGAGCCTCCGGAGGGCAGCCACACCTTGCGGTCGAGCGCCTTGTGAAGTTGCTCGTGCACGTGGTAGCGCTCGAAGATCGGCAGCCCCTCGACGGCGGCGTCGTAGTACTCCACCCGGTCGGAGAGTTCCGGGCTGACAGCCCGGACGTAGTCGCGCACCTGCTCGAAGAGCGCACGGTCGTCAATGACGACTCCCCTGTACTCGGCGCTCAACTCCTCGCGCAGGATGCGGACCGAAAGCTCCGGCTCGCGGTAGAGGAGCCCGGGTGCATCCGACTTCTTCGCCTCGGCCTCAATGGCGCCCCACTGCTCCAGAAGAGTCTCCACGTCACGCTGTAGCTCGTCCGCAGAGACGCCCTCGGCCGCCGTCCGCACGATCATGCCGTGCCCGGCCGGCTTGACCTCGTCAATGATGCGGCGCAGCCGACGGCGCTCGGTGTCGCCCAGCCGCTTGCTGATGCCGAACGCGGTGCTGTTGGGCACAAGGACGGCGAACCTTCCGGGTAGCGAGACCTCCTGGGTCAGGCGTGCGCCCTTCGCCCCGATCGGGTTCTTGGTCACCTGGCACAAGATGGTCTGGCCGGCCTTGAGGACGTCCTCAATACGGGGCTGCGCCGCGGACGATCCCCCGCCCCCTCCTTCTATATCCTCACGGTCGTAGCGCACGTCACCGCGGTACAGCACGGCGTTCTTGGGGATGCCGATGTCGATGAACGCAGCCTCCATGCCCGGGAGGACGTTCTGCACCCGGCCCCGGTAGACGTTCCCATCAATCTGGTTGGTGTCGTCGGCCGCCCTCGACACGTAGTGCTCGACCAGCGACCGGCCCTCCAGCATGGCGATCTGGGTCATGCCCGGCTGCACGTGGACGCAGACGAGATACCGACCCACTTGCTTGCTCTTGCGGTCGCGACCCGAACGCCGTCGGCTTCGAGTCCGGCGGCCGGAAGCCGCGCCATCGGCCTCATCGCTGAGCTCGTTTCCTTCGGGCGGGTCCGCCGCCGTGGTTGCCGTTGCAACTGGCGCTGGCGCCGCCGTTGGTGCCGGTGCTGGCGCTAGCGGTGCCGCGGTCGGCAGGGTGGTCCCCGGCGATGACGGGGCGACAGGTGGCGCGGTGGCGGGCGGCACCGCCGGTGCGGGCCGCGTATCACCGATCTGGGGTCTTCTCAGCTGTGGTGCCGCCGTGCCACGTGGGCCGCCGGGCGCGCTATCGCCTTCGGTGGCCTCCCGGGCGGGACCCGGCGGGGTCTGGTCGACTTCCGGCTCTGACATGAGGGAAAGCCCTCCTTGCGTCGTTCATGAGACACGCCCGTCGGCGTGTGCCACGACGGGGTCGGTCGCGAGCCCGCTCACCGAAAGCGGCTCAAACCGTACGCCGTCGCGCTCGATCCATTGATGCGTCCTACAAGCACGCGACAGCACGACGTCCGTGCCGAGCGCCGTTACCAAGTCACCGGGACGGAGGCCGCGCGGGTGCGTGGCCATCGTTGCCCGGAGGCGTGCAATCGTGTGTTCTCCCTGTTCCGACCCGATCCCGCGGGTCACGGCAAGCGCCAAGACGGCTGGACGGATGTCGTCTTCGGTTTGACGACCCTTTCGCTCGCGGCGGACCAGGAGGCTGGAAGCGCCGAGTGCTTGCGCAACCCGTTCCTGCAACACCTCACCGGCCACTCCGAGCACCTCCAGCTCCCAATCACACGATGCTACCTCTTGTTGCAGCGAACCCTCCGCCGTGCTGACGGAAGCCGCGGCCTGTACGTCGATGCCGTCGGGGAGCAGGGCGCTGAGGGTCTCGGGCAGGCTGAACAGGGAAGACGGGTCGAATGCGGCCTCGTCAAGCCGGGCGTCAAGGTACTCCCCCAGCGATTCGCATCCGGTCGGCAGGGCGAGCCCGAAGCTGAGGAGAGGGTGGGGCGAGAACCCCTGGGACAGCGCCACTGGTAGCCGGCTCCGGCGCAGAGCCCGTTCCCACATGCGGGCCACGTCCCGGTGGCTGGTGAAGCGGACCTTGCCCAGCTTCGTGAACCGGAACCGGACTCGGGGCGGACCCGATTCAGCCACGGGAGCCGACCAGGCGGACCGGGATTCTCCCCCCGGCCGCCAGGTCCTGACCGGTGCCCTGGCTCCCGCCCGCCGGCGGCACGCTCGAAGCAACCACGTGCTCGAGCCCGAACTCGGTACAGGCACCGCAGTCGTAGCAGGGGGTCCAACGGCAGTCCTCGACGGCGGCCTCGGCCAGCGCATCCTGCCAGTCGGTCCAGAGGAAGTCGCGGTGCAACCCGGCCGAGATGTGGTCCCACGGCAACGCCTCATGCTCGTCGCGTTCGCGGTGCACCATGTCTTCCAGGCTGAGTCCCTCGGCCGCCAACGCGTCCTCCCACAGGGTGAGGTTGAAGCGCTCGGACCATTCCTGGAACGTGCCACCGGCGCGCCACACCCGCTCTATGACCGCCCCCATGCGCCGGTCTCCTCTGCTGGCCAGACCTTCGACGACCGTTGCCTCGGGATCATGCCAACGGATGGTCAGGCCACGGGTCGTCCTGGCGTGCTCGCGCAGGAGGCTCACCTTGCGCTGCAGCTCGGCCGCGGTGTCCTGACCGAACCACTGGAACGGCGTATGGGGCTTGGGCACGAAGCCACCGACCGAAGCCGTGACCGTCACAGACTTCTGGTGCCTGCGACCGATCTCGACACAGTGGGCCCCAAGGTCCGCAATGCCGATCACATCCTCATCACGCTCGGTCGGCAACCCGATCAGGAAGTACAACTTGACGCGGCGCCAACCCTGGCTGAAGGCGGCGTCGACCGCGCTGTAGAGGTCCTCCTCGGTGATCAGTTTGTTGATCACCTGCCGCATCCTCCACGTCCCTCCCTCCGGAGCGAACGTGAGACCAGTTCGGCGCACGGTCTGAATCTGTGCCGCCGTCCCGACCGTGAACGCATCGACCCTCAGCGAGGGGAGGCTCACCGACACCCGACCCTTGTGAGCCGGCTCGTCCATGATGTCGCGCACGGTGCCCTCAATGCCGGAGAAGTCAGCGGTCGACAGCGAGGTCAGCGTGACCTCGTCGTGCCCGCTCCACGCCAGGCCCTCGCGGACCATGTCCTTGACCTGCTCGGCCGGGCGCTCCCGCACGGGGCGGGTGATCATTCCGGCCTGGCAGAAGCGGCAGCCCCGCGTGCAGCCCCGGAAGACCTCGACGTTGAGGCGGTCGTGTACCACTTCGGTGAGCGGCACAAGTGGGTGTGCAGGGTACGGCCAGTCCGCCAGGTCGGCGACCGTCCGCTTGTCCACGCTGGCCGGCACGCCGGCCGTGACCGGCACCGTGGCGATCAGACGCCCGCACTCGTAGCTCGGCTCGTACAGCGCGGGCACGTACACGCCCTCAATGGCGGCGAGCGCCAGTCGCAGGCCATGACGCGTCCGTTCGTGGGGTTCGCCGGCCAGCCACGCGGCCACGGCGTCGTTGACTTCCCCCACCACCTCTTCACCGTCACCCAGGACGAAGGCATCGACGAAATCGGCGAGCGGTTCGGGGTTGAACGCGCAGTGCCCCCCGGCGATCACCAGAGGGTCCTCCGGACCGCGATCGGCCGTGTGCAGGGGTACCCCGGCCAGATCGATCAGGTTGACCAGGTTCGTGTAGACGAGCTCGGCCGAGAGGTTGAACGCCAGCACGTCGAACGCGCGAGCGGGTAGGTGCTGCTCCACACTGAAGAGCGGGATCCCTGCTGCGCGCATGGCTGCTTCCATGTCGACCCACGGTGAGTAGGCCCGCTCGGCCACTGCATCGGGTCGCTCGTTGAGGATCTCGTACAGGATCTGTAAACCCTGGTTCGGTAGACCGATTTCGTAGGTGTCGGGATAGAGCAACAACCAGGCGACCCGACCGGGGCCGTGCACGGGGTACTGGGCTCCTTGCTCACCTCCGATGTAGCGGGCGGGCTTGGACACGCCGAGCAGGAGCCGTTCGATCTGTGGCCACAGGGTTTCGGTCTCCATCGCGTGACACCCTACGGGACGGCTACCCCGCGGCTGGCGTCGTGGTCGTCGTCGGGGCCGGAGGGGCCGTGGTCGTGGTGGTCGGTGGCGTCGACGTCGTGGTGGTCGGGGTGCCTAGCGGTGGGTTGGTCTTCGGTGCGGTCTGACTCGGCGGAGTGGCCGGCGTGGGGATCTTCGGCGGCTGCACCGGATTGGCCACGATGTAGTCGAAGATGCGCCGCACGAGAGGCGCGGCGGCCTGCGCACCGTAGCCACCCTGGTCGATCACGGCGAGCACCAGGTACTGGGGGTTGGGTTCTGGACCGAACGCCACGAACCAACTGTTCGGCTCCAGACCCGGCTGGTTGGACGCCGTCCCCGTTTTGCCGGCCAGCACGAAGCTCGACGGGAACCCGGTGAAGTCGCCGTACGCCGTTCCGTGCGGGTTGTAGATGACCCCTTCCAAGCCTTGGAGGATCGGTTGGTAGACGGCGGGCGGCAGGCTCACATGCCCCGTGACGACCGGCGCGATCGTCTTGATCACCTTGCCGGTGGTGGGGTCAACCACTGCAGAAGCGACCTCAGGCGCGTACCGCGTCCCTTGGTTGGCAAATGTGGCATATGCCGTCGCGAGTTCGACCGGCGTAATGGCGGTCGCGCCCTGACCGAAGGCCATCTCGACGTTGTCACCCGTGTACCACGTCGTGTTGGGGAACGCAGCTGGGGCCTCCGCGTGGAGCTTCTGGCGTTCGGTCTGACTGTCCACCCGTCCCTGCGTCTCACCGGGCA
>Ga0307374_10001885_pt1 | contig 38357 bp, 32 predicted proteins | sample OX3MG_FD_202532 | JGI IMG/M metagenome (GOLD analysis project Ga0307374, IMG submission 202532) | Soil microbial communities from Risofladan, Vaasa, Finland - OX-3 | ecosystem: Environmental > Terrestrial > Soil > Coastal area > Acid sulfate soil | place: Finland: Risofladan, Vaasa | collected... | reverse complement strand
TCAATGGGCCGACGCTCGGGGCATCGGCCCAACTCTACGGTGCAGCGCAAGTTGCAGCCCTCGAAGCCGACAGGTCTTCGCGTCATTGACGGCGACTTGGAGATGTTGATTCCATTGGTGCCACCATGAGTGCAATTGCAACATTTACACTCCCGGTGCTGGAGGAGATCCTCGAGGTTCCAGGCGGGCTGGTGCACGTTGAGAACCAGGGCAAAGGACACATTGGCGCGTCACGTGGGGCTTCTCTGGGGGCTACAGGTCGTCGGTTACGATATCACCGACGCGCCGGGAGAGCTCGGTGCCATAGTCAGTCCACATTCCCACACCCCAGTAGCGGTAGCAACTCGTCTCCGCGGTCAGCAGGTGGAACAGCGCGTTGCGGTACCGGGGATCGGAGCTGTGGATGCCCGAGGCTGTGATCCGTTCGTGAAACAGGGAGCTGGCCCTCTCCATGGGCACGAGCACCGTGTCGTAGCCCTGGACCCAGGAGATGTTGTTGGTCCAGCTGCCCCCTTCCATGTGGAAGCGCCCGTCCTCGGCCCGCAGCTGTTTGATCACCTCAGCCAGCCGGTCCGGTCCATCGCCTGGGCCCATGCGCTCCCAGATCCGTGATTGGAACAGAGGTTGGATCACCGGGAGGTCGTTTTCAGAGACCCCCACAGACTGGAGCCGCTCGAGGTATTCGGTGACGTTCATGATCGGTGTAAGAGAGCCGGAGCACTCGCGGATCACTTCGAAGTACTTGGCCGGGAATTCGTTCATCATCACACCGCCGTTCTCCCCGTCGGCAATCTGGGTGACCAGTGGGGGGATCTGTTTACCGGCGAGATCCAACCGGGACAGACCCTTGGCCTCATCGTACGGCTGCATCTGGCCGATCAGCTTCGTGTCACTGCCCTGTGTCTTGATCACAGCAGTGATGGTAGCGGTGTCACCCCGAGAGTTTGTGCAGACGAGGCGGTGCGGGAGATGGCGGTGCTGCGGAGCCTGTCCATCCGACTGCTCGATGGTGTGCTCTTGGACGATGACCCACTGGTAGCCGCAGTCGATGAGGGTTTTGACGAATTCGTAAGCCACGTCGGGCTGGTTGGGAAGCGCCATTTCTGAGGGCGAGAAGCCGCGCACCCGGCTCAAGGCCTCAAGGCCAAAGATGGCGGCAAAGTGGTGCTGCCAGGCCTCGACGTGAAGGCGGTAGTCCTGGACCGGAGTGGAAGGAGCCACGGCGTGGCCCCAAGGGCAGCCCAGCCACTCCACCGCCCGGCAGTTGCGCTCGTCACCTGTGATGCGCGCCAGGGCGTCGAGCACGTCGTTAGCGCCCATCTGGCGCAATCCGTAGAGCAGCGTGCCAGAGTATTCGAGCATGACCCGAGGCTGGAACCCTTCGTCGAGGAGTTGAGGGACGAACTCGCCCATTCGTTTGTAACACCACAAAAATACCCGCGCGTTGTGGTTATCACCGATGTCCGGGTTGTCCAGCATCCACCGCAAGTTGCTGATCATCTGTGCCGTTCGGAGCTCAGGACCCCCTGCCGGGATGAGTGGCTGGTGCATGTGCAATGCAAGAGCGAAGGCGCTGTTGATCTCACCGAAACCTGAGACCCCCTGTGGCAGGAACACCGACGCAGTCCGGCTAGCCTGGATCGCCTGCCTGATGCGCTCCTCTGAGCCGGAGATGTTGGGAAGCCCGTCAACGTATTCCGCTAGGTCAACCATGGTTACGCTCCTCTCGCCGGTCTGGACCGGCTCTCACTTCTGACGAATGTCCTCGTCGATGGTGAGGGAGTCCTGCCCAGCACTGGCCCACGAGTGATCCTGTTGCATGTCGTTGATCATCAACTGCCGAAACTCCCCAGGTGTAAATGTTTCAATTGCAAGCCTCTTGTACAATTATTGTGGTGGTCTGCCCTTTTTTGAGCTGGTCGCCGCCAGGATAATTATACCAGTTTCGCCCATTTAACTTTTTATCTGAAGGTCATTGAAACGATTTTTCAACCTTCAGATAAAATCCTGGGATTTTCAGTCTATTGCTGCTTAGGCTCTCCTTTCTCTTTGGTCTGGATCTGTAACAGTTGTGCCCTCAGCTCGTCTGTCACTGCAGCAAGTCGATCGGCGCGCTGGGTCACTTGTTCAGTGCGTTGCCGCTCCTCTGTGAGGTCTTGCCGCAGTCGACCCACTTCGGCGCGCTCGCGCTCCAGATTGGAGCGGGCTTCACTGCGCTCTGTCTCGGCCCGCTTTCCAGCATCTGCGAGTTCTTGCCGCAGCCTCTCCAGTTCGGTGCGGAATTCATTGCGCGCCGTCTCGGCCTGTTTGCGCGTATCCGTCAGTTCTCCTTGAAGTCGTTCCGTCTGAGTGTGGACTTCGGCGCGCTCGCGCTCCAGCGTGGCATTCGCCAGGCTTTCCAGTCGCTCCACAGCTGAGATCTGTACGCGGGCCTCTGTTTCCGCCGTGTTTGCGCGAATGTCTGCCTTTCTGGCCTGCTCCAGGGCTTCGGCGGTCGCGGCTTGAGCCTGGGCGATGGCTTCCATGGCCTGCCGCTGCAACTCCTCTATTTGGAGCTTCGCCTCGGCTTGCACCTGGGCTATCGTGCGTTCTTTCTCAGCCAGGATCTCCGTAATGCGCTGCTCGGCCTCCTCCGCCAGGAGCCGTGCCCTCTCCTCCGCGACCTCCATTTCCTGTATGGCCGTCTCAGCAGTCTCGTTCGCCTCCTTGGATTCCCTCTCAGCTTCCTCTCGGGCTTTCTCGGCAGTCAGGCGGAGAGACCGTTCTGCGTTCACACGTCCCTCGGCCTCGGCGATCCGGATGCTTGCCTGGTCCTCAACTATCTGGATCTGCGAGAGGACGAGATCAGGATCGCCAATTTCTCGCAGTGCTGTGAGATACTGCGGCATTTCCTCTTGGAGATGAAGGATATGGCTAATGATGGAACCCTTTAAGGTCGTTGGGGAACCCTTGCCAGCGGGTGGTGAGGCTTCTTGTGCCGCACCGTCAACAAGTGTCTTGAGTCGTTGACGTTCTTGAAAAGCTGTGGTGATATTGTGCTCCTCCAAAGAGCAGTATCCCCTCCGCCTGCCGCTCTTTCCGGTCGATGGTTGCCGCGAATTTCGGCAGCCAGGATAGAGGCACAAGACACCTGCTTCCTTCTTCTCTTGAAGTCCTGCCAGGACCGCCGCGGCCTCGGACGGGTCGTTGGTATGTGGGAATGGGGTAGGTTCCATCATGCTTGTCTCCCTCTTCGTTCTCTCGTTGGTTCAAGGATAGTATCGTTTTATTTTATTTCATTGTCAAGTAATGAAATAAAATAAAACGGAAATCATCCGTGTGTTGAGGGGCGAAAGGCGAGAAGAACTCGCGGCGAGCAGCCGTGTGGATATCGGGTAGCGACGTGTCTCTGCGTCGCGTGCCATTTTCCCGCAAGATTTTGGGTGAATTCTAACACCAGTGTCCGCTTTTTCCCGCTATGCTTAGAGAAAAAAGGACGAGCGGGTGTTCTACAAGCAGCAGATTCACCGAGAATCGCAGGCGGTTCTCGCCTGGAGGAGACTGAACTATGCGAGGAAGGCAACCGCGACACGTCGCCGATACTTCACTTCAACCACTGCACGAGCAACGAGTAGTGCCTTTCCAGTTCAATGGCTGGCACGGGCTGCTGGTGCAAGACTTTCCGGTGTTCTCCCCTGAGCGGGAGGGAATCCTGTATGAAGTGTCTTCGCGAGAGATCGCCCTCATTCCGATCGAAGAGCACGGGACCTTGCTGGTCTCTCTCACAAGAGGCTACGATCCTTCTCACGGCCGCTCCCGGACCTCACCGCCCAGGCAGTTCTCTTCACCTCTGATCCTCTGGAGCGAAGAGCAATACGTGTGACCACTTCAGATGAGTGGAACGCCTTCGAGCAGGTCTGCGCGTATTTCTCGCTGCCCTACCGGGAGGATGTGGATGAGCAGTGCAGTGCGCTTACGTCAGCCGCTGCATAGGGGATGCCGCACGGCAACGTGTCCTACCGCCTGCCGGGCTGGACAGGGTGGTGTTCGATCTTCTTCCCAACCGTCGTCGATCGCGCCCTTATGGCGCTTATGGTCTACTCTGGCGAAGGAGCGCAGTACAGCGCGCGTGTCGCCCGCTTTTCGCCGGACGACGCGCGGTGCGGCCAGTTCGTCCTGCAGGAGCCGACACCAGAAGGGGTGCTTGCTCGCGCCCTGTACCACTACTGGCTTGGGGCCATCGCCCGCGTCTTCCTCCAGCACGTTCTCCAGTGGAGACTGCCCCCCTGGTTGGCAGTGCCGCTGCGCTGGGTCGGCGGGGTCATCGTGATTCTGCTTGTCATCCTCTTTCAACTGGCGGCCGTCGGCTTCATTCTGGGCATGCTGAGCGAGCAAGCACCTCTCTCTTCAGGCATCCCAGCGGCCTTCTTTCCGCTCTTTGGCCTTTTCGGGGCCGGCATTGTGCTGCTTCCGGTCTGCTGCCCCACCTGGTCACCGGCTAGCCGTTTCACTGGAGCAAACGGCTGCGGCGCTGGCTAACCGGATCCCTTCTGGCTGGCGAGTACAGCGCCTTTCTCTACGCAGCCGTCGTCAGCGGCCACCTCTGGGATGCCTCGCTCGTCCTCGTCGCGGGCTTTTTCCTGTGGCTGACCCTCACTCCGGTGTACGCGGGGCGGAATTCGGGCGCATGCTCCACGGACGCGGGACGCGCCCGGAGACAGCGACGAGGGAAGCCATTGCACAACACTGCCCGGGTAGCAAGGTGAGACCACTGTCGCGCGTGTCAGGCGCGATGCGCGCCTCTCCTCTCGATCAAGCGCTCTTCCGGCAGGGTGGCTTGAGAGCAACCGACTGTGGGGAGTGGGTCACGTTCCATTTCGGCTTGCGGTCCCAAACGTCTCTCGTTGGCTCCCTATTCGACAAAGCGAGCCAGCTTCTCGAGCGTCGACCGCGTGCCAGCCTCATTGTTCTCGGGGCGAATGCCCGACGGAATGTCCGTGAAGAAGATCGAGACGGTTGTTCCGCCATCTCCGGCCTCCAAGGTGACCACCATGAGCATCACGCCTTCGAAGGCCGGATCGACCGCATCAAAGGTGATCGCTTCGACGATTCTGCTCGGTGGCGTCAGTTCCACAAACCGTGCTGTATATCGATCTTCCCTTTCACTCGTCTTGCCGCGGAAGGTCTTTTCGGATGCAGGATAGTACAGCGACATCTGATAGCCTCCACCCACTCGGTAGTCGAAGCTATGGATTTCGCCGGTCATGTCTCCAGGTGCCAGCCAGACCGCCAGGGCTGCGGGATCGGTAAAGGCTCGATAGAGAGCTTCAGGCGTCGCCTTGATACATTTCGAGTTTTGCGTGCTGGCATGTGAGTGCGCATCTGTCATGGGCGTCTCCTTTCGCCATCTCGTCGGGACGGGTCCTCACTCATCATAGAAGCGTTTCCATCAGGTGTCAACCTGAAGTGGGAACTCAATCTGACCCACTACCCGACTTTGCCACAGCCCTGAACAGATCGGTGAAAGCCCTGGATTTTGGGGGCGTTTTCAGGTACACTTGCTCTTATGAGAAGGCAACCCCAGTAGAAGTATCCCTCCTTGTTCTCCCTCTTATTTCATGATGAGCAACGTCTGTGCTCAAAATAACCGATCATCCATTTTCATGTGGGCTGTCACACAGGCAGGCTTTTTGGCATCAGAGTAAACGAAGCAGCGAGCCACAGGAGGTGTAAGGTGGAGACAACTGCTGCTCAGGCAGTCGAACAACTCATCCAGGAGTACGGCAAACTCGTGTTCCATGTCATTTTTGGTTTGACCAATGACTGGCAGGAGAGTCAGGACCTGACCCAGGAAACGTTCGTGTCGGCTTTCCGCAACATCGAGGCAGCCCGCGCGGCCAGCGGAGCACAGTTTCAAGCCAAGGCCTGGTTGTTGCAGATTGCGCTGAATACGACGCGCATGTTTTGGCGCAGGCGCACGCTTCGCTCCCTGCCGTTTTCGGCCCTGCAGAGGGGGCGAGAAGACGCAAGTGGAGAGGGTGAAGCACCAGCGCTACACGAGGAGATCCCAGGTGAGGACGATCCGGGCACACTGATCGCCGAACGCGATCTGGTGCAACACTGCCTGAGTCATCTCGAAGCCTCGTATCGCATCCCGCTCCTGCTGTCGATCGTCGCCGGTTTCTCCTCCCAGGAGATCGCACGAATGCTTGGCCTGCAAGAAGCGACCGTGCGTCAACGTCTGGTGCGTGCCCGCAAAGCGTTTCAGGCCGTGTACAGACGGGAAAGCGGTGAGGAACTGCTGACACCAGAACACGCTGCTGCAACGACCAGGCAGGTCTCCCGGTCGGCCGACCGCCTGAGGCATCGACCTGCTGCTCTGGTTCCGACGCAGCTGTAGTCGCAGGGCAGAGCAGCGGCTTGATGCCAGAGGGGATAGAAAAAGCGAGCGGATCCGCTGTTCAAACAAAGGAGGGTACAGCATGGAAAAGAGCATCTGCTCCCAGAGGGAAAAGCGTTGTCCCCTGGGGGCAGATGCTCTGTAGGACTATCGCAACGGAGGCGGCTGCTCACCTGATTTTTCCTTCTGCAGCCCCTTGCTACGTCGTGTGGCTGTCATTGTCCTGCTTTGCAACATTAGAAAGGAGTGAGCTGCTATGCAACGAAGCGCTTTGCGCCATCGTCCCATCGAGAGTGACGCTGATGGACAGGGGACGACGGGCATCGCCCCGGTGGTCCAGCGTGCTTCTCTCCTGCGCCCCAATACCACGGGGGAAGATGATGAAGCCGCATCTGGCAAGACCTCTGCTGCACCTCGTACAACCACGCCTCGCTCGACGCGGACTGGTGCGAGGCGCAGAATCACCCTGCGCGTGCACCCTCTGCTGTTGCTGGGCCTGGGGATGATCGTCATGCTCGTTTTGTGGACAGGGCTGTCCCTGGCCATCGGGTGGTGGAATACAACCTGGGACGATCTGCACTATGGGCGCCCGCGCACCTTTCAAATCGATGCCGTGGTCGGCCAGAACGACTCGCCCGGCAATCCGAGCCACTTCATCGCGTTAAATCTCAGCGGGCGCATTGAAGTGATCGAGTTTCCTGGCGGAGATGCATCGAAAGCGCACATCTATATTGGGCCGCAGCTCTATGACACCGGCTCGAATCTGATCCCAGTCACACTGAGTTTCGTGGACGTGATTGGCAATCATCAGCCGGACATGATCATCCATTTTCAAGACACGCGCATTGTGTACATCAACGCTCAGGGAGGGTTTCGCCCGGCGACTCCTGCCGAGTTGCAGTCTGTCGAGCATTACCTGAACCAGCACGGGCAATAGGGAGATCATTCCAATGGGGGCTCGCATCTTCAATCCCGTCAGCCCCCCGAACGGCCTCGGTGTCAGCAGGGATGGCGGAGTAGATCGTCGGGTTCCGCCAAGTCAGCCTCGGCCTCCTGCTTCCGACCAACCGCGCAGGGTCCACACGAAGCTTGGAGGTCCAACTGCGACCACAACTGGGGGTCTCCGATGAGTGTAGCGGGCGGATAACCGAGACCGTGAATCCAACGAACGAAGTCAGCGACGTAAGGTGCGTTGGATTGCGACCGGTGGCCTTGCCCCTGCTTCACGATTCCCAGTAGCGCGTTTGGTAGGGCCACTGGCTTATCACCGAAATAGAAGAAGTGGGTGGAGAGGAGGACAAAGCCCCCACTCAGGTCTGTGCTTCGGTTCCCCTCGCCATGCACGCTTGGGCGAAGAAGCGGGGTGGGGACAGAGAAGTCGTAGATCGAGTCACCGCAGTGTTTGCGGGGGTCAGCGCTCCTCATCAGGGGAATCTTACGAGGGAGCTTCGACCGCGTGAACCAGTCATAGTCCTCCATTGTCATCTTCTGGGTCACACGCATGGCGTATACAACCTTGTCTGAGATGTCCCCGATCGGCGAGTTCACAGAGCCCATTCCGACGACCCAGTCTCCGATAGTAGCAGAGAGGCGGATGCGCGGCTTACAGATCGCGAGTGTGCAAACTCCCCAGAAAGGGTTGGGTGCGGCGCCGTCGTCATACGGGAGGCAGTAGGAATAGAGCGTCAACATGATTCCTTCACTAGACTTGCCGTGATGTTTTTTGTCCAATCAATAGACGTCTGACGCACCCTGGTTGCATGAGTTCAGACGAGATAACATCTTCACATATCGTTATGAGCTAGTACGGAGGAGTCCACAGCCCATGCTTGGCAAGTCTTCTTGCAATAGGTACATCGAACCGATCTGGGTTTGATGAATATTCCTGTGGTAGGCCTCTCGATCTCTTGGTGGTGACAGTATAGCACGCCAGTGTAAAGTCGCTGCTACAGGCAGCCCAATCTGAGGAATAGGTATACATTCGACACCATTGTAGCAGCCACTTGAGATGCTTCTCTACCTCAAACTTCTCGTTCCACTCCTATGGAACCCTCAAGATGACGTGTGATCGCATCATCTGCTTGGTGCCGCTGCTCTTCCATGTGAAATCACTGCAAATGACGCCCGATTTGCCGCTGTAGCGCGGCATGTATTCGCTTGACGGCTAGGATAGACTGTTAGACGCGAATCCCATCTCTCAATTTCATAGGGTTTCACGCCAATCCCAACTGACTCTTTCGCGGGTTGCAATGCAAACGTTATCCAGCTCGTCCACAATGTATTTTAAAGCTCTAACATATATGAGAGGTGAGAGTATATCCATTGGCTTCAACTGGTGGTCATCTTTCTTCCGTGTTCCGTCTTCTGCTTCAGATTCACGGAAATCGAGGATAAGCCGGATAAAGTTTGCATTGACGAGTGAAGCCTTTGAACACGGGACTTGAGTCTGTGCCGTCTAGATAAAAGCGTGGAATAGAATAAGCGTCAAGAGGCAAAAAAAGACCTTCGTAATCGTAGAATGACTCTACGGCCAACGTAGAAAAAGTTCAGTAACAACCTTTGTCTAAAGCTGCTCTCGGCAACCGTAGGAGGCTCAATGAACTACAAACTACCAGCGCATAGCGGCGCCCAGCATTCCGCCCTGCGCAGGGCGGAATGCTGGGCGCCGCTATGCGCTGGTAGTCGATAGACGATCGCACTTGTGAGCGGACGTGCAGACGCTTCTTGTTGAACGATAATTAGAATGACATTTAACAGCTTCTCGCGCAAATGGTTAAAACACGTTAATTCCACGATTATAATAGACGTCACAGAGTCGAGGCAAACGAGGCCGAGGGGTGGATAACCTGTGGGAAACTTGTTGATAAGCTGTTGATAGTGGGGGTGACGTTTCACCGCAGGGAGGACTTGTGCTCTACTGCACGTTCTGTTGATCCTTGTCAATCGTTTGAGAGGGAAGAGAGGCAACAACGGCGAAATGAGAGGAATGGTTATGGGCAAACACGGGAATTTGTCCGCTACTTTCCGGCGGAGCAGCACCTCCAGGTCACGCTACAAGAGAATTTCCGCTCTTGCCAGCCCATCATCGATGCGGCGGAAGCCCTGCTGGAAGATGTGCGTCAGGACAGCGCCAGGCATGGTCGGAGCGTGCTGGGCGTGCTGCAAGCAATGCAGCGAAAGACGCGGTTGCCTTCTGCGAAGCCAGGCTCTTCTGGATGTACCCACTCAAAGAGGCCTCAGTCTGGCACGTCTTTAGCCGGTATGTGGGCACTGCTCTGCACGCACTCGAAGCGGCAGGTTCGCCACACGCGCACGAAGGAGGTCGGACCGTTCTCTCGATCTTAGTGCTGGCACGCACTCGCGCCATGACGTCTGATCTCCCGAGCGAGAAGGTCCTGGGCAACCAGCTGCTCCACACCCTGCGAAAGGTCGGCATTCGTCGCTTTCACCAGGCCGAGGTAAAAGTTACCACGTATCACGGTTCCAAAGAGTTGGAAGCCAATTTTGTCCTGCTGCTTGGCGACCGCGCCCTCCGGAGCATCACCCGCTGCGCGAAGCACTCTTCCGCCAGGCCCCGTTCCTCGACGGTGTGGGAACCTTTCTGCAGAACGCGAGCGCCGAAACGCGGCGCCTCGGGTATGTCGCTCTGACCAGGGCGCGATTCGGGATCCTGTGGACGCCTCGCGTCGAAGCCCGCCCAAACACTGCAGAGCAGGGCCAGCAGGATGCCGATGCAAACGGATGGGATGAGCGCGATATCTCACAGCAGGGCTGCTTTGTGATTGTCAACCGCTTCCACCAAAGCAGGCGCTTCCGCATGCCCTAAACCCACCGCGCCATCGGTGCAGCGCCGTTTCGCAACAAACAAGACTTAAGTCTTGTATACTGCGTCTCGTAGAACACACACGAGCATCTCATCATACAGCGGATAAACCGGCAATTCTCGTAGTGTGATGTCCATTCGGCGCGACATGGTACTCTCCTTCCGCGTAAGCGAACAGAGGACTGAGAACATGACGCACAAGCGCAGCAGCTACATCCGCAGGTGTCATCTCAACCAGTCTCCTGGAGGGGTCTCTCAATTGTGCAAAACGCGCCACCCAAAGGTCTCGCCCATCATGATCCGCCCGCCGCGCTTCACGCCCACGACTACAGTGTAACAGACTTGCATGCCTATAGATGTTAGATTTCTCCCAAAATCTTGCGGGAAATTGGCGGAGAACTGCTGTCCCTGGTCGAGTATCCTGCTCCTTACCCCTGGATAAGAACCTGTAAGCGCAGATTCGGCATTTGTATCAAGGCGTCAGAGAATATGACATACGCCAATAATATTGACATGAGGCAATAAATATGGCTCTCTCTACAGAAGAGGAAAAGATTCTCATCTTACCAGAGCGTTCGCAGAGGAGGTTCCCGTTATGGCACAGACTGTGCTCGACCAGACGGTTCTCTCATACATTACCGCACGGCAAAAAGCACTCAAGCGCGCCGTGCGGCAGCTGCGCAAGGAAGCGCACTATTCACAGGGGGAGGTCGCCGAGTTCCTGGGCTGCTCGCGCACCAGAATCACGGAAATCGAGCGCGAGGAGAGTGGTACCGAGTACAGTGTGGGGGAGCTAGAACTCCTGGCTGTCCTTTTCGGCAGGCATCCACTCGATGTGCTGCACATGACCGGCCAGGAGGCTATTGACGTTGGCGAGATGGTCACATCGAAGCAGACCGGGCAGGCGCTCCTCCGAGTGGTAGATTGCTCACTTCCAAGACGCATCGAAAAAGTGATCAAAGACAGCGATGTCTTCCCGAACACCCTGGAATTCTCTCCAGATGGGTCTGTGATCGCCTCAATTGTCGACTCTATCGTGGGGGAGGATTGGCAGGGCGATGAACCTTACCAGTTTACCGTCCTGTGCTGGGACACCCAAACAGGACAACTGCTCGGGCAGATTCGCCGTCCCCATGTGCAAGCAGTCGCGCCTGTCAATTCCGAGCAAGTGGTCATGCTCAGGGATTCCGCCCACGGTCAAGCGTATGCTGGAGGCCCCCGGGAGTACGAATCCGACCTTCTCATTTGGGACGTAGCAGGGGGTACAATCGCGAAAAAGATCAAACTCTCGGAGCGGGCGCAGAAGCTGGCCATCAGCCCTGAAGGGAACTATCTGGCTGTCTATATGGAGGCCACTACCACCATCCAGGCCTGGCAGACCTCTAACTGGGAACCAGTCTGCGCCTTCGAGTTGGACACTCTGCATCACACATCCCACCATCCGGGCGAAGCGGTCCGCGTGGCAAAGGAGGTAGGGCAGCTCCCTCAGGAGCGAAAATTTGGCCTCTGGCACATGGCCTATAACCCCCAGCACTTTGCTTTCTTGCAGAACGATATCCTGATCGTTGCCTTTTCCGACCTGGTGGTCGAGTTAGAAGTAGGGCCAGCCTCGCGCGGACGAGCTATCCCTCCCATTGAGCCCCCCGGTTTTGTCCGTCAGCCGGTTGTCTACGTTCGCGACCAGCACCACCTGGCCGCGGTTTTGGACATCGACCACGACCGTCACGCAGGTGACAGCCTCGTATCCCTGTACTACCAGATCCCCAGGGAGAGGGGCTACCCGCCTGATTCCTCTGTGAAGTGGGACAAGCGCTTTCCAGGTATGGTCATTCAGCCCGTCATCATCGACGATGGCTGTATCCTTGCCTGGACGGAGATCGATACCCCCTTTCGCTGGGGAAAGGTTCACAAACAGCGTGTCGGACTGCTCAACCTCGTTTCAGGGAGGGTAGCGATGCTCACCGATGGTAACCGCTTGCACAGCGGTGATAACCAGCAGGGCGCGTCTTTCTCCCCGCTCGGCAATGCTGTGGCCTACTGGGTGAACCCCTATGAAGGAGTGCCGCGGCTCGCCATTCAGTATTTCGACATCGCGCCGTTGAAGGTGAAGGGAATCACCCTGGTAGATGAGCTGGCCCGCGTACGTCACCGGCGCGAACAGGATGAGTGACATGACCGAAACGTTTGCCTCGTTTTACGTGCTAAAAAGAGCACGAGAGCCGAAGGGGGAGCTGCAATGACGATACCGCAGCGGGAAACACCCGAGTATCTGCAATTTCGCGCCGAACTCGATCGGATGCGCGAGCTGCATCGCAGTTCTGCATTGGCAGAGCCGGCATGTCGGTATATCGGAGATCCTCCAGGGAAAACCCTGGCTCTGACCTACGCAGAACAGTTTCCGCGAGCAGATGCAGGGACCGCCTTTCCTGTATTCTGTGCAGCAATCCCACCCACTCCTGCTCACCGGACCCAGAGTTACCTCGTTGCAGCACTCCTAGAGCAACTCGGGGATCCAAAGGCGACCAAACGTGAAGACTCGGTCCTGAAATCGGTTCGATTCATCAAATTGCTCCGTCGATACGCGGTGGAGTTAGTGATCTTGACCGATGTCCATCGCCTCACAACCCCTGGAGGAACAAAACTCTTGCTCGGAGAGTTCGACTGGATCAAGTGGGTCTTCAAAAGCGAACTCCCCAACGTGGCGCTCCTGCTCGTCGGTGAGATCGAGGTGCTAGACGAACTCATCGACGCAAATGCACAGTTCTCACGACTGCTCTCCCCCATTCGCCTGGAAGGGGGAATGGAGAAGCATTGACAATGAGCAGGGATGGGATTGACGCCATTCAGAGTGGTGACCGATTTTCGGGATACCCCTCTCGAAGGATCCGCTCACCAGAGAGGGAACTCGCTCAGACCTGCGATCTTCTTGACGCATTCCAGGCATTCAACTATACTGCCTTCTAAAGAAGAGGGCAAGAAAAGGACGGGACGAGATCAGGGGCCCACTCACCTCCGAAGCAATAAGAGCCGTGACGCATTTCAGGAGGATTGCAGAGGAATCCCCTCATCAGCAACTCCTTTACCCCAGGTGAGGATTCCTCGCGGCAGCGTCACGAGGGTGAAGCGGTACAGGTCGCGCACACCATCCTGGCAGGCGGAGTGAGTTGGCTTTACCCATTGCGCTCGAGATGCCGTCAGGGATTCCGGCGTTTCCTTACGCAAGATGATGTCAATGCGCACGAACATACGAGCGTATTCGAGTGCGCGCGGTCTGGGATACAGGGAAAGACAGTATGGATCGGAGTCCATTAGAAGAGAAAGCAGGCGAAGGTGCCGAACTCACCTTTTTTATCGAGACGCTGCTCACCGACGCCCATCCGGGCGTCATTCGGGTGCGCGAGCTCCGCAAAGGCATCAAGCGCTCTCTGAAGCGCAGCCATGTGTTTCTCTACCAACTGGAGCGAGGAAAAGAGACCGTCGGAGAGACGATTGCTCGCCTGATCTATGAAGATCAGGTCGAGGATCGACAAGGCAGGTATAAAGGTCCGAGGTGGGATTGGAAGCAGGCAACCCAGCTCCACCTCATTCAGGTGATCGAACAGCCAGAACCCAGACCAAACGCCAGGCCGGTGAAAAGAGAGGTGGGGACGGCGCATATCCCGGGCGAACTGGATGCTCCTGCCATCATCGCTCGCATTGCGCAGGTGATTGACGAGGGCTTACAGCAGCCACCTCCAGACGAGGCATACCGCCCCCCGGAGCCGAATACCCCTATAAGCACAACACCCTCAACCAACACAGAGCACCCGTTTCCTCTGGTGGCGCAATGTGTGTGGAACTACCGCACCGTCACGGGTCCTGTCGTCTTTATCGCAATGGAAGACGACGGGATCAGCATCGACCAGTGCGCGGTTCTCCTAGAAGGAGAACCTGACTCCAGCCCTTCTTTCGAGTGGTATCACCTGTTTCGCTTTGAAGATGATGGCGAAGCACTCTTGTTGCGTGATCGAGGGATACATGAGCGTACGGAGCCCATCTTGCTCTCTACAGAAGAAGGTAGCTCACCTCTCTTCTGGATACATGAATATGTGCAATTCCCCGTTGTCGGCGGGAAACGGGTACCCCTTCACCGGATACACGATGCGCTCAAAAAAACTGCTGCTTGCTTTGCCGAAGCGCTTTCCTCCTCCATCTACTGTAACGACTGCCGCCAGGAGTACTGGCCAGGCCCGAATGCACCTCTGCTTCAGGAGGCAGCGCGCCGCGGCTATGTGACGACAATCTGCCCTCATATCTTCTGGTGCCCACCCTGCCAGCGATGGTCAACCTCGACTGAACGCACTCCTCGATTGGCTACAGGTGGGGTCTGCTCCCACCCGCGTCCAACTGGATGGGAAAGTAGGCTGACCAACAAGGCTTCGGAATTGAATGCTCCATCCCTCTCTCTTGCCCACGCTGATATCTCCTACGCGCTCCCTCCTCCCCATCCCTACTATGATGGCTCTTTTCAGGACCAGTATTGGATTGGCGGACGGCTCTTTCCCCCACGCAGCCCCGGACACTATCTCACCGGACCGACCGGGGAGACTTCCACACAACGACAGCCGGGCGAGCAGGACCAGGTCTTGCTGGTTACGTTCCTGGAAGACTGCCGTTACGATAAAACAGGTGGCGAATCCGACTTCATTCCCAAAGGGACACGCCTCATTGGCTTCTGGGATACAGATCAACCGGCGGACGCCTCGGTGGCTGCCATCGTTGTCAACACTGTCACCTGGAATCTCGCAAGGAACCAGGTGACGCTGGCTCCCCTGGAGGCACAGATCTCGCAAGAGCAAATCGCCGCGGAAGATGAGGCCGAAGCCTCGCGGCGAGAGAAACAAAAGGATCACACCGGTGCGCAGGTCTGCTATGCACGTGCCATCATCGAGTACGATGCCTGCGGATGGGCGGAATTGCGTTTTGCAACACTACGAATAAACCGGGCAGGGATGCTCCTTGTACTCAAGCAGGATACGGAAGCCGCCTCCGAACTCGAACGTGCTGCACGTGCTTTTGAGACTCAGGCGTTTCATCGATTGAATAGAATGGTGGGTGACCATCTCGATTACGCCGAGCAGGCCGTGGACGCGCTTGTCCCCCTCGCTATGATCTACCTGCACCGCACGAAGGATGCAGTTCAGGCACGGCGGGTGCTTGAGCGCCTCCTCTCACTCAATGCCCTCATTAAAAAGCGGTATGAGCGCAAAGTAGACCTCCTGCTCTCCATCGCCGGATTCTTTCTGGAGCTGGGAGAGCAGCAAGAGGCTCTGGCTTACTTTGAACAAGCCAACCGTTTCTATGCACAGCAGCTCGCGGCCATCGCCGATTTCTCTTACGTCATCCCCATCACGAAACATCTCAAAGCGGTAAAGGAGAGGCTCTCCACAGTCAAGCAGTCCCGCACCGTGCGCTTCACAGTGACGGCGAAAACACCTGACGACCTGGAGGCCGTTCTTGAGCAGCTTCGGAAGGGGATGCTTTCCAGGGTAGAGGTCACCAAGGGGGTGACGCCGCAGCGGACCTCAAAAGACGCACGCTCAGGACTCGTCTATGTTGCAAACATCAGAATGACGATCGATGATGAGGGCACTCCGGCGAAATAGCCAGAAATCCTTGAGGCAGAGGAAGCACCAGGACGAGTCCTGGTGCCCGTTGTTGCCGAGAAACCGAAAGCCATGAGACAGGGAAAAGTATGAGGAAGCCGCACTTCGTGTGGCCGTCATCCTCGAACGGAGCCGTGACCGAGCAGGAATCAGACTTCATCCCAGAGTGAGAGGGCCGTGATCCTTTCGCTCTGCTGCGGCGAGCCGCGGACACTCCGCAGGTTGGAGACGAACACCCCCAGCAGGCGCACCGCCCGCTGCTCGCTGCCCAACTGGGAAAGCAGGGTATGCAGCACAGGCAGCATCTCTTGTGCAGACCGGAACCCCTGTGCGCGGCTGACGCTGCGCGTGATGAGCTGAAAATCGCTCCAGCGCACTTTCAGGCTGAGGGTACGAGCGACCAGCGAGAGCTCAGTAAGGCGGCGCTCCACCTGTTCGGAGAGATTCGCCAGGATCGCTTCCATCTGGGCGCGGTCGGCGATATCGCGCTCAAGAGTGAGTTCCTTGCCGACCGATTTGCGCTCGCGCACCGGCTCGACGGGTCGTTCGTCCTGTGCCCGCACATGCCGGTAGAGCAGGCTGCCGCGCGATCCCAACAGTTCCCGGAGCTGTTCCTCGCCCATCCGCCGGAGATCGGCCCCGGTCAGGACGCCACGTTCTCGCAGCGCTGCTGTTGTCACTCTGCCCACGCCGAAAAACTTCTCAACCGGGAGCGCATCGAGGAAGGCCGGTGCCTGCTCCGGAGTGATGACGGTCAGCCCGTCTGGCTTGTGGGCGTCGGATCCTAACTTGGCGAGCAGCTTATTGAAGCTGACACCCGCCGAGGCCGTTAAGCCCGTTTCCTCACGGATTTGCTCTTTGATGCGGCGGGCCAGTTGCACCGCCTCTGGGAAGTCCCGCGCAGTTGAGGTGATGTCAAGAAACGCTTCATCGAGGCTGAGCGGCTCTACGAGGGGTGTGATTCTTTTGAAGATCGCCATCACCTCTTGCGAGACGGCGCGGTACACTTCAAAGCGCGGAGGGAGAAAGATGGCCTGCGGGCAGAGCCGGTACGCCGTCCTGGCGGGCATAGCACTTCTGAGGCCGAAGGCGCGCGCTTCGTAAGAGCACGTCGCTACCACGCCTCTGCTCTGGGGAGAACCGCCGACCACCACCGGCTTGCCGCGCAGCTCAGGATGGTCGCGCTGTTCGATGGACGCGTAATAGGCATCGAGGTCAACGTGCAAGACAAAGCGCTGTTTTCGCTGGGTCTCTTCCATGGATCTTCTTTCATCTGCTCACGCCTGGCCGAATCGAGTGCATCGTATCAGAGAATCGGTCAGGCGGCAACCGTGGCACCTTGATAGCCGGGTGTGCTGGCAAACGTAGGTATGCTCTCCAGCCTCCCGTTCCATGGTTGAGGTGCCTCCAGGATGTCTGTCCAGGCTGATGTTGACAGGTTCCTCCCTGTCTATTGAAGAAGAAGGAAGATGAGGAACACACAGGCTTCTTTCGCGAGCGGAGGAAAAGTCCTATTCCCTTACTTCCCTGATTCCTCTTCGTTCTACTAGTGTTGGTATGATTGTTCTAAAACAGAAATTCCATTCGCAAGAAACGGTACATCTCGCGCAAGTTGAGAAGGGTCGAAGTATGGATTACACCGCATCCTCGCGTTCATTTCAAGAACCATTCCGTTTTCAAACGGTACAGCAAAAACGGCTGTACACAACCCTGCGGCTCATTGGGCCAGGTCCAGCCACCTTCTATAGAGAAGCTCGGAACTTGATAGCAACGCCCCAGCAATTTGCAAGTAGCGCGCACCTGGTGGCGCACCTGCTACGGGAAATCGAGAGTGCGGTGCGCCGTGTGCTGTTGCCTCACACCTTCACTCTCCCCGAGGCCTGTGAAACGTGTGGCAATCGTCCTGAGGTCCACGCAAAGCAGATCGAGGCGATCACGCAATCCTTGGGGTTGGATGAGCGTGTCCAGCAGAGATGGAAAGAGATCGCGACGAGAAATAAAGCATACAACGGCCTGGCGGCTCTGGCCCATCGAGAAGACCTCTCGCTTCCCCGAACCATTGATGCCCCCTTCGAGGAGCTTGTCAGTGCATTCGAGGACGTCTTCGATGCCGTTCTTGCCGCCTTTGAGCAGCAGTCGATCCCCGCTTTTGCCCTGCTTGATAGCCTGCTCAAGAAGGACCGCCCCAGCAAGACAAAAAATGACCTGTCCATCTTGAGAAATAAGGTGCCCCATAATGATGCAACGCACCGGTATTTCTTTGAACGCCTCCAGAGCCCTGGATGGTTGGAACCCTTATATCAAGAAGGCTTCTTTCTCCCTCCTCCCACCAAAGAGTGGGATGAAGGTCTCGGCCGACCTCTCTTTTCTGCCTGGCCGCCAGTTCCCTATCTGCTTCGCATGGCATCGGTCGAGTCGACACAACAGACGGTCCTCGCCATTGTGCAAGAGGCGGTCGAGAGCGACAATCCCTTTGTCCGCTCTGCTCTGCTCCAGATGGCTCAGGCGCTCCCCGCCACTCTCGCCGCAACGCTCGTTCCGACTGTTCAAAAATGGGTTCAGGACCCTCGGCTGCAGTCTGTCGAGTTCGGCCCGATCAGCGATTTCACCACTCACCTTGTGCAGGGCCATGAGAGTGAATCTGCTACCGCACTTGTAGAAACCTGTGGCGCGGTGCTTGGGCGCAGTGAGTCACACTCTCAGCGTTGGGATTACGAGAAGCTGCTCACCGCCACTGTCCCACTCCTGGTGAAAAGTGCTGCCTTTCAGACGCTTTCCATGCTCTGCCGACTGCTGGATACAGCTATCTACGAGTACTTTATCCGCTTCAGAGATGTGCAGGGCGAGCGGAAAGAACACGTACACCAGGAGGCGCAAGAGGCGAGTACCCGCTCCTGGCAGCGCGCGCTTGATGCCAGGAGCAGCTTTCCGGCAGGCACGCAAGAGTCGTTGAATCTACTGGTGGCAACGCTACGCCAGACAGCAGAACAAGCAGTCCGAGAGCATCTGCTCGCACTGGAAACGGTGGTATCGCTCTTTGAGGGCTATCCGGGGCGCATCTTCCGTCGCTTTGCGCTCTACCTGCTCAGTTGCTTCCCCGAGGACCGACCCGAGATGGTGAGCCGCTTCCTCCTGGATCGGAGGCTATTTGACGATGGTGATGTGCGCCATGAATACGAACTGCTCGCTCATGCAGGATACAGCACGCTGCCCGACCTCGAGCAGGAACAACTACTCCAGTGGATAGAGGCCGGACCAGACCTTCAGTTCTACCGGGAGCAGTATGAGCGACTCTCTCACGAGCGGCCAGACGAGGGGCTGGTGCAGCAGTATGCAAACGCCTGGCGCCGCGATTGGTTCGGCCACCTGGGTGATCGGCTGCCGGAAACCTGGAAGGCGCGCTACGAGGCGCTGGTAGCCGAGCTTGGGCCGCTCGAACCCGATGACGCCGACGCTCTCGTCGTGACATGGGAAGGCCGTGGCAGCGCCCTCTCGATAGAAGAACTGCGCCACATGACCATCGACCAGCTCCTCGCCTTTTTGCGGGACTGGCAACCCTCCGCAGGCTTCATGAGCCCCTCACGCGAGGGGGTGGGACGACTGCTCAGCACCGCCGTAAGTGAAGACCCCGGTCACTTTGCCGAGGATGCTGTTCGGTTTCAGGGATGCGATCCCACGTACGTCAATGCACTCGTGGAAGGCTTTACCCAGGCCACACGAGCTCATCGCTCCTTTGGGTGGGAGCGCGTCTTCGATCTCAGCCAGTGGATTGTTGAGCAGCGCTATGCGCCCGCGGAAGATGGCACCGCAACGAGCTTTGATCCTGCCTGGGCGTGGGCCAGCCAGCTCGTTGCGAACCTGCTCTTGTGCGCTGTAGAGGCGCGTCCTCCCGTTCTCGGGGCCTCACTTCGCGCCAGAGTATGGCAGATGCTCAAGCTCCTCGTGGAGGACCCCGACCCTGCACAGGAGGAGGTCGACGAAATTGACCCGACGATGGAATGCGCGACGCGTGCCATCAATAGCATTCGCGGGATAGCGCTGCATGCGGTTGTACAGTATGCCTGGTGGGTGCGTCGGTTGGCAGAAGAGGAAGCAAGCAGCGACGCCACTCTGGACTTCAGCATCATGCCCGAAGTCCGAGCCGTTCTTGAGCGCCATCTCGATCCGAACGCCGATACCTCTCTGGCCGTGCGTTCGGTGTACGGACAGCACCTCACGAACCTCGTTGCCTTTGACGCACCATGGGTGGGCCAGCATCTGACAGAGCTCTTTCCGCGCGAGGCTGATCAGCAAACGCTGCGCGCGGTCACCTGGTATACCTATATTGTCTTCTGTGAGCCCTATAACAATGTCCAGAGACTCCTGCGCGAGGAGTACGTAGCCGCGATCGAGCGGTTGGACACGATAGAAATAGACCAGGGTACGTCAATTCTTGAGAACCCTCACTACCGACTTGGCGAGCATGTGATCCGGTTTTATTGGAGCGGACTCGTCTCGCTCGGTGCTCCTGAAAGCCTCCTGACGCGCTTCTTTGCAAAGGCGCCTGACTATTTGCGGGGGCAGGTGCTTGCCTTTATCGGTCGGGCATTCTATCATACAGGGGAAGCGGTTCCACCTGAGATCGTCGAGCGGTGTCAACGACTATGGGAGTGGCGTCTTTCTGAGGCACAAGCTGCGCCATCGATAACAGCATACGAGCAAGAACTCGCAGCTTTCGGCTGGTGGTTCCGGGCAGAGTGTTGTCCAACCGAGTGGGGGATGCAGCAGCTTGAAGCTGCCCTTGTCCTGGCTGGGCATGTGGATCTGAGTTATGCCGTGGTCGAGCGATTAGCAAAGCTCGTGGCGCAGAATCCTGCCCAGGTGATACGATGTCTTGAGCAGCTTATCAAGGGCGAGACGATGATGTGGACAACCTCCACCTGGGAAAAGGCCGTGCGGCCCATACTGACGTACGCCTTACAGCAAGAGGGGGACGAAACCCGACGAAAGGCCAAAGCTATCATCAGTACTCTGGCGCTCCAGGGGATGACCGAGTTTCTCGCTCTGCTGCCTGCAGAGGAAGAGAGGACAGAGAGTTCACCGATCCAATCGTCTGCTCTGTGATGCAGGAAGGAGCAGCGTCCGGTAACCGGGCCAGCTCAGGGTCTAGGATCAGGTGCATAGTGGCCAGCGCTCCCTCCTCGAGGATGCTGACGCTGCTCCCCCCTTTCGGTTTTGAGTGCCATCTTGTGAAAAGAATGGAACCACCGTATAGTACCACGAAGAGAGGTCGCTCCGTTCACGCGCCTCTTGAAGCGAAACAACGCCGTCTTTCTTCCTGGAGAACATCTCGATAGAAACAAAAAGGATCAGTATTATGTATGCTCTCACCGGTGCAAATGGGCATCTTGGTCGCCTTGTGATCAAACATCTGCTGGCCCAGGTTCCCGCCAATCAGATCATCGCCACCACGCGTGATCCACAACAGCTCGCAGATATCGCGTCCCTTGGAGTCATCGTGCGCAGCGCAGACTTCTCCGATCCGACCACGCTCGCAGCCGCGTATGCAGGAGCAACCAGACTGCTCATTATCAGCACCTACGTGGTCGGCAAGAGTGTCGAGCTGCATAAAGCAGCCATAGCAGGCGCAGTAGCGGCCGGAGTCAAACATATCGTCTATACCTCAACCCCACACGCCGACCCAGGCAGCACGAATCCCCTCCTTGCTGATCATGGACAAACCGAGGTGGCTCTCGCTGCATCTGGCGTCCCATGGACAGCGCTACGCAACAGCTTTTATGCCGAAATACTCAGGGATTTCATCGCTCTCCTGCTGGTCAAGAGGCAATTCCTCATTCCAGAAGGCTCGGCCAAACACAGTTGGATCTCCCGCGAAGATTGTGCACGTGCCGCCACTGGGGCACTCATCGGCAAACTGACTACCACGGGACCAGTTGATGTCACCGGACCAGAGGCTCTCAGCTTCGCGGATCTGGCAGCACGCCTCTGCCGCCTCTCCGATCACCAGATAACAGCGCACCCATTACCAGATCAAGAAATCATCGCCCAGATCACCACAAAAGGCGTACCAGCAGAGGCAGCGAAATCCACGATGAGACTGATTAGCTGGATTGCTCATGCATCGACAGAGACTCCAACAGATACGGTAGAACGGGCAAGTGGCACCAAACCCACCTCGATCGACACCATCTTGCGCATACTAGTCACCGCCTGAATCACCCATCGCACAATCCGAGAGCAGCTATCCACGTCCAGCAGAGGTGATTGCCAGGAAATCTGAACATGCCGCTGGCAGAATCTGTCGCATGATCCTGGTCTCAAAGGCGTATTCCTGCACTGTTGAGGTAACTCATCCACAGGATAGTTGTGCAATTCTCGCCAGCAGCATGGTGGGATGTACAGCTTGCTTCTGGTTGGGTCGGTCCAGCCCTCCTCGGAAAAAGGCCGCTCCGTCGGCGGGTGACCGTAGCCAATCGCGGCCAAAGAAGAGGTCATCACGACGCGCTTGACACCCGCATCCCGCGCGGCCTGCAGCACCCGCAACGCGCCCTCGCGTGCTGGCATGATCAGTTCGTCCTCGTGCTTTGGGGCGCCTGGGGGGAAGGAGAAGCGATGTGCAGCACAAAGTCACACCCGACCGTGGCTTGGGGCCAACCCGCATCAGACAGCAGATCAGCTGCTACAAACGAGAGTGCTTCTGCTGGTTGGGCACCCCCTACTTTGAGCATCGCACGCACATCCGCTTCCCGCGCAAAGGAACGCACCGTGGTTCGCACGCGGTAGCCTGCCGAAAGCCTGGTGCAAGATACAATGGGTCCCCACAAAGCCGGAGCCCCCCGTTACAAGCACGACTTCGTCATGCATACGAACCTCCCGGTGTGTTGGTGAATGAACCACTTACCATGCTCCGTCACGGCTCTGCTTCCAGCAACAAACGCACAAACAGCTCCCACGTTGTCCCTTCCATCCGACGGCGACAGGCGGGACAGAGTTGCCCCAGGCCCTGCAAGCGCGCTGTCAACTCGTCGAAAAACGCGTCGAGACGCGCATCATCACACTGCTCGGGGTGGCGGGCATAGGCCAAGCGTATTCGCTCCAGGTCGTCCACCTGGGTCCGCAAAATGGCGAGGTACTCCTGGCACCGCTTGCATCCGCGTGTCTGTCGAACCGTTTGCAACACGGCCTGGGCATAGCACAACAGGTGGACGGCCTCCTGTCGTCCCGATGGCTCCGCTTCATTCGCTCTCGGTTTCTGAAGATCGGGAGGCACAGGCTCGATCACACGAGCGAATCCACATGAAGGGCAGTGGTCTTGCCTCCCCCCGTGCAACACCACAATACTCATGAGTTCACCGCCACAGCGTGGGCAACAACCGCTCGGCCCTCCAGGCTTTGGTAATCGAGGCATGCTCCTCAACCTCAGATCTCTTGACCGCAAGCCAGGTAGCTGCACTGCGCATCTTTTGCTGCCATGTTCTGCAACCTGCGAGAAGCGTTCCCAGTTTGCTGTTCCCGCGACTTCGCGCACCAGGGTAGGACCCAGATTACTGCCGGCCAGCACAAGCCGCGTGGACCTCGCGTTCATGGGGGCCTTTACAAGTGACGATGGCGTTCCAAAAAGAGGAAGGCCGGCGCTCACTCCGCCGTCTGCCTACGTTGATTCCCCGCTTTGACGCCCCTTCTCGTCTCGTAGCAGTCGCTGACACTCGTCCACGTCGAAGAGTGGAGGAGCGGAACTCATGCTGACCGCATGCGAGCGCCAGGGTACAATGATCTGTTCCTCAAAGACGCGACAAAGTTCTATTGCCGCCACTGCAGGCATGCCCTCACTCATAAGACGAAGGAGCAGTTCCCTTGCCCGGAAAAGTCCATGGTGGTATCCGCGGCGATACGCCTCCTCAATCGTCTGCTCCCGCTCGCCTCCGCGAGCGGGCGTCCTTTCTTCCAAATCTTTTACCCCTTGCTCCTCACCTGTTTAGTAAGGACAGTGCATGAAAGGTCAGGGTGGTTCGTGATCGCTACGAACGGCACCACCGACTCCCATTTCCTTCTTGTCATCTCTCGCTCGCCCTACCACCACGCTCTCACCTCAGTGTATACCGCAGCGATGGAAAGTGCATAGGAGGCCAGGGTTCCCTCATGAGGCGGGTTGCTCTTCCTGCTTGCAACCTGCACGAGGCAAAGGAAGACGCAGAGCAGCTAGACGGTCGGGCGTTCTTTCAAATCATTCCAGTAGAATTGCAATTCGTCGAGCCGCTGCTCGATCCCAACCCGGTCAAGTGGATCGGCCGTCGCAAGCGTTGCCTGGGCAACTCGCACCAGCGTCTGATACTCGTGCTCAGAGAGTGACTTGGCAAGCCCAAACATCTGGACACTATGCCCGGCGGCGAGGAATCTACGGAAGAGTCTGCGTTCCTCGCGCACTTCCTCCATTGATGGAAGCGGTTGTGTTTCCCGCTCACCGGGCAGCGCATTGAGGCAGATCGTCATCACCTGGTCAAGGAGCCTGAACTTTTCCTCCCAGTCAGGTGCGTCCGGATCCCCCGGGGCAACCTCAGCGGATGCCATGATCTGGGCCGGCCCATGCGGGGTAATGCGCAGCCTGCCCAGCTCGCCAAGCGTCACGTGGGCAAAGGTATACAGACGCACACCGCCGGGGAGGTTCGTGGCGCTGGTACGAACGCCCGGCGGGAGGTCGCGCGGCGATAGTTGTTTCAGTGGCATCCTGGTCCTCGCTTCATAGATCAACTTTCTCCATATAAGACGAGCCGGAGGGTGCTTTCTGGTTTCCGATAGACCGAATAGGTAGGGAAAGGCTGTCTGCTGGTACACCATGCGGATTTCAGCTAAGTGTTGCCAGATTCTAAAGGAAGTTCTGCCTCTTTCGGCGCTCGCGATCCAACTGAACTAGCCGAAAACGAAGGATACGTTTTGCCGTGATTCCCAAAACGAGCGGAAAGCTTTGCCTTAGTTTTTCTCTGTTTCTCACCTTTTGTTCGTCTCCCGTTTTCACAATACATGAGTACTATCAAGGGGTAAGTGCTCTATTATGCCAGCTTGCTTACTTGGTTGGAGAGGTATTCCCGATGGATTCGCGTGAAGCGAGAGAACGCGAAGCTTCTTCTGCGCTTCTTTGCGCGGCCACATTCATCTCTCGCGCCACCTCGGAACCCGCCCGGGGAACTTTTCATCGCCCAGCCGGTAGCAGACATCTTTCAGCCGCTCGTAGGCGCCCTGCCATTCCAGATCGGCGAGCGTTTCCTTCAGCGGCACATCCTCGCGCAGTGTAGCCAGTTTGCGGAAAAGCAGTGCCTCAGCCCAGTGCTGCGTCAGGCTCTCGGCCAGCCGCGCCGCGCGGCTGGCGCTCAACCCCCAGGTTTGCGGATCTGCGGGGATCGCCTCGAGGTGCTCGTATTTTGCCAGCACGGCCGCCGCGGATTTTTCACCCCAGCCCGGGAGGCCGGGGAAGCCGTCGGCCGCATCGCCCACCAGCCCCAGCCAGTCGGGGATCGACGACGGGCGCACGCCAAATTTCTCCACCACGCCCGCCTCATCGATGAGAAGATCGCGGCGGCGGTCCCAGCCAACGATGCGGCTTCCAGAGACCAGCTGGGCCAGATCCTTATCCGGCGAGCAGATCACGATCTGTTCGACCCCAGCTTCGTTCTTGAAACGGGCGGTCGCGCTGGACAGGGCATCGTCGGCCTCGAACTCCACCATCGACCAGACCACCAGCCCAAGCGCGGAAACGGCCTCTTCGGCCAGCGGGAACTGGGCTAGCAGGTTGGTGTCCACGCCCGCGCCGGTCTTGTAGCCGGGGTACTGGTCGTTACGGAAGGACTCGATCACGTGATCGAACGCGCAGGCCACGTGGGTGATGCCAGGCGTCGTCAAGAGCATCAGCAGGCTGCGTAAAAGGCCCAGCGTTGCGCCGACCTCGCGCCCATCCGGTGCCTTGCGCGGCGGCGCGCCGAAGTGACTGCGAAACAGCTCGTAGGTCCCATCCACCAGGTAGATCTTCATAGAATAACCGGTGCTCCTCCATCATTTCAGAATTGTCCAGTCTCTGCTCAAAGAGACATCACCAGAGGGCGAGTGAAGGAATATCCTCCAACTCATGCGGCGAAGCCTCGTGAAGCGGAGAGAGGGTAGCGAGCCCCGCGTGCTGGTCGCTCTTGATGAGAAAAGGTGATCCATGTCTCAGCCGCTCGCAAAAACTCCCCCAGCGTATAACTCTTCCGTTTTGTGTCCATGCCATCCACTACCTCTCCTTGTTGTTCTGTTTAGTATAGCAGGTACTGGACAAAGAGCGGAAGACCCTAGAGGGTTTACATATCCTGGCAATGACGTTGACCGATGCGGTTTCTCCCATTGGCACGCGCGTCAATTCGCTGCCCCACTGCTCTTTTCTGGCGAAGCCTAGCTCGAACGCTATCGAGCCAACTCCACGATTGCTACAGCTGGGAAGAGGAGGGAGACTCATCTTCCAGCACGACCTCCTTCTCGAAGAGATGGCTGAGGCGTTCCGCTTCGGCTGCAATCCCTTTGCGGATCGCGGTTGTGGATGAGCAGAAGAGGTTCACCTTGACGACGATGTGCGAGCGTCGGATTGTATAGTCCCAGACTCCTTGGATGGAACCGTTGACCAGAATGACCGCAAAGGTCCACCCTTGCTGGTTGAAGACCTGGCTCTTGTAGGCGGCAGCGATCAGGGGTTCGCAACCGCGTGGCGGTGCCCCGATCGTATAGGCATCGAATAAGGGGAGCAGGTGGATCTGCTCCACTGGTTCAACGCTTTGGATGAACGGAAGGGTTGCACACAGGGCAAAGGCTCGCCACCCTTCGACCTCGACTTCTACCAACTCCTCTGCTATCGATTGGAAGAGTGTTTTTGCGAGGGTTTTGCCGCATCCCCACCAAAACCTAAAATCGTCTGAAGTCGCCGGGCCATACGCCCGCAGATACCGGCGGGCCAGTTCCTGAAGCGCCAGCTGTGGCTCGATGAGCTGCCACTCCCCAATCCATCCTCTGGGGTTCATGAAGGTGGCCGTCTTCCCCTGGCCTGGCCCGAAACAGAGCTCACCGCGATAGGCCGCTGGTTTCAAGGGAGACCCCCAGCTCTCAGAGAGAATGAAGTCGCGTACTTGAGCAATCCCCGTGTGCTTCGCGGCCGCGTCAGCCAGTTGTTGGCGGGTCAGGGGTCCCTGCTCCAACACGTGCGGAATAGCAGAGAGGAAGGCTTCCTGTTGCGCCGAAGTGGTCAGGCCGAACTCAGCGAAATAGTTGGACCAGCTCGCATTCAGCTGCCAGTCACGCGCAGCCACATACAGAGGAAGTTCGCTTGCAGAGAGTAAGTGTAAGGTGCCACGCATCGCCCAGGTCTTCACCAGGGTGCGGTCCTGGAAGATCGCAGCTTGGACATCGCGGAGAGAGAGTCCTTCCACACGGCTACACAGCGCCAGCTCGGCAGCAGACATCACCTGGGCCTGAATCCCAGCCGTGCGCGTCACCGCAAGAGCGACATCGTGCGAGGAGAAACGCGGGGAGAGGCCATGTTGGCTCATTCGCCAGGCATGTACCTGGGACCATTGCAATGCGGTCATGTGCGCGAGTTCCTTGTTCCTTTCCATCCAGGCAACGCTTTTCCACGATCTTCACTCACAGTGTACTGGGTCATACGATCAGCATGCATCCTCATGACGGCGGCTTTCGCAGCACAATGCAAGCATGCGTACCCTGTCCCTCCATTTGCTGCACACACCGGTGCAGAGACACTGGTCAAGCCTGTCATGGAAACATCGCATGGACCTGTCGAGAGCGGAAGAGACCAGATGGAGCGCAGGGTGTGCGAGTCGGCATTACGCCGATGCCCGACCTGCCGCGCCGCTCTCCGCTGTTTCCCCCCACCATTGGTTGCAGTCAGACCAAATTTCCTACCCGCGCGCCTCAGAGGCCCGCTTCATCCTTCGCTTGCCCGACCCAGTCGAGAGCCTCGCCCGGGATGCCGTGCTGTCCCAGAAAGAGGCTCAGTTGGGCCGCATGTTCCTGGACGTGGCGCAGGGTGTACAACTGGAGCTCGAAAAAGCTCATCGGCTTGCACCACCTCCAGGGGAAAGCAACCTGGCGGTGCGCTTGCTCGTCTGACAACGAGAGCAGCGTGGTCTGGCACTTCTGGCGCAGCTGCACCAGATAGGCATGGAGTTCCTCCCTGGGGTAGGGCTGTTCGGGAAGGACCCGTGCTGGTCCAAACTCATCCTGGGTGAAGGGTGTGGGGGGAGCGAATGCTTCCAGGGAGCCGGTGAGATACAAGTCGAGCCAGAAGAGGGTGTGATGGGTGAGCGACCAGAATGTTGGGTATGCTGGGGCTTCCGGGTCACTCCAGAGGAGTGCATTCCACAGCGTGCCCGGGCAGGCGAGCAGGGCATTTTCCAGCATAGCGATGGCCGCGCCGAACTGCCGCCACAGAGCAGTACGCAATGTCGTCTCCATCGGGTGTTCAGCCATACGTTTCCTCCTGTGTTCTTCTTTTCTCACAGACGACCACCAAAGCGGTAAAAAGACGTCCTCAGAGAGGTTATCGAGAAATGCGGAGACAAGTCGAAGATCGGGTGGGGCCGTCCTTCTCTCGTCATGTGCATCGACAAGCCGAGTCTCTATATGAAGCCGGAAAGTCACGATCCACCGCCGCGCGGGCGAGCGTGGGGTGAGCAACATTGGTCTGCTCAGAACAGAAGAAGATTTTCCCTCCATCCTTATGTATTGGGCATCGGTCATCCTCACTGCCAGGATATGTAAACCCTCCGTGGCGAGGTTTGCTGGTCCCAGTACGCGCAAGCTGAATGGCGACCGCTTTCCCCAGTCCATCGGTCGCTCCGGTAATCAAGATGACCTGGTCTCTCAGTGGTCTCATCTGATCCTTCCTGTCTCTAGAATCACTCTTCGGTCGGAGGCGAAGCTGGGGCCGCCGCTTCTTTCCTGCCCTGGCTTTGGTACAGTTCGACCAGTTCCTGGACCGTCGTCGCATCCTCCGGCTTCTTGTCTCGTTCCCGGAAGGAGACGAGACGCGGGAAGCGCAGCGCATACCCTGGTTCTGCTCCGACTTTTCCCGCCGTATGAGTGGGCGAGCGTGTGATCTCGTCGGCCAGCACCTCCAGGACCAGCTGCGGCTCGACCCACACGCTCGGCTCGATCAGCGAGGAGACACGAGCCGGCCGGTGATCGACTTCCAGCCCTTTGGTGCGCTCCCGGATACTGCGCCATTGCTCGTCGCTGAGTCCCGTGCCGATCTTGGTCACGGTGACGAACTGGTCCTGCTTCGGATCGTATAGTCCCACCAGCAGGGAACCCGCTCCCAGCGCCGCACGCTTGCCACGACCATAGAGGTAGCCCAGCAGCACGCAGTCGATGGTGTCATTCAGGGCCCCAGCCGAGTGGCGCTTGAGCTTCACCCAGTTGAAATTGCGCGCGCCGGCCTCGTAGCGGCTCTCCTGCTTTTTCACCACCAGCCCTTCCAGGCCCTTGCTGATCGCTTCATCAAAGAGGAGCGCGAGCGTGTGAGCATCGCTCACGGTGTGGCTCGCGGTGCGCATGAGGGTGTCGTCGACGTAAATCGTCTCTGCGAGGATCGCCAAGCGTTCGGCCAGCGGAGTCTCGAGCAGCGAGACCCCGTCTTTATAGAGGATGTCAAAGACGAAGGCCTTCAGCGGGAGTTGCTCGGCCAGAGCCGCGATCCCGTGCTTGCGCCGCCTACGAGTCGTTTCCTGGAAAGGCAGGAATTCTTCCGAGGTGGCGTTGTAGGCCAGAGCCTCCGCGTCCAGGATGGCGCGCTCCGCCCGAACCTGTGCCAGTGTTGCTTCAATGAGTTCAGGGAACATGTGCGATTGGTCTTCCAGGTTGCGCGAGAAGATGGTGACAAGCTTTCCATCTTTGTGGATCTGTGCGCGCAGGCCATCGTATTTGTACTGCGCCACCACCGTCCCCATCCTGGCGATGATGGCCTCGGTGGTAGGAAGCCGCTCGGCGAGCTGCGAGTGCACCGGTTTGCCAACCTGGATGTCCAGCGCCGCCACCGCGCGCTCGGCCTCTTCCTCGTCGGGATGCTCGTAGATGGTCCGGGCGATGAGCCCCAGGTCCGAGGTCTTGTGGTAGGCTCCCTCCAGCAGCTTTCGTTTCTTCGCATCGTTCCACCTGGCCTTCGCCAACGCATCGAGCACGGTCGCGTCTCCGATTCCCAGCCGCAGGTTCCCGAGCAGGATGCGTACCACGTATTTGGCGGACACGCTGTCTACCCGTGTGAGCAGGTCGACCAGGCGCGCGCTCTTTTGTTCGATGGCGCCTTTGCCTGCTGTCTGCGCGATGGCTTTCAAGCCACCAAACACCTCGTCGACGCTCAGCACCGTGGGGACACTCTCTCCCTCGCTGCTCACCTGCCCTGCCACCAGTCCCAGATCCCCGAGCGTCGCATAGAGCGCCTCAACGTGCTCTGGTATGGTGTGATACGCAAGGGCGAGAGACCGCGTCACACTTTTCTCCGCCATCCCCATCTCCAGCGCCACATAAAACGGCGCGACCCTCCCCTGGACCAGGTAGCAGACCTGTTCGATCTCCTCTGTCCGTTCGATCGAGCGAAACAGCTGCGTGAGCAACTCGATCAACGTCAGTCGAGAACTGGTGCGTTCCAGTTCCTCAAAGGTGTGCGCAAGGCGAGCAAATTCCACGGGATGTCCTCCTTCTTCCATTCTGATCGAGGTGAGTAAGAGCCTCGATTACCTGGCCGGGTACCTCTGCATTCATTCAGGATGCCTTAGGTTGGCTTCGGCAGTTCCCATCGGCACTCCTCTCGCTGTCACCCTCCCTGTCATAATATTATAGCGTGTGCAAGGCGAAGAGACGCATCAACACTGAGAGCGCCGGGCGACCTTTTGCCGCGAACGCATGAACGTTCTTCACGAAAGGGGGAACATATGCCAGATGCTCCGGAAAACCGACCATACGCGAGCGCAACGTGCGCGTTCTGTCGCATCATCCACGGAGAGGAGCAGGCCTCTCTGGTCTTTGAAGACGGCCTCTCCCTGGCCTTTTTGGATCACAGGCCGCTTTTCCCCGGCCACTGCCTGCTCGTGCCGAAAGAGCATTACGAGACGCTCGCCGATCTCCCCGCTTCCTTGGTTGGACCCTTATTCCAGAACGCGCAACTGCTGGAACGGGCCATTGAAGAGGGCTTAGCCGCCGATGGAACGTTCGTCGCCATCAACAACCGCGTCAGTCAAAGCGTGCCCCATGTGCATATTCACCTCGTGCCTCGCCACCGCAAGGATGGACTCAAAGGCTTCTTCTGGCCCAGACAACGGTATCCGGATGATGCTGCCCTCCGACAGGTGCAGGAAACGCTTCGCGCTGCCATTGCCAGACTCGGGTCTCGCCTCTAGCTCTGCTGGGGCGGACCATTCCGCGCAGGCGTTCCGGCAGCCAAACAGGATGCCTCGGGGTGCCGTTTCTCGGGGTGCCCAAGCGGCAAGGGTCGACAGCGTCTCAATGGTACAATAGGATGGGCGGCATGTGCAAGCCTGTGAGCGAGCCTTTGTCCTCCCAAGGAAGCACAGTTACATCCGTCAGAGTACGAACAACAGGGAGAAGGATACCAGCATGAACGCCCCGTCGGAAACGTGGCAACTTGGAGACCAGAGCGTCCAGGTGACGCATCTGGAGAGAGCGTACTGGCCGCAGGCAGGGTTCACCAAAGGCGATCTGCTGCGCTATTACGTACAGATCGCGCCGGTTGCGCTCCCCCATCTCAAAGACCGCCCGGTGACGCTGCGCGTGTACCCGCAAGGAGTCGAGGGAGCTTCCTACTACCTGCGTGACTGTCCAGAGCAGGCACCCGATTGGCTCCGGCGAGTACAGTACCAGCCTAAGACCGTAAGTCACCCGGTGCCGGTGCCGTTGATCGACACAACGGCAGGCCTCTTGTGGTTCGCCAACCAGGGAGCCATCGAATTCCACCTGTGGGGCTCCCATACTCCGGACCTCACGCAGCCCGACCTGGCCATCTTCGATCTGGATGCTGGCTCGACCGCATCGTTCGATGCCGTGCGGGAAGCGGCCTTGCGGCTCCATGACGCCCTCGAACAAGCAAGAGTCAGAGGATATCCCAAGACGAGCGGGGGAGGTGGGCTGCACATCTTTGTGCCGCTCGGGCCAGGCCACACCTTCGAGCGCGTCCGCACCTGGGTCAAAGCGGTGGGGCAGCGGCTCGCGTCGAGCTACCCCGAGCTGATTGCTCTCGCGCACGGTGCGACGCACCAAGGAGGCCGCGTCACAGTGGACTACGCGCAGAACAGCATTGGGCGCAACACAGCGGCACCCTACACCCTGCGGGCTCACCCGGTTCACCCGACGGTCTCCACGCCCCTCACCTGGGAGGAACTGGATGCCGGCACCATTCAGCCCACCGACCTGACGCCGCAGGTGGTGCTGGAGCGGGTTGGACGATTGGGCGATCTGTTCGCCCCAGTCCTGCAAGCAGATCAGCGCATCGCCTAGCAGTTAGGTATCCCCAAGGGCTGGTTGGAGCGTCTCTGAAGGACTCGGACCACTTTCAGTAGTGATGATCCTTGATCAGAGCAGCCGCGCTAGGTCTCGGAACGCCCCGCGTGGAAGGCCTATTCCTGCGGCAAATGAAAGACCTCCGCCAGTGCCGCTCTGACCTGATTGCGGTAGGGCCAGTCTGGGTGAAAGGTATGGGAAGCTAGAAGCACCTTCGCAATATGATACATTTCATGTTCATCCGCCCCAAAGACACTCGATTCGTCAAACAGCATTGTATGCGTCATGGTAACAACCAACATCCCAGCCTGGGTTGGATCTCGAAGCGCAACTCCTTCCTCCGCCATTTGCACGAGGAGCCTTTTCTCAACTTCATCAGCGACGAAGAGGATATGCTCATCTGGAACGTTCGGACGCAGGTCGGGATGACCAGGCACTGGTGTAATACTGTCTTCATATCTCTTGCCCTAACAAAATTGATCCATTCCCCGTCATTTTCGAACGCCAGCATTCTCTGCTTCTCCTGGTCTTCATTGAACGACCCGTGCCCATCGAAATGGAGGACATGAACGGGCCTGACGCGATTATCCAAGTGCGTGCGGAGAGCCGAAAAAGTTGGTGGACGAAGAATCTCGATCTCGACCTCTCCTGCTTCGATGTGATCATGCATTTCCTCCAGGAGTTCGCGGGCAATGCTGCGCGGATCCACAAAACCCGCATTGGCTGGACGCGGACTCACCAACAGTACCCGCAGCGGTGGCTCAAAGGGTAGCGAAGTGAGGGAAGCAACCCGTTCTTTTTGTGGCAAGCGGCGGACAAACGAAACCGGGTGCGGTCTACAGGAAGTCAAGAAAGTGTGCTCATCATGCAACAACTCCCAAGGGAGATTGAGAACCCTGGGTATCTCACTAATGACACTGACTTGACGTAGAGAAGTTTCCTGGGAATGCCAGGCTTGAAATGCCGGACTATTCTTTAGGCTTCCAAATACAGCTTCGTAGAGCCGGCTGCCCAATTCGGGTAACAGTGCCTCTACGTGCTTGCCACGCACTGCAAACTGTTCATAGGGCCACTTCCAGTACTCTTCGAGATACTAGTATAAGTTATCGCGCTCCTCGTCTGCGAGCAGATCTGGCAAAAGATCTCCACTATAAGTGTGCTTCAAGGCAGCACACGTGACAGTAATCCTGGCGAGTACATGAGCCGATGCATCAGGTGGCGGCGAACTGAGTATAACTGCTAAATCAAGCGTCTGTTCCACACGCTATCTCCCTACCCCTAGCTTAGTTGCCTTCATAGCGACTCACGTTGAAGAGAAGATAGTTGTATGGGAGCTGTTGCGTCCGATCCTTCTGTTGCACTACTAGACCGCTCGCAGGATGATACACCCACTGATCCCACTCCCACACCATGTCAGGAATTTGGGCAGCCAGATATGCTCCTTCAGCCAGGCGAACTCCTGCAGGGCCGGCCCCAAAGTCAAAGCCGAGGGCAAAATCCTGGACCGAAACGTTGCGGCGATAATTAGCCATCGTTTCAGCAAGTCCATAAGCCATTGCTGAAAGAGGTCCAATAGCTGGTTGAGCCGTCGTGGCCAGTTTCAGGCCAGACTTGACTACATCCGACTTCAGGAAATTGAGAAAGGTTTCCACTCGTTCATTTTTGACTAAGATAGTACGGCATCGGAAAGTGATGCCGGTACTCCCGACACCCAGACCGACAAAGATGGGGTCACCTCGAAAAGGAGCATGCTCTCCATCCTGAACACGATAGGTAGCATTAAAATGTACTTGCTCAGTCATCTTAGGAACATGGTTCTGGGCAGCAAAATGGAGCAAGATGTGCTGCATTCCGCTGCCTGGATATTTAGCGACCCGCAACAGGCCGAGGGTAATGGTGAGACGGGCATTTTTGAGAGTGAGGTCTGGGTGGACGCTGTTAACCGGAAGAATAGGTAAGACCTCACTGATAGATTGAATAGGAGCAAGGTAGCCAAAAACATGTGCAGTATGCAGGTAAGGTTTTTCTGAAGCGGTGAGCCACTCCTTGATGCCAAATACGGCTGACGGTTGTGTCTCTTGCGCGGCTTCGAGTATGTTGGCAACATCATCTTCACCTACCTCACGCAGTTTTGTGATCGTTTCATCTGGGGGCAGAGCACCCAACACGGGGAGATCATCGAACCAGGGGGTTATACTCATCGAATACCTTTCCTTTGATAATGGGGTCTGGGCTCCGTTATTTCGCCGACCTGGATAAGAGCGCCCATCCGCTCATCTTCCTATCCGAGAGAGACCATCCCTTCCCTCTCAAAAAAGGAACGGGCTCTCATTCGTACTCTGCTTGCAATCTATCATGCTTGAAGTTGCACGTCAACTCGCACGTCTTCCATTGAGTTGGATTCTATGGTAGAGTAACATTTCATAGTCGTCATCTCTTCGTATCTGATCTCGAAAGAAACCGATGATTGAGCCGCTTGCGGCTGTTCTAAGTAACATGGCGCATGTTTTTCTTACCGCGCTTGCTGAGAACGGCCCTGATGAGCGAATGCCATGGGAGTGGGGCTGAACGAGCAGAATATAGCACAGGTGCAGATTTTGAGAAAAAAGGAATCAGAATGAGTCAGCTATGCGATTTGTGCATCACCCTCACAGCGCCTCCTTCAGGTTCGCCAGCTGACACGGTCGCTTGTGTAGCCATAGCGTGTGATGTGATGAGGCTCAGTTTTACTGGTGGTATGTTGATCGATCCGCTGACTCAACGCGAACGCGACGATCTCCAGTGGTACTTGGAAGAATACTGGAAGTGGCCCTACCTGGAGTTTGCCACACGAGGCGGGCAGGTGGAAGCGATGTTGCGTGAAATCGGCACGCGGCTCTATCAGGCTGTGTTTGGCAGCAGCGAAGCACAAAGTATCGTCCAGGCATGGCAGAAACAGCCAGGCGGTCAACACCAGATCAGCATCGTGAGCGATATCCCAAGGGTGCTAAGTCTCCCGTGGGAACTCCTCCATGATGCGTCTGGTTTCCTGATACTCAGCCCTCTTCAGCCGATCTCGATAGTACGCCGCTTGCCACAACCGGAGCAGGCACTCGTTTCCGTGTCCGTGGAGCCACCCCTGAGAATACTGCTCATCACGGCACGACCTGAAGGCACGGGCTTTATCGACCCCCGTAGCATCGCCCGCGAACTCGTGGACGAGGTGCAAGCACAGGTCGAAACCGGAGCAATTGAAATTGAGTTCTTGCGCCCGCCCACCTTCTCGAATCTTCAGACTCGCTTGAGGGATGGAAAGAGACCCATCCATGTGCTCCATTTCGACGGACATGGAACTTTTGACGACGGTCAGCATGGGCAGGGCCTGTTGCTGTTTGAAACCGGGGTGGGCCGACCCAACCCCGTCAAGGGGAGCGATCTCGCCAAGGTCTTGCGCGATAGCGGGGTGCGCCTGGCAGTGTTAACCGCCTGCCAGAGCGCCAAGAGCGATCTAGATGACGCTTTCAGTAGTGTGGCCGCACAGTTGATCCGCAACGGCATAGACGCGGTGGTGGCGATGAGTAGCAGCATTCTCGTTGCAAGCGCGACTCGTTACGTCGAAGTTTTTTACCGTGCGTTGGCTGCAGGTGTGCCTGTCCCGGTGGCCCAGCAACGGACACAACAAGCATTGCACGACGACCCGCGCCGTCATCTCTTCCGCCGCCGCCGGGATGAGGTAGGGACGCCTGTGGAATTGCTGGACTGGTGGATTCCTCACCTCTACCAGCAGCGCACATTGCTCCTGCAGCCTGTGGCGGGGAGAAGTAAATCAGGCGAACAGCGACTTGCGCTATCAGCCCCACATCCGAGCGGGCAGTTGCCTGTCGCACCACGTTACGGTTTCAGCGGACGCGCCCGCGAGCTACTGCAGATCGAGCGTTGGTTGCTGCAGAGGAAGCTGATCGTGATGCATGGTTTCGGGGGGATCGGCAAAACGGCGCTAGCACGCGAGGCAGCGGACTGGCTGACGCGCACAGGCATGTACAATGGAGCCTGCTTCGTCTCCTTCGAACACGGCGGAGATGCAGCGTGGCTCCTGGGCGAACTTGGGCGTTACCTGGAAATCTACGACAACAACAATCCAAACGACAAAGCAATGGTACTGGCACGCTTGAAGCCTGCTCTGAAAGAGCGACGCATCCTGGTACTTGCTGACAATCTGGAGAGTATCCTTTCGGGGGGAGAAGCACCCCTTGATGACCCCACGCGCACCCAGCTCTGGGACACCCTGCTCGACCTAGCACAATTGGGGGCAGGTGTGCTACTGACCAGCCACGCCACCGCCTTCGGGGACGGACGACTGGCTCCAGGGCAGAAAGCGGCTCACCTCCCTCTCGCTGGTCTCTATCCCGAAGACGCCTACACTCTCGCCACGCGCCTGCTCACTAGTCTGGGCATCGACCGCAGGCGTACCCCGTATGCTGAGCTACGCAGTCTGCTCAGGTCTTTGGACCACCACCCACTGGCCATCCAGCTGGTGTTGCCCCTCTTGCGCCAGGTCCCCATTGCCAGGATCGCAATCGAATTTGCCTTACTCCTCCCCAAATTTGAGGATGATACCGCCACTGGTCGCAATCGCTCTCTTCTTGCCTCCTTGGAGTGCTCCTTGCAAGGACTCAGTCCAGCCCACCGTGCCCTGCTCCCTCGTCTGGCCCTCTTCGAAGGCGGGGCGACCGAAGATAACCTACTAGCCATCACCCAAATTCCCGTAGGTGAGTGGGCCACAATGCGCCCTGCGCTCGAGCAGGCAGCTCTCTTGACCACTGAACAGGTGCATAAGTCCCTTCGTTTTCCCTACCTGCACTTCCATCCTGTGCTGGCTCCCTTTCTACGCGGTCAGAGAGGGGCAGATGATGCCATGCTGCGCGACAGCTACAGGCAGCGATACTACGGACTGGCAACTTACCTGTACCAGCAAGACCAGCGACGCCCACTGCCGGTGCGGGCGCTAGTGCAGCGAGAGCTGCCCAACTTGCGCCGAGCGCTCGATCTACTGCTGGAGGCCGAGGAGGTGGATACTGCCTCCGAGATGGCAGAGTGCATTGTCTGGTTTCTGAACGCCTTTGGCCTGCATAGGGAACGGGACGAACTGCGACAACGGGTCGAGGAGGTAGAAGCCAGGAAGGAGGAGGCGAGGACGGGTGAAGCGTTGACATGGGCCGAGTTTCTGCATGAAAGTGGCCGAGGCGAGGACGAGTTGGGACAGGGTAACCTGCGTGCCGCTTCCACCCGCTTTACCCAGTTGCTAGCGCGCATTGAGGCCCAGCCGGCCGAGGCTCCCTTGGGTCGGGGCACATATGACCACTGCCTGACGCTCTGTCGGCTTGCACGCTGCCTCAGAGCAGGTGGACAGCCTGATGCCGCTGAGGTGCGACTCCGAGAGGCGCTCACGCTCGCGGAGGCTTTGCTCAAAGAGCAGCCTGAGAATAAGAGCTGTATGCGCCAGCGTGGTGCGGTCCTGACAGACCTTGGTGACGCACTCAGCGAGCAGGGCAAGTATCCAGGAGCCAGGGAAGCGTATAGAGAAGCGCTGAAAGTCTTCGAATACCTCGGGGATGCACGAAGTCAAGCCGTCAATTTAGGGCAACTCGGCACGCTGGCTCTCGCGCAACTAGACTATGACGAAGCGCAGTCACACTACATCTCAGCACTTGAACGCTTCCAGTCCTTGGATGAGCCTGCAATGGAAGCGGCTGCCTGGCACCAACTGGGCATAGTTGCACAGAGACGGCAAGGGTGGGCAGAAGCTGAACACTGCTACCGTACAAGTCTGGTGCTTAAAGAGCGTGTGGGCGATACGGCAGGGGCTGCTATGACCTTCCACCAGCTGGCGGGGGTTGCAGCAGGTGCTGGCCGCCCCAGCGAAGCCGAAGGGTGGTACAAGCGAGCACTGGAATTCGATAAGCAGGTAGACCCAGGTGGTCCCAAT
>Ga0307374_10001883_pt1 | contig 38373 bp, 38 predicted proteins | sample OX3MG_FD_202532 | JGI IMG/M metagenome (GOLD analysis project Ga0307374, IMG submission 202532) | Soil microbial communities from Risofladan, Vaasa, Finland - OX-3 | ecosystem: Environmental > Terrestrial > Soil > Coastal area > Acid sulfate soil | place: Finland: Risofladan, Vaasa | collected... | reverse complement strand
GCCCGAGCCAGGCGCCGGCGGCGAACTGAAGCAGCATCAGATTGGCGCCCAGGCCATAGAGGGGCGGATCGATGAAGCCTGCCGCGCAGATCGCGCCCAGCGCGGCGACGACGATCGCGAACCGCGCCGGTCCGGGGGCGACGAGGGCCGCGGCGACGATCACGTAGAAGAGCGCCTCGTAGTTCAGGGTCCAACCTGGCGGCAGCAGCGGGAAGGCGCGTCCGTAGGGGTCGAGATGCTGGATGAAGGCGAGCGACAGCGCCAGATGGCTGGGCGTGACCGCGACCTGCGGCAGGAACGCAGGATCGGCCAGCGCGATGGCGGCGACGAGGCCGGTCATCAGCCAGTAGGCCGGCGCGACGCGGGTCAGGCGACGCCAGGCGAAGGCGGCGGGACTGGATTCGCGCCCGGCGCTCACCTGCCAGATGATGAAGCCGCTGATGACGAAGAAGACGTCGACGCCGGCCGCGCCGATCCAGAACTGATCGTTCAACCATTGGAAGGCGTGGAAGACGACGACAGAAACCGCCGCCAGGCCGCGCAGCGCCTGGATGGACCGGAGCGGCGGCGCAGGGTCGGGCGCGCTCAGGGGCGGATCACCGCCTTGCCGATGACGCTGCGCCCGGCCAGGGACTCGAACGCCGCCCGCCAGTCGTCGAGGGCGTATTCCCGGTGCACCCGCGGTTTCAGGACGCCCTCGGCCGCCATCGTCCAGATCGCGGCGGCGTTTTCGCGCCCCTTCTCGGGAAACTGGCGGCCATATTCGCCGGCGCGCACCCCCATGACCGAGAAGCCCTTGATGAGCGGCATGTTGACCGAGACGCTGGGGATGCGTCCCGAGGTGAAGCCCACCACCAGAAGGCGCCCGTCGAAGGCGATGCAGCGCACGCTCTCGTCGAAGACGTCGCCGCCGACCGGATCGTAGATGACGTCGGCGCCGCGCCCGCCGGTGATCTCCTTGACGCGCTCGCGAAAGCCGGCGCTGACGTCGACCACCGCGTCGGGCGCGTATTCCTGAGCCACCACCTTCAGTTTCTCCGGCGAGGCCGAGGCCGCGATCACCCGGCATCCCAGCACCTTGGCGAGATCGACGCAGGCGAGGCCGACCCCGCCGGCCGCGCCATGCACCAGCACCCATTCGCCCGGCTGCGCCCGGGCGCGCCGCACCAGCGCGACGTAGGCGGTGAGATAGGCCGCGCCGAACCCCGCGGCCTGGCTGAACGAGAGCCGCTCTGGCTTGGGCCTCAGCGCCGCCGCCGAAGCCAGCGCAACATCGGAGAAGCCGCCGACGCGCGCGCCGCCGGCCACGGCGTCGCCCGGCTTCCAGCGCGTCACGCCCTCGCCCAGCGCCGCGACCACGCCCGCCATCTCCAGTCCAGGGATGAAGGGCAGCGGCGGCTTGTGCTGATATTCGCCGCGCGTCATCAGCAGATCGGGGAAATTGACCGCGGCGGCGCGCACCTCCACCAGCACCTCGCCGGGTCCCGGATCGGGCGTCGGCAGCTGCTTCAGCACGCAGCCGGCGTAGTCCGGCGCCAGCGCCTCGACCACGAGGGCGCGCATCAGGCGAGGCTCGCTTCGAAGGCGCCGCGCAACAGGCCAGCGATCTCGCGGCAGGCGGCGTCTGCCGCCGGGACCGCTCCCGTGAAGGCGGAAAACCCATGCGCGAGGGCGTCGTAGCAGCGGTAGGTGACCGGGACGCCCGCCGCCTGCAGGCGCCTGGCGTACGCCTCGCCCTGGTCGGCCAGGGGATCGAAGCCTGCGGTGGCGATCACGGCCGGGGCGAGGCCGCGGAGATCGATGCTCCGGATCGGCGATCGCCGCGGATCGGCGGGGTCGTCCTCGGGGGCCATCAAGTGGCCGACGAACCAGTCCAGCAGGCTGCGCGACAACGGCCAGGCCTCGGCATGCACATGCATCGATTGAGTCTCGCTGGCGACGTCGACGATCGGGCAGAGCAGCAGCTGCAGCGTCGGCTGCGGCTCGCCCAGGCGCTTCATCTCCTGGCACAGGACGGCGGCGAAGTCTGCGCCCATGCACTCGCCGCCGATCGCCACCCGGCCGTCCGGCGCGCCGAACCGCCCGGCGTTGCGCCTCGCCCAGGCATAGGCGGCCAGGACATCCTCCAGGCCGCCGGGGCGCCGGTGCTCGGGCGCGAGGCGATAGTCGACGGAGAGCACCGCGCAGCGGGCGGCGCCGGCGAGCAGCGAGGAGAACGCATGCGCCGTCTCCAGGTCGCCGATCACCCCGCCCCCCATATGCGCCCAGACGAGCAGCGGCGCCTCGAGATCCTGACCGGCGCGCCGGTAGCAGCGCGCCGCGATCTCCCCGGCGGGGCTGGGGATGGCGACCGGCTCGCAGGCCACGCCGGGCTCGCGCCCGCCCTCGACCAGCCGCAGACGGGCCGCCGCCGCCGAGCGCGCCTCCTGGGGCGTCAGGGCCTCGAGCGGCCGCAGGCGACGCCCTCGATGGGCGAGGAACTGCAGACCCGGGTCGAGCGTGCGCCCGCCGCGGTAGACCGCCGCGCCGCCGGAGGCGAGCCGCAGGATCGGGCGCGGCAGCGAGAGCGCGCCCTTCAGCATGGCTCGCCGGATCGCCGCATCGGCCACGCCTCAAGGCTCCGCGCGCGGCAGGGCGGCAAGGCCTCCGAGAATCAGCCGCACGCAGAACTCGGTGGCGCCCGCGGCGTCGGCCGGGGTGCGGCCCACCATCTTCTCGCCGACCTCGCGGGCGATGGCGATGCAGGCGGTGGCGAGGTAGTCCAGATCGACGCGCGGCGCGAGGCCACGCTCCATGACGCCGGCAAAGGCGGTCCGCACCTCTTCGTGCACAGCCAGGATCTCCGGGGTGTTGCGCGTGTAGGGGTTCGCCTCGCGCGAAGGCCGGCTCTGGCCCCAGAGCGCCTCCTCGGCGACGATGAAGTCGAAATAGGCGCGGATGGCGCCGCGCAGGTAGGATTCGAAGTCCGTCGCCCTTTCGTATTGCGCGTGCAGGATGGGGCGAAACCGCCGGGCGCCGTCGTCGGCGAGCGCCTCGAACACTTCCTCCTTGGAGCGGTAGTAGTTGTAGAAGGCGCCGACCGACAGGCCGGTGCGCCGGATGATGTCGCGCACCGTCGCGACGTCGTAGCCGAGTTCGCCGAACACGGTCCGCGCCGCATCGAGGATGGCCTGGCGGTTGGCGAGCTTGGTCTGCTCGCGCTTGCCGGCGATGAGATAGGCGACTTCGGCCATGACCTAGGATCGGGCGCCGCGCGCCCGAAGTCCACCGGCGCCCTCGGCGTTGTTTCAGGGCGCGGTGGAGACGCCGGGATCCAGGTTAGGCAGGGCGCAGCCAGCCACGCAGCGGCTCCAGGCGCCGCCGCAATCGCCGTCGGACCCGGCCTCGCAGACATAGCGCGTGCGGGCGCAACTCATCTGGCACGCACCCGGTTCGGGGGTCGGACCGGGCGGGGCCGCCCAGCCAGGCGCAGTAGCCGCCGCCGGCCTGGCGGCCGGAGCGGCGCCACCGGTCCGCGCGCCATGAGTGGGCGCGCCGCCCTGGGCGAGGGCCACGGCGGGAACGGCGAGGAGGATCAGGATGGCCCGGCGCACGCCCGCAAGGTCGCGCGCCGGGGCTTAAGGTTTCATTGACCATGCTGGAGCGACGCGCGCTTGGCTTCAGACCGTGCGCTTAGCCCGGTCCTGCTCGTTCGCGCCGCGGATCGCCGTTCTGGCCGCTTCCCACTGCTCGTCGGTCCAGTTTCGCATGCCGGCCATGCCGCCGCCCCCGGCGAGCCAGGCGCCGCCGTCTATGGCGATGGTCTGGCCGTTCACGTATTCGGACAAGGGGTGCAGCAGATAGGCGGCGAGATTGGCGAGTTCGGGCATGCGCCCGACCCGGCCCATGGGGTTGCCGGAACTTCTCTCGCCGCGCGAGCCGCCGGGATTGAGTCTCGCCCAGGCGCCCTCGGTGGGAAACGGCCCCGGTGCGATGGCGTTGAAGCGGATGCCGCGATTGGCCCACTCCACCGCGAGCGACTGGGTCATCACGTTGAGGCCGGCCTTGGACATCGCCGAGGGTACGGTGAAGGGGCCGCCGTGCCAGATCCAGGTGGTGAGGATCGAGACCACCGAGCCCTTCTGCTTCTCGGCGAGCCAGCGCTTGCCGCAGTCGAGCGTGACGAAGAAGGAGCCGCGGAAGACGATGTTGGCGATGGCGTCGAAGCCGCGCGGCGAGAGGTCTTCAGTGCGGCTGATGAAGTTGCCGGCGGCGTTGTTGACGAGGCCGGTCAAGGGTCCCTCCGCCCAGGCCCGGTCCAGCATCTCGCGGATGGCCTCGGGAACGCGGATGTCGCAGGCGAGCGGGACCACCTTGCCGCCATGCGCGCCCATCAGCTCGCCCGCCGCTTCCTCGAGCACGCCGCCGCGCCGGCCGCAGATGTAGACCTCGGCGCCGAGCATCAGCAGGCCCTCGGCCATCGCCTTCCCGAGCCCGGTGCCGCCGCCGGTGATCAGGATCCGCTGGCCGTTCATGGCGTCCGGCTTGAACATCAGATCGTCGGGAGTCATCGGCGCTCGCTCCTCCGGCCGCGTCTGGCGCCGACCGCGCCGCCGTTCCCGTACGTAGGTCAAGGCGCCTTGCCGAACTTCGTGGCGCACGGCCCTGCGAACCTGTTGCGCGCGTAGCTGCGGCCCGCGGCCGCGCTCACGGGGCGGCGATCCGCTCGCTCGAGCCCGCCGAGCGGCTCGCCAAGGTCAGGCGTTCTGCATCGCCCGGGCGCGGTCCACCACGTGCTCGACGTAGCTGCGGCGCGCATCGAACTCCCTCGCGATGCTGTCGTCGGAGTCCTGGAGGGCCTGAACATCGGTTGCGGCGTAGCCGATGATGCCCATGTCCTCGTAGCCCTTGCGGATGATCGGGCCCCAGAGGCCGATGTCCTTCACGATCGGCACGATGCGGGCGAAGAGCGACGAGCGGAACTGCTGCATCAGCCCTGAATCGTACATGTGCTCGGCGCACCTGGCGGGATCGAGGCCGAGGGTTTTCCAGACCTCGACGGAATCGAACCGGTCGCGCATCAGGTAGCAGGCCTCGAGCAGGAACTGCTCGCGCTCGTCGCGCTCCTTCTGGGTGAGCGTGGGATAGTAGTCGCGCAAGGCCAGCCGCCCGAAGGCCACATGCCGGCTCTCGTCCTGCATCACATAGGCGTTGACCGCCGCGGCCAGCGGGTTCTGGGCGTTGTCGCGGATCTGCTGGAAGGCGGCGAGCGCCAGCCCCTCGATCACCACCTGCATGCCAAGATAGGTCATGTCCCAGCGCGAATCCCGCAGCACCTGGTCGATCAGCTCCTGCAGCGGCGGCGTCATCGGATAGGCGACACCGAACTTCTCCAGCAGGCGCTTGTAGCTCTCGACGTGCCTGGCTTCGTCGATCACCTGGGTCGACGCGTAGAACTTGGAATCGATGTCGGGCACCTGGGTGACGATCTTGGCGGCGCAGACCAGCGCGCCCTGTTCGCCCTGCATGAACTGGCTGATCTGCCAGGCCTGGAAGTGGCGGCGCACCCGCGCCTTCTCCTTGGCCGGCATCGCCTCGTACTCGGCCATGCCGGAGATGGGCAGCATCTCCTCGGGGAGCTGCTCCGGGTTTTCCTCGTCGAGTTCCTGCGACCAGTCGATGCGCGTCTCGGCGTTCCACTGCATCTCCACGCCCTTGCGGTAGAGACCCATCATGGCGGCCCGGCCCTCGTCGTAGTCCCAGTTGAAGGTGACGTCGTAGTTCTGGGGCACTGACCAGTGCGAGCCCTCGGCGGCTGGGAAGGGGTATCGGTCGGCGAGCTTGCGCATGGCGCACTCCTGATCGGGCATGGACCGGCCGCCATTGGCGCGCAAAACCCGCCGCCGATCAATGTTCACCCTAGGTCAGGCCGCCAACAGGAGCGGACATCGGGCGCGCCTCGAAAATCGGAATATCACGCGGCATCGATCGGACGCCGCACCCGCTCGATCAGCGCCATCGCCCCGGCGGGGGCGCGGACCTTGCCTTCGTGGATGATGAAGGCGAAAACGTCGCGCGCCTCGTCCGGCGGGGCGCCGGCGGGGTCCAGGCGCGGCAGGTCGGCCGGGGCGCCGCCCGCGGCCCACGCCCGCAGCCGCTCGGCCCAGGCGTCGAGTTCGGCGGGCGGATAGGCGGTTTCGACGGCGTCCGAGCCGGTCTGCAGGCGCGCGTAGACGAACGGCGCGGTGACGTCGGCGATCTCGGGATAGCGCTGGTGGCGCGCGTAGACGTTGGCGATCGCATGCTTGCGCAGCAGCCTGGGGTAGTCCGGCGTGCGGAAGCTGGCGTGTCGCGGCTCCAGCGCGTGGCGCAGCGGCCTGCCGTCGAGGGATCTCGGCAACAGCTCGAAGAAGCCGGCGAGATCGTCCGGATCGAACTTCTTGGTGTGCGGCAGCTGCCACAGAATCGGCCCCAGCCGATCCCCCAGTTCGGCCATGCCCTGAGCGAAAAATCGCTCGAGAGACTCGCCCGCGCCGGCGAGTTCCCGGCGGTTGGTGGTGAAGCGTGAGCCCTTGACGGCGAAGGCGAAGCCCTCGGGCGTCTCTTCGCGCCACTTGCGCCAGCTCTGCGGCTTGAAGGTCGAATAATAGGTGCCGTTGATCTCGATCGCGGTCAGGCGGCGGCTCGCATAGGCGAGTTCCTCCTTCTGCTTCAGCCCGGGCGGATAGAAGACGCCGCGCCAGGGTTCGAAGGCCCAGCCGCCGACGCCCAGCCTGATGTCGCCCGCCATGCGGTTCTCCGAGGATTGCCGGCGCCGAGCCTTTAGCGGCAAGCGTGCGGGCGCGGCAATAAGCAGCGGGGCCGCGGCCTTGCGCGCGCGGCTCTCATGACGGCGATGCAATGGTTTGCGCCCATCGGCATGGCATAGATCGGGCGGGGGCGAGCTTGGCGGCGAGCTTTGCTTTATCATCCCTCATGATTCGTCGCGCGCGTCATGCCTCAGGGGCACGGAGTTGGTGAAGAGCGGCCAGCCGGCGAAGGCCTCGATCGCGCTCGCCGCGGCGCTGGCGCTCTGCGCCTGCTCCACCGGCGCGCGCAAGCCGGACCTCGCCCTGCCGGCCGCATACGAAGCGCCGCCGGGAACCGCGATCCTGGCGCCGGAGGCGCTGGACACCTGGTGGACCATCTTCGGCGATCCGGAACTCGACGGGCTGGAGCGCGACGCCCTGCGCCTCAGCCCCGATGCGAGGACCCAGGAGGCGCGCCTCGTCGAGGCCGGCGCGACGCGCGCCAGCGGCGTCTGGCAGACCTACCCCACCGGCGACATCACCGGCTCGGCCTCCAAGAAGCACACCTCGCCGATCGGCGCGCCGCCCTCGTCGCTGGTTCCGGTCGGCGGCGTGAGCGAGAGCGACGTCGCCGATTTCAAGGTATCGTGGGAGCTGGACTTCCTGGGCGGCCTCGCCACCCAGCGCCACGCCCTCGCCGCCGACTATGCCGCCACCCGATTCAACGTCGAGGGCGCGCGGGCCACCTTGGTGGCAAACGTCGCCGACAGCTATTTCCAGGCCCGCGGGCTCGCCATCCAGCTCGCCGACGCCGACGTCAGCGTGAAGATCGAGTCCGAGCTCCTCGGCATCGCCGACACCAAGGCGAGCCTCGGCCTTGGCCCGACGTCGGACGCCGACCGCATCGCCGGCCAGCTCGACCAGGCCAAGTCGCAGGCCGAGAGCCTCGCGGCCCAGCTGCACGTCGCCCAGCGCGAACTGCTGATCCTGGTCGGGCGCGGCATCGAGCCGGTGGAGGATCTGCCGGTGAGCGCCGACGTGCCCGACCCGCCCCCGGTGCCGAGGGCGGTGCCGGGCGAACTGCTGGCCCGCCGGCCCGACGTGCGCGAGGCCGACTGGCGCATGCGCGCAGCGGCGCTGCGCACCAAGCTCGCCAAGGAGCAGATCTTCCCCAATCTGGTGCTGCAGCCGGCGGCGGGCCTGGCCCGCACCGTCGCGCCCGGCATCGGCGTGGCGAGCATCGTGCCGCTGCTGCTCTTCCCCCAGCAGCAGACCACCGCCACCAGCTACTGGTCCTATGGCGTCGGCCTCGATCAACCGGTGCTCGACATTCCCCGGCTGCTGCAGGACGCCAAGGCGCAGGGCGCGCGCACCGAGCAGGCGGTGATCGCCTACGAAAAGGCGGTGCAGAGCGCCTATGGCGACGCCGAGGACGCCCTCGTCAGCCTCGCCGCCGACGAGCAGCGCCTCGTCGTGCTGAACGACGGCGAGGTGCGGGCGCACCGGGCGTACGAGGCCGCCAAGCTCGGCTACCAGGCCGGAGTCGACGACCTGACCACCGCGCTCACGGCCGAGCAGGACTGGCGCACCGATCGCGCCGCGCTGACCGCCGAGCGCGTCCAGGCGTTGCGCCGGGCGGTGCAGGTCTATAACGCGCTCGGCGGCGGATGGGGCTATGGGGCGCCCGGCCCCGCCCAGGCGAGACGAGCGCCATGACGATGAGGAGGGGACTTGCCGCCGCTCTGGCCCTTGGGCTTGCCGCGCTGTCGAGCCTGACGGTCGCGCTGGCCCTGGCAGGATGCCAGGCGCCGGCCGCTTCGCCGCCGCCGCGGCGTGAGACGCGCGCCGTCAGCGTGGTCCGGGTGGAGCTGCGCCCCATCTCCGGCGGCCTCGTCACCTCCGGCGTGCTGACGCCGCGCCAGGAGGTGGCGGTCAGCGCCGATCTCGCCGGCTATCGAGTCGCCAAGGTGCTGGTCGACGAGGGCGCCTGGGTGAAGGCCGGCCAGCCGCTCGCCGTCATGGATACCTCGATCCTCGACGCCCAGCTCGCCCAGCAGCGCGCTCTGCTGGTCGAGCAGGAGGACACCGCCCGTCAGCGGCAGGCCGAAGCCGCGCGGGTCAGCGGGCTGGAGGGCAAGGGCGTCCTTTCCGAGGAGCAGCTGCAGGCCCGCACCTTCGCCGCCGAGGACGCCCGAGCCGCCGTGGGCGCCCAGGCCGCGGCGGTGCAGGAGATGGCGACGCGCCTCGCCCATCTCACCGTGCGCGCGCCGGTCGCTGGTCTCGTCATCCAGCGTTCGGTGCGGCCAGGCGACATTTCGGGCGGAACGACGCCCTGGTTCCGCATCGCTCAGAATGGCAGGATCGAGTTGTGGGCGGACGTGGCCGAGGCCGACTTCGCCCAGATACGCAAGGGCCTCGACGCGACGGTGACACTGGCCGACGACGCCAAGGTCGCCGGCACGGTGCGCCTGATCAGCCCGCGGGTGGATTCCACCTCGCGCCTGGGCACGGTGCGGATCGCCTTGCCGGTGCGGCCGGACATCCGCGCCGGCGGCTTCGCCAAGGCGACCTTCGTCGATCGCTCGCGCGCCGTTCCCGCCCTGCCGGAAAGCGCGATCCGCTATGACGCCGACGGCGCCTCGGTGATGGTGGTGGGACCGCACGGGCGAGTGAGGCAGCAGCCGGTGCGCACCGGCGAGCGCGGCGGCGGCTGGGTCGAACTGCTCGTAGGGCCGCCGCCCGGATCGGTGGTGGTCGCCAAGGCCGCCGCCCAGCTCCTGCCTGGCGACTATGTCGCGCCGGTGTGGGAACAGGGGGGCGGCGCGGCGCGATGAGCGGCGGCGTGCGCCAGCTTCGCATCTCCGCCTGGGCGATCCGCAATCCGGTGCCGGTGGCGGTGCTGTTCATCGCCCTCGTCATCGCGGGCGTGTTTTCCTACTTCCTGCTGCCGGTGAAGAACTTCCCCAACATCGACTTCCCGGTGGTGGTGGTCACCGTGACTCAGAACGGCGCCGCGCCCTCGGAGCTGAAGACCCAGGTGACGCGTCCTTTGGAGGACGCGCTCCAAAGCCTCACCAACGTCAACGCCATCTCCTCGGACATCACCCAGGGCGAGTCCGACACCCGCATCCAGTTCAACATCGGCACCGACATGATGAAGGCGACGGACGACGTCCGCGCCAAGGTCGAGCAGGAACGGGCCCAGCTGCCGCGCGAGATCGATCCGCCCACGGTGACGCGCTTCGACATCGAGGGCCAGCCGATCGTCACCTATGCGGTCAGCCCCGCGCCGGGCGTCAGCATGTCGGACGCGCAGCTGTCGTGGCTGGTCGACAACGACATAGCGCGCACGCTGCAGGGCGTGCCTGGCGTCGCCCAGGTGCAGCGCGTCGGCGGGGTGAACCGCGAGATCAACGTGATCGTCGATCCGGTCCGCATGGCGGCCCAGGGAGTCACCGCGCCCACGATCAACCAGGCGCTCAACAACGTCAGCATCGACGAGTCCGGCGGCCGCGTCGACGTCGGCCATCGCGAACAAACCTTGCGCGTGCTGGGCGCGGCGGTGAACGTCCACCAGATTCGCAACCTCGCCCTGCCGGCCGCCGGCGGCCGTTACGTCAAGCTCTCCGATGTCGCCGAGGTGGGCGATGGAACCGCCGAGATCCGCGCCGAAGCCCGCTACGACGGGCGCCCGGTGGTGGGCTTCCAGGTCACCAAGACCCAGGAGGCCAGCGACGTGAGCACCGAGGACGGCGTCGATGCGGCGCTGGACCGGATGGTGCACGGCGCTCGGCCCGGCCTGTTCGGCGGCGGCGCGCCCGCCACGAACCCGCAAATCCGCATTCGCAAGATCGTCTCCACCGTGGACGAGACTCGCGGCAGCTTCGCCGCCACGCGCGAGACCATGCTGGAGGGCATGGCGCTGGCGGCGCTGGTGGTGTTTCTGTTCCTGCGCGACTGGCGGGCCACTGCGGTGACCGCGATCGCCATGCCGGTGTCGCTGATTCCTACCTTCGCCTTCATGGCGCTGGCGGGCTTCTCGCTCAACGTCGTTACCCTGCTGGCGCTTACCCTCGTCATCGGCATCCTGGTGGACGACGCCATCGTCGAGATCGAGAACATCGAAAAGCGCGTCCACGCCGGCGTCCGGCCCTACGCCGCGGCCATGGAGGGCGCCGACCAGATCGGGCTGGCGGTGGTGGCCACCACCTCGGCGATCATCGTCGTGTTCACCCCGGTCTCGTTCATGCCGGGCATCCCCGGCCAATTCTTCCGCGAGTTCGGCCTGACCGTTTCGGTGGCCGTGCTGTTCTCGCTGGTGGTGGCGCGGCTGCTGACCCCGTTGCTGGCCGCGTATTTCCTGAAACCCAAGCCGGCGCGGCCGCGCGCGCCGCTGCCGCGCTTCTATACGGCGACGCTTGGCTGGGCGCTGGACCATCGCATCGCTTCGGCGAGCCTCGGCGCGGCCATCTTCCTGGTCTCGGTGGTGCTGGCGCTCTTCGTGGTCCCCAAGGGCCTGCAACCGGAAGGCAACCCGAACTTCTATCAGGTGGACCTGAACGGCCCGCCGGGCGCGACGCTTCAGGACACCCAGTTGGCCATGTCGCGTCTGGCGGCGCTGCTGAAGCGCCAGCCCGAGACCGAACATGTGTTCACCTCCATCGGCTCGGGCGGCGGCGCCAGCGCCGGCGGCGGCTTCGCCAGCGCCGGCGGCGTCAATACCGGTGTCGCCATCGCAATCCTGAAGCCAAGCGGTCGCCCGACGGTGGCGCAGATCCGCGACCGCCTGCGCCCGGCTCTGCACGCCATCCCCGACGCGCAGGTCACCTTCGAGGGTTCGGGTTTCGGCGGCAGCACCATCTTCGAATATCTGTCGAGTTCCAGCGGCCGCGGCCTGGATCTGGCGGCGTTGAAGCTGCAGCAGCAGATGGCCGGCCTGCCCGCCCTCGCCGACCCCCGCCCCGCCGCGTCGCCGCCGGCGCCGGAGCTGATCATCCGTCCCCGTCCCGACGACGCGGCCCGTCTGGGCGTCGACGCCGACACCATCGCCCAGGTCGCCCGCATCGCCACCGTGGGCGATATCGACGCCAACGTGCCCAAGCTCGACCTCGGCGATCGGCGCATACCGATCAGGGTGCGCCTGCCGGAGAGCGCGCGCGACGACCTGGCGACGCTGAAGGCCATGCGCGTGCCGACGGCGAACGGCGGGCTGACCACGCTCGACAGCGTCGCCGACGTGTATTTCCAGGCCGGCCCTGCCGAGATCGATCGCTACAACCGCAAGGACGACATCGTCATCGAGGCCGATCTCACCAAGGGAGCGGCGCTCAGCCAGGCCAACCAGGAGGTGGGCAATCTGCCGATCATCCGACACCTGCCGCCCGGCGTGACGCTGGAGCGCAACATCGGCAATCAGCAGGCGCAGAACCAGCTGTTCGTCGGCTTCGGCGTGGCGATCCTCTCCGGAATCGGGCTCGTCTATGGGGTGATGGTGCTGCTGTTCGGCAGCTTCTTCAAACCGGTGACCATCCTCTCGGCCCTGCCGCTCAGCATCGCCGGCGCCATGGTGGCGCTGCTGATCTGGCGCTCGGAGCTGTCGATTCCCTCGATGATCGGGCTCTTCATGCTGATGGGGATCGCCGCCAAGAACTCCATCCTGCTGGTCGAATACGCCATCGAGCGCGAGCGGGCCGGCGCCAGCCAGCGCGAGGCGCTGCTCGAGGCCTGCCGCGAGCGGGCGCGGCCGATCGTCATGACCACCTTCGCCATGATGGCGGGCATGCTGCCGACCGCCATGGGGCTGGGCCAGGGGCACGAGTTCCGCCAGCCCATGGCGGTGGCGGTGATCGGCGGCCTGATCACCTCGACGGCGCTGTCGCTGGTGCTGGCGCCGACCGTCTACGAGTTCGTCGACGACTTCGAGCGCTGGCTGAAGCCCAAGCTCGGACGCCTGGTCACGCCGCGCGATGCGCCGCTCGAGCCCGCGGCGGCGACCCCGGACTGAGCCGCGCCGTCCACAGGGCCGTTCAAGCCTCGCGCTTCGCGATCATCCCCTTGCGCGGACGCCGATCGTTTGGACCTGAGAACTCGATTCCCAGATAGACGCTGCGCGCGGCGCCCAGCCGTTCGGGGCCGCCGCGCAGGCCGCGCGCCTCGGCGTTCTGGGCCAGGAGATGCGCCTCGACGTTGGCGGAAGGATGCTCAGGGCCACGCGGCGACGGCGCCGCCCTGGGCGCCGCGACGCTGGTGCGCAAATCGGCGATCTCCACGACCTCCGTCGCCGCGCCGTCCTCGCGCCGCCGGCGCGGGACCGCCCGCGCGGGCCGGATTGGCTCTATGGCTCGGCTCATGGGCGGTCTGGAGCAAGTTCGGCGCCGTCCCGTGCAGCTACGTGCGCCAGCCATGTCCGCAGCCGGCGCAGGAACGGCAGCGCCGCCTCGAATTCGGCCCTTGGGAACGCCGCGCGCAGCGCCTCCAGCTCCGGGCGCGTCGCCGCCATCGCCGCACGCCATGCGGCCCAGCCAGCCGGCGTCAGGCTGACCAGCTTGCGCCGCCCGTCGCGGGGATCGGCCTCGATCAGGATCCAGCCGCGCGCTGCCAGCTTCTCGAGGGTGGAGCTGATCGCGGCCTTGGAAAGGTGCAAGGCGTGCGCCAGCGCCAGCGGCGATGCGGGCTCGGTCCGCTCTCCCAGGCGCCTGAGCGCCTCGAGGCCGGCCGCCGAGAGCCCGGCGGGCAGGAGGCGATCGAGGCGCGACGTCGCCAGCCGGGCGATCTGGCCAATCTGCGCCAGGCATTCAACTTCGGCAAGTTCGCTGGGCTCAGGCATATCGTTCGTCAGTGAACGAAATCATTCGATATCAAACTATAGCTTCGCCTCGATCTCTTCAAGGCCGCGCCGCGCCAAGGCGTCGGCGCGTTCATTGAACTCGTGGCCGGCGTGGCCCTTGACCCAGCGCCAATTCACCTCATGGCACGCCCGCGCCTCGTCGAGCCGGCGCCACAGATCCTCGTTCTTCACCGCGCCCTTGCTCAGGGTCCTCCAGCCGCGCGCCTTCCAGCGCGCCAGCCACTCGCTGACGCCGTTGCGCAGATAGAGGCTGTCGGTGTGCAGCTCGACCCGGCACGGCCGCTTCAGCGCCGCGAGCGCCTCGATGGCGGCGGTCAGTTCCATGCGGTTGTTGGTGGTGGCCGCTTCGCCACCCCAGATTTCGCGCTCGTGGGCGCCCGACATCAGCACCGCCCCCCAACCGCCAGGTCCCGGGTTTCCGCGGCAGGCGCCATCGGTGTAGATCACCACTCCCGGCGTCACGGGCAGGGCTCGAAGATCGCCACGCCGGCGCGATGCACGGCGAGCTTGCGCTCGTATTCCAACGGATCCTTCGGCCGCACCAGCGCGCCCGGCGGCGTCGGTCCCCAGTCATGTAGCCTGGTCAGGAAGAACCGCATCGCCGCGCCGTGGGCGAGGACGGGCAGGGCGCTCTTTTCCCCGGCGCTCATGGGGCGGCGCCGCTCGTAGCCGACGACGAAGGCCCTGGCGGCGGTGACGTTGAAGCTTCCGTCCGGCTCGAAGCACCAGGCGTTGAGGGCGATCCCGACATCGTAGGCGAGCACGTCGCGGGCGGCGAAATAGAAGTCGATGGCGCCGGCGAACCGGCCGGCGCGGAAGAAGACGTTGTCTGGGAAATAGTCGGCGTGGATCAGGCCCTGCGGCAAGGCGGCCGGCCATTTCGCCTGCAGCAGCTCCACGTCGGCCCCGACCGCGGCGGCGAGCCCAGGCTTGAGCGCCTCGGCCGCGCCGCGCAGCGGCTCGAACAGCCCTGGCCAGGAGTGGCGACCGAGATCGTTGCGCCGGGCGCCCGGATAGCCCGCGCCGGCCTGGTGCAGCCAGGCGAGGCCCTCGCCGGCCTCGCGACAATGGTCCACGCCGGGCCGCCGCACCGACAGCCCGGTGAGGAAGGTGACGATTGCCGCCGGCTTGCCGCGGATCTCGCCGAACAGCCGTCCGGCGCGGTCGGCGACGGGAGTCGCGCTTGGGAAGCCCTGCCGCGCCAGATGCTGCATGAAGCCCAGGAAGAACGGCAGATCCTGCGCCCGCACCCTGCGTTCGTAAATGGTAAGGAAATAGCGTCCCCGTTCGGTCTCCAGCAGGTAGTTGGAGTTCTCCACGCCTTCGGCGATGCCCTTGAAGGCCAAGGCCGCGCCGAGATCATAGTTGGCGAGGAACGCCTCCAGTTCGCCGTCGCCGATATCGGTGTAGACCGCCATGGCGTTTGATCGTGCGAGCGCCGCCATGCGTCAAGCGTGCGCCGGCCACGGTGACTGCCCGGCGAGTTTGGCGCTGGAGCGGACGCCGATGTCGGGAAGTCCCTTTTCGAGCCATGCGCCGGCGGCGCGACGGCCGCGGCGCATCAGGTCGACGAGGAAGCTCCAGTCGGTGTCGAACTTGGACTCCAGGCTAAGATCAGCCAGCCAGGCGTCGGCGCCGATGGCGTGGATCCGGATGTCGCGATAGCGCCCTTCGGCCTTCTCGGTCAGCAGGCCGTCGCCGATGAGCTTCTGGACGAAGGCGACGGCGCGCAATTCCGAGACCAGGCTGGCGTTGAAGGTGATCTCGTTCAGGCGATCGAGGATCTGGGCTGGCGTCTTGGGAGTCTCCTTGCGCACGAACGGATTGAGGTTGACCACCAGGATGTCGCCGGGCGTCTGGTCGTAGAACAGTGGCCAGAGCGCCGGATTGGCGAGATAGCCGCCGTCCCAATAGGGCTCGTCGTCGATGACGACGGCTTGGAAGAGCTGCGGCAGGCAGGCCGAGGCGAGCAGGTGCTCGGCGGTGAGTTCCGCGGTGCGGAAGATCCGGCTCTGCGCGTTGCGCACCGCCGTCGCCGATACATAGAGGCTGATCGGCGATCGCTCGCGCAGGACGGCGAAGTCGACGACGCTGGTCAGGGCCTCTCGCAAGGGATTGAAGTTGAACGGATTGAACTGGTAGGGCGAGAAGCTCTGCGCCCAGCTCTGGGCCATCTGCCAGCCGGGGGTCTCCTTCAGCCACGCGGGCGAGAGGGCCTCGGTCCACAGCCCCGACTTGCCGAATGGCGCTTCGGCCGCCGTGCTCACGGCGCGCCAGAAGGCCTCGAGATTGGTCCTGCCGCCCTGGACCCCGTCCGCGGCGAGGCCGGCGGCGAGGACGACGCCATTCAGCGCCCCGGCAGAAGCGCCGGTGACGGCCCTGATCTCCACCCGGCCGTCCTCGAGCAGGCGGTCTATGACGCCCCACTCGAAGGCGCCGTGCGCGCCGCCGCCCTGGAGCGCCAGGCTGATCGGCTTTGCCGGGCTCACGCCGCGGTCCAGCCCCCGTCGATGGAGAGCGCTGCGCCGTTGGCCGAAGCGCCCAGGTCGCTGACCAGATAGAGAAGCAGCCCGGCGAGTTCGTCGAACTCGACGAACTTGCGGGTAGGCTGGGCCGCCAGAATGACTTCGCGCATGACCTGGTCCGGGGTCATGCCCCGCGCCTTCGCCTGATCGGTGATCTGGCTCTCCACCAGCGGCGTCTTCACGTAGCCGGGGCAGATGGCGTTGCAGGTGATCCCATGCTCGGCCACCTCCAGCGCCACCGTCTTGGTGAGGCCCAGAAGGCCGTGCTTGGCCGCGACGTAGGCCGACTTGAACGGCGAGGCGACCAGGCCGTGAGCCGAGTCGAGGTTGACGATCCGACCGCGGCCCTGCGCCTTCATGATCGGCACGGCCGCGCGGATGGCGTGGAAGGCGGAGGAGAGATTGATGGCGATGATCTGGTCCCACTTCTCTGGCGCGAAGTCCTCGATCGGGGCGACGTGCTGGACGCCGGCGTTGTTGACCAGGATGTCGAGGCGCCCCAGTTCGCGGTGGGCGAATGCGACCATGTCGGCGATCTCGGCGGGCCGTGTCATGTCGGCGCCGTGATAGAGCACCCGCACGCCGGCGCTCTTTTCCAGCGCGGTCCGCGCCGCCTCGATCCGCCCCGCATCGCCAAAGCCGTTCAGCAGCACGCGGGCGCCCTCGGCGGCCAAGGCGGCGGCCAGAGCTTGGCCGATGCCGCTGGTGGACCCGGTGACGATCGCCGCGGCGCCTTCGAGCCCGTATCCGGTCGCCATGCGCAAAGTCTCCATGCTGCGGTGCAACATCGTAGGCCAGCGGGCCGCTCAGGGCAATCGCTCGCGCCTCGCCCCGAATGTGTCGCCCCGAATGTGGACAGCGCCGCGCCAATGCCTCAGCCTTGGATTGGAACGGGAGGATCGCGATGCCGCGATTCGTTTGGCTGTCGCTGTCGCTGGCCCTCGCCGCGTGCAAGCCTGCCGCGCCGACCCTGGACCCCGCGGCCGATTCGATCGCGCGCCAGTTCTTCGACGAGGTCAGCGCCGGCGCCGATCTCGACGGCGATCCCCACCTCGCCCATGAGCTGAAGAACCCGACCACCGAGGCTCAGCTCGGCGAATTCCGCGCCCTGATCCCGTCCGAGCCGCCAAGCTCCGTCGAACTCACGTCGTGGGATGCCAGCGACGATGCGATCGGCACGACCACGCGCCTTTCCACCGCCTATCGCTACATCGATCGCACCCTCACGGTGCAGACCGCCTTATTCAAATCTCCCGGCGGGCGCGAGCCGGTGATCGTCGGCTTCAGGGTGACGAGCGACCATGGCGGCTGAGACCGCGCGCCGCCGCCGCGCGAATCAGAACAGCACCCGGGGGTTCATGATCCGGCCGGGATCGAGGGCGGCGCGGATGGCGCGCAACGCCAGCACCTCGGCCGGCGCCTTGTAGGCGAGCGCCTCGGCGGTCTTCATGGTCCCAAGCCCGTGCTCGGCCGAGATCGAGCCCTCCAGGGACGCCACCAGATCGTGCACCACTCTTGCGGCCTCGTCGCACAGGGCCGCATGGCGGGCGAGATCGCCCCCGGCCGGCGCCAGGATATCGTAGTGGATGTTGCCGTCGCCCACGTGACCGAATGCGTCGACGCGCACGCCCGGCCAGCGCGCCTCCAGTGTGTGTCCGGCGGTTTCGATGAACTCGGCGATGCGCGAGACCGGAACCGAGACGTCATGCTTCCAGGCCGGGCCCTCCGGCTTCTGCGCCGCCGACTGGTTCTCGCGCAGGGACCAGAACGCCTTTGCCTGGGCCTCGGTTTGGGCGATGGCGGCGTCGGCGACGAGGTTCGCCGCGAGCCCCGCCTCCAGCAGGCGCTCCAGCCCCGCCTCGGCCGCGCCGGGCTCGCCGCTGGCGATCTCGATCAGCACGTACCACTCAGGCCGGCTCTGCAGCGGCTCGCGCGCCCCGGCAAATCCGCGCACCGCCAGGTCGATCCCCAGCCGCCCGACCAGCTCGAAGCTCTCCACCGCCCCGCCGGTCGCCTCCTTGGCCAGGCGCAGCAGGGCGACCGCGTCGGCGGGGCTCGCAATGCCTGCGAAGGCGGTGGCGCGCGAGGCCAGGATCGGGAACAGCTTCAGGGCCGCGGCGGTCACCACGCCCAGCGTACCCTCTGCGCCGATCAAAAGCTGCTTCAGGTCGTAGCCGGTGTTGTCCTTGCGCAGGCGCTTCAGGCCGCGCCAGATCTCGCCCGTCGGCAGCACCGCCTCGAGGCCGAGCACCAGATCGCGCATGGTTCCGTAGCGCAGCACCGCGACGCCGCCCGCATTGGTGGAGACGAGGCCGCCGATGGTGGCCGAGCCCTCGGAGGCGAGGCTCAGGGGGAACCGTCGGCGCACGTCCGCCGCCGCGTCGTGCGCCGCCGCCAGGGTGACGCCGGCCTCGCAGACGAGGACGTCGTCGGCGACATCGATCTCGCGCACCGCCCGCATGCGCTCCAGCGAGACCAGGATCTCGCCCTGGGGAATCTGACCGCCGACCAGCCCGGTATTGCCGCCCTGGGGCGTGATCGGCGTCGCCGACGCCGCACAGATGCCCACCACGGCGGCGACCTCGGCCGTCGACTTTGGCAGCGCAAGGAGCGGCGTCGTTCCGCTCCAGCGGTCGCGCCATTCGACCAGCTTGGGGGCGAGGCGTTGGGGGTCATCGCTCCAGCCGCCCTCGCCCAGAACCGCCTTCAGGCGGGCGATCACCTCGGCGGGGACGGGAATGGACATGGTGGCCCAGGGTAACTTGTGGTTTCTTGAGCGGCTATACGGAGCGGCGACACGGGTATCTTCATCAGAACCCCCCAGGTCGAGCGCAAGGCAATGACTTTCCTCTCACCCACGTCCACTCGGCGCTTCAGCCGACATATCCCGCGCCGCGGCGCAGCCGGTCGTTGATGGCTTCGCCGAGGCCCTCGTCCGGGACCGGGGCGACGGCGATGGCGACCGGCGCCAGGGCGTCGGCGGCGCGCAGGAGAGAGAAGAGATTGGCGGCGGCTTCGCCAAGGTCCCCCGACGGGCTGAGGTTGAAGACGATCGGCCCATCGGGCGCAGGACCGAAGGCGAGGAAGGCCTCGCCCGGCGCCGGCGCCTCGGCGTCCAGGCGCAGCGGCGCGGCGGGCGCGTAGTGGCGCGCAAGCCGTCCCGGGGAGCGGGCGGCGTCCGCCTCGGCCTCGGCGAGCGGGCCGATCAGGGCCACGATCTGGGCGCGTGTCACCGCCCCTGGCCTCAGAAGCCGTGGCGGGCCCTCCAGCAGAGCGACCACGGTGGATTCAAGTCCGACCTCGCACCGGCCGCCGTCCAGGGCGGCTGCCGCGCCCGGGCCGGTCTCGGCCATGGCGTCTGCCAAGCTGGTCGGGCTGGGGCGCCCGGACCGGTTGGCGGAAGGCGCCACGATGGGGCGGCCGAAGCGCTGCAGCACCCCCTGCGCTATCGGATGGGCGGGTGCGCGCACGGCCACGCTCGTCAGGCCGGCGCGGGCGAGGTCGCAGACGAGGCCGGGGTCGACGAGGGGCGCGACGATGGTCAAAGGCCCTGGCCAGAAGGCGCCGGCGAGGCGGCGCGCCCGCTCGTCGAGCCGGGCGCAGCGCTCGGCCATGCCGAGGCCGGTGACGTGGGCGATCAGCGGATTGAACCTTGGCCGGCCCTTGGCCGCGTAGAGATGCGCCACCGCCTGCGCGTTGGCGCCGTCGGCGGCCAGGCCATAGACGGTCTCGGTGGGCAAAATGACGAGGCGTCCCGCCCGGAGCGCCTCGACGGCGGTGGCGACGTCGGCTGGCGCCGGCGGCCTGGCCTGGGAGGCGCGCGCCAAGCGCCGCCCTAGCGCGCCCGGCGGGCGGTGAGGTCCACGGTGACGGCCACCGCGGCTGGTACGGTGTCGGTCGCCTTCCACTCGCCCTGGCCGACGCCGAAGGCGAGCCGGTTGAGGCCGACGCTGGCGGTCATCTTCGCCGAGGCGCCGCTGACGGCCAGGGCGAAGGGCAGCGTCAGGGGCTTGGCGACGCCTCGGAGCGTCAGGACGCCGTCGGCCGCATAGCGCCCGGGCGCCAGCACCCGGAAGCGCGTGGCCACGAAGGTCGCGCGCGGGAAGTGGCTGGTCCAGAACCAGTCGGGATCGGGCAGGAGCGCGTCGCGGTCGGCGCTGCCGGTGGCGAACGAGGTCATGTCGATGCTGGCCGAGACGCTGGAGTGCGCCAGATCGTTCGGGTCGAAGCGGATGGAGGCATCCCAGCGGCGAAAGACGCCGGTGAAGGCCTGGCCGCTCACCTCGCCGGCAAAGCCCAGCCTGGAGGCGGCCTTGTCCACGGTCCAGAGCGGCGGCGCGGCGAGGGCCGGCGCGGCGATCGCCCAGGCGACGGTGGCCGCGGCAAGCAGGCGAACGAAGCTCATGGCGCACCCGTGATGCTGCGGCGCACGAAGGGGATCATCCTGGCCACCACATCGTCCCGGTCGAGGAACTGATGCTTGAGGGCGGCGAGGACGTGCAGGGCTATGGTGGCGTAGGCGATCTTGGCGAGGGTCTTATGGGTGAAGCCAAAGGCCTTGTTGGCGGCGTAGAGCTGATCTGGGCCGAGGCGCGGAAGCGGCGCCGCCGGCCAGGGGACGAGGCCGAAGAGCACCGTGGGATGCACCTTGATCAGCGGGCTGGACGACACCCAGGCCCAGCCGGAGAGCGGCAGACCCAGCATCAGTGCGTAGAAGAGCACGTGAACGCCCTGGGCGGCGAGGCGCTCCCAACCGCGGACGTAGGCCGGCAGTTTCGGCGGCGGGACCGCGAGACGCCAGCCAAGCCGCGCCAGACTGAGCAGCAGCACGGTGATGCCGATGGACTTGTGCAGCATCAGCGGCGAGACCTGGGCCAGGCCCCTGAGCGAGCCGACGTACCAGGCCAGCGCGATGTTGCCGATGATCAGGAGCGCGATCAGCCAGTGCAGGGCGATGGCGAGGCTGGAATAGCGCGAGCGCTCGGCGGTGGCATTGGCCGGCGTGACCCGCGAGAGGGCGGCGGTCATTTGCGGTCGAACTCCGCATCGATCTCCAGGGTCACGTCGTCGCCGACGAAGTTGCTGAGGAACACCGAGCCGAAGTCGGACCGCTTGATTGTGGCGACGGCGGTGAACCCGGCGGCCTCCTGCCCGAACGGCAGCGGCAGGGGTTCGTGACCGGCCCCGACGAAGGTGACGTCGAAGGTGACGGGCCGGGTTACGCCCATGAGGGTGAGGTCGCCGGTCATGGTCCCGGCGTCGCCCGCGCCCTCGTGGACATCGGTGGAGACGAACGTTGCGGCCGGGAACTTGTCCACCGAGAGAAACTCCTGGGCGAAGGCTTTCGAGTAGTCGGCGCCGACGTCCAGCGAAGCGGGATCGACGCTGGCTTGCACCTTGGCGGCCTGCGGATGGGCGGCGTCATAGTCGAACGTGGCGCTGAGGGCGTCGAAGCGCAGGGTGTAGAGCGAAACCCCCATGTGCGAGACCCTGGCGATCAAGCTGGAATGCCTCGGATCGAGCACATAGTGGCCGCTCCGCAGATCGGCGACGTTCTGCGAGGCGGCGGTAGCGGCGAGGGGGACGACCAGGGCGATCGCGGCGAGACTGGCGGACCGGCGCAGGCGCATGACGGCCTCTTTCAACGCTCGACCCTCGCCTGGCAAGAGGGACCGGAGATGATGGTGTTTTTCCGGCAACGCTCGTTGCATCGCCTCACGAAGCCGTGATGTGCGGCGGCGCCTTGGCCGCAGCGGCCCAGCCGGCCTAGATAGGACTACATCCAGGGCGAGGAACGACATGACTTTCAGGGCGCCGGTCAAGGATCTCGTCTTCGCTCTCGACGCCGCGGCGGATTTCAGTCGCCTCGCCGGCGCGTTCCCGGGCGCCGACGCCGAGACGGTGACGGCGGTGCTGGAAGGCGCCGGCGCGCTGGCGCGCGATGTCCTTGCGCCGCTCAACCGCCCCGGCGACGTCGCCGGGGCGGTCTTCGAGAACGGCGTCGTCAACGCGCCGCCGGGATTTGCCGACGCCTATCGCCAGTTCGCCGGCGGCGGATGGAACAGCCTGGCCGCGGACGAGAGGTTCGGCGGCCAGGGCCTGCCCAAGGCCGTCGAACTCGCCGTCTTCGAGATCCTCCAGGCCGCGAACCTCGCCTTCAGCCTCTGCCCCATGCTGACCCAGGGCACCATCGAGGCCATCGAGAAGAACGGCGACGCGCGCCAGAAGGGACTCTATCTGCCCAGACTGGTCTCGGGCGAATGGACCGGGACCATGAACCTCACGGAGCCGCAGGCCGGCTCGGACCTGGGCGCGCTCACCACCCGCGCCGAGCCCGACGGCGACCGCTGGCGCCTCAGCGGCCAGAAGATCTTCATCACCTGGGGCGATCACGACATGGCGGACAACATCGTCCACCTGGTGCTGGCGCGCCTGCCAAACGCGCCGCCGGGCTCGCGCGGGCTGTCGCTGTTCATCGCGCCCAAGCGTCTCGTCGGCGAGGATGGCGTCCTCGGCGCAGCCAACCAGCTTCGCCCCGCCTCGATCGAGCACAAGCTCGGCATCCACGCCTCGCCCACCTGCGTCATGCTCTACGAAGGGGCGAGCGCCGAACTGGTCGGCGCGCCCAACCAGGGGCTGGCGGCCATGTTCGTGATGATGAACGCCGCGAGGCTCGCCGTCGGCGTGCAGGGCGTCGCCATCGCCGAGCGCGCCTATCAGCAGGCGCTCGCCTATTCGCTGGAGCGCAGGCAGGGCCGCTCGGCCTGGACCGGCGCCTATCCGTCGCGCCTCTTCGACCATCCGGACGTGCGCCGGACCCTGATGCTGATCAAGGCGAAGATCGAGGCGGCGCGCGGCCTTTGCCTCTCCACGGCGGTCGCCGCGGATCTGGCGCGCACGGCCGCCAATCCGGTCGACCGCGACGCCGCCATCTTCCGCCAGGAACTATTCACGCCGATCGCCAAGGCCTGGTCCACCGATCTGGGCGTCGAGGCGGCCTCGGCGGCCCTGCAGGTCCAGGGCGGCATGGGGTTCATCGAGGAGACCGGCGCCGCCCAGCACTATCGCGACGCCCGCATCCTGCCGATCTACGAAGGCACGAACGGGGTGCACGCCATCGACCTGATGGGGCGCAAGCTGGCGCTCGGCAAGGGGCAGGCGGTGCGCGAACTGGTGGACGACATCGTGCCCACCGCCGCAGCCCTGAAGAGCGCCGACGACGCGTGGCTGCACGGCATCGGCGGACGGCTGGAGGCGGGGCTGGCGGCGGTGCAGTCCACCACTGGCTGGCTGATCGAGCGGCGCGGCCACGCCCAGCCTGACGCGCTCGCCGGCGCGACGCCTTACCTGAAGCTGCTCGGCGACGTGGTGGGCGGCTGGATGCTGGGCAAGGCCGCGCTCGTCGCCTCCGAGCGGCTGGCCAACGGCGACCCCGACCGGGACTACCTGCGCACCAGGATCGGCCTTGCCCGGGTCTTCTCCGAACAGATCCTGGCCCAGGCCCCCGGCCTCGCCCAGGCCGTGACCCAGGGCTCGGTGGACCTGTTCAGGGCGACGCCCGAAGCGCTGGGGGCCTGACGCGCACCTGCGTTCCGGATGGTGACGCGGGAAGGCCGCTAGAGCTGCGCCAGCATGTACTCGGCGGACGAGACACGGTATTCGCCGCCCTGCTCCACGTTGAGCGTCTCGACGACGCCGTTCTTGACCACCATCGAATAGCGCTGCGAGCGCTGGCCCATGCCGAAGCGCGCCCCGTCGAGCTCCAGACCCAGCGCCCGGGTGAACTCGCCGTTGCCGTCGGCGAGCATCAGCACGTCCTCGCCGACGCCCTGGTTCTCGCCCCAGGCCTTCATCACGAAGGCGTCGTTGACCGAGACGCAGGCGATCGTATCGACGCCCTTGGCCCTCAGTTCGGATGCATGCTGCTTGAAGCTGGGCAGGTGGCGGGCCGAGCAGGTCGGCGTGAAGGCGCCCGGCACGGCGAACAACCCCACGGTCTTGCCCTCGAACAGCTCCTCGGTGGAGACCGGCCTGGGGCCGTCCGGCCCGAAGGTGGTGAGGGTGGCGTGCGGGACCTTGTCCCCGACCTTGATCGTCATGGCGCGACTCCTGGGCATGATGGCGGCTCGCACATAGACCGGACGCCGGCCCGCGCCAAGGCGCCGCACCTCGACGCGGGCTTGATTCACGCCGCACGGGCGCCGATCATATGATCATGTCCGATGATCCCGGCGCGTTCCTCACCGGCCGGCTCCTGGTCGCGATGCCCGGCATCGGCGACCCCAGGTTCGAAAGAGCGGTGATCTTCGTCTGCGCCCACACCGCCGAGCACGCGATGGGCATCGTGGTGAACCGTCCGGTGGAAGGGCTGAGCCTGGCGAGGGTCCTCGCGGGCATCGGCGTCAAGTCCTCGATCAAGCTGCCGGACGACCTGGTGCTGCTGGGCGGTCCGGTGGAGCGCGATCGGGGCCTGGTGCTGCATTCCGACGACTATTTCTGCGCCGCCTCCAGCGTCAGGGTGGCGCCCGGCTTCACCCTCACTGCGACGCGCGAGGCGCTGGAGGCGCTGGCCGGCCACAACAGCCGCCCCCGGCGTTCGCTGCTGGCGCTCGGCTACGCCGGCTGGGGCGCTGGCCAGCTCGAGCACGAGATCCGCGAAAGCACCTGGCTCACCTGCGAGCCGGACGAGTCCCTGATCTTCGGCGACGACTACGAGCGCAAATGGTCTCGCGCCCTGGCCAAGATCGGCGTCGCCGCCGACAAGCTGTCGGGACTGGCGGGCAGGGCGTAGGGCCGTTTCGGACGCTCGCAGGCCGCGAGTCCGAACATGAGCTGGAGCGGCATGCGCCGCCGGCCTACCCCCGCGCCTTCACCGGCGCGGCGCCGTCGGCGTAGCATTCGTTGAGATAGACTTCCGCCTCCTGCGGCGAGAGCGCCGGGGCGTAGCCGTAGCCCTGGCCGTAATCGCAGCCGAGATCGAGGAGGGCGCGGGCCATGACGCCGTTCTCCACCCCCTCGGCCACCACCTCGAGCGCCAGATCCTGGCCGAGCTTGATCACCGAGCGCACGATCTTCGCCGAGCCTTCGTTGGCCGCCATCGTGCGCACGAAATAGCGGTCGATCTTGAGGGTGTCGAACGGCAGCCGGGTCAGGTAGGCCAGTGACGAGAAGCCGGTGCCGAAGTCGTCCAGCGCCAATCCAGCGCCGGCATCGCGCAGCGCGCGCAAGGTGACGGCCGCGCGATCGGGATCGCGCATGATGTCGCTCTCGGTGATCTCCAGCTTCAGCGAGCCGCGCCTCAGGGCGTTGCGGCGCACCAGACCGGCGACCTCGTCCACAAGTCCGTCGCGGTCGATCTCGCCGGTGGAGAGGTTGACGCTGCAGGTCAGATGGTCGACGGCCGGATGGGCCCGCCGCCAGGCGCCAAGCTGGATCGCGGCCTGGCGCATCATGTGGGCGCCGAGTTCGGCCATCAGTCCCATCTCGCCCAGCAGCTCCAGGAAATCGTCTGGCGCGAGAAAGCCGCGCCGGGGGTGGCGCCAGCGCGCCAGCGCCTCGAAGCCGGCGAGCTCGCCGGTCGAGAGCCGCACGATCGGCTGGAAGAAGGCGGCGATTTCGCCGCGCGCGATGGCGCCGCGCAGGTCGGCCTCCAGCGCCAGCCGCGAAAGGCCGTCGCTCTCCAGCGCCTGCCCATACGAGGCGGCGGGACCGCCGCGCCCGGCCGCCTTGGCCGCCTCGACCGCGAGTTCGGCGCGGCGGAGCAGTTCGGCGGCCTCCTGGGCGTCGTCGCCGCCTTCGGTGGCGACCGCGCCGATGGCGAGGGTCGGGTGGATGTCGAACCCGGCGACGCGGAGCGGCTGCTCCAGGGCGGAGCGGAGGGTGTCGGCCGCGGCGGCGTCGCTCCTGGCGACCAGGACCGCGAACTCGTCCTCGCCGACGCGGGCCATCAGGGCCTCGCCGGTGAACGCGGCGGCCAGGCGCGAGCCCAGCGCCGCCAGAACCAGGTCGGCGCGCTCGTGGCCGAGGGCTTCGTTCAGGCGGCGCAGCCGGTTCAGGTCGGCGACCACCAGCTCGTGCACGCCGGGTCGGGCCAGGCGCTCGCGGGCGCGGACCACGAAACTGCGGCGATCGAGCAAGCCGGTCAGAGCATCGCGGCCCGAGGCGACGAAGCGCACCTCCTTGGCGATCACGCCGGCGGCCCGCAGCCCCTCCTCGAGCCAGACGCCGCGCCAGAGGGTGGGCTCGGCGGAGCGCAGGCGCAGGCGCGCAGCCACCTCCGCTCCGGGTTCGCGCACGCGCAGAATGTCTTCGGCCGCCGCGCGATCCTGGGGCAGGACGAGCGCCCGCAGCGCCGCGGAGGCCGCGTCCGGCGCGAGCGGCCCAAGGCCCAGGGCGCGCGAGGCGCCCGTCAGGCGCAACCGGTCGCGCTCGGGTTCCCAGAGCCACAGCGCCACGTCGGCGGCGCCCAGGGCCTCGAGCACCGCCGTCGTGTCCCAGACGAACCTGTCCGCCGAAGCCATCCAACCTCCGCGCCGGCGAGGCGCGGCGGTCCAATGCTCAGACCAGCACGTCCTCGATCCGCTGCTGCCCGGCGGGCGCCGGCGAAACCAGCCCGAACAACAGATGATCTTGCCAGATACCGTTAATTCTCAGATAAGCCCGCGCCATTCCTTCCTGGGTGAAGCCGGCCTTCATCAAGACGCCCCTCGAGGCTTCGTTGGACGGGATGCAGGCGGCCTCCACCCGGTGCAGACCCAGCCGCTCGAAGCAGAACCGGGTGACGGCGAGAACCGCCGCCGAGGTGTGGCCGCGCCGGGTGAACGGTTCGCCGACCCAGTAGCCGATCGACCCCATCTGGGCGACGCCGCGGCGGATGTTCGACAAGGTGATGCCGCCGACCATGGCGCCGTCGCTGGAGCGGAACACCAGGAACGGATAGGCAAGGCCGCGCTCGATGTCGTGGGCGTAGGCGGCCAGGCGCCGGCGCCAGGCGCCGCGGGTCAGATCGTCCGCCGGCCAGGTAGGCTCCCAGGGCTGCAGGAAGGCCCGCGACCGCGAGCGCAGCATGGCCCATTCGGTGAAATCGCCACTGCGGTGCGGCCGCAGCCGCACGCCTGCGCCTTCCAGGCGCAGGTCATGGTCGGACGCAATCCAGTCCAGCAGGGCCATCGCAGCAACTCTGCCCCGGATGGGGCGGGTTTGCCAAGTCTCGGCCGCTGGTTGCGGCCTCAGCCGAACAACGCCCGGGCGAACCGCTCGGCCGCATCCATGGCACGGGCCGGGCCAAGCACCGCGCCGGCGGCGAGGCGCTGGCCCAGCAGCCGCTGGGCGGCGGTGCGGACGCGCGCGGCTCCGACGGCGTCGACGGCGGCGGCGATCTCGGCAGGCGCGAGCAGCCTTCCGAAGGTCAGGATCTGGGCCGCCGCCTGTTCGGCGCGGGCCGCGAGCGATTCGCGCCCCATGAACAGGCCGGCCTTCAGCTGCGCCTTGGCGCGCTCGAGCTCCGCCGGCTCGATCGCCTCGGCGAGCTTGGCGACCTCCAGGGCGGCGACCTCGGCGAGCCTGGCCGCATGCCTGGCCGCGCAGCCGGCGTAGATGCCGATCAGGCCGGTATCGGCGTAGGCCTCCGTGAACGCGTCGATGGCGTATGCGAGGCCGAGTCGCTCGCGCGCCTCCTGGAAGAGCCGGCTCGACATGCCGCCGCCGAGCGCCTCGGCGAACACCCGCACCGCGAAGTAGTCCGGGTCATCCGCCGCGACGCCCGGCAGGAACAGGACCAGATGCGCCTGCTCGAGCTTGCGCCGCTCGGCGGCCCGCCCGCCGGTGAAACGCGCAGACGGCGCCGGCGCGGCGCCGCCGCCGCGGGCCGCGCCAAAGTACTCTTCGGCCAGGGCGAGCAGCTCGGTCTCGTCGATCGCGCCGGCGGCGCTCACCACCAGGCGGTCGGGCGCGTAGAGCCCCGCGCGCCAGGCCTCCAGCGCCTGCGGCTCGGCGCCGGCGATGCTGGTTTCGCTGCCGAGCACCGGGCGGCCCAGCGGCTGGCCGGCGAAGGCCTCAGCCTGGGCAAGCTCGAAGACCAGATCATCGGGCGCGTCGGCCGCCTCGGCGATCTCCTGGCCGACGACCTCGATCTCGCGCGCCAGGTCGCCCGCGTCGAGCGTCGGCCGCAGCACGAGGTCGGCCGTCACCTCCATGCCGAGCCGCAGGCCGCCCGCGAGCGCGCGGACCTGGAAACTGGTGCGCTCGTAGCCGGTGGCGGCGTTGATCTGGCCGCCGCGCGCCTCGATCGCCTCGACGATGTCCCGCGCCGAGCGCGGACCGGCACCCTTGAATACCATGTGCTCGAGCAGGTGCGACCAGCCTGAACGCGCCTCGTCCTCGGACCGGGCGCCGCGCCCCGCCGCCACGGTGAGCGCGAGCGTCTCGAAGCCCGGCGCGGGGTCGGCGACCACGCGCACGCCGTTGCCAAGGGTGTGGACGCTAGGCAAGGGCGAACTCGCGCACGAAGCTCTTGGCGGCCTCGACGTCGGCGGCGATCCGGTCCGAGCGCTCGGGCAGGGAGAAAAGGCGTGCGGCTGCGGCGGGAAGCGGAGGGGCGATCCCGGTGGCCTCGCTCACCGCTTCGGGAAACTTGGCGGGATGGGCGGCGCCCAGCACCACCATGGGCGTGCCGGCTTCGGCCGGGCCGGCGGCGAGCGCCGCGGCGAGCCCGACCGCGGTGTGGGGCTCGATGAGCTCGCCGGTCTCGTTCAGCGTCGCCCGCATGGTGCGCTGCGTCTGCGCCTCGCTGACGCTCTGGCCGCGCATGAGGACGCGCATGGCGGCCAGCGCCCTGGGCGGTATGTCGATCGCGCCCTGCCGGGCGAAGGCGCGGAAGGCGCGGGCCGTCTCGGTGGCGTCGCGGCCGCAGGCTTCGAAATAGTAGCGCTCGAAATTCGAGGCGACCTGGATGTCCATGGCCGGACTTCGCGTGCGGGTGACCTCGCCTCTGGCGTAGCGCCCATGCATGAGGGCGCGGGCGACGATGTCGTTGGCGTTGACGGCGGTGACGATCCGCTCCACCGGCAGCCCCAGGCGCTGGGCGACGAAGCCGGCGTAGGCGCTGCCGAAGTTGCCGGTCGGCACGGCGAAGGCGACCGGGCGATGCGGCGCGCCCAGCGCGACGGCGGAGGTGACGAAATAGACGCACTGGGCGGCGATCCGCGCCCAGTTGATCGAATTGACCCCGGAAAGCGCCACCGCCTGGGCGAACTGCGCATCCTGGAACATCGCCTTCAGCATCGCCTGGCAGTCGTCGAAGGTGCCGGCGACGGCGAGGCAGGCGACGTTGGGTTCGGCCGCCGTGGTCATGAAGCGGCGCTGGGTCTCGGAGATGCGGCCCTCGGGGAAGAGGACGACGAGGCGGATGTTGGCGCGCCCGCGCAGGGCCTCCACCGCCGCGCCGCCGGTGTCGCCCGACGTGGCGCAGACGATGGTGAGGGTGCGCCCGGCCCGCGCCAGCACGTGCTCGTAGAGCCGCGCCAGCAGCTGCATGGCCATGTCCTTGAAGGCGAGGCTGGGGCCATGGAAAAGCTCGAGCAGGAACCGGCCGGGCGCCAGTTGCCGCAGCGGGGCGACAGCGGCGTGGCTGAAGCCGGCATAGGCGTCGGCGCAGAGGTCCTCCAGCTGGGCGCGGTCGATGGCTTGTCCGGCGAAGCGCGCCAGGATCGCCGCGGCGACCTCGGCGTAGGGCCGCCCGGCGAAGGCGGCGATCTCCTCCTTGGCCAGGACCGGCCAGTCGCGCGGCACGTAGAGACCGCCGTCGGGCGCGAGCCCCGCCAGCATCGCCTCGTCGAAGCCGACCTCGGCCGCTTCGCCGCGGGTGGAGACATACCTCATGGGCGGGGGTGGTATCTGCGCCAGAGCATCGCCGCATAGTAGCAGGCCAGCACGCCGGCCAGGCCGAACCAGGTGGGGGCGTAGGAGCCGACGTATTTCAGATTGCCGGGCGCCTGAGCCGTACCGGGCGCGGGCGTGACGCCCGGGGCGGATGGAAATTCGCGCTCGGCGACGAGCACGTAAGGCGCCGGACGGGCGACGCCGGCTAGGCCCGCACGCCCGGGCCGGGCGCGCAGGACGCCCTGAACCCGCGCCGGCGGCGGCAGGACCAGCGCCGGCGGCTCGGCCGATCCGCGGCTCGAACCAAGAATGCCCCGATCGACGGCGATGGCGTCGAACGGCGCCCCGTCCAGCCGGCAGATGGCTTGCGGGCGGCTCACCCAGTCGCCGGCGTCGACGCTCATCCGGAAGCCGGCGGCAACCGAGCCCGCGGCGCAGTCGGCGAAGACGCGCGCGAACGACACGTCCTGGCCCGCTGCGGCGCGCCGCAGCACCGGGGCGATCGGCGCCGCGGGCGCGCTCGCCAGGGCGGCGATGCGCGCCAGTTGCCCCTGCTTCCACTCCAGCCGCCGCAGTTGCCACAGGCCCAGGCCGATCATGATGGCGAAGACCAGGGCGGCGGCGAGAGTCAGGCCCCAGGGAAAGCCCATGGCGCCGGCCGGCGCCGCCGCCATGCCCGCGCCGCGGCGAGACGCAGAGGGCGCCCGCACCGCGTCAGACGTCATGGCGGCCGGCTTGCGAGGCCTTGTTGGCGAACTGGGCGGCGATCATCAGGCCCTTCATCGGCCTCAGCAGGGCAAGACACAGGACGAGCGCCGCCGGCAGCCAGACGGCGAGGTCGACCCAGATCGGCGGCCGCAAGGCGATATCGGTGATCAGCACCCCGAAGGCGGTGATGCAGCCGGCGATCAGGACGACGAACACCGCCGGCCCGTCGCCGCTGTCGGCCCGGGCCAGGTCCATGCCGCAGGCCTTGCAGCCCGGCGCTACCTTCAGGAAGCCGTCGAACAGCGCTCCGGCGCCGCAGCCAGGGCAGCGTCCCGAAAGGCCCGCGAGGAGCGGGCCGGCAACGCCCGCCGGGCTCAATGCCATCCGGAACCGAAGGTGACGTAGATGAAGGTGAACAGGAACAGCCAGACCACGTCGACGAAGTGCCAGTACCAGGCGGCGGCCTCGAAGCCGAAATGCTTGGTGGGCGTGAAGCCGCCGGCGAGCAGGCGGATCAGGCAGACGGTCAGGAAGATCGTGCCGATGATCACGTGGAAGCCGTGGAACCCGGTGGCCATGAAGAAGGCCGAGCCGTAAAGGCCCGAATTGGACGCCGCATCGGAGTAGAACAAATGTTCGCTGAGGATGTGGTGATATTCGAACACCTGAATCGAGGTGAACAGGATGCCCAGCAGGATGGTCAGGACCAGACCGATCTTGGCGCCCTTGCGATCGCCGGTCTGCAGCGCATGGTGCGCCCAGGTCACCGTCGTGCCCGACAGCAGCAGCGTCAGGGTGTTGACCAGCGGCAACTGGAACGGGGGCAGGGTCTCGACCCCCTTCGGCGGCCATGTCGCCCAGGCGGCGCGCACGTCGTCGATGGACGAGAGCGCGCGCTGATGATGGAAGAGCGCCATCTCGAAGAAGATCCAGAACCAGGCGACGAAGAACATCACCTCCGAGGCGATGAAGAGGATCATGCCGTACCGCAGGCCCAGCGAGACCACGGGCGTATGGTCGCCGGCGTTGGCCTCCTTCACCACGTCGGTCCACCAGCAGATCATGGTGGCGATGACCAGCAGGAAGCCCAGGGCCACCATCCACCAGGTGTGCTGTGGAAAGCCGAACAGGCCCTTCATCCACATCACCCCGCCCATGGTCAGCACCAGGGCGGCCACCGATCCCATCAGCGGCCACGGGCTCGGCGGGACGAGATGATAGTCGTGCTTGACGCCTTCGTGGGCCATGTCGCGCTCGATGCCTCTCTACTCTTCTCTCATAGGTCGGGGCCGCTAGGCGCCGCCCCCCCGGCGGGCCTGCCCGGAGCTATAGCCTTGCCCCGAGCGCCGCGCCAAGGCCCGGCGCACGCCGATGCGGCCCCGGCGCCAGGATTGGGCGTGGCCGGCGCCGGCGGGGCGGCTCGTGCAGCGCTCACGCGGGCGCATCAGCGGCGCTCCTGGCGGGATAGAAGGTGTAGGACAAGGTGATCTGGCTGACGCCCTTGGTGTCGTCGTCGGTCCCGAAGCGCGGGTCGATGAAATAGACCACGGGGAACTGCTCGGTGACGCCCGCGGGAATGGTCTCGGCCTGGAAGCAGAAGCACTGCAGCTTGGAGAAATAGCCGCCGACGCTCTCCGGCGCGACATTGTAGACCGCCCGCCCGGTGAGCGGCTGGCTGGAGTGATTGGTGACGCGGAAGAAGGCGAGCTTGGCCTCGCCGACCTCGGCGGTCTGGCTCTCGACGTCCGGCTCGAAGTCCCAGGGCAGGCCGCGCACGTTGGTGTCGAAATGCACCACTACGGTGCGGTGGGTGTCGACGGCGTTCACCTTGAAGGCGCGGCGCACCGTGCCATTGAAGCCGGTCGCCTCGCAGAAGGCGTGGTAGAGCGGCACGAAGGCGAACGCCGCCCCCACCATGACGATGAAGAGGACGGCCAGGCCGCCCGCCACGACGCCGTTGCGGGTGCGAAGCCGGCGCTCAGAATCCATGATCCGCCACATGGCCGCCCAGCCGGGCGATGGTGACGAGGAAGACGACGACGACGAAACCGAACAGCCCCACGGCGAGCGCGATGTTGCGCCCGCGCCGCGCCTTGCGGGCCGCCTCGCCTTCGCGCTTCGGATCGCTCATCTCGCGGCGATCCCGGCGATGAGATCCAGCGGCCGCACCCCGGCTATGTGCTCGACCAGCAGCGCCGCGAACAGAAGCGCCAGATACAGGATCGAAAAGCCGAACAGCGCCTTCGCATCGCGTTCGGATTTGCGCCGGGCGAGGCGCGCCGCCAGCCCGGCGAACCCGGCGCCGCCCAGGGCGGCGACGGCGAGATAGAGCGGACCGCCCAGTCCGGTGAGGACGGGGGTGAGGCCGAGGGGCGCCAGGACGAGGCTGTAGATCAGGATGTGGCGCCGCGTCGACGCCTCGCCCCGCACCACCGGCAGCATCGGCACGCCGGCGCGCTCGTAGTCGCCCCTGGCGCCGAGCGAGAGCGCCCAGAAATGCGGCGGAGTCCAGACGAAGATGATGGCGACGAGCAGCCAGGCATTGAGCGGCGCGGCCCCGGACGCCGCCGCCCAGCCCACCGCGGGCGGCAGGGCGCCGGCGAGGCCGCCGATGACGATGTTCTGCGGCGTCGTCCGCTTCAGCCACATCGTATAGACGACGGCGTAGAAGAATATGGTGAAGGCGAGCAGGGCGGCGGCGACGAGGTTCACCGCCAGTCCCATCAGGGTCACCGAGAACAGCGCCAGAGTCACGCCGAGCGCCAGGGCGTCGGCGCTCTGCACCCGGCCGGCGGGGATCGGCCGGCTGCGGGTGCGCCGCATCAGGGCGTCGATGTCGGCGTCGTACCACATGTTGAGCGCGCCCGCGGCGCCGGCGCCCACCGCGATGCAGAGCACGGCGACGCCGGCGAGGATCGGGTTCATCGGCGTTGCGGCGCAGACGAGGCCGCAGAGCGCGGTGAACACCACCAGGCTCATCACCCGCGGCTTCAGCAGCGCGACGTAATCCTGCCAGCGGGCCGGCGCGGCCGGAACGGCGGCGCGATCGGGGGCCGCAAAGTCTGGGGCGGTCTTCAACATGATTTCACGGGCGCCTCGCGGCCCTAGTGCATCTCCGAGCTCACCACCGGCAGCTCGTTGAACTGGTGGAACGGCGGCGGCGACGGCAAGGTCCATTCCAGCGTGGTCGCGCCCTCGCCCCAGGGATTGGCGCGGGCGGCGCGCCGGCGGACGGCGGCCTCCAGCAGCACGGCCAGGAAGACGCAGGTGCCGGCCGCGGTGATGATGAAGCCCACCGAGGAGACGAAGTTCCACTGCGAGAAGCCGACGGGATAGTCGACCTGGCGGCGCGGCATCCCCTGCAGCCCCAGGAAGTGTTGCGGGAAGAAGATCACGTTGACGCCGATGAAGGTGATCCAGAAGTGCGCCGCGCCGAGGAACTCGTTGTAGCGGACGCCCCACATCTTCTCGAACCAGTAGTAGAAGCCGCCGAAGATCGCGAACACGGCGCCGAGGCTGAGGACATAGTGGAAGTGCGCGATCACATAGTAGGTGTCGTGCACGTTGTAGTCGAAGGCGGTGTTGGCCAGCGCCACGCCGGTGACGCCGCCGACGGTGAACAGGAAGATGAAGCCCATGGCCCAGAGCATCGGCGTCTTGAAGTCGATGGAGCCGCCCCACATGGTGGCGATCCACGAGAAGATCTTGATCCCTGTCGGAACGGCGATGACCATGGTCGCGGCCTCGAAATAGGCCTGCAGGTTCACGTTCATGCCCACGGTGAACATGTGGTGCGCCCAGACCACGAAGCCGATGAAGCCGATCGCCACCATGGCGTAGGCCATGGCGAGGTAGCCGAACACCGGCTTCTTCGAGAAGGTCGAGACGATGTGGCTGATCATGCCGAACCCGGGCAGGATGAGGATGTAGACCTCGGGATGGCCGAAGAACCAGAACAGGTGCTGGAACATCACCGGATCGCCGCCATTGGTGGCGTCGAAGAAGTGGGTGCCGAAGTTGCGGTCGGTGAGCAGCATGGTGATGGCGCCGGCCAGCACCGGCAGCGCCAGCAGCAGCAGGAACGCCGTCACCAGGATCGACCAGACGAACAGCGGCATGCGGTGCAAGGTCATGCCCGGCGCGCGCATGTTGAAGATGGTGGTGATGAAGTTGATCGCGCCTAGGATCGACGAGGCGCCGGCGAGGTGGATGGAGAAGATGACGAGGTCGAAGGAATGCCCGGGGTGGCCGATGGTCGAGAGCGGCGGATACATGGTCCAGCCGGTGCCCGAGCCGTAGCCCGGACCGCTGTCGACGAAGAGCGAGGTGACCAGCAGGGCGAAGGACGCCACCAGCAGCCAGAACGACATGTTGTTCATGCGCGGGAAGGCCATGTCGGGCGCGCCGATCATCAGCGGCACGAACCAGTTGCCGAAGCCGCCGATCATCGCCGGCATCACCATGAAGAAGATCATGATGAGACCATGGGCGGTGGCGACGACGTTGTAGGCCTCCTTGCCGTTGGAGGCCGTGGTGATGTGGAAGATCCCGGCGATGGGGCTGCCTGGCCTGAAGAGCTGGATGCCCGGGTACATGAGTTCGAAGCGGATGAGGCCCGAGAGCGTCGCGCCGACCAACCCCGCCACGATGGCGAAGAGGATGTAGAGCGTGCCGATATCCTTGTGGTTGGTCGCGAAGAACCAGCGCGTGAAGAACCCTGGCGCGCCGGCGTGGGCGCCATGCGCACCATAGGCGCCTTCGTGGGCCATTCGTTCGTGGGCGTCGGCGGCGTGGGCCATGATCTCTCTGCTACTCTTCTCGTACGTTCAGGGCTTGGCGACGGCCGCGGCCAGGGGCTGGGCCAGGGCGGTGGTCGGAGATGCGCCGGGCGCCGGAGCGGTGGCGGGCGCCGAAGCGGCGGTGAGCGCCGGCTTGGGCGCCTTGCTGGCCACCCAGGCGTCGAAATCCTTCTGGCTCAGCACCTTGACCTCGATGGGCATGAAGGCGTGGTCGAGGCCGCAGAGCTGCGAGCACTGGCCGGTGAAGGTGCCGATGCGGTCGGCCTTGAACCAGGTCTCGTTCACCCGGCCCGGTATGGCGTCGATCTTGATGCCGAAGGCGTTCACCGAGAACGAATGGATGACGTCGGCGCCGGTGACCAGCACCCGCACCACCTTGTTCACCGGCGCCACCATCGGATTGGTGGCGGAGAGCTTGTACTGCACCCCATCCGCGGCCGCCTGCTCCGGCGTCGCCAGCGACGAGATCTGCTCGGGGATCTTCTGGTCGGGATAGGCGTAGCCCCAGTACCACTGATAGCCGGTCGCCTTCACCGTCATGTAGGGCGTCGGCATGTCGTGGTAGTCGAACAGCAGCCGGAACGAGAAGATCGCGATGACCAGCAGGATCAGCACCGGGCCGACGGTCCAGATCACCTCCACCATGGTGTTGTGGGTGAACCTGGCCGGCGTCGGATTGGCGCGGCTGTTGTAGCGGATAACGCACCAGAGCAGCAGGCCCAGCACCAGGGCGCAGATGCCGACGAGGATCGGCAGCAGCAGGTAGTTGTGGAAGTCCATCGCCTGCTGGCGCAGCTGCGTCGCCGCCGGCTGGAAGTCGATGGCCCCGTTGGTGGGCTGGCCCATGGTGTCGGCCGCGAACGCCCCCGGCCCCCACCCCGCCGCCAGGGCGGCGATGGCGGTCGCGCCGGCCAGCCGTCCGATGCTCGAGTACCTTCCTTGCATATCCCTCACGGCCTCAACCGCCGATGGTCCGCACGACGCTCGAACCTGCGCGCCCGCGCTCATCGACACTCCGCAAGACCGGGCGACGGCTTGGTTCGGCCCAGATGGCGCGAGCCCTTCGATGCGCCGGGCCCCCGGTCTTCCGCGCGGCGTGCATACGCGGATCGTCCGCCGTTGCCAAGGCGCTGGCGCCAGAGGTTTCGCCAAGCCGCCAAAGCGCCTATCTGTTGGCGCCTGGCGCCACCCTCCGAGCCCGAAGCCGCATGACCGTCCACGCATCCTTTCCCTCCCTGCTGCAATCGGCGGGCGTCGAGCCCGGCCGGGCCGGCGCGCTCCTCGGCGAGGCGCTGGCGGGCGCCGACGACGGCGAGCTGTTCGTCGAGCGCTCGGAATCGGAGGCGTTCGCCTTCGACGACGGGCGGCTGAAATCGGCGGCCTATGATTCCACCGAGGGCTTCGGCCTGCGCGTCGTCGCCGGCGAGACCTGCGGCTACGCCCACGCCAGCGAGATCTCCGAGGCGGCGATCGGCCGCGCCGGACGCTCCGCGGCGCTCGCCAAGCGCGGCTATGCGGGCGTCGAGGCCGAGGCGCCCAGGGCCACCAACGCCAGACTCTATGGCGAAGACGACCCGCTCGCCCGGCCCAGCTTCTCGGAAAAGGTGGCGCTGCTCCAGGAGATCGACGCCTTCGCCCGCGGTCGCGACGCGCGCGTGGCCCAGGTGGCGGCGACGCTTGCCGGCGAGCGTCGCATCGTCGAGATCGTCCGCGCCGACGGCCGCCTGATCCGCGACGTCCGCCCGCTGGTCAGGCTGAACGTCCAGATCACCGTCGAGAAGGACGGCCGCCGCGAGAACGGCATGTCGGGCGCCGGCGGCCGCGCCAGTTTCGAGGCCTGGATCGCGCCCGCCAAGTGGCGCGAACAGGTCGACGAGGCGCTGCGCCAGGCGCTGGTCAACCTGGAGGCGGTCGACTGCCCCGCTGGCGAGATGGACGTGGTCCTCGGCCCCGGCTGGAACGGCGTCCTCCTGCACGAGGCGGTCGGCCACGGGCTGGAGGGCGATTTCAACCGCAAGGGAACCAGCGCCTTTTCCGGCCGCATCGGCGAGCGGGTCGCCGCGCCGGGGGTCACGGTCTTCGACGACGGCGCCATCGCCGGGCGCCGCGGCTCGCTGACCGTCGACGACGAGGGCACCCCCACCGGCCGCACCATCCTCATCGAGGACGGCATTCTGGTGGGCTACATGCACGACCGCCAGAGCGCGCGCCTGATGGGCCTGGCCGCGACCGGCAACGGCCGGCGCCAGTCCTACGCCCACATGCCGATGCCGCGGATGACCAACACCGGCATGCTCAACGGCGAGCATTCGCGCGAGGAGATGATCGCCTCCACCACGCGCGGCCTCTACTGCGCCGCCTTCGCCGGCGGCCAGGTGGACATCACCAATGGCAAGTTCGTGTTCCAGTGCACCGAGGCCTATCTGATCGAGAACGGCAAGGTCACGAGCCCGGTCAAGGGCGCGACCCTGATCGGCGACGGCCCCTCGGCGCTCACCCGCGTCACCATGATCGGCGACGACTTCGACTTCGACCCCGGCATCGGCGTCTGCGGCAAGAACGGCCAGGGCGTGCCGGTGGGCGTCGGCCAGCCGTCGCTGAAGATCACCGGCCTCACCGTGGGCGGCGCCAAGGTCTGAGCGGTCCGCCGCGCCGCGCCGCTCGAAGGAGAAGCACGATGGGGAGCCTGGCGCTCGCGCCGGCGATCGGTCGAGACGCCCTGCGCGGGCGCTATCAGGAGCAGGACTCGCCGCAGACCCTGGCCGAGGGCCTGGCCGAATACTATGCGCTCAACGCCGCGCAGGTGCGGCGGCCGCAATCGCTGCCGGCCGAGAGCGCCCAGCTGTTCC